>Ga0213839_1000165_pt1 | contig 129653 bp, 124 predicted proteins | sample SWPATP21_FD_160075 | JGI IMG/M metagenome (GOLD analysis project Ga0213839, IMG submission 160075) | Coastal seawater microbial communities from Marineland, Florida, United States - SWPA TP2 #1 | ecosystem: Environmental > Aquatic > Marine > Coastal | place: USA: Florida | collected 2016-08-14
GCATCGACGAAGGTGTTTAGAAAAAATAACCCTTTACGAACAAAACTGGCAGATTATTAAGCGAGCGATCACTATAAAAATGCAGGCATTATTGATCTAGTTTTGGGCAAGTGCGAAACTCGTGACCTAAATATTTTGCAAAATAATGCGACAATATGAAACCTATTATTGATGCTAGCAAGAATCCTGGCGTTGAAATAGTATAGGACAATGAACATAAATATGATTTTTTCTCAGGATGATCTTTAACTGACAATGCCAGCAAACCTGGAAATTGTCCACCAGCGGAAATGCCTTGTAATAAACAACAACTTAACAACAAGAGGGGCGCAAACATGCCTATACTTTTGTAGCCAGGCAAAAAGGCTATGGCAAAGGTTGATAATGCCATCATCAGTATTGTGATATGAAGAATTCTTTTTAAGGAATATTTATCAGACAACCTTCCAAAAACAATACCACCAATAGGCCTTGCTAAAAAACCCATAAAAAAGGCTGCAAAGCTCAGTAACAACCCAAAAAAATGATTAAAGTTGGGAAAAAAACTAAAGATATATAGGAAACAAAATAAACACTCAGTGAAAAATCATACCATTCAATTATATTCCCTATCGAGAAAGCGAAATACTGCGCCATTGATTTTTTCATTAAATGTCCCTCAAGGTGTTGCTTGAATAAGCTATCTTGATAATTAACTTATAGGCCGGTAGTGCCAAAACCATAAATAAAACGACGGGTAATAGAATAGAAATTATCTTTTGTATATTGAGCATAACCAAGTGTTTGTCCATTTTCAGAAATCAAAGCTAGCAAAGCTTTCTTTTTTTTAGTGATAATTTCCTTTAATCGTCCTTTTACAAACTCTATCTCTTCATCTTTGGTTAATACGTATTTGTCACAATCTAATACGGTTGTTGGTGACAATAATGCCGCCAAGCAATGAGTATTATTCTCTTCTAACTGATCCATAGACACCATATCCCCTTGAATACCATCTATTTGCTCACGCCTTAAAGCAATGACATGCGCCCCGCAACCTATTAGCTCACCCAAATCATCTATTAAAGTTCTGATATAAGTGCCTTTGGTGCATTGGACTCTTAGGGTTAAAGTATCAGCAGTAAGCTCGAGTAATTCATTTTTTATAATCGTTACCGGACGACTAACACGCTCTATATCAATGCCTTTACGTGCATAATAATAATAAGGCTTGCCCTGAAATTTCAAAGCTGAATACATAGAAGGGGTTTGAATAATTTCACCACGAAAGCTATCTAAATAATTTTCGATTGTAGCTGTATTTAATTGAGGAATATCTTTAGTAGCGATAATTTCGCCTTCAGAATCACTAGTTGTTGTTCTTTCACCTAGTTTAGCAGTTACTAGATATGTTTTGTTTTGCCCTAATAGAAAATCAGCCATTTTAGTTGCTTGACCAAAACAGAGTGGCAGCAAACCAGTAGCTAATGGATCTAAAGCACCAGTATGCCCTGCTTTTTTAGCATTAAGCGTGCGTTTGACTATTTGCAATGCTTTATTAGAACTCATGTTTGTTGGCTTATCCAAAAGGATAATACCATGAATATCTAGCTTAGGTGGTTTTTGTTGCATTTAGATATCATCAATCATTTGGTGCAAATGCGAGGCCTTTAATATAGTTTCGTCATAGATAAACTCTAAATTTGGCGTATATTTTAATTCAGTGGATTTCGCTAAAGCTTGCCTGAAAAAACCTGCCGCTTTATTGAGTGATTTTAAAATCGCCTGAATATCATCAGCTTCTAATAAAGTGACGTAAATATAAGCCTTTTTATAATCACTTTGTAATTCAACACGAGTAATATTGACCATTTTAAAACGCGGATCTCTTGATTCAGTTAATAAAGTTTTGCTAACTGTCCGTTGAATTAATTCTGCAATTCTTTCTGAACGTGCATATGATTTTTGTACCATAACTATCCCTAACTAACTTTATAGTGTACGTTTGATTTTAACAACCTCAAACACTTCAACTTGATCACCAATTTGAATATCATTATAGCTCTTAACACCTATACCACATTCAGTACCACTTTTAACTTCTTTAACTTCATCTTTAAAGCGGCGAAGTGATTCGAGCTCACCTTCAAATACAACCACATTATTACGTAAAACACGAATAGGAAGACTACGTTTAACTGTTCCTTCTGTGACTAGGCAACCCGCAATAGCACCCAGCTGTGAGGATCTAAATACTTCACGAACCTCAGCCATACCAACAAGGTTTTCTTTTTCTTCTGGTGCCAACATACCACTCATGGCCTGTTTGATTTCTTCGATGAGATGATAAATAACACTGTATTGACGTATTTCAATGCCTTCTTTACTAGCTAACGCACGTGCTTTATTATCCGCACGAACATTAAAAGCAACGATAATAGCATCAGAAGCTTTTGCTAAGTTAACATCAGATTCTGAAACACCACCAACACCTGATGAAACTATTGAAACCCTAACTTCATCGATGGACAAACCAGTTAAGGCATCAGAAATAGCTTCACTTGAACCATGCACATCAGCTTTTAGTACTATATTAATTTTACTTTGTTTGCCTTGCTCAATCTGTGAAAACAAGCTCTCAAGTCGTGCTGCTTGTTGCTTAGCCAATTTAACTTCACGGTATTTACCTTGCCTAAATTGAGCAACTTCACGAGCTTTTTTCTCATTAGGGACAACCATAAAATTATCACCAGCTTGAGCTGTGCCAGATAAACCTAAGATTTCTACTGGCATAGAAGGCCCAATAGAATTACATGGCTTACCAGCGTCATCAGTCATCGCTCTAACACGGCCATATTCACGACCTGTTAATACGATATCACCCTTTTTAAGCTCACCTTTGGTCACTAGCAAAGAAACAACTGTACCGCGACCCAACTCTACTCTAGATTCAATGACTGTTCCGGCAGCAGGCCCTTTATCGACAGCTTTTAATTCTAAAACTTCAGATTGTAATAAAACAGCATCGAGCAACTCATCAATGCCTGTACCTGCTTTTGCAGAGATTGGTACAAACATAACATCACCACCCCAATCTTCTGGAATGATTTCATGCTGTGATAATTCTGTTTTAATACGTTCAGGATCAGCGCCTTCTTTATCCATTTTATTAACCGCCACAATAATAGGCACCTCTGCAGCTTTAGCATGTTTAATTGCTTCAACTGTTTGAGGCATTACACCATCATCTGCAGCAACAACTAGAATAACTAGATCTGTACATTTAGCACCACGAGAACGCATTGCTGTAAAAGCTTCATGGCCCGGTGTATCTAAGAAAGTAATTTGCCCTTTATGGTGATCAACATGGTAGGCACCAATATGTTGCGTTATACCACCAGCTTCTTGAGAGATAACTTTAGCTTTTCGGATATAATCTAACAATGAAGTTTTACCATGATCCACATGGCCCATAATGGTTACAACAGGAGGTCTAGATACCGCTTCGAATTCACTATCATCAATGCTTTCTAATAAGCTATCTTCCATTTCATTGGCATTTGCTAATTTAGCAACATGGCCCATTTCTTCCACCACTAATTGAGCAGTATCTTGATCAATCATTTGGTTAATGGTTACCATGGCACCCATATTCATCATTTGTCTAATGATTTCAGTTGCTTTAATGCTCATTCTCGAAGCTAATTCACCAACAGTGATTGATTCAGGAATAATAACTTCTTTCACAGTTGGCGCTGTGGGCATTTCAAAACCATGGCTCAATGCCGCTTGCGCTTCGATGCTTTGCTGTGAAGATCTCTTTTTCTTATGGTGTTTATCAGTATTGATATGTAATTTAGAACCTTTATGACGTTTAGTTTTCGTCACACTTTTTTCTGCTTTAGATTCATCATCTACAACATTAGCTACTTCAGTCAGATCAAACTCTAAAGCACCATGTTTTTCAACTTTTCTTTCTACCGGTTCAGGAGCAGTCTCAACATTTTGCAATACGTGTTTTTTAATCTTTTTCTTTGTTGGCTCAATTGTTGTGTCTTCAGGGATTTGAGCCTCAACGACTTCTTTTGGCTCTTCAATGCCAGAAGGCACTGGAATTTCAACCTGTTTAATTGTTTGTAATGGCGTTGCCTCAACCTTAACAGGCTGGTCAACAGTTTCTTTTTTAGGCTTAATCACCCGCTTTTTTCTAAGTGTCACTTCAACTTTATTACCAGAACCAATAACTTTAGTATTACGTTTTTTAATTCCGATGGTAGGACGTTTAGTTGCTGTCTCAGCTACAACTTTCTCAGCTGGCACGGTTTCTTTTGCAGGAATAGTTTTAGCTGATGCTGCTGCTTTACGCTCTTTAAGATGCTTTAATAACAACTCTTTATGCTCAGGCAAAAATGGATCACTTGGCTTCAAAGTGACGCCAATTTTAGCCAGAACAGCGATTAATGCTTTAACAGGCTTTTTATTACGTTCAGCATAAGCTTCTATGGTTTCTATCATTACAAGGTACCTTTTTTATGAGGCTTATTTAGTTAAAAGCCTACATGATTTTTTTAAACTTCAGTGGTTGGTTATTCAAACCAATGCGCCCTAGCTTCCATGATTAATTCAGCAGCTTCTTTTTGTGAAAGATTAATTATTGCTTGCAGCTCATCTGTTGCAAGCTCTGCCAAATCATCTCTTGTTTTTACACCGTGATCAGCTAGTTTCCATGCTAATTCTTCTGTAATACTCGCTAAGTCTAGTAAATCTTGCTCAGGTTCACCAGCACCCATGGCTTTTTTCTTTTCTTCAATAACTTCTTTTGCTCTATTTTGTAATTCAGCAACAATATCCTCATCAAATTCATTGATATCTAACAATTCTTTTGTATCAACAAAGGCAATCTCTTCTAAAGTTGCGTAGCCTTCTGCAATTAAAAGATCAGATAAAGTTTCATCAACCCCTAACTCTTCCATAAATAAGTTACGTAAGCGTACTGATTCATTTTCTTGCTTAGCGACAAGGTCTTCTTCACTCATGACATTTAACTTCCAACCAGTTAACTCACTAGCTAGACGAACATTCTGACCACCACGCCCGATGGCTTGTGATAATTGCTCTTGCTTAACCGCAATATCCATTGTTTTAGTTTCTTCATCACCAACAATACTAACAACTTCAGCTGGCGACATCGCATTAATAACAAGTTGAGCAGGATTATCATCCCATAATACGATATCAATACGCTCACCGTTGAGCTCATTTGAAACTGCTTGTACACGTGAGCCACGCATACCAACACAAGCACCAATAGGATCAATACGCCCATCATTAGTTTTCACAACAATTTTAGCACGTGAACCGACATCACGAGCGGCTGACATAATTTCTATCAGTTGTTCTGCAATTTCCGGCACTTCAATTGTAAACAATGCTTGTAAGAATTCAGGCGCTGCCCTGGAAACTTGTAACTGTGCACCACGCATATCTTCACGAACGCCAGATAAATAAGCACGAACACGATCATTAACTCTAAATGATTCACGTGGAATCATATCTTCACGTGAAAGCATCGCTTCCACATTGTTCATTAAATCTAAAATAATATAATCACGGGTAACGCGTTTAACAGCACCTGTTACTAACTCACCAATACGTGATCTGTAATCATCAATAATACGATTACGCTCTGCTTCTCTTACTCGCGCAATAATAACTTGTTTAGCTTGTTGAGCAGCAATACGGCCAAAACCGATCGATTCAATTTGATCCTCAATAACATCACCGATAGAGACATTTGGATATTCTTTTTGTGCATCTTCAAGTAATAATTCTTTGCCTTCAGAGTAATAATTCTCTTCTTCAACAACAGTCCAGCATCTAAAGGTTTCATAGCTACCGTCTGCTTGATTAATGCTTACGCGAATAGTGACATCTTCATCAGGATATTTTTTTGAAGTCGCTGTTGCTAGTGCTATTTCGATAGCCTCGAAAATATCCGCTTTTTTTAACCCTCTTTCGTTAGCTAAACCTTCAGCAATTTGTAAGATTTCTTTACTCATTTTTTTGCCCCTTGATTCCAGAGTATTTTAGCTTTTGCTATGTCATTTAAAGTGAATGTTTGCTCACCTAAGTCTGAGTCGATAATAACATTTTCACCATCTACTTTTTGCACCAAACCTGTATAACGCTTAATTGAATTACGAGCCTTGGTTAATGTAATTGAAACTTGTTCGCCAACAGCATCATTAAAGTGCTTTAAGGATATGAGCGGTCTTTCGATACCAGGTGATGAAACGACTAATTGATATTTTTCTAAGATTTTTGGATATTCGACCTCTAAAACTAGTTTAACAGTTCTACTTATATCAGCACATGTTTGAACATCAACACCACCCTCTTTATCAACCATAATATGCAAACTAGCTACTCCATCTGAATGGGTAAATTGGCAAGCATAAAGCGTTGCGCCAGCTGATTTGACCAGTGGCTCAATAGTGCTTTCTAAATCATTAATAAGTTGAGTCATAGAAAAAACCTCATCCAGATAAAGAAAAAGGGCTTAAAGCCCCTATTCGATACAATCTAAAATGGTAGCGGGGGTAGGATTCGAACCTACGACCTTCGGGTTATGAGCCCGACGAGCTGCCTGACTGCTCCACCCCGCAACGTAATACCCGGCATCTTACAGACTAAGCTTTGATAAATCAATGTTTTTTTTCTATAACTAATGATATTTAATTAGCAAAGGCATACTTTTGTATGAGGGCAACTGCAGCATGTCATAAAGCACTCTAATAGACATAATAGATATTGACGCTGGATTGGCATTTATGGCATGATAGTCACCCTGTTTTACGCTTTACGCCTCATCCCTAAGGAATTCATACCTATGCCCTTAGTTAAAGATCACATAACTAGCGCTTCAAGCCTTATCAAACAAGATGACAACGCAGCATTAGTTGATAACGAGGTTTTAATTTATGTCGTCGATGATGACCAAGCAATGTGCGAATCTCTATCATGGTTATTGCAATCCATGCACTGGCAGGTACAAACCTTTAATAATGCCAATACTTTTTTACAAAACTACGATCCTAAAAAGCTAAGCTGCCTTATACTAGATGTTAGAATGCCTGGTATGAGCGGCCTTGCCCTTCAAGAAACCTTACAGCAGAACAAAATTGATATTCCTTTAATTTTTATTACAGGCCATGGTGACATTAAAATGGCGGTAAGAGCCATGAAAGCCGGGGCGATGGAATTCTTAAACAAGCCCTTTAATGACCAAGAATTACTAGACAGCATCCATCGATCAATCAACTTAGCCAAGAAGAACAGAATACAAGCAGAAGAAAAAAAACATATCAATGAACGCCTAGTTACCCTTACCGCCAGAGAAAGAGAGATTTTACAACTACTTGTTAAAGGTAAAATGAATAAAGTTATTGCCTATGACCTCAATCTATCGATTAAAACAATTGAATTGCATCGTTCCAATATCATGAGGAAATTCAAGTCACCAACGATGACCGCCTTATTATCCCAACTTTATCAGCATCATATTGATTTAAAGAATATCAACCCATAAAACAAACAAATTCATCACTAAAAGCACTTTTGTTAAACATCGTTGCTATGCCTTAGGGTTTTTACCAGCATTATCAGGACCTTTCCTTATTTAATAGACATATAATTTTAGCTAAGATAGTTCTCATGCTATTCAGAGTCCGCCGTCAATAGCCACCTTAGACCAATAACGAAAGGACCTCATTATGACTCAGGATTACAACAACTTAGCAATACATACTAATCAACTTACTCAAGAGCATTTGCACTCAGTGCGTCAAGCTCTACAATGGTATTCTGATAAAATCTCACATATTCATAATATCCAACTTTTACACATAAGAACAAGAATACCTGCACATGCGATGTGCATTTCATCAGCTGAAAATATCTACCGACAAGAGTATTATGCTGCCAATTCACACCTCTCTACATGGAAAGATTTGTTAGGTCTCCCACAGTGCAGCACATGGATGCATGAAGGATCAGCGAAGCTAGAGCTAAAGTCACTCTGCCGACAACATAAGATTCAATACCTCATAACCAATATAAAAACAGCCAAACAATTACTATCAACCGGTCGTTTCTGGCATAGGCATGCCTTTGAAGTCATTGAGGAATTTCAAGATTGCGCATTAGTTTCTCTTTTTAGATGCAAACAATCCAACAACTGCGCAGAAAAATCTTTTCAACTTGCTGCCAATTATTAATGCACTTGACCTAGAAACAGGCCGTAACGTACACTAGTCATAAAAGCTATTTTGGCTTTTAGATTCAAATAAACAGTGGCGTGACTTGCATTTATGATTTCTACTTGGATCCATCAATTATTAACAACTATTTCTAGCAATCCTGGCTTAGGCTATATATTTTCATTTCTAATGTCGTTCCTAGAAGCCCTGCCAATTGTTGGCACAATAATCCCTGGATCAATTACCATGACAGCCGTTGGAACATTAATTGGTACAGGCGCCTTGCCAATCTTTCCAACATTTTTTAGCGCTATTATAGGCGCATTTTTAGGTGACTTTACCGGCTTCCTTTTTGGCCGGTTAGGCGAAGAGCGACTATTTAAAATTTGGCCCTTTAATAAACATCGCAATTGGCTAAATACTGGTAGAAAGTTTTTTAAAAACCATGGTGGGAAGAGCGTCGTCATTGGTCGATTTATAGGCCCCTTACGTAGCGCAATTCCAATGGTCGCCAGCTTATTGGGCATGAGCTACAGCCGTTTTATTGCTGCAGGACTTTGCTCTGCTACCTTATGGTCATTACTATATATAATGCCAGGCTACCTGCTTGGGAAATATTCCAGCCATATGACACACAAAGAGTTGGCACACTATATAACAATCACATTAATTAGCTTTGCCATTTTAACGATTATTTACATTGGCTATAAATGTATTATTTATTATTATAAAAAATACTATCAAAATAAAGTTAACCTATATTGGCAGTCAATATTACAAAAAAACAAAGTTATCAATTTCTTCGCAAATAAGCAACAACCCGGCAACTCACTTCCATTGTTGCTTTTAATTTGGCTTGTTTTCTTAATAATCGTTTGCGGCTTTTGGTTAAGCTGCCGACCATTCATGTCAGCTAGCATAGCTAATATCTATCCCTCAGTTAGTAACTACATTCAAGGTAATCATTACCTGTTATCCATTAATCATTTAACCTGTTTTAACATGAGTGCGGCTTTCTTAATTATTGCCGCTGGATTGACCGCTATAACATCTATAGGCATAAGAAAAGCATTGTCTAGTTGGAGCATATACATACTGCTACTTATCATTAACTATTTATTATTTCATAGTGATGATTACAAGCTATCCGTATTAATATTTGAAAACATGCTACTATGGCTGCCACTTGCTTTTTGTGCCTTCACAAAAACAACCATCTATACAAACAAACTAACAGCCACCTATTTTAGTTATGGTGTAATAACTATTATAGTTAATGGTAACACTGCTACCCTATTGAACATCTCATTTTATACTTGGATATTAAGCTATTTAATAACAGCTATTTTTATTAGCCTATTTAGTTTGTTATCTTTTCGATTAACTAACCCAATAAATAATAAGTATTTAGACTCAATGGTCATCCATATGCCGTACTTAATTTTACTCTTCACTGCTGCTATTTTCTTTTAACTGTGTCTGATATTTAAAATATTTTGTAGCGTTAGGCAAAAATAGGATAACTAAAATAACCGCGCTCACAACAATAGGAATAAACATAACACCTTTAAAGCCAGCTGTAGCGATCAAATAAACCCAACTACCAGCTTGTACAATCAGATAAAACCAACGCGCGCTATCTCTGCCCTTAAAAATGCCGATAGATGCTATAAACAAGCATAAACTGATAGCACAACCAATAAGTAATTGGTGCATAATGGATTGCATAACTGGTGTGAGGTGCACAGGCCTATGCAATATTGCTTGCAACGGGTAAATCGTTTTTAATAAATAATAAAAGATTGAAACTAGAGCAACCACAGTCACAGTTATAGGTCTTTTCATTTTCTTATCCTTAAAAAAAATATATTAAGTATCTAAAGTCATAGGCAATAACAAACATTTAATGCCATTTTGATTTAATTGATTTTGCAGTGTGGTGGCTGTTCGCGTATGCAGCAGATGTGAAATCCAACTATTCTTTTTAAAAACCACCTTGGTCGCAAAACAAAGAAGGTTAGGTATTTTTTTTGCCAAGGGTAACGTTGCATCAACCAACTCTATAATAGGCGTTGTACCATAAGTTGTAATTGCTTGGCCAGTGAAACCTAGGCTCTCCACAGTTTGCACGAAATAATCAAGGTTTTTATTGACTCGCTGCTGCATTTTTATTAATTCTTCATTACCTTTGAAGCTTTCAATATCGACCATCCCAGCTTGCACGAAAATAAAATGAGTAAAATGCCCTGGAAACAGTCGGAATATCCATAATAAAGTATGCATTCCTAAGCCTGGATATTCATTCACATAAATTAATGCTGTAGCACCCCCTGTTTTCCTTTCTACCGCCTGCACTGAATCTCTAGACGGCTTAATCATAAGCGTTCGATCAATTGATAATAGTTTCTTTTTATAATGACGGTAATGAACACGAATGCGCCAACAAAGTATGCTCAATACCAATAATATACTTACCGTTAAGAAGGCGCCTTGATTAAACTTTTCAACTACAATCACACAAAGAATAGCAATACAAATAAAAGTACCAACCAAAGCTTGCGATATTTTCCAGAGCCAATGCAACGAAATTTGTCGGCGCAAGCTCCACCAGTGTGTCACCAGTGAAAATAGCGTTAAAGCAAATGCTAAAAATACTGTAATACTATAAAGCACGACCAAAACACTAACATGCCCTTTAGTAAGCAATATAATAATGGCTGCAGCAATACCAAATGCCAATACACCATTTTGTTTAACGAGCCTTGATGATAAATTTCTAAATTGACTAGGTACCCACTGGTCAGCTGCCATATTGGCTAATACAGCAGGCCCACCAAGAAAACCAGTATTAGCACCTAGCATTAAAATACCAACCTCAAACAACATCAATATCGTCAAAGCTGCATGATAATGAAGACCAGACGCTTGTAATATATGAGTGAATAAAATGGCATTATAAGTCAAATGCCCATGCGGCTGAACATTCCACATTAAATACATAAATAATATACCGCCTGCCATTAAAGACAATGAAGCCGCCATATAAAACATACTCCACTTACCCGTACGTATTCGTGGTTCAGCTAGTATATTTACATTATTCGAAACTGCTTCAAGACCTGTATAAGTTCCGGCCCCCATGGCATAAGCCTTTAGAAGCAAGACTAAAGCCGGCCAAAAGCCTAATGTAGCAAAAGCAACATGCGTATCTTCTCTAGCAAAATGAAACATTTGCGGCAAGCTATGGCGATGCACTACAAATCCCAATACTAAAATTGCAACATGTGTAATCACGAAGCCTAGAAAGATAGGCAACAAAACTTTCAATGACTCTTTTGTGCCACGTAAATTAATCGCACATAAGAGAGCAATAAAAGCTAATTCAATGGGGATATTTAAATCTTGTGGAATATACGGAAACAAGCTAAACAAAGCATCCGATGCAGCAGCTGTTGAGATAGCAATGGTTAATACATAATCCATCATTAGGGCAACACCAGAAATCAAACCTGCATAAGGATGTAGCATGTGACTACAAACTTTATAGCCACCGCCACCACTCGGGAATAATTCAATGACCTGATTATAGCCACCAGCAATGATAAAAATGGTAAATGCAATAGCGACAATTAAAATTAAAGCCAAAGATGGGTGGGCTAGAATGGATCTAAACGCTTCTTGGGGTCCATAGTTAGCTGATGATAAACCATCAGCACCAAGACCAATCCATGCGTAAAAGGCAATTAATAACATGCCTTGCCTGGACCTTGCTGAAATAGGGTCTATTGGAATACCTACCAGTATTTTTTTAAGCCTAGATAATATAGACATGCCTCTGCTTCACCTCATGGACCAAACAAGATCATAACATAACCGATCTAAAATCAAAAACAGATCGTAAATAAACGCCTCTTACTTTTAAATGATAATACAGATATAATAAAGTAAATTAGTTACCTCACATCAGGAGCGCCCATGAGCAAACTTACTGAATTAGCGAAAAGCTATGGTTCATATCATCAATCAAAAGCCAATCAAATCATGCATATGGTTGGCATTCCTCTAGTTATTGCATCGTTACTAATGATAAGCAACTGGTTTGTCATATCATTTATGCACCATGGGAGCGTTCAATTATCATGGATGCTTGTAGCGCTCATGTGTATCTACTATCTTCAGATTGATACTAAGGCTGCTGTTATTATGACAGTCGTCTATATTGCTTTAAACTTTCTAATGATACTTGTTGCCATGCCACTTACTCCACGAATGCAGATCATCATTGCGCTAGCATTATTTATCATTGGCTGGGTATTAAACTTTATTGGTCATGGCATTGAAGGCAAAAAACCCGCATTTTTAGACAACTTATTACAAACTTTAATTGCTCCTGTCTTTATTACCGATGAAATATTAAAGTGTTTTAAAATTAATTTATTTAATATTGATTGATTAGAGGGAAGTGAACATAACCAATACTACGCACGCTGGTAACAGCGCTCAACTAACTCATCGCGACTTAACCCCGCCTTTTCCTCTTCATTTAGTTTTACAATCACATTGCCTTCATCTAAAGCAATTAAACGATTACCATACGCACTTGCATGATTAAGATTATGCGTTGTCATTACACATGTCATATTTTTTTTCTTAATCATATCATAAGTAAGCCGCATCATATCATCGCTTTTTTTAGGATCCATCGCAGCTGTATGCTCATCTAATAAAATCAAATCAGGCTCTTGTAAAAGAGTAAGTGCTAAGATTAAAATTTGCTGCTCACCGCCTGATAGCGACTCTACTGGCTGATCAAGCTTAGTGGACAACTGCGGAAAAACATCATTTAAATAGTCTTTTAAAAATGTACGGTTCAGTTTCTTTTTATAATTAGATTTTGCTAAAAATATCTTAGCATGCTCATAAATAGTCATGCCATAAAATAAATTTTCTCTAGCAGACTGCCCTATTGATCTGATTTTCTGGATAAGTTCTTTTTGTGAATAGCTTGCTAATGCTTTACCATTTAACTCAATCGTACCACCACTATATGGATAACGACCATTAAGCATTTTTAGTAATGAACTTTTTCCTGAGCCATTTGACCCCAAAAGAACCACAAAATCACCCTTATTAATATCTAACGAAAGCGGTTTAATAATAGGATCTTTTCTTTTATCAGCTGTAAACGCAGCCTCTTTTAATTTTAGTAAATTATCCATGAGCCACCCCATGCTTATGCTGCCTTACAGCACCAGACAAGAAAAATACCAACATTAAGCCCATCAATAGTTTTAAATAAATAGGATTAACATCAAAATACATTAAAGCATTTAAAACAATAAAATAAACAAATACACCAAAAGCACAGGCGAATAAATCAAGAGCAGCATTAAAGTGTAAGGCTTGATGGCGTCTTAAAACAGTCATACCAATCATCATAGCACCAATTGCAGTTAACGCCATACCTGTACCCATACCAATGTCTGCATAGCCATTAATTTGCGCGGTCAAAATACCACTTAAGGCGGATAAACTATTAGAAAGCATCAAACCAATAATCGTAAGTAAAAAAACATTCTCACCAAGCATTTTTGCTAACTTTTCATTAATTCCAATGCCTCTTAATAATAAACCGAATCGACCATGCAAAATAAATACCATTAAAGCAGCTAGTATTAAAAGCCCTACTGTCAAACCGCCCCATACTAAAAAAGGATGGGTATGCTGATCATTTAATAAAACCAAATGACTAATTAGTAAGTTAATATTGGGTCTACCCATGACTGTAAAGTTAATGGTATACAGCATATATATAGCTAACACTGATGCTATAAGAGAATCTATTCTAGCGAATTTACGCATCATCGCCACAGCTAATCCAGCTAAAGACGGCAATAAAATCCCTAGCAATATTGCTACAAACGAATGATTGAATGTAGTAAGGATTCTGGCAAATATAGCAGCACCTAAAACAAAAGTTGCTTCAACCGTTAGATCAGTTGTATTCATAACACAATATGTTAAATACATACCAAATGCTAACGGTAAAAATAACAGCATTTGCTGGTAAGCTGGGATAAGTATGCTTTCCATATGAATCCTCTTAAGTATTATTGCTAGCTTTACAACTTGTAGGCGTGCAATTAATAATTGGGTAATTATTTGTTTTTGCAATCGCTTGCAGTGCAGTTATTTGTTTTTCCGTAAAACCCTGTTTAATAGCCATTGGCGCATTCAAGAAAACTCTATAATCCGTTAACATTTTTACAGGTAGATTTTTCATAGAAGTACCATTTAAATAGGCGGCAGTCACTTTTGCTGATGCTTCACCAATTTGACGCTCGGTAATACCAAAAGCAAAAGCTGCGCCATTTTGAACAGAACCATCATCTGAAGCAATTAATGGAATTTGCAGGGCTTGCGCTTGTTGTGCTAATTGCGGAATCGCACTAACCACCATATGATCTTTTAAAATAAAGATACAACCAGCATCGCTATCAATATGGTGTGAAATAGTATAAAGATCTGGAGCGCTAGTCACCATTAACTTTTGCACTTGTATACCAAATGTTTTAGCCACTTTTACGATATCGGTTACTTGAGAAATGATGTTATCATCAGCACTATAGACTAAAGATATTTTTTTCATTTTAGGTAAAACGGCATGCATAAATGTTAGCTGATCAACTGGATTAATAGAATCACTAATTGCCGTGGCTCGAATAGGATTCATCTGTTTTCTAACTGCCGTTGAGACAGAATTATCTGAAACAGCAATACCAATAATAGGCTTACTAGGCACAGTAGCTGCAGCCATCTGAAATAACGTGGTGCCAATTGGCGCGACCAGTTGCGTTTTATCGCTGGCTAGCTCTTTAAAAATCGACTTTTCAATATTTGGATCTAGCTGACCATTCTTAATGGATATAGCTGCATCAAAGCCTGCTTTTTTCATGCCATCACGATAACCATCGATAATTTCATTCATCGCCTCATGTTGTAGTGGTTCAACAATGGCAATTGAAACAGCTTTTTTATGAGCAGCTACTGGTGCTGCTGGAGCTGCTGCAAATGCTGTGGTGACAGCACAACCAATCGTTGCTGCTAAAAGTAGTTTTTTAGTTAATAACATGTTATTCCCCATGATTTTGATTATTTGATGTAATGCTACACAAGTACGCCACCATTGTCAACACCTAATTTCCACCCATGACCTGTGGCAATAATAATATTTTCGATACTTAGGCAGGACGGACTATAAGGCGTATAGCCTACCCAAGGCTTTGACTCATCGAGGTAAACGCAGTCGGCATGTAAATTTAATCACATTCTAAAAATACCATATTCAGTCGATTTTTTTGGAATATTGTTGGCACAAATATTTAAAGCTAGTGCAAGCACTTTTCGGGTATCGCGTGGATCAATAATACCATCATCCCAGCAACGCGCGGTTGCATAATACGCATGGCTTTGCTTATCATAACTAGACTGGATAGCTGCTTTGGCCTTTTCCAATTCAGATTCATTCACTGGCAAACCCTTTTTAGTTAGCGCATCTGCTTTAATTTGCGTTAACACGTTAGCCGCTTGCACCCCACCCATCACTGAAATCCGAGCATTAGGCCACATCCACATAAAAGTTGGATTATATGCACGACCACACATCGCGTAGTTACCAGCGCCATAACTGCCTCCAATAACAATTGTTAGCTTAGGCACCTTAGCACAAGCCACAGCATTCACCATTTTAGCACCATGTTTAGCAATACCTTCAGCTTCATAATCTTTACCTACCATAAAGCCATTAATATTTTGTAAAAACAATAATGGTATATGACGCTTTTCGCAGAGCTGAATAAAATGCGCAGCCTTTTGCGCGGACTCTGAAAATAAAATACCGTTATTAGCGATAATACCTACAGGATGCCCTTCTATTTTAGCAAAACCACAAATTAAAGTTTTTCCAAATAAGGCTTTGAATTCATTAAAGTTAGAACCATCAACAATACGCGCAATAATTTCTCTGATATCATAAGATTGTTTTGTTGAAGCTTGCAGAATCCCTAAAACATCATCAACTGGGTAAAGTGGTTCTTCAACCAATTGCTCAATATAATTAGAGCTATCTAGATTAAGATCAGCAATAATATCTCTTGTTAGAAGCAAAGCTTCAGCCTCACTATCTGCCATATAATCGGCAACACCTGATTGTTCACAATGCACTTTAGCACCACCCAACTCTTCAGCGCTTATCTCTTCACCTGTAGCTGCTTTAACTAACGGCGGCCCACCCAAAAAGATAGACGCCTGATCTTTCACCATAATAGATACATCTGCCATAGCAGGGACATAAGCACCACCTGCGGTACACAAACCTAAAACCACTGCAATTTGAGGGATTTTTTTAGCTGACATATTCGCTTCATTATAAAACAAACGGCCAAAGTGATTCTCATCCGGAAAAACTTCATCTTGCATTGGTAAGTAAGCACCGGCTGAATCAACTAAATATACACATGGTAAAGACAATTGTTCTGCAATAGTTTGCGCTCGCAATTGTTTTTTTAATGTCATTGGAAAATAAGCGCCACCCTTAACAGTTGGGTCATTCGCCATAATCATACAAAGCACACCATTAATAGGTGCTATACCAGTTATAATACCTGCAGAAGGTGATTCAAAATCATAAAGCTGATAACCGGCTAAAGCAGATAATTCTAAAAAAATAGCACCATGATCGATCAGCTGATCAATACGTTCACGCACTAATAACTTACCCTGATCTTGCACACGCTGCTTAGCTTTAGCAGAACCACCCTCTTTAACCTTGTCTAAAACAGATAAATATTCAGCAACTAATTTTTCATAATACGTATAATTTTCTTTAAACGTTTTAGATTCTTTATCTATGTTAGATTCAATCAAGATTATTCTCCGATTATGGTAAATGTGATTTAATCAATTCTCTGCCTATTAGCATTCGGCGAATTTCATTGGTGCCTCCACCAATTTCATAAAGCTTAGCATCTCTTAGGTAGCGACTTAATGGATACTCTTCCGTATAACCATTACCACCAAATAATTGCATAGCATTTAAAGCAACCGTAGTTGCATTTTCAGAAACAAATAATAATAACGCAGCTGCATTTTCACGTGTTAATATACCTGTATCCGCTTCTTTTGCTGCTTGATATAAATAAGCACGCGATGCTTGCAGTGCAGCAAACATGTCTGCAATTTTAGCTTGTACAAGTTGAAAGCTGCCGATAGGTTTATCAAATTGTTCACGTGTTGCAACGTAAGGCAATACAGCATCCATACAAGCCTGCATAATACCAACCGGGCCCGCAGCTAAAAGCAAGCGCTCATAATCTAAGCCGCTCATTAAAACCTTAACCCCTTCATTGAGTCCACCAAGCAAAGCATTTTCAGATAGGACTACATCTTTAAAGATTAATTCAGAGGTATCAGAACCACGCATTCCCATCTTTTCAATTTTTTGCGCAGAACTAAAACCAGGCATACCCTTTTCTACGATAAAAGCACTGATACCCCGCTTACCCAACTCTGGATTGGTTTTAGCATAGACAACGACAGTATCCGCTGATGGACCATTGGTTATCCACATTTTATGGCCATTTAACACAAAGCCTTGATCTGTTTTTTTAGCCACTAAAGCCATCGACACAGCATCGGAACCTGCGCCAGCTTCACTAATTGCAAGGGCACCGACATGCTCACCAGAGACCAATTTAGGCAAATATTTTTGTTTTTGCGCATCTGTCCCGAAACGCTGGATTTGATTCATACATAGATTTGAATGTGCTACGTAGCTTAATCCAATCGAGGCACTCGCACGGCTAATCTCTTCCATTGCAATAGCATGTGCCCAATAACCCATATTAGATCCACCAAAAGCTTCATCAATGGTCATACCCAACAAACCCATTTCACCAAGCTTAAGCCAAAGCTCACTTGGAAAACAATTGGAATGATCGATCTCTGCCGCAATGGGCACTATGGATTGCTCTGCAAACTCTTGCACACTTTTTTGTAATAAATCAATGTCGTCTTGTGACAAAACAGCCTGTGTTGACACGCTTTCACCCTCTAAAACTTTGCCTGAATTCAGCAATCATGCTACCATAGCAACCGCAAAAAGGCATCACTTATCACAAATAGGTTTAGATTATTATGAAGAATCGTAGTCCCAAACTAGTTGAAGCATTTACTTATGATGACTATATAGCCATGTTTGACCTTGATCCCACCATGCTAAGTCGAAAAATAATTGAGTTTCCCGGCTGCTTTTCATCATTCAATGCTACTGCATTACAAAAGAATGAGCATGTAACTAGCCTTGATCCTCTTTATGACCTTGAAACACCCATGTTAACTAACCTTATACAACAACAAGCAAAACTCTGGGAAACCCATGTAGAAATGACAACAGGCAATGATGATGCTCACCTCATAGCCAAAGAAAAATACAACCGCTTTCAAGAGGCCTCATCCATCTTTCTCAATGATTATAGCCTAGATAGCGAACATAAAAGATATGTCGCTTGGGATACTGAAAACAAGCTTCCTTTTAATGAGCATAGTTTCCAGTTAGCACTTTGCTCTCACTGGCTTTTTAAACAAAAATATTCACTACAACAAGTGATCGATTTTATTGATGGCTTATGTCGTGTTGCTGGTGAGGTTAGAATTTTTCCACTACTTACAGAAAAATTTGAAGCTCCTGATTATCTTGGCCACCTATTAGCAAATTTTCAAACCAGAGGCTATCAAATTAGCTGCAAAGCCATTGACTTTGATAAACATGAAGAAGGCAGCGCTATGTTATGCATTACCAGCCCAGTTTGTCGAATATAGACTATGACGATGAATATTTATCCATTAATAAAACCACTATTATTTACTACCAATCCTGATAAGGCGCATCAATTAACCCTATCTTTTCTAAGCCGGTTACCTAATGCGCTTTGCAGATCTTTAATCAAAAATCGAGTTACCGACCCTACCGAATGCTTTGGTCTAACATTTGCAAATAAAGTAGGCTTAGCCTCTGGATTTGACAAAAATGGCATTGCTATTAATGCTTTATTTGCGCTAGGATTTGGCTTTATCGAATTAGGTGGCGTTACACCTGAACCTCAAGCAGGCAACCCTAAGCCACATATGTTACGTATCCCACGCCATAATAGCTTAATCAATCACTGCGGCTTAAATAACCATGGCGTTAAACAGCTCAGATTGCAATTGCAAAAACCACGCTTAGATGGCATTGTCGGCGTTAATATCGCTGCAAATAAAACAACACCACTTGAACAAGCTTATCATGATTATGGCCTTTGCCTAAATGAGATTTATGCTTATTGTGACTTTATTTCAGCCAATATTTCATGTCCAAATGTGCAAGGCAAGAATGCATCTGATCAATTAAAACAAAGCTTAAATATTGCTGAGCATATTTGTGAACAACGAGAACAACAAAAACAAATAATTGGCCAATACAAGCCGCTCTTAATAAAAATATCACCAGATACTGACAAAGAGTCACTAAAATTATTCTGTGACCAAATAAACCCTTTACCGATAGATGGTATTATTTGCGGTAATACCACCATTTCAAGACCTGAGCCCCTGTCCAAGCAAGAAAAAGATTTTAGTGGCGGCTTATCTGGAGAGCTATTAACTAATAAAGCTTGCTGTCAAGTTGAATCATTAAAGGCAGTATTAACTGATAGCAAGCCAGTTATTGCTGTTGGCGGTATTCATGATCTACAGTCAGCAAAATTAGCTATCAAGGCAGGTGCACAGTTAGTTCAGATCTATACAGCTTTGATTTATCATGGCCCTGAAATCATTAAAATGATTGCTAAGGCCTTAAAAGCTTCGACTTCTAAATAAGATAATACCCAACATAATCAAAAGTAAAGATGGAATAATCGCTGCAAAAATAGGTGGCCATTGATACAACATAGTTAAGGGCCCAATCACTTGATTAAGCATATAAAAACTAAACCCAACAACAATGCCAATTAGCAACCGAAAACCCATAGTAGAATGCCTTAACGTGCCAAATACAAATGGAATACCTAACCAAATCATAATAATTGTATTAATCGGTTGAAATAAACGTAACCAAAAAGCAAAGGATATCTGATCAGATGCCAGGTGATGTTGCCATCTATAATATGCAATACCCCACAATTCCTTTAAAGAACTATCCGCTGGGTCTCCACTTTCTGCTTGCACATATTTAGGTTTAAATTCTACAGATAAATTTAGATGATGTAAGTCTTGCTTGGCAATTTTATCCATACCTATAGTTGTTTTAATTGCATGAGGCATCAACCACTGGCCCCTTCTTTTTACCAAACGAGGCGCATTAATAACACTTTGTAAAACACCTTGTGCGTTAAACTTAAATACAGTGACATTACTTGCCGCAGTTGTACAATCAATTCGGTCGATAAAGATTAAACCCTCTTTGCTTTTGAGCCATATATGCGACTGTTGCTTATAATTTTGTGTTTGCCCTAACGCCCTGCTTTTTAAAACTTGTGCTGCATTTGCCCATTTAAATGCATAATTTTCGCCAATCCAAGTAACTATGGCAATTAAAATTATCGCGGCAAGAATAACCGCTTTCATTATTTGCCAACGAGAAAAACCCGCAGCACGGACAGCCACCAATTCATTTTGCGTCGACAAACGCCCCAAACCTAAAATAGCCGCTAAAAAGCCTAGCATCGGTAATAAAGCATACAACTGTGATGGCAATAATAAAAAACTATACTTTAACGCAACTGTGACAGTGTAATGATCATGACCAATACTCCCTAGCTCACCAATGAGAAGCACCATAAAAAAGATACCCATCACGGCCAACATCACCATAAAAAAAGCTTGCCAAACTGATTGGATAATTAACTTATTAACTAGCATGACGACTCCTTTTTAAAGTTCGCCATGGCATCAATACTTTTTTCAAACGGTTTTTATAACGATGTGTTAGCGGCCCCATCCCGTAGCGAAATAAAATCAAGCCCAACATTAATAAAGCAGATTGCAACCAAATCAAATAAAACCAAGTATGTTTTGTGGAGTGAGATATCCAAGATTTATTTGATAATAGTAAGCCCATATAAGCCAAATAAATTAATAAAGCTGGAATAAGTTTAATGTACCGCCCTTGCCTTGGCGCCACATAACTTAATGGAACAGCAATAAGTGTGAATATAAATATAGATACTATAATGCTAATGCGATATTGCAAACCAGATAAATTGGCCAAAGAGTCGTGATAGTGATGCAATAAATAGGTTGTTGACAAACCTTCAATCGGCAAAGCAATTGTAGGTTTTTTTGTGAATACGCCAACACCATACTGATCAAAAGCCATACGATCAAAAGCTAAAGATCCTGTATTAAAACCAACTCTATGGCCATGGCTTAAAACAATAAATGGATTTGGGCTATTGGCAACTGTATGTTTTTGAGCCTCATTTGCCGTACTAATATCCCACGTTTCTTTTTGCTTACCATCTGCAGGTGTGTGCTGCACTAAAATAACATGTTTAAGGATACGTTGACCATGGTGGCGAATTGAATCTTGTACATAGACCATTTTATCGCCATTATCTAACGATTCGAATCGCCCTGGCATGATCTTACTAAGCTCAGCAGAGGTTATGGCTTGAGCCAAGACCATATCTTGCGAATACGTTGCCAGTGGTTCTAACCATAAAACCATGCCTGCTATAATTATACTCATGCCTGTGGTAAGCATCATCATATAACCCATCAAATGCATGCGTGAAAAGCCACTAGCAAATAAAGCCGTCATTTCATGTTCGCTAAAATATCTACTTAACACAAAAATCATTGCCAAATAAAAGCTGAGCAGCAATACATGTACACTGAATAAAGATACAATAATAACCATGATTTTAATAAGGTCAGTCATAGTGATCATGCCCATAGCAGCATGATTAAGAAAATATAAGAAACGCGAAATAACAATCACCGCCATAAAAACTACCATAATAGCGAAGGTATAGATCAAAATTTCTTTAGCAATAGATCGAAAAATAAGCATGTTAAAGTTGGTTAGCCTTACGAATTCAAACTCTTAGTTATCATAACAGATCTAAGACGGTAGACCTAGTAGGAGCTACTTAAGAGGTAATATGTAGCTTGGTAGCTTCATATTATATTAAATTTCAAGCATAGTGCCGGGTAGACACAGCCATCGCTTACCCTGTAAACTATCGACCACAAAACAATGACCTTAGAGCAAATTATGAATGCATCGACATTAAGCAAGCAATATGATCCCAAAACCATCGAAGACCAACTACGCCAGGAATGGGAGGCCAAAGGCTATTATCAACCAAAGCCAGCCGATGAGAGCTTTTGTTTGATGCTACCACCGCCCAATGTCACAGGGACGCTACATATGGGTCACGGCTTCCAGCAAACGTTAATGGATATCCTAGTTCGCTTTAATCGCATGTGTGGCAAGCAAACGTTATGGCAAGGCGGCACTGACCATGCGGGTATTGCAACGCAAATGATCGTTGAGCGCCAACTAGCTGAAAAAGGCATTAAAAAACACGATCTCGGCCGCGAAGGCTTTTTAGACAAAACCTGGGAGTGGAAAGAAAAATCAGCTGGTCGTATCAGCGAACAAATTCGAGAAATGGGCGCTAGCATTGACTGGTCTCGCGAAAGATTCACTATGGATGAAGGGATCCAAACAGCTACCAAAACTGCTTTTTGTCGATTATATGAAGAAGGACTTATCTATCGCGGTAAACGATTAGTTAATTGGGATCCAAAGCTACAAACAGCTATTTCAGATCTTGAAGTATTAAACAAAGAAACCAAAGGCTCCATGTGGCACATCCGCTATCCATTAGCTGATAATCCATCTGAATATTTAATCGTTGCAACTACACGCCCTGAAACTATGTTTGGTGATGTTTGCGTGGCTGTACACCCAGATGATGAACGTTATAAGCATTTAGTTGGTAAGGAGCTACAATTACCTTTAACCAATCGAACGATCCCTATTCTAGCTGATACTTATGTTGACCCAGAATTTGGTACTGGCTGTGTAAAGATAACGCCAGCACATGACTTTAATGACTATCAAGTTGGCAAAAGAAATCATAAAGAACTGATAAATATTTTAAATAACGATGCCACTTTAAATGAAAATACACCTGAAAAATATCAAGGTATGGATCGTTTAAAAGCACGCCCTATTATTATAGAAGACCTAGAGGCTTTAGGTTTAATTGAAAAAATTGATGATCATACTTTACAAGTACCTACTGGCGATCGTTCTGGTGAAACAATCGAACCATTTTTAACAGACCAATGGTTTATTAAAATGGAAAGCTTAGCCAAACCTGCGCTAGAAGCACTAAAAGATGGCTCTTTAGAATTGGTGCCTAATGGCTGGAATAAAACATATAACCAATGGTTAGATAACATTGAAGATTGGTGCATCTCACGACAACTATGGTGGGGCCATCGCGTACCAGCTTATTATGATGATGAAGGTAACTTTTATGTCGGTATGAATGAAACTGAAGTGAGGCTAAAAAATAATTTAGCTGATGCTGTGCAATTACATCAAGATGATGACGTTTTAGATACTTGGTTTACATCAGCCTTATGGCCATTTGCTACGTTAGGTTGGCCTGAACAAACACCTGAGCTAGAAACCTTTTATCCAACCCAAGTCTTAGTCACCGGCTTTGATCTAATCTTTTTCTGGATTGCCCGAATGGTTATGTTTGGCTTGCATTTTGTGGGTAAGGTACCATTTGAGAAAGTATATATTCACGGCCTTATTCGAGATAGCAAAGGCCAAAAGATGTCTAAATCAAAAGGTAATGTTTTGGATCCATTAGATTTAATTCATGGCATAAGCTTAGAAAAACTTATAGAAAAACGTACTGCAACCATGATGCAACCACACCTAAAAAATAAATCCAAACAACAAACACAAAAAGAATTCCCTAAAGGCATCGAGGCTTATGGTACGGATGCGCTACGTTTTACTTTTTGTGCGCTAGCCAATACATCTCGTAACATTAATTTCGATTTAGGCCGCATTGAAGGTTATCGTAATTTTTGCAATAAACTTTACAACGCTTCTCGTTTTGTTTTACAAAACATACCAGAAGATACTAATTTCTCTACTAAGCCAAATATTATTAATAACATCGACCAGTGGATTTTAGCAGAGCTAAACAAAACCATTGCAGAGTGCTATAAATACATGGAAGATTTCCGTTTTGATTTGTTAGCCACTGCAATTTATGAATTCACTTGGAATACTTATTGTGATTGGTATTTAGAATTATCAAAATGTGTTTTATATTCTGATACAGCGTCCGAAGCAGAAAAACAAAGTACGCTTTATACTTTATTATCTGTTTTAGAAACTATTTGCCGATTAGCACACCCTATTATGCCTTTTATTACTGAAACCTTATGGCAACAGTTAAAACCATTATTGAATCTAAATGCTGATTCTATTATGCTTGCCGAATATCCAAAAACAGCTGCCGATCAATTAGATGATACTGATGAGATCAACTGGCTTAAATCAATCATTACAGAATGCCGTTCCATGCGTTCAAATTTAAATATAAGCCCCAATAAACCCATGTCTGTTTTAATACTTAATGCTACAGAAAAAGATAAAAAACTTTTAGAAAAATATAAACCCTACCTAGCGCAAATGGCTAAAATTGCAGACATAGACTTCATTGAAGACAACAATGACTTGCCCATGTGCGCATCTTGCTTTATTGATCCAATGACAATTTATGTGCCACTAAAAGGCTTAATCAATTTAGATGCAGAAATCGATCGCAATGAAAAATCACAAAAGAAATGTGAAACTGAGATTGAAAAACTAGAGAAAAAGCTAAACAATAAAAATTATATTGCTAAGGCTCCGGCTGACGTGGTTGAAAAATCAAAACAAGAATTAGAAGATTTAAAAACACATCTGCAACAAATTATACAGCACTTAACTAATTTAAAAAGTTAATATATTTACACAGGAGGAACCTTGGTTAATGGAGGGGCATCAGCAACCTCACGATTAATGGCACCTCCAAAGAAGACAGCTCGCAAAGGTAATAATGATAAAGACCCGAAACCCTCTGCACCCAGCCCTTGATCGAACTTTTTGTTAAATGCGACAGCTCACACCAGATCTAATAGTGCCCAGTTTAGTGAAACACTGCCTTCCACCATCACTAACACACTGGTTATTTGTATTCACCCAGCTCTTCTGAGATAATAGCGCATCTATTATTTACAAGGTCTGCTCCATGACTGATTTAACAAAACAAAATAAAGACAAGGCGCTGGTAATCGATCATGTCACCAAAACTTATCCCAATGGCTTTACAGCTGTTAAAGATTTGAGCTTGACTGTAAAGCAAGGTGAATTTTTAGCCTTAATTGGCCCTAATGGTGCCGGCAAATCCACAACCATTGGTATGATTAGCACCTTAGTTAATATTACTAGCGGTTCTATTTCAATCTTTGGCTATGACATTGAAAAGCAGCCTGCTTTGGCAAAAAGCAACCTAGGTATTGTGCCACAAGAAATTAACTTAAATGCTTTTGAAACCTGCTTAAATACGCTTATTTATGAAGCTGGTTATTATGGTATCCCCAAAAGCAAAGCACTGCCTCGAGCTGAAATGCTGCTCAAACAAGCTCACCTTTGGGAAAAAAGAGATAATATGACCCGTGAACTTTCAGGTGGTATGAAAAGGCGTTTAATGATCGCCCGCTCACTTATTCACGAACCTAAGTTATTATTGCTCGATGAACCAACAGCTGGCGTTGATATTGAAATTCGTCGAGACATGTGGGAAATCCTCACACAACTCAATAAAGATGGTTTAACGATTATTTTAACGACGCATTACTTAGAAGAAGCGCAAGAGCTTTGCGATCGCTTAGCCATCATCCATCACGGCCATGTCCATATGGACAAACCAATTGCATCATTACGCGAAGACTTAGCCAAAGAAACATTCACTTTTGCTTTACAAAACCCCATTGATCAGTGCCCAAATATTGAAGGGATTGAATGCGAACTGATAGCACCACAAGAATTTAAAATTATCACAAACACCAAAACTTCTTTAACAGAGCTATTGGCAACACTTGCCAAACAAGGCATTATTGTAAGCCATGTTATTAGCACACAAAATTATGTTGAAGAAATGTTATTAAATGTAATGAATCAACCAAAAAAAGAGGCTGCCTAATGTATTCAAAAAAACAAGCAATCATTGGCTTAAAAACTTTAGCCGCCAAAGAAATTAATCGTATTCTACGGATCTGGCCACAAAGCTATGTGCCACCGATTATTAGCTCAATTTTATATTTTTTAATTTTTGGTAATGTCATAGGTCGCCGTATTGGCTTAATGCAAGGCTATCCTTATATAGCATTTATTGCACCTGGTTTAATTATGATGTCATTAATTATGGTTTCTTATATTAATGTATCTGGCTCGTTCTTCGGCTCTCGGTTTATGCGCAACATTGAAGATATTTTAGTTAGCCCTATGCCTTCGTGGGCAATTCTTTGGGGCTTTATCAGTGGTGGAGTTTTCAGAGGCATGACTGTTGGTGGTAGTGTTTTCATTATCGCACTCATATTCATTCACCATAGTGTTTATTCAGCATTCTTAATGCTTATTACCTCTTTACTCTGTTGCATGATTTTTGCAACAGCTGGCCTGCTTAACGGTATCTTAGCTAAATCATTTGATGACACCATGTTATTTGCTAATTTTATTTTATCACCGCTTATCTACCTTGGTGGTGTATTTTATAATATTAACGCTCTACCTCACGTGTGGTATATTATTTCAATGTGCAACCCTGTTCATTGGCTTATTGCACTTTTAAGACATGCCATGTTAGGTTCACCTATGTCTGTACCAACTATCGTACCCATTGCCATACTACTACTTACTTTATTTGTTTTATATGCGATTGTATGGACTTTACTTAAAAAAGGCGTTGGGATTCGCTCATAAAAATAAGATGACCTTATGACAAAACATCGTTTTTTAAAAACACGAGCTTTAGTTTTAATAACTATTGTAGCTATTATTAATTTACGCAATATCCCGATTATGGCTGAACAAGGCCTTTCTGTTTTATGGAATTATGCGATTGCTGCACTTGCTTTTTTAATTCCTAGTGCATTAATTTGTGCCCAAAGTGCTAGCCAATTACCAGAAGCAGGTGGCGTTTATCACTGGGTGCAAGCAGCCTTTGGTGATCGCTGGGGCTTTTTTAGTATTTGGTCAGAATGGTTTAATAATTTAATTGGCTTTCCGGCGACGCTCTTATTTATTTGTACTACTGTTTTGCAAGCTGTTTTACCAAATCAAACACATATCAATTTAATTTTAGCGTTGACGATGCTAGCGTTATTATGGTTTACAACTTATTTAAATTGCAAAGGTATCGCCCTTTCCACTAAAATAAGCAGTATTGGGGCTGTCATCGGGACTATTATCCCTACTATAATCATTGCTGTCATTGCTTTAATTTATCACCACACCCACCAAGTCCATCTGCAATTAACAACTGTCCATCGTCATTTTTCAGCAACTTTAGCAGTTTTAGTCACTTGTATGGCAGGATATTCTGGCATGCAAGTCACTGCATTCCATACACCTAATATTATTAAGCCACGATCAACCTTACCCAAAGCTTTAATCATTTCGATAATCATCATATTAGCCCTCACCATCTTACCGACCTTAGCAATTATCATGGTAGTGCCCCATCAAAAATTAAATATGATGACAGGGATTTGGCAATGCTTAATTATTTTCTTTAATCAAAAAACCTGGTTAGCCGGCATTATTTTAGCCTGTATCTGTTTAGGTAGCTTAGCTGCTTTATTAACTTGGATGCTTGCACCTGCACGTGGCTTATTACAAAGTACTCAAGATGGATTTTTGCCAAAATATTTTTCTAAAACTAACAGGCAAGAAAGCCCTGCTCGCATATTAATCCTACAAGCGATTATTGTGAGTTTTTTAATTTTTTGGCTGTATGGCTCGCAACACTTAACACAAGGATTCTGGATTTTGGCTGTGTTAACCAGTCAATTTACATTAATCATGTATTGTTTTGTTTTTGCAGCATCAATCAAAAATCGATGGAAAATTTCTGTGCCAAAAGAAAGCTTTAAAATGCCAAAACTGACTTCCTTATTGGTAGCCATCCTGGGCATCGCTTCATGTTTATTAGGCTACATCCTAAGCTTTCATAAGCCTGAATTCCTGAGCAATCTAAGTGCAGTACATTATCATCATGATTTAATCTTAGCGACAGCTGTGTATATTTTAGTACCTGTTTACCTGATCATTAAACAAAAGCAGTTTGTAGCGAGTTCGCTATAAACATAACTTTACATTTTCTAAGCTTCGCAAACATTCTTGAATGAGTGCTTTATCATCAACTTGATGTGCATACCAGCCAATAGCAGCAGCATTATTAATGGCTAACATTTTTGCAATGACCTGCGTATCACTATCAACAGCACCATAGATTTGCCAAAAATTTATATGAGATGACTTAGGTAAAAATTGGTAAACCACTCTTAGATCAACAGCAGGATTCATTAGTTCACAATGCCCCCAATCAATAATGCCCGACAAGTGTAGCTTATCGTTTAGTAATAAATGACGTGCATATAAATCACCATGACCTAAAACCAAATCACTAGATTTAGCTGTCGAATGGTTTTCTTCTAGATAAGCAACATAGGGAGCAACCGTCTCAATATTCATATGTTTTTCAATATAGCGCAGAAGTTTAAGTGTATATTCAAAAAAATTATCAAAATTTGCCATACCAATACTATCATTAACAATCTCAATCTTATGTGCTTTTTCTAATGGAAAATGGTGCAAATGCTTTAGAAACAATGCTAATGGCTCAGCTAATTGCGATCTAGCCTCATTATCCAGCTGAAAAGTATCCGCTCCTTCTCCAGGCACATACTGGTGACCATAAATAGGAAACGCATAATCAATTGGCTCCAGTGCAATCCAGTGAGGCACCGGCCTATTAATACCTAAATGCTTTAAATATGGCAATATTCTAATTTCATTTAAGATAAAGTTAGCCGCATTGGCATGCTTGGGAAAGCGAAAAACCATTTCATGATTTATATACCAAATTTGGTTATCCCAACCACTTCCCAGAGTTTGAATGCTTTCGACTTTAATATCACCAAAATTACACTCAATAATTTGTTTTACTTTTTCAGCCTCTAGGTTGAACCCCTCTTCCCAAGGCTTGCCGATAATATCAATATTCATTGCTACACTCATTCCTTTGATTTAACAGTAAAAACTGTCAAATAAGTATAGCACACGCTCTTGACCTGTCCAACATATGTGCAAACAAAAACACTTATACACAAAGTTATCCACAATCAAGCTGCACATACAAGCCTAAAAAATATTATTTATATTCAGTAACTTAGTGAAAATACACAATTTTACTTGAACAACATATACACAAAATAAGGCGTTTTGTCCACATTATAGTCAATCATGCTATTTTTATACTTCACAAAACAACCTAACACAACTATTACAAGTTGAGATAACGATTGGCTTCATAAGTAATGGCATTAACAATACCTGGCTCTAATGTTGAGTGCCCTGCATCTGGAATAATCATAAGCTTCGAAGCTGGCAAAGCTTTATGTAAATCCCAGGCGCTTTGTACAGGGCAGACAATATCATAACGACCTTGAATAATAGATAACGGAATATCTTTTATTTTATTAACATTATTTAATAATTGATCAGGCTCTAAAAAACATTGTTGGCTTAAATAATGCGCTTCTAATCTAGCAAAAGGCAAACAGAAATGCGCATCAGAAGCCATAGCAATGGATTTTTGACATTGGTACAATTTGGAAATACTCAGTTCCCAGGTTACATAAGCTTGTGCTGCTTTTAACTTAACCTCTTCATCATTACTAGTTAACATCTTATAATAGTATCCAAGCATATCATTACGCTCATTATCCGGCACTAAAGCAGCATAATCTTCCCAAGCAATTGGAAAAATAGTTTTTGCACCTGGATGATTTTGAAACAACCAATTTATCTCTTGTGGGCGCGCTAAAAATATTCCACGTAAAATCATTTCAGTGATAGCGTCAGGATGCTTTTGCGAATAAGCCAAACTTAAAGTTGAGCCCCAAGAACCACCACAAAGCATCCATTTATCTATACCTAAATGTTTACGAACTTTTTCAAAATCTTCAATTAAATATTGTGTTTCGTTTTCCACTAAACTGGCATGCGGCGTACTTTTGCCACAACCGCGTTGATCAACTAAAATAATCCAATATTTTTCTGGATCAAAAAATCGCGCATAATCTGGTGTACACCCGCCACCAGGCCCACCATGCACAAATAAAACTGGTTTAGCACCTTTTGTTCCATACTGCTCAACATTAATTGAATGCACATCAGATACTGGCAATAACTCTTCGGAAAATGGTTTTATTTCTGTATATTTAAACATTCACTAAAACTCCTAAAATTTAGCTATAAAGCGTATTTCAATACTTTTTCGCGTACGATTAATTAATTTTTTATCTTCAATTAGATTGCACGCTGTATGAAAAACTGGTTTAAAGTGATCAACACCCTCTTCAGAACTAAACTGCTGAAACACCAACATTTCATTCGTTTGCATCAAGGGATAATAATACCAGCGATGTGTCTTCTTATTATTTAAGCTAATAAAATTGCCATCATTTGTTGCTTGATCATTATCTGAATTTTTAAATCTTAAGTCACTAATCATATCTTGAGTGTCTACAGAAGTTAAATCACATAATGCTATTGGGCAGTTAACTTCTAAACTTAATGGTAACCAACAATTAACAATCATCCAACGGTCATTTGAGCCCAAAAAATCTGAAATTATCTTTGGCGTAAGTGACTTATTTGTAATTACATAAGGGTCGATTGTAACACCTAGTTTATTTAGACGCTTAGTATTCCAATCTGAATGAACAAGAGTTGCTGGCATACGACTACCTAACTTATGCACACCTGCATCTTCTTCACGTGGCACATGACCTAAGTTTAATAAATGCTTAGCACCAAGTAATTTTAACAAACTATTTTTCAATGGTTCAAAATCATGCCCTTCATCATAAGCCTGTAAAACATCTGTTGAAATAAATTTGTTTTCTACTATGGTAAAACCTTCTTTTTCAATGGTCGGCACTGCATCATCAACCAGCAGGCGGGCATTAATTAGTTTAGCCTTGACCTCAGCCTTACCTTTGTTAGTAAAAGGATCAACTATTCCGCCATCAATTGGAAAATACATTGTTGACTGAGTAGTTTTGGCAGCGATTGCTTTAAATAATGATTCGTTAAAACTCATTGTGATGATCCATGTTAAAAGCATCTATTTTATACTATTATAGTATCAAATCCTAATTTAAAATAATATTCCCCCTTTCCAAAGTACTGCGTACTTTGACTCTCCCTCCAGATGAGAGTAGGAAAAGCATTAGTGCCACGCCACCTTTGAAAGGAGAGTCAAAATCTTTGATTTTGGATAGGGGGACTATAATTAATACATCATTCAATTAAAAATCTACTTGAATCAAATACACTAATACTATAACCTTCGCCCTAACTGGAGAGGTGTCCGAGTGGCTGAAGGAGCACGCCTGGAAAGCGTGTATGCGTGTAAACGTATCGAGGGTTCGAATCCCTCTCTCTCCGCCAACTTAAAGTGTTTTTTTAGATTAAAGCACATCATATTTAACTATTTATCTTAATTTAACCTATACAATACCAGTCTGTAAGGTGTCCGAGCGGCTTACGGACTTCCTTCGGTCGCGCATGTGAAAGCGTGTATGCGTGTAAACGTATCGAGGGTTCGAATCCCTCTCTCTCCGCCAACTTAAAGTGTTTTTTTAGATTAAAGCACATCATATTTAACTATTTATCTTAATTTAACCTATACAATACCAGTCTGTAAGGTGTCCGAGTGGCTTAAGGACTTCCTTCGGTCGCGCATGTGAAAGCGTGTATGCGTGTAAACGTATCGAGGGGTGAACAGGAAGTTGAAAAAGCGCTTAAGCTTTTTCCCTGTGAACGCGAAGATAGGATGTCGTGTAGCTGGGGCGTCAGTGTTGTCAGGACAGACAACACGTAACGTTTACAGCTTTAGCTGTAAGTCTAAAGTAATTAAGTCTTACTTGAATCAAACATACTAACTCTACAACCCCAGCCAATTCTAATATATTACGTATTTTTACGTATTGCTATCCATACCTGAATCCATATAATAAAGCCTATCTTATAAATAGGAGCAATCTATGCAAAAAACTGAATTAAAAGCCTTTATTGAAAACCTTTTTAAAGCTTGGGATAATATGGATGAAGAGAAAATCACTCAAATCTATAACAAAGATATCACTATACATATGGATGACCAAAATGCACATTATGATGACATCATCCATCGAGTGCAGTATTGTAAAAAGCATTATACATCCATTCAAAATGACATTAAAGATATAGTCATTGACGATGACGGCAAAGTTGCCGTACGTTTACACCAAACCAACACTCATCTAGATACTGGCAATACCACTCTTTACAAAATAGCAGCGATCTACCATATCGAAAACAACCAAGTTACTGAGATGTGGGGCACTTTTATGCCTAATATCAATTACTTTGAGTAGATTTTAAAATCAAGCATCCATATATTGAGCATACCCGAAAAAACAGGTATGCTTAGTATATGAGCAAAGCAAAAAAGACCATATCGTTCACGTATATTGAACCTTTAATCTCTCTCGTGAACGAAAAGCACATCAATTTAGATAAGAAAATAGCCTATTTACAAAGCCAAAATCATACCAAGCCCATTAATATAGCTGATTATGAGCTATTGGTTGATAATATCTTACATACTCAAGACGCTCACTCGCTAGCTCACCACATAATAACCCAAACAGAAATGACCAGGCATGATATTCTTGGCTTACTTGTGATGTGCGGTTTCTCATTAAAGCATGCCATTAAAGCCACCTTGAAATTCTATCGCATGCAAATTAAGTTTATAAGACTTAGCTTCTCTGAAGAAAATAATTACGGCATGATCAAAATTGATTCTGATGGCATCGAAGGCGCTGCAGCAAACTTTACTCTATTTATGGCTATACTAGCTATATTAAAAGCAAAAAACGATTTAATTGGAGCATCTGAACACATAGATCAAATTTATTTACCCATCGAATCTTCAGAAGAGATTAATGCCTTACCGATCTTTCAAAAAGTTGAGCTGCATTTTAACCAACCCTTTTACGCCATTGCCTTTCACCACAACACCTTAAACACCAAATTAAAAACAGCCAATCAAATGACCTTTGAAATGCTTAAAAAACAATGCGAGCATACGCTAGCACAACAATCATCAGATCAACCACTTGATACTCGCGTTAGCCACTTATTACATGATGTAAAAGATATGTTCCCAGATATGGCACAAATGTCATCGCTTTTAAATATTTCTACCCGCACCCTTTCTAGGCAATTGAAGCAATATAATACAAGTTATCAGGCCTTACTTGATAATGAAAAAATCCAACGCTCCAAAGAACTTTTAAAATTAACAGATATGAGCATCACCGACATATCAAATCAACTCTATTTCTCTGATTCCTCCTACTTCACCAAAGTTTTCAAAAAAAATGTTGGTGAAAGCCCAAGCAGTTATAGAAATACCGTCTAAGATTGGTTATACTCCCCTCTCCAAAGTACATAGTACTTTGACTCTTCCCAGGGAGAGTAACGGTTATTTGTAATATCTCAAAAATATTACCTAAACCAAAAAGAACTATATTTGGGCAACTGCCAATCTAAAAAACTAAATTTAGAGTGGCAAGTTCGAGGCAAAAGCGAGCGAAAAACCGCAGTTTACTAGAGCGTAAATGAGGATTTTGAACGAGCTTTTAACAAAGAAATTGCCCTATAAATTTAGTTTGATTAAAATACATGGCAATCTAGCTGGCTACTTTGCATTAGCGCCTTACTTACCCCGCCAGGCCCGGAAGGGAGCAACGGACGTAAGACTGCTAAGTGCGAAGACCAGCCGGCTGGAGCGCCACCTTTTTCAATTGACTATCCCCTCATCACCTTTACAATAGATCTATGATTTAATTTTTTAGGATACTACCATGACCTATTTAGCTCTTGCCCGTCAATATCGCCCACGTAGTTTTGAAACCATGGTGGGGCAAACAGCTGTGGTACAAGCGCTGCAAAATGCTTTAAACAAGCAAGTAATTCATCATGCCTATTTATTCACTGGCACGCGCGGCGTCGGCAAAACCACCCTAGCCCGTTTATTTGCCAAGTGTTTAAATTGCCAACAAGGCATTAGTGCTACGCCTTGTAACACTTGCGATCATTGCAAAGAAATTGATGCCGGCCATTTTATTGACTTATTTGAGATTGATGCCGCCTCACGCACCAAAGTGGAAGATACCCGTGAATTATTGGATAACGTCCCTTACGCACCCAGCAAAGGCCGCTATAAAGTTTATCTGATCGATGAGGTGCACATGCTTTCAACGCATAGCTTTAACGCCTTACTAAAAACTCTGGAAGAGCCGCCTGCGCATGTGATTTTTATTTTAGCAACAACTGAAATTCAAAAACTGCCTGCAACCATATTATCTCGCTGCTTGCAGTTTCATTTATTACACCTACAGCCTGATGAAATTGAAGCACAACTTAAAACAGTGTTAGCCGATCAGAAAATCACTTATGAAGATGAAGCGGTTAAACTGATTGCACAAGCTGCTGAAGGTAGCATGCGTGATGGCCTAAGCCTTCTAGATCAAGCTCTAGCTTTTTCTGGCAGCGATCATTTAGAAGCCATGCCATTACATCAACTTTATGGTTCGGTGCCAGAGCATACGATTCAAGCTTTATGGCAAGCGATTATTGACAAACAATATCCAGCCATTTCTGAGCAATGCCAGACCTTAGCGCATTCAGGAGCTAATTTTACCAAACTGCTTAATCAATTAATTCAATTGACTTATGATCAAGCACTAAGCGATAAAGCTGCGGATAAAGCCAACTTATTTCGCTTATATGATATTTTAATTGATGGCAAAACTCAGCTATTACAAGCCCCAACGATGCGCTTAGGTTTTGAAATGTGCTTATTAAAAGCAGCCGCTTTTTATGATACCAAACCTGTGGCTGCCCCAGTTGAAGCTGTCGTGGTAAAGAATAACGTTCAAGCGACTAAACCAGCTGCTGCGCCTATACCAAACCAATCACAACAATCAATCACTGCTCCAGCAAATACAGCGCCAGCCAGACCTGCAAACTCAGCCCCTATTCAACCTGCAGCTGCAACCAAGCCTCACTTACTAGCCCTACCCATTCAAGATTGGAACAGCTTTTTAAATCAATTAAACCTAAGATCTGCCACTAAACTACTTGCTTCTAATTGCTCATTAGAATCACAAAAGGATCATAAAATACAGCTAGCCATTGCTAACAAACATAAGGCGCTATTGAATCATCAACAGATCAAAACGATTGAAGAAGCTATCAAAACAGCAACTGGGCAAATTGTTAAAGTCAGCATTACTTGTAAAGACGAAGTAGCTGACACACCACACCAAAAAGAAGTGGTTATTAAGAATAAAGCCCAGCAAGACTTAACACAGCAATTTAATGAAGACCCCGCCATTCAAGCGCTTAAAAACCAGTTTGGTGCGACTATTGAACAAGTTGAGCCCATTAGCCAAAACTAAACATGATGACTCAGCTTGCAGTATTGGGTATAATCTACATATACATTAATAACAGGAGCGCTCGATGAGTTCACCATCAGAACAAGACTTAATAAACCAAATTAAAAACAGCATCTCAGGCATGCAAGATCAAATGAAAAATACCTACCAGCAACTATCTAGCGAAGATGTTGTCGGTAAATCTGGTGAAACACCTGAGGCTTTCGTACAGATCGTCTTAAAAGCCAACTATGAATTTGTGGATATTTTATTTGATAAAAATGCCTTACAAGGCGGTGTGGGTGAATTTAAATTTCGCATCAAAACTGCATTTAACGATGCTATTCAACAAGTACAAAAGATCACGCAAGAAAAAACCATGCAATTACTGCAAGGTATGAATGTGCCACCTAACCTTCAAGATAGCCTTAATAAAAAGGACGATGAAGACTAAGTATGAACTATTCGCCACTAACTAAAGCTTTGATCGATGCTCTGGCAACCTTGCCTAGTGTGGGCGCCAAATCTGCCCAACGCTTAGCCTTTCACTTGTTGGCACAGCAAAGCCGCGAAAAAGGCTTATCGATCGCTAAAGCATTAGAAGCGGCAATGACACACATTCAGTTTTGCCATCAGTGCCGAATTTTTTGTGAAGATGAATTATGCGGCATCTGCAACAATGATAAGCGCGATCAACATTTAATTTGTGTAGTCGAATCCCCAGCGGATTTAATGGCCATCGAACAAAGCCAGCATTTTAAAGGCTTGTTTTTTGTATTACACGGCAAGATCTCACCTCTTGATGGTATGGGTCCTGAAAGTTGTGGCATGGATCAGCTATTTCAATTGATTCATCAAAAAGGCATTACTGAAGTGATTGTTGCCACCAGCTCTACTATGGAAGGCGAAGCCACTGCGCATTATATCACCCATCAGTTACGTGAAATCTATGGCAACAAAATTGCTTTGACTCGTATTGCCCAAGGCGTGCCGATTGGTGGTGAACTAGAATATTTAGACAATGGAACTTTGAGGCTTGCTTTGGCATCTAGAACCCTCATTCCGGAAACAACGATTTAAATCAATAAGGTAAATAAATTATGAGTTTTAATTTTTCTGATATGGGTAAAATCGGTTCTTTAATGAAAAACATGGGTAATATAAAAGAATCCATGAAAAAAGCACGTGAAGAGCTCGATCACATTCAAGTAGAAGCCGAAGCTGGTGCTGGAGATGTGAAGGTGGTGATGACAGCTAGCCAAAAAATGCAATCCATCGACATTGCAGATCACCTATTAAACACTGAAGACAAAGCCGTGCTTCAAGATCTAATTGTTGGCGCTGTTCAACTGGCAACAGAAAATGCCAAACAAACTGCACAAGATAAAATGGCTGAAATAAGCGGTGATCTTGGCATTCCTTTACCTGGTGGTATGGACGACATTCTATAATGACCGTAGCAAATTTGGCTACGACTAAAACCTGGCAAGCAGCGCTTAAAGAAGAAAAACAAAAGCCTTATTTCAAAGATTTAATGCTTAAATTAAATAAGGCCTATCAAGCTGGTAAAGTGATTTATCCAGCTAAAAAAGATATTTTTAACGCCATCAACCTTTGCTCTTTAGACCAAGTTAAAGTTGTTATCGTTGGACAAGACCCCTATCATGGACCAGGCCAAGCGCATGGCTTATCTTTTTCAGTACCTGATGGTATTCGTATTCCACCTTCTTTAAAAAATATTTATAAAGAGATTTGTAGTGAATACCACTCCCCGATGCCGGCCTCCGGCGATTTAACCCACTGGGCTAAGCAAGGTGTTTTGCTATTAAACGCAACTTTAACGGTTGAACAAGGACAAGCAAATTCGCATGCCAAATGGGGCTGGCAAAACTTTACTGATAAGATCATTCATATTTTAAATGAACAAGATCAACCAACCGTTTTTTTATTATGGGGTGCATTTGCAGCAAAGAAATGCTCTTTTATTAATAACCCTAAACATTTAATATTAAAAGCACCACACCCATCCCCTCTATCAGCACATAGAGGTTTTTTAGGTTGCCAGCATTTTAGTAAAGCCAATGCTTTTCTAAAACAAAATAATCGTAACCAAATTAATTGGCTTAGATAATCTTAAGTAACCCTAATCTTTTTCAGCTAAAATTTCACGCATTTTAGCTTGAATTGTTTCGACAGCAACACGGTTTTCACCACCTCGTGGCACGATAATATCAGCATGTCGCTTAGTTGGCTCAATAAAACGTAAAAGCATTGGACGTACTGTTTCTTCATACTGCTTGATAACACAATCAATAGTGCGCCCGCGTTCTGTGATATCACGCTTTAAGCGACGCATGAGGCAAATATCTAACGTGGTATCCATATAGATACGCATATCCATCATATCGCGCAATTCTGGATCTACAAATAATAGAATACCCTCTAAAACGATAATATCATGCGGGCCAACTATACGTGTTTCTTTGCTACGACCATGGATGGCATAATCGTAAATAGGCACCTCAACTGTTTTGCCATGCTTTAACGCTTCTAGATGCTCCATCATTAAATGATGATCTAAAGAATCTGGGTGATCGTAATTAGTTTTTGCACGCTCTTCCATTGGCAAATGCGTTAAATCTTTATAATAAGAATCTTCTGAAATAACAGTTACACGATTACAACCAAGCTCATCAACAATGGTATTAGCCAAAACACTTTTACCCGAAGCACTTGGGCCTGCAATTCCAATAATAACTGTATCTTTAGACATAATATTTATCCTTTGTTATTTAGATTTAATCATAATATATAATGCACCTGCACCACCGTCTTTTGGCATCGCTGAGTGATAAGCCAAAACATTTGGCAAACGCTGCAGATGCTGCGCCAACATATTTTTAATATAGGCAACACCATCTTCTGAATAATGCCCCTTGCCATGAACAATCAAGCCATACTTTTGTTGTGTGCAATATAAATCATCTACATAATCTTGTACAGCTTTCCAAGCACTTTGACGATCTAAACCGTGCAAATCAAGAGAAAAACCTGCTCTCCAGTTACCTTGAGCAAATTGGCGCCATTGCTTTTTGGATAAATGGCACCTTTTGTACGAAATGATCTGATCAGATTTAATGTGTGTTTTTTCTAAATCCCAATCGCTTAAGTGAACACGCTCTATTTCATCCTCAAATGGCTCATGTTGCGGAGTAATTAAAGGTTTATTAGGAGTTTGGTGCACATTTTGATGATGTTTTGATAATGGTTTAGCATCAGAAAGATAGTCATCAAATGAAAAATCATCCTCTAGCTTGTTATCATCCATAATCTACTAGCCTAACCAATAAGATTTAATGTTGCAGTTGGATCAGCAGATTGTGTAATAGGCCTGCCGATTACCAAAAAGGAAGCGCCCTGATCGCGTGCTTGCTTTGGTGTGGCAATGCGCTTTTGATCATCATTCGCCCTAGAGGCATCTAAACGTATGCCAGGTGTGACTATACAAAAGTCATCACCACATAGCTTTTTAATTTCTTTTGCTTCATGCGGCGAACAAACAATGCCATCCATCCCTGCTTTTTTTGCCAACATCGCCAAATGCAAAGTCAGTTTTTCTAAATCAGTATCGTCACCAAATAGATTTTTTATTTCTTGTTCGGTAAAACTAGTTAATACGGTAACAGCCAATAACAAAGGTTTTTGCTCTTCCGGCAAACCTGCAATGGCTTCTCGTGCTTGCTGCATCATACGCATACCACCCATGGCATGAAGCGTTGTCATTGAAACACCCATGTCAGCAATGCTCTTCATGGTTTGGGCTACAGTATTTGGGATATCATAGCATTTTAGATCTAAAAAAATTGCATAGCCCTGTTCAGTTAGATTTTTAATATATTCTGGACCTAAACGGGTAAACATTTCCAAACCAATTTTTAAATGACAATGCTCTGGAGAAAGCTTCATTAAAAAATTATTTGCCTTAGCCTGATCTGGAAAATCCATAGCCACAAAAACATCTGATTTACTTTTTAGTTGTTCAACCTTTTTCATACTGAATCGTGCTCCATTGGTGGCAACTAGCGCAGTTCCAAAAATATTGTGTCGCTAAAAAACCACAGTTTTTACATTGATATCGATGATGCGCCTTTAAACTATTCGCCAATATTTTGGCTAATAAAATCAGTTCTTTTTGTAAATCACCATAAACTTGTTGGCTATAAAGACTTACTAGGTATTGCATTAAAACCATGCTAGGTTCTTGTGTTATATACTTTTTGGTAAAAGCAATCGCCTCATGCGTGCTACTTTTTTTCTGGATGATATCCGCTAAAGCAATGATCACGCGATCTTGTTCTTTTGGATGCGTGCTCAATATTGATAAATAAAAATCAACAGGATCGCTATCATCATTTAATAGAGAAAAACAATATTGAATAGAGCCTTGAGTTAATTCCACATAGATTCCAGATTGCGCAAGCATTAGATGATAATCTATCAGTGCATCTAGTGGACGATCCTCTAAAATAGCTAATTGCGCCAATATAAGCTCTATTCTTAACAAAGATGAATCCAGTTGTTTTGCTTTTTTTAAAGCAGAATACAGCTCTTCTTTAGGTTGAATATGAATATTTTCTAAAACCCATTCGCAATAGTAATGAGCACGTGCTGTTTTATCCATTTTAGTCGCTGGCAGTTTTGAGCCTTCAATAATTTTAATACAACGTTGCCAATCTTTTTCTTGTTGATAGATATTTAATAAATGACGATAATTATTAATATCTTTACTGCCATAGGCAACACGATCTAAAAACAGTTTCTCAGCGCGGTCTAACACACCCGCTGATAAATAATCTTTGGCTAATTCCAAGTTAGCCTTATCTTTATGGATATCTGGCAATTGATTTTGATGTAACAAACTTTGATGAATACGAATTGATCGATTAACCTCGCCACGACGACGAAATAACGAGCCTAAAGCAAAGTGGGTTTCAACCGTATCATCAGTGGCCTCTAGAAATTCAATAAACAGATCGACCGCTTTATCTGGTTCGTCGTTAATAAGGTATTGGATACCGCGTAAATATTCTTGCGAAGGTCTATGATTACGATATTTCTTGGCTTTAGCTTGATAGCCATAATGATAACCCAACGCACCAACTGCGATGGTCAAGATTGTTAGTTCTATTCCTGTTACCCAAGCCATGTCTTAATCCGTACTCCCATATAGAGTTGAGATAGCAGTTATCTCACCCCTATTCTAACAGGAATCCGGATTAAATATACAACGAAAGACCAGCAAATGGATAAAAAAATCTGAAATCCATTAGGCGTTTTAAGGCCTAGAGCAAGAATCAGAAGATTCGTCATGATCACTGCCTGGCTGATCTTCTTGATCAGACTGGTGTATAGGAGCATCTGGCATAGCATTTTCATGACCAGGTGCAAAGGACCCTCTACTTGCAAATAACCCCTGACCTGAAGCATGATTAGAAGGCTTGATTCCCATAAGTGCGACTTTACATTCACCAAAAAAACACCCATTGATTTTAGTCAAACTATCTTTCCCTTTTTTACTCAGATTAGCATTATTTGTTTTAATATACGTTCCAATGTTGCTATTGATATTGGTAATCTGTTCAAACATATCGTCCTTACTTTCTGCTCTTTTTATTTTTGAACATACTGCTTTAATTGCATTTATTACGCCAATAAATACTGGTATATGCTCCATAATTTTGGGCATAACCTTTTTATATTGAGTGATTTTAGCAAAACCTTCAATACATGTTTCACATAAATTCTCAAGAGCGGCAACAATTAAATAACTTCTATTAGCAGAGCTACTTTTATTTTTACTCTTATTTATTTGATCAAAGATAGCGTTAGTAATGATTAATACTTTAGAATATAATTCTAGCGCTTGTATTTCAACAAACTCGATTGAACCAGATTCCGTTTCTATTAAATCATCAAAAACCATCAATGTATCTACTAAATTGATAAGAATAGACAAAATAGTTGGTCGCTTCTCTTTAGGGTCTTCAACCCAAGATTGAATCAATCCAGCATAGCTTTCATTTAGCTTATCACATAAGGCTGATACTAAAAAAGGAAGTTTTTTCATCTTATCATTAGTAAGAAAGTATATCCTTGAAGTGTCTTTGTCATCAAACTGTGTAGCCAATTTTTGAATACTATTTAAAATTATAAACTTAGTTTTAAGGTTATGAATTTTATTATTTTCGTTATCTAATAAGTTAAAACAAAGATCAAGCATAGCATTATGTTGCAAAGGGTGAGCTTCCTTCTTAATACAACTAACAGCATCTTGGAAAATTTCAGCAGCTGCATTAGATACTTTTTTATCTTCTGCACAGATTAAGCCAACTAAAACAGCTCTATTAAATTCGTTTAGAATAAAAATATCTCTAAAAGGAGTTACAATCTTCCTTGCAATTGAAATATTTTCTAAGACAGATTTAATATCAACAATTTGATCTTTAGAGGCACACATATGCTGCAGAAAAAAATGTTTAGCAGTACATAAAATCATATCGACATTATTTCGGCTAGTTGTATCCACTTCAAACTTATTTTGCTTTAGAACTTCAAATATTTTTAAAATATATAACTTTAATATTTCTTTAATCTTTTCTTTCGACACTGCCTTATTATTATTAATTGGACGTACTGTTGCAACCCCAGAACTGCCATCTGGCACTGCATTTTCATGCATAGCCTGGCTCAATATTCCTGCTTGTATAGCTATACTGTCATGAATTTTATTAAATAACTTAATCGCATGGGTTGACGTTTCATCATCTTGACTAATAAGCAGTTTAATTAAGGCCTCTTTATTATCTTGATGGTCAACAAACATTTTTTCTATAGTCTCAGTTGAGATATTACTTTGACACAAATAGTCATGGATATAGCAAAGCACCATGGCTATATCTATTCCTCTATTATTAAATTTTTGTGAATTTTCTTTATGTTGCATCGCATAGGCAATCTTTATAAGCATTTGTTTCGGTATTTCAATATAGCATTCACCCAGTAGATAGGCTATTTTTTGCAAATCCTTATTAAATTGTTCCATATTGACCTTAGGGATTGCTTTAGCATTTGACTGCTTATTTTTGCCTCTCATTACACTTTATCCTTATTCATACAAAGGAGTCACTTTAATATATAAGATAATATATTGTCAACCTTAGACATTTATATTGTTTACATATTTTTATTGTAGCCACTTAATAAATTATCTTGCCGCAACTTGCTTATAAAAACTTAATTATTTACCCCCTCTCCAAAATCAAAGATTTTGACTCACCTATACTTTGCCTGAAAAAACTTATTGCTTCAGCTCTTTATATTAGATAACTGCCAAGCCAGGCGCCTGCGCGAGGGTGCGTTGTGCAGAAAAATAAAGCGCAGCCGACGGGATGGAGGCGAGCCATTTTCGAAACAACATACCCGGGAGCAGATAGCCGATGTGTTATGTTGTTTGTTCCCCCTCTCCAAAATCAAAGATTTTGACTCTCCCACGAGGGGAGAGTAGGTAATGCGCAGTTAATCAAAGATTTTGACTCTCCCACCAAGGGAGAGTTGTGGTTATGTGGTAAATCAAAGGTTTTGACTCTCCCACTAAGGGAGAATGAGTATTGCGTGGTTAATCTATATTCGCTACCTAAAAGTTAAGTGAGCTTAAATTACACGAGAAATAAATAAAAAAAATCCCGGTAGATGCGCGAGCAGCTCCGGGATTTTAAGAATATAAATAAGACCTAGATCTTATTTATCATCCATTTGCTGTTTAAGTAAATCACCAAGTGTTGAACCATTAGCAGCATTAGCACTATCAGCATTCACACGTTCAATTTCTTCACGTGTTGTTGCCATTAAGATCTTACGTGATACATAGATATCACCTGTTTTACGATCTACATTAGTTACTTTAACTGTAATAGTCTCACCAGCTTTTAACTCGTCCTGAAGATTTTCAGTTTTCTCATGCTGATATTCAGCAATATGAAGAATACCTTTCTTCTCGTCGCCTAAATCTAAAGTTGCTGATTTAGGACCAACTTCAAGCACAGTCGCTTCGATTTCTTCAGAACCTTTCTTACCTAAGAATTCTTCTAAAGGATCAGCTTCTAATTGCTTAACGCCTAATGAAATACGCTCTCTATCAGCATCAATTGCCAATACAACAGCTTCAACTTCATCACCTTTGTTATAACGACGAACAGCATCTTCACCTGATTCAGTCCAAGAAAGATCTGATAAGTGAACAAGACCATCAATAGCACCATCTAAACCAATGAAGATACCGAAATCAGTCATTGAACGGATTGTACCTTTAACATGTGAACCAACTTTATGCTCAGCAGCAAAGTTATCCCATGGATTTTGTTGGCACTGTTTAATACCTAAAGAAATACGACGACGATCTTCATTAATGTCTAATACGATGATATCGATTTCTTGGCCAGATTTAACCACTTTGCTTGGGTGAATATTTTTGTTAGTCCAATCCATTTCAGACATATGCACAAGACCTTCAACACCAGGCTCTATTTCAACAAAACAACCGTAGTCAGTTACGTTACTTACAACACCTTTAATACGTGCATTGATTGGGTAACGAGCAGCAATGTTTTTCCAAGGATCATCACCCAATTGCTTCATACCTAGTGATACACGGTTTTTCTCGCGATCAAACTTAAGCACTTTAACTTGAATTTCATCACCAACATTTAAGATTTCTGATGGATGACGAACACGTTTCCAAGCCATATCTGTGATATGTAGTAAACCATCAACACCACCAAGATCAACGAATGCACCGTAATCTGTGATATTTTTAACAACACCAGTCACTTCTTGACCTTCTTCTAATTCACTGATGCGTGCTTTACGATCTTCATCACTTTCAGCTTCCATAACAGCACGACGTGAAACAACTACGTTGTTACGTTTGTGATCCATTTTAATGATTTTGAATTCTAAATCGCGACCTTCTAAATGCGCAGTATCACGAATAGGTTTAATATCAACTAATGAACCTGGTAAGAATGCAGAGATAGAATCAAGCTTAACTGTGAAACCACCTTTAACACGCTCTTGGATTTGACCTGTGATGATCGTACCATCTTTATATACTGATTCTAAAGCAACCCATGCACGTGCACGTTTAGCTTTTTCATGGGATAGGCGAGTTTCACCAAAACCATTTTCTAGATGCTCAACAACCACTTCAATTTGGTCGCCGATTTCAACAGGTGAATCACCGAATTCTTTAACATCAATAACTGCATCTGATTTTAGACCAGCATTAACAGTGACTGTTTTGTTATCTTTAGCAACAACAGTTGCGGTTACAACAGCGCCTGGCTCTAGGTTAATACCGGCCATGCTTTGTTCAAATAAGTCTGCAAAATTTTCTTGTAAGGACATAATAATTATTTTCTCGAGTAAATCTGACTAAATATATAGAATATATTTGATCAGGGTTAGTTAAGTATTTATATAAGAATAAGCTATTCTTATACGCCTATGTAGAGATAAGCTTTTTAGAGGAAATATGCGAAAGCGCCTGTGTGAAAACTTCATCAGCCGATAACAATGTGCTATCGATGATTAAAGCGTCAGCTGCCGCCTTTAAAGGTGCTGCTGCTCTAGACTTGTCCCGCTGATCTCGCTCATTGAGCTTTTTCTCAACATCGGCGAGATTAACATCGTTGTCACTATCTTTCAACTGTTTATAGCGTCTTTTTGCACGAATCTCTGGATCTGCGGTTAAATAGAGCTTTACAGGTGCATTAGGGAACACAATAGTACCCATATCACGGCCATCTGTGACCAATCCAGGCAATTTTGCAAAATCTTGCTGGGTTTTTAATAACATGGTTCTTAAGGATTGCCTTGCAGACAACTGGGACGCTAACGACGAAACGTTCGGATGACGAATCAAGCTTGATACATCTTGGTTGTTGCAAAAGGCTTTATACGTTTCTTCATTTTCACAAGGCTGAAAAGAAATATCCAACCCCTTAACTTTTTCGTTAAACGCATCCTCTGGTAGATCCAACCATTGATAATGATCAGCGGCATAAGCGACAATACGATAAATGGCGCCACTATCTAAATAATGAAAACCAAAGTGGTCAGCAAGTTTATGCGCTAAAGTACCCTTACCTGAACCGCTATCACCATCAATAGTAATGATTGGAATAACCATTGAATTAATCCTCAACTGACGATTCAGATTCAGCAGCATTCTCAGACACTTCTTCATCAACAGCTTCAACCGCAGCCATGGCCACTAAACTTTCATCACCTGTTAGGCGAATTAAACGCATACCTTTGGTATTTCTAGAAATAATAGACACTTCTTCCATACGAATACGCACGAGCGTTCCACCATTGGTAATAAGCAGCGCTTCATCATCAGCGTTCACTTGTTCAGCAGCCACCACCTGGCCATTACGCTCATCAGTAATAATACTAATAACACCTTGGCCACCACGCCCAATTTGGCGGTATTGAGTTAAGGCTGTACGTTGGCCATAACCATTTTCCGTCGCTGTTAATAGTGTTTTTGTGTCATCTGGAATAATCAACGCAATCACTTTTTGATTTGGCTTAAGCTTAATACCACGAACACCACTGGCTGTACGGCCCATCGCCCTAACATCAACTTCTTTAAAACGAATCGCTTTACCCGTATTGCTAACAAGCATAATGTCTTGATTACCATCAGTTAATGTTGCCGCAATTAATGAATCATCATCAGATAATGCCACCGCAATTTTACCATTACTTCGAGGCTTAGCAAATTCTGTTAGCGGTACTTTTTTAACTTTACCTAATTGAGATGCCATAAAGATATAATGATCACTATCAAACTGCTTGACCGGCATAATAGCGGTAATACACTCTTCTTGCTCTAACGGCAAGATATTGACCATTGGAATGCCACGAGCAGCTCGGCTAGCTAAAGGCACTTGGAATGTACGCAACCAATAAACTTTACCTTTAGTGGAGAAGCATAAAATCGTATCATGCGTATTCGCCACAAACATCGATTCCATGTAATCCGTGTCTTTCATTTTGGTTGCCGCTTTACCTCGACCACCACGACGCTGTGCAGAATAACTTTCTAAAGATTGACTTTTTACATAACCTTCTTTCGATAAAGTAACCACGCGCTCTTCTTGTGCAATTAAATCTTCATCAGATAAATCATCATGGGTATCTAAAATTTCTGTGCGACGCGTGTCATTATAACGACCTTTCACTTCTTCAAGCTCTTCAACAATGACTTGATGCATACGATCTGAATCACCTAAAATATGCAGTAAATCAGCAATAATTTCGCTAAGCTTGAAATATTCAGCGTGAATTTTTTCAATTTCAAGGCCGGTTAAACGATGCAAGCGTAAATCCAAGATCGCTTGCGCTTGTTCTGGTGATAAATAATAGCGCCCTTCTTTAATACCATATTGTTCTGGTAAAGAAGGTTTACGTAGCTGCACCATATCAACACGATCAACTAAGGCTGCAACTGGTGCTGCATCCCAATGACGCTCTAACATTTTTTGCTTAGCTTCATTTGGATTTTTAGCTTCTTTGATTAATTTAATCATCTCATCAATATTAGCTAAGGCAACACTCAAGCCTTCTAATAAATGCGCTCTTTCACGTGATTTTTTCAACTCGAAAATACAACGACGTGTAACCACTTCACGGCGATGGGCAATAAATGCAGCCAACATAGATTTTAAAGGCAAGCATTTTGGTTGACCTTTATCTAAAGCCACCATATTTATACCAAATACTGTTTGCAGCTGGGTTTGTTGATATAAATTATTTAATACGATTTCACCATTCTCACCTTGAGATAGTTCGATAACCATGCGCATACCGTCTTTACTGGATTCATCGCGCAAACCACTAATACCTGAAATACGCTTATTTTTAACAAGCTCCGCAATTTTTTCTAATAGACGTGCTTTATTAACTTGATATGGCAACTCATGGACGATAATTTTATCGCGACGGCCTTCAGTAATAATTTCAGCTTTGGCACGCACATAAATTTTACCTCGACCAGTTTTATAGGCTTTGATAATGCCTGAACGCCCTGAAATTAAACCAGCGGTTGGGAAATCTGGTCCTGGCATAAATTCCATTAACTCTTCAGCGGAAATATGGGGGTTTTTAATCGTGGCGATAGTCGCATCAATAGTTTCACCAACATTATGTGGTGGAATATTGGTTGCCATACCCACAGCAATACCTGATGAGCCATTTACTAATAAATTTGGGATGCGTGCAGGCAACACAGCCGGCATGGTTTCACTGCCATCATAGTTAGGCACAAAATCAACGGTTTCTTTTTCTAAGTCACTTAGTAAATCATGCGCCAAGCGAGTCATACGGATTTCGGTATAACGCATTGCAGCAGCAGAATCACCATCTACAGAACCAAAGTTACCTTGACCATCTACCAACAAATAACGCAATGAAAATGGCTGCGCCATACGCACGATCGTATCATACACAGCTGTATCGCCATGGGGATGATATTTACCAATCACGTCACCGACAATACGAGCAGATTTTTTATGCGGCTTATTCCAATCGTTTTTTAATTGATGCATAGAATAAAGCACACGTCTATGCACTGGTTTTAAGCCATCACGCACATCAGGCAGCGCACGACCAACGATAACACTCATGGCATAATCAAGGTAAGATTGCTTTAATTCAGCTTCAATGGTAATGGGGGTAATTGCGTTTAGCGGCTCAGTCATAGCCTACTTTCCTTAGACACTATCAATGGCAAATATTATACCTTATATACCCCAAAAACTCGAGGTGAAATTACAGAATTCTTTACATAATGACATATGCTTTTTTATTAGCATTTAAATATTAACTCACCTATAATCATCACATGACTCCTTCTGGATTATTATGACTATTAAACAACCAAAGATTGCTATTTTTCCAAATATTGGCTTAGGCGATGGCTTGGTCTATTTAGTCTTAGCACATAACTTGCAGCGTAATCACTGCCAAATGACTGTCTATCATAATGGCTTATATCGATTAAGAAGTATTTTTGCTGGCTTTGATATACAACCTAGCGCACACAAGAACAACAGCGATGCTATTAGCCAAGCATATGATTATTGCATTTTGCATGATGACATTTCACAACAGTTATTTGCCAATAATGTTAATAAACACCATATCATCTTTAAATCAGATAAAGAAAAATCAAACCTAAGCCAAAATCAATCTTGTAACCAAGAATCAGACAACTTAATGATCAGGAAATTATTGCAATATTCAGGCTTAAACTTATCACACCACAATCCAGAGAAATCAGTTGTTCAAAACATTGTTGAATTTTGCCAAAACAAGCTTCAGATGAGCGATGTAGATAAACAGGTTCCCATTTGCAATAAGCTGGCTGACACTAAAAAAACAACCCAAGTTATTATCCATCCAGATAGCTCTATTTATAAAAAAAACTGGTCGCCAACAAGATACATTGCATTAGCAAAACGAATAGAAAAAAATGGCCAAAAGGTGATCTTTTCCGTAGCACCAGCAGAGTTTGAAAAATGGGCGTTGATTTTAGCTGGTCGCTTTTGCTTAACACAATTTAACTTAGTCGATTTAGCCTATCAATTAAAAGCTTGCAAATGCTTTATCGGATCAGATTCAGGCCCTGGGCATCTAGCTTCGCTACTTGGCACGCCTACCCTAACTATCTTCTCAAGAAAAAGAAAATGCTATACTTGGCGCCCAGGCTGGAGCAGCGGCCAAATAGCCACCCCCCTGATCAAAATCAATTTCATCAAAACCAAAACACACTTAAGAAGCTTTTTGTCTGTTTCACGGGTGTACAAACAATATCTAAAGCTTCTCGCTTAATGACGCTTTATTAGTTAATTTTTTTATATTTAATAAAAGTAACTGATAAAAGTGCACCTAATACAAAGCAAACAGGTATCAACCATAAAGATTGATGGAAGGTAGACACACTATAAGGTGCTATCGCGTCCACTTGCTTGTATTTATCAATTAAAAAGCTTACCAACGGTTGCAGCAATGCACCACCTAAGACGACGCCGAAATTATTAAAGCCTGTGCCTATACCAAAACCATCTTTGGCATTATTAATTCTTACTAAATCGAACGAAAGAATTTGTGCGCCAGCACCAATCCCCATTGGAAATGAAAGCGCTAAGGCCACCCAAAATGGAATACCTGGAATATAGATTAAACATAAGCTTCCTGCAGCACCAACTAACATAGCTAGAGACATCAGTGATTTATGCGAAAAACGCACACTCAAATAACCCAAAATTGGCGCGCTGATAGCTATGCCTATCCACATAAATAAAGCACCCAAGGAGGCTGTAGCAATACCCGTATGGAACATAGTTTGTAAAAACGTGCCACCCCATAATTCCGCATAAACAACAACTGGACCCCAAGACAAAAAGGCAAATAAAGCCACCCAATAAGTTTGTGAATTTGAGAATAGAGCTTTCAATCCACACCTTACTTCTGACCATATAATTTGCTTTGTTGTTTGTTTGGTATTTCGCATAAATAAGAAAATTAAAACCGCCAACATTAATGCAACACCAGCAAAAATAAAAGAGGTGTGACGCCAGCCAACACCATTAACTAAAGCGGCTACCGGGGTTTCACCAAGCATAGCACCTAGTGCTGCCATTAATTGAGTAACACCAACTAGCAAAGCAAACTGCCTTGGTGGAAAATATTCTTTTATGATAACTAGAACGCCGACAAAAGCAAAAGCAGAACCAAAACCCATAAAAATACGCGCTGCTAACAATGGCAGCCATTCATGTTGACTTGCAAATAAAACATTACCTAAACCTAAAATACATAAAGCAATAATTAATAAGCGGCTAATACTAAAACGATCATAAAGCAAACCCACAGGAATCATCATTAGCGAATAAGAATAGAAGTAAACGCTTGATAGAAAACCTAGTTGAGTTGCTGATAGGTGCAGATCATGCATCAGTGGAATAGCCATTACATTTGGAGTGACTTGGATTGCCATTTCAAAAAACAGAAATGCACCGGCTAATATGAAATAGACGACTGCTTTTAGGGATACTTGTTCTTGGTTCATGTTTTCTTCTCTTTTTATTATACTAATTCTTTATGGTATGGACCCCAGCCTAGCTAGCACAAACCGGGATCCACTTATTTTGGTACTTTTTTAAATAAATTATAAAAATTATTCGTAGTTTGCTCTGCAAATTCTTCAAATGCAATACCGCGCATCGCCGCAATATAAACAGCCACATCTCTTACATAGGCCGGATAATTAGGCTTACCACGATACGGCACCGGCGACAAAAATGGCGCATCCGTTTCCACTAACAATCGATCCATAGGCACCCTGCTTGCGACATCTTTAACTTGATGCGCATTCTTAAAAGTGACGATACCTGAAATTGAAATATACAAACCCATGTCTAATGCAGTTTTTGCCATATCCCACTCTTCAGTAAAACAATGCAAAACAGCACCGCATTTTTCAATACCTTCTTCTTTTAAAATTTGCAAAGTATCTTTTTGCGCGGCACGCGAATGAATAATGACAGGCAAATCTACTTCAATCGCCGCTTGAATATGCTTTCTAAAACTTTCTCTTTGAATTTCTCTATCCGATTGATCGTAATGATAATCCAAGCCAGTTTCACCAATACCCACAACCTTAGGTTGATTTGCAAAATCAATAATTTCTTCAACTGTCAGTTGGTTCTGTTCTGAATCACTAGGATGCATACCAACTGTTGCAAAAACATTTTCAAAGCGTTGCGCACAACTTAAAACAGCTGGCAAATCTTCTTGGTTGGTACCAATACATAAAATCTTTTCAACAGCTTCTTTTTCCGCCGCTTTGATGACATTAGCTAGATCGCCATCAAATGGCTTGAGATCTAACATATTTAAATGACAATGAGAATCGATTAACATTTTTTATTCCTTATAGATTCATACTGCAAAGTTATTAATATATTTTCTATCAGGTATTGCTGGTTAAATGCGGTGGCACTTCGCGCATCCCCCAAACTTTGACCCACTTTTTCTAGCATTGAGTACCAAACAGATATCGGCAACAACTTTGCTATATAATTGATTTTATCAGGGTGATTTACATAAATACACTGATCCACTAAACCTAGCTTAATACTAATAGCATCCTTACAAATGCAATATAGTATTTTTATGACTGTAATAGCCTCGTCTTTTAACCATTCTTTTGGCATGGTTAATGCGCTTGTTTTCGGTACCATTGCCTTGCCAACATGATTTAAAACAGCAACAGCTAAATCGTCTAAAACATGGTGGTTTAATTCTTTTAAATAAATTGGTGACTGCTCATAAAGCGCTTTCCCAATTTTTGACTGATGAGTATTATCTTCCTCAACAGCAAAAAATGGAATAGTCACCAAACGACTACGCAGAGTTGGTAAAATTTGCTTTGGTTCAGATAATACTGCAATTATCACCACATCACCCAAAGGCTCTTCTAAAGTTTTTAATAAGGCATGGCTAGCTGATAATGTTAAAGCAGAGATAGGATTGATTAAAACAACTTGCCTACCCTTTTGGTGAGATGATCGCTGCAATTTATCCGATAACTCGCGTATAGCATCAATAGAAATACTTTTAACTTTCTCAGAAGGCGCTAGCTCAAAAAAATCAGGATGATTATTGGATGCTTGTTGCAAACAAGAGGCGCAATGCTCACACGCTTGATGATTTACGGGTTGCTGACACAATAAAAATGCCGCCAACTGATGCGCAAACTCTGCCTTACCTAAACCAGATGGGCCCGCTAATAATAATGCAGCTGGTAACCGATTATTTTTTAGAGCATTTAAAATATAATGCCATTGCGGCTCATGCAGCTTAAATTGTTGTGAAGCAAGTGCGCGCATGTTTCTTACTGCGCTAAAGTAGGCAGCTGTGGCTTACTCATATAAATAACAGCATTACCGTTTGGTTGCATTGTTACTTCATAATGCAAGGGTGCTGCAGAGCATTGTTTAAGATGCGGTGGATAAACAATTAATTCATGTGAGAAGTTATCCATAAGCACACCACCCAACTGAAAATGAATATGCAAAGTATTATCTTTATTAACAACAACTTTAGATTTTTTTGGCTGGTTAAATGATGGTTGATTGGCAGCTGACATATGAGAAATCTTTCGAATAGAAGCTGGCCAGTATTTTTTAGCACAATAGGCCGTAACAGCCGCTTGTGTCCATGCTTGCATCGTAGAATCACCACCAGCAATTACCATTTGGATAGCCGGCTTTTGGTATGCATTATGAGCGATGGATGTTTGTGGTGCAGCCATATCTGCACACCCTACTAAACCCATCATCATGATAGCTAACGGCAACAAAGCCTTCTTATAAATTGTCTTATGAGTTAACATTAAGTCCAAACCTCTGATTCATAATCTGGGCGATATCATAACACACTTTTTCCTGATTCTGACTAGCATCAATTAAAACAAATCGATTTGGATGCTTTTTAGCCAAATCCAAGTAGCTTTGACGCACTTTCTCAAAAAACTCAATCTTTTCAAGCTCAATACGGTCTTTCTTGCCTCGATTACTGACCCTCTGCATCGCGACATCTACTGGAGCATCCAACAAAAAGGTTAATGAGGGCCATAAATCACCCTGCACCCATTTTGCCAAAGCTTCGATTCGAGATAGTGGAATACCTCGCGCACCACCTTGGTAAGCATAAGAAGCATCAGTAAAACGATCAGTAATTACCCACTCACCCTTTGCTAAAGCAGGCTTTATCACACTTTCAATATGCTGTGCACGACCTGCAAACAATAATAATAGTTCCGCGTCATCTGCCATTTTTTCTGAGTGATGCTCCAACAGTAATTGTCGGATTTTTTCTGCAATTTCTGTGCCACCAGGTTCACGTGTTGCCACATAAGAGCAGCTATTTTTTTGCAATAAATCTTTAATAAAATTCATGACTGTGGTTTTACCAACACCCTCATTACCTTCTACAGAAATAAATGCATGATTATTATTTTTTGACATATTTTGATTCGCTTGATAAATGCTGATGAATTGGCTGAGGACTAAATATTGTTTTTCCTTGCTCAGTTGTTAAATAATATAGATCATCTGTTTTTAATGGATGCATTGCTGCTTGAATAGCTTGCTTGCCAACATAACTTATCGGCGTTGGTGGCAAACCTTTATAACGATAAGTATTAAAATAATTTTTAGATTTGAAGTCTTTATGCTTTAACGGTACACCAGGTTTTGCAAAAACAGCATAACGAACTGTCGCATTAGAACCTAAGTACATATGCTTATTTAATCGATTAATGAAGACGCCAGCTATATGACGTTGATCTTGATAATTTGCCGACTCTTTTTCTAAAATTGATGCCATGGTTAAAGCCCGAAATTGATTTTGATACGGTAAATTTTTATCACGATTTTTCCATGCATGCGCCAAATAAACATGCATCTTTACATGTGCCTTTCTAAATACAGAAAACAAGCTACCTTTATCATAATAATCATAGGTATCTGGCCAAAATACACCTTCCATATTACGTCCATATTTTATTTTTATTCTAAGAGGTGTTTTATGAATTTGCTGTTCTAAATTAACAAATGCCTCACCAGGAATTATTTTAATTTGATAATGCTCATTTTGACCATGATCTATTTTATACAGTAAATTCTTAACACTCATATCAGGAGTTAAATGGTAATAACCAGTTTGCAAATAGTGTGTTGCATCAGACATTTTTACAAAATATTTAAAATAATTTGGGTCAGGAATTAAATGAAGATCATATAAGTTGTTTGATAATTGTTTAACGGTTTCACCTTTTTTAACATTAACAACAACATTCCTATGCAAGGGGCGCAAATCAACAATTAAAGCAAAAACAGAAAACCATAATATTGCACAGATAAGCATAGCAAAAACAATACCAAAAACAAAAAATACTGGTTTTATTTTATCTGAGTGCTTCATATCACCTCGGGATGACTAAAAACAAGCGAAGCATTTGTACCACCAAAACCAAATGAATTACATAAAGCATGCTTAAATTCATAATTTTGAGCCTCGTTTGCCACTAGATTAAAGGCTGGAGAACCTATTGGGTTGTCTAGGTTAATAGTCGGTGGAACAGTTTGATCATTAAGTGCTTGAATAGTAAACATACATTCAAGAGCACCCGTTGCACCCAACAAATGGCCGGTCATTGATTTAGTTGCACTTACAGCTATATTATTAATATGGTCACCAAATAATGCTTCTATTGCATTAAGTTCAATCTCATCACCAACCGGTGTTGATGTAGCATGTGCATTGATGTGCCTAATATCTTCGATAGTTAATTTAGCGTCTTGTATTGCAAGATGCATGACACGCTTACCACCCTCACCAGAAGGCGCTGTCATGTGATAAGCATCAGCACTCATACCAAAACCAGTGATTTCAGCATATATTGTTGCACCACGCTTTTTTGCATGTTCATAATCTTCTAAAACTAAAGCACACGCACCCTCACCTAACACAAAGCCATCACGAGCACTATCAAATGGTCGAGATGCCTGTTTAGGTTTGTCATTATTAGTCGATAAAGCTCTTAATGCAGCAAACCCAGCAATATTTAAGCGTGTATCCATCGCCTCACTACCACCGGTGAGCATGACATCAGCTTCACCATAAGCAATCATTCTGGCAGCCATACCAATATTATGAATACCTGTAGCACAGGCTGAAACAGCAGAAACATTAGGGCCCTTTAATCCATGGTCCACTGAAATTCGGCCTGCGACTGAATTAATAATAGAACCTGGAATAAAAAAAGGTGAAATTCGTTTTGCTGATTTTTCTTTAAGAATAATTGAATTTTTCTCAATCCAACTTAAGCCACCAATACCAGAACCAAAAGCAACCCCCGCTCTTTCTTGAGCAAAAGATTCTGCACCAAGCTTTGCATCTAACATCGCTTGTCTTGCAGCTTCAGCACCATATAATATAAATGGAGCTGATTGTTTTGCCAGCTTGCCTGGTGAAGCCAAGCTAACATCGAAATCTTTTAACATGCCACCAAAACGAACTGACAAATCATCAACAGGATATGAAGTAATCATATCAATGCCGCTCACCCCATTTTTAGCTTGATTCCAAATAGTTACTGGGTCATTACCCAGTGGGGAAATCGCGCCTAAACCAGTTACAACAACTCGACGACCGTGCATCTGAATGCCTCTTCAAAATGAAAGAAAGGCAGGTGCTAATTGCTAACACTTGCCTTCATTAATATAAAAAACTATTTATTAACGTGTTCGTTAATCTTATCGATAACCTGTTGCACAGTTGTCATCTGTTCAGCTTGTTCATCAGGAATTTCCATGTCAAACTCTTCTTCAAAAGCCATGACTAATTCAATAGTATCTAAAGAATCTGCACCTAAATCATCAATGAATGACGCTGTTGGCACAACATCTTCTTCTTTAACACCTAACTGTTCAACAACAATTTTCTTTACGCGGTCTTCTACACTCGCCATCGTCTTTCTCCGAAATTTAATCAAAATTTGTACTTATCTGAGATAACTACTCAGCTCTAATGATTTTATGCTAATTGAATAATTTAGCAAGTAAAAAATTTTATTTTACGCCATATACATGCCGCCATTAACATGTAAAGTCGTGCCTGTGATATATTGTGCAGCATCAGTTGTTAGAAACAAAACAGATTGCGCAATATCTTCCGGTTGGCCCATTTTACCAACAGGAATTTGCTTGAGTATTTGTTCTTTAATATCATCGCTTAATTTGGCAGTCATATCAGTTTCAATAAAACCAGGTGCGATACAATTGACAGTAACTCCGTAGCGCGCCACTTCATAAGCCAATGATTTGCTCATTGCAATCACCCCTGCTTTTGCAGCTGCATAATTGGCTTGACCCAGATTACCCGTTACACCAACTACTGAACTGATATTAATAATACGCCCCCAACGTTTTTTAACCATTGGCCGAAGCAATGTTTTTATAACTTGATATGAGCCATTCAGATTTACATTGATAACATTATCCCATTGATCTTGCTTCATACGCATCATAATCTGATCGTCAGTGATAGCTGCATTATTGATAACAATATCAAAAGGTCCATCATCTTTTAAAATTGCGCCAACCGCATCGATTAAATCATCTGAACCTAAATTTAGAACAACACCTTTACCTGGCTGCTTAGCTCCACTTAAATAGTCTGTGATTTTATTTGCGCCCTCTTCCGATGTGGCTGTGCCGATGACTTGCATACCTTGCTCTGCAAGCTGTATGGCAATTGCTTTACCAATGCCTCGACTAGCGCCAGTAATAAAAACTTTTTTGTGATTACTTTCCACTTGCAATAACCTCCTGCAGATCAATTAAACTATTCAAACTTTTAAACTCACACTCCACTTTTCTAAATGTACGATTACATAAACCTGTTAACACACCACCTGGCCCAGATTCAACAATCACGCTCGGTTTATTTTGCATCATCACATCCATTGTTTTTACCCACTGTACTGGTTTATATAGCTGCTGTTGCAATGCTTTTTTAATATTTTCAGGTTGGTAATGACACAGCGCATCCACATTAAAAATCATTGGAATTTCTGGTTTTTTAAATTCCACCTGCGAAAAATATTCTTGAAATTTATCAGCTGTTGTTTTCATTAAAGGGCAATGCACAGGAACAGATACAGGTAACATACGAGCCATTTTGGCTTTATTTTCTTTAGCCATCACAAGCACCTCTTCTACAGCGGCTTTATGTCCAGCGACAACCAATTGGATTGGACTATTAATGTTGGCAATAGAGACTTCATGTCCAGGCTTGCAAACAACTTTACACCAAGCTTCAACTTCAGGCTCAGTCGCCTTGATAATAACACCGACAGCACCCTCACCAACAGGATATGCTTCTGCCATCAATTGGCCGCGATGATAAACCAGTTTAGCAGCGTCTTCTAAGCTTAATACTTCAGCTACTACTAGAGCTGCATATTCACCTAGGCTATGCCCTGCAACCATTTGTGGTTTTATACCACCGGCCTCAAGCCATGCTTGCCAAATAGCAATATCAGCTGCAAACATAATTGGCTGTGTTAAACGAGTATCATTGATTTTTTCATCAGGTCCGTTTTGGGTTATATCCCATAGATCTACTTTGCAAATATCAGAAACAATATTAAAAACTTTTTGCACGGAATCAAATTGATCCGCATAATCTTTTAACATACCAATACGCTGGGATCCTTGACCTGGGAAAGTCATCATTAGAGCTGTTTCAAATAACATAGGTTATCCATATACAAGAAATTAAACTACACACATGTTAAAGAGCATTTAGCAATAAACGCAAGGATTTATTTTAATTGATTATTAGCACATTGGATTGCATGCAAGAAGCCTTCGACATCAGTGCCGCCATGGCTTTTAATAACAATACCCGTTAAACCAAGCAATAGAGCGCCATTACGCTTAGACGGGCTAAAATTATCTTTGACACGTTTAAATGATGGCTTTGCTAGCATACCTGCTAACATGCCTAGCGGCGTGCGTTTGAACTGGTCTTTAATATAGCTACTCATAAACTGAAAAGTACCTTCAGCTGTTTTTAAAGCAATATTCCCCATCAAACCATTACATAATATAATGTCGTAATCACCACTATAAATCTGATTAGGCTCAATAAAGCCTTTGTACTCGAAACTATAATCTTCTTGAAATTCAAGCAATAGATCACTAGCTTCTTTTAAAACTTCTGGTCCTTTAATTAATTCAGTTCCGATATTTAACAAACCAATGGTTGGTTTGCTTTTATCTTTTATGGATTCAGCAGCTAATTGTGCGAATTGCAAATATTGATCTGCTTCCCAATATAAATTAGCACCTAAATCCAAAACCCATGCAGAACCTTTTTTTCTAGCAGGAATTTGCGCCATTAAAGCTGGCCTTGCAATATTTGGAACCGTTTTAAGAATATATTTAGAAATAGCAACCAATGCACCTGTATTACCTGCGCTAACACCTGCTTGCGCCTGTTCATCTTTAACAGCCTGCGCCATTAAATGGATAGAAGATTCTTTTTGATGACGCAATGCTTTTGCAGGCTGCGCATCCATAGCAACAGCTTCATCAGTATGAATAAACTCAACCCTATCTGTATATTGTGAGAACTGCGCCTGAAATTGCGCCGTATCACCAACTAGTAATAAGCGCGTTTTAGATTGTTTATTTAGAAATTGTAAGCAAGCAGGTACAGTGACGGCTAAACCATCGTCACCACCCATCATATCGATTGCTATTGTTTTTGCGCAATCCGTCGCCATAAAGACTTACTCTTCGTCGTCTTCTTGAACAGTTTCAACGATCGCACGGCCACGATAATAGCCTTCAGCGCTCATATGATGACGGCGATGCAATTCACCTGTTACGCTATCTGTGCTTAGTGTTGCTGCGCTAATTGCGTCATGTGAACGTCTCATACCACGTCTTGAACGTGATTTTTTACTCTTTTGTACTGCCATGATATGCCTCTTACCTGTAATTTTTTATAAAATCAGCGCTTTATCCATATTGATAACGCTATTTTGTGCGCCACCTTACCATATCAAATTGCTAAAATCTATTGTTTATCCAATCTAAATGGATCTTTAGCCCAATCTGGTAGTGGCGCCTCAAACTTGAGCCGCTTGTCTTTATATAAGAAGGCCATTTGATGACAATGAAGATGCAAACCTCCAATGCCAGCCTTTTCAAACCGCTTATTACTTTTTACATCGCCGTATTTCACATCACCGAGTATAGCATGCCCCATTTCAGCCGCTTGAAAGCGTATTTGATGCATACGACCTGTTTCAATGTTCACACTCAATAACGTAGTCTTATCAAACAGCCTATCTATATAAAAGTGTGACACAGCTTCTTTGCCTTCTTGGCTTGCAATAACTCTTACCCCTGATTCACCATCACGATGTTTTTCTAGCTTAGTTCGCATGGTTAGCTTAGGTCGCTCAACCCTACCCAATACCAATGCTTTATAATTTTTTTCAACCTTACGATCTTTAAACTGTTGTTGCAAATCCAAAAGCACCTCACGACTCTTGGCAATTAAAATACAGCCTGAAGTTGCTTGGTCCAACCTATGCACCAACCTGAAATATTGATTTGGTCTTAGCTGCGTTAAGAAATCTAACAGCGAATGCCCCACGCCAGTTCCACCATGGACTGCTAACCCAGCAGGTTTATCAACAACTAACAAAGCACCATCTTCAAATATTATCTTATTTTCTAGCCACTTAAGATCGAAATCTCTTATTTTAGATAAGGTTTTTTTGCTCTGAACAGTTTTTAATGGTGGCAAACGAATCTCATCGCCCGCCTGAAGCCGATCTGTTTGCCTGACGCGCCCTTTATTGACACGGACCTCGCCTTTTCGAATCGCACGATAAAGCCTAGATTTGGGTACCCCCTTATAGCAACTGATCAAATAATTATCAATACGCTGGCCATCATGATCTTTATCTATCTTTTTTATGTATTTAAATGGCTTTTCAGGCACCATACCATCCCTTCATCGTTGCTCATATCGGTATCTTCTGCTATATTACAGTAATTCATTGGAGCAGTTCTCCAATGTGTCTTAAAGGTGATTATATCCCTTAACATAAGACAGACACAATGTTTAAAGCTTATTGGCTATCAACATTGATTATGCATTTAACCTGAGCCTTAGAGCCAGGAAAATTTTATTAATAAGACGCGAGATAGAACCCATAAGGCTACCTCGCCTGAGATTAAAACAGTTTTATACAAAAAGAGCTTAGACTCTACTATGATTCAAGAAATCACAGCATACAAAATAATACATGCCCTAGAAAACAATTCTAAGGCACTACCATGCTTAATGAATGAACTTGAATTCAGTGTTTTTGGTGCACAAACCCACTAACACACCCATATAACTGGATATACCAAGCATCTTAATATGCCCACGGTATCAGAAGCGAAGGCAGGTAAACCTGATGGCTCATTAAGCGCCCACTCAAGGTTTAACCATGACAATTGAACGTAAAAACAGACTACTCGTTAACCAAGCAGACGTATTGCGCGTCGCCATTACCCAAGGCTCTCAGCTTTTAGATCTTGATGTTGAAACACCTGACATCGCCCAAATCAAAGGTAACATTTACAAAGGCCGCATCAGCAGCATCGAACCTTCTTTGGCCGCAGTATTCGTCGACTTCGGTCGTGAACGCCATGGCTTCCTACCATTCAAAGAAATTTCACCAGAATATTTTAATAAAGATATCGATCCAACCGATGTGGTGGCTATTGCCAAAGTATTAAAACTGGGTCAGCCTATTATTATCCAAGTAGAAAAAGAGGAGCGTGGCAATAAAGGTGCTGCACTAACAACTTATTTATCTCTGGCCGGTTCTTACCTAGTCTTGATGCCAAACAACCCTTCAGGTGGCGGAATCTCAAGACGCATAGAAGGTGAAGAGCGCGAACAGCTACGCAAAACACTTGACCAACTGACTATTCCTGAGAAAATGAGCGTCATTATCCGAACAGCAGGTGTGAACAAAAGCCCTAAAGAATTACAGTGGGATTTAGATACCCTGCTAACCTATTTTGATGCCTTAAAGCTTGCAGCAACGATGGATCGCGCTGCACCTTATTTAATTCACCAAGAAAGCAATGTACTGATCCGTACTTTACGTGATTATATGCGTGAAGATATAGACGAAGTTATCTTGGATGATAAAAACTGTTTTGATCAAGCTTACAACTACATGAAGCAGGTACGCCCTGAATTATTAGATCGTGTTAAGCATTATGATAACCCAACACCGTTATTTAGCCGCTACCAAATGGAAAAGCAAATTGAGAGCTCATTCTCACGTGAAGTACGCCTGCCTTCTGGTGGCTCAATTATCGTCGACCAAACTGAAGCACTGGTGGCCATTGACGTTAACTCAGCCCGCGCTACCCGTGGAAAAAGCATTGAAGAAACAGCTTTTAATACCAATGTTGAAGCAGCGCGTGAAGTTGCGCGTCAATTACGTTTAAGAGATTTGGGTGGTTTAATTATTGTTGATTTCATTGACATGACTCAGTTCAAACATCAGCGTGAAGTTGAAAATGCATTAAAAGAGGCTGTGGCTTCGGATCGCGCGCGCATTCAATTCGCCCGCATTTCTCGCTTTGGCTTGTTAGAGATGAGCCGTCAACGCTTACGCTCTGGTACAAATAAAAACATCCGTAATGCCTGCCCTCGTTGTGAAGGTACTGGTATGGTGCGTTCTGTTGAGTCACTCTCTCGCACGATTGTGCACTTACTAGAAGAACAGGCTTCAATGCAATCAAGCCAAGCTTTTCAAGTGCTTGCCCCAATTTCAGTTGCTACACACCTTACTAACGAGCGTCGAGAAGATATTGCAAATATCGAAAAAAATACTGATTGCCAAGTGACTATTTTGCCTTGCCAAGAATTATTAACACCGCAGTATGAAATCAAATCAAGCAAGTTAGACAAAGATGCGCAAACTCTAACACCGAGCTATAAGCACCTTAAGAGCGAAAAAACATCAACACGCAAAGTGAGCGCGCCTTCTAAAGTACAAGAACAACCGCGCATTGAGCAGTTTCTTAAAGCGCAAACTGAGCAAAAGGCATCAGCATCCAATTCAGGTGGTTTATTTAACTTCATTAAGAAAATTTTCACCTCAGAAGATGACAAAAAATCTTCAAAGCCAGTAGCCAAAACAACTAGAAAAAACCAATCTACGGCAACTAAGAAGAAAACAACCACTAAACAATCAGATAATAAACGCAGCCCTGCCAAAGGCAAAACGACCAACACTAGATCTAAAACAAATAAGAACACCAATACTCGCACTCAAAAGCCAGATAGCAATGACAAATCAAGCGCTACCAAGAAAAAAACGACACGCACTAGATCTAAACCTGATAACAAGAAAGTACAGAATGTTTCTTCAGATAAAAAGACCAATAACACCCCGTCTGAAATAACTGATTTAGTGATGGAAAATGATGTATCACTAAAAAACCCTGGCAATAACAAAAAAGCGGCAATGCCCAAAAAGCGCGCCACTAAAAAAGCTGAAGTCAAAACTGAAAATAAAGCTGCAAAATCAACAGCTGTCAAAACACCAATCCAAAGCGATGTTGTTCAACGACCTATGAAAGTTGGTCAGCGTATATCACCCAAGACTGAAAACGCAGCTAACCTTGAGGCAAAAAAAGCAACGCCTAAGCCAGCTTATAAACCTGGCCGAAAAATTGTAGATGCCCCTGCTTCAGAGAAAAATGAAAACAAACCTGCAGCCAAATCAGTCAAAGCCTATACACCAGGTAAGAAGATCATTGAAGCTAATGGTGAAAAAGCTGCTGAATAACTTTCAGCTTTTATATTAAAAAAGGGAGCCTTATTAGACTCCCTTTTTTTTACTTAAGAATTATTTATTTATGCAAAGATGCTGGGTGATTATACAGCAACCTTATAATCCCATTTCTGCTGTAATTTGATGATCTAGCTCATCAGTCTTAGGCCCTAATTCTTGATTTGACTTAGATCCTAATATTGATTTCATAAAAAATTTGAAAAAGTTAGCATTGACTGGATCCTCTTCAGCTTGATCTGTTGACTCTTTATTAAAGCTGCTAAAATTATAAAGAAAATGACATAAAGCTAAAACGCCTACACATGCTAATAAGCAGCCAGCACAAACTTTAACGTAATCTTGTTTTGAAAATATGCGCTTTAAATGCTTAGGCTTTATTTGTATTTTTGCACCATCAACCCAAGCGATCCAACGCTGATTGTCTTGCATAAAACCTAATAAGATACATGGTTTACCATTAAGATGACTAGATTTTTGTAAACCAGTAATAATAGTTTGCATTTTTCTTTTAAATCCACTGCTATCTTGAGCTAGGGTACCTCTATAAAGATTAATAGCTGCTTGAGCAGCAGGTTTCTTGAATGACTCAATAATGGCTTTTTGCTGAGAGAGCTTTAACGCTGCTACTTGTGGTTCAAGGTTATAACACTTAACTGGTTCTTCTGTAAAATCAGGTGACCCGACAAGATCAATACAGAACTGAAAAATATCCATACTTGGGATTGGGTAAAAACTCAGCTTTTTTGTTCTTTTCCGTAGTGCATAACCAGCTTGGATCGTACACATGAACATAAACTGCATACAATCCATTCGCCCTTGAACCGGTCCAAACGACGACCCTAGGTGAAGCACTGCTTCAGCCTTTCCTGTTGACTGTATACGCTTTCCATATGGCGTAACCATAGGTTTCTGAGGACGAAAATTAGTTATACCAATAGAATTTATAGCAATTTTAATCATAGCTTCAGCAAATTGCTCATTTTTACATGGGTAGGCTATATACTCATAATTTTTACTCCCATAATACGTACTGATAAATTCTAATGTATGTATAACCGCAGAATCTTTTGATGAGATAAGGTGAATCACAGCGCCCTGACTATCTGGCATAAAGTATACTGGGTGATTTTTTAGTTCAGGATATTTTTTGAAATCTTTTTGATTTATCCAGAGTTGAACATGAGAACCTTTAAACATATTATCATCATCATAAACATGGCGAATCAACACCGAACCGCTTGCTAATGTTTCGAAATGTTGCGTTGGCTTTTTGTCGATACAAAGCCATGGCATATCTCTTTGTAGAACAGCTTCAGGAAATTCTTTTTTCATTTCAGCAATAACTGACTTTGTTGTTCTCATCGCACCAGCCTCTCTCTTTTAACCTTTATAATTTTGAACAACTATAGCATACGACACCCTATTTATCTATCCATATTTTGTACAACAAAATTTAACAGTAATATTATTTTTATCAAAAGATTGTCATCTGCATATTTGTTACAGATATAGTCATTAGATTTAAACATACCACCCCGACTTTATTTAAAATGCCCGGGCGTCGATTCTTGGTAGCTTGATTGTGCAGTAAGACATTTGATTTATAGGTATGACTATATATCCTTGGCTTGCTTGAAGTGTACATTTCAGTATAATCATATGGTCTATGCTTAATTTCTAAGCATACATGTTAAGGAGAACTCATGAAAAAATTATTTGCTGCTATTATCTTAGCACCAACTATTTGTCTATCAATACCATCATTTGCAGCTGAAGCTGAATGCCCAACTGCGGGCAGCTTTACAAGCTCCATTAATTTAACTGACCCTGGCATGGTTCCTAAATCTATGCCCCACTACCAAGAACATGCAGGGAAACAAAATCCTTACTTTATTGAAGGTGAAAATCGCTGTGTTGTTCTAGCTGTGAGTCCAACTGCATCTGATCGACATCTTCCTGGGGTAGATGCACGTGTGTATATGACCTTAGTTGTTCCTGCATGTACAGAAGATGAATCTCGCACTGATATTATTGCAGCAGCGCAGGCGATTCTGGATCAAAAACCTGCGAACCCAAAGTCAGGCCCTATTGCTTATCATGAAGAGTGGTCTGCCGGTAGTCATGCCTATGAGATGTGTTCATACACAGGAACAACTGGTGGTGACGAAGATGGAATGAGTGTTGGTTCAAGTCTTGCTGAACTAGAATAAACATCTCTTTTAAAACTTTCTAATATTAATATTTATAAGGATATCAAATGTTAACAAAAAAAATTATTAAATCTTCATTGATTATAGGTGCTGTTATCGGATCTACACCATTATTTGCTTTAAATTTTAATCAAGGCAGCCTGCAAGTATGGGGCGGCTTTGGTTATGGTCATAACAATATTGCAAAACCAGTCGTTAGCTCTATTGGCATCAAACGCTCTCACCTAGCTGGTGGCGCTGGTATCAACTACCTTATGCCAATCGGCAATCAAGTATCCGCTGGTTTAGGCATTTCATTTTTGAAAGCACCTGACACTACATTAAACTATGCTGATTTTCGTTATACCTATACTTCAAACATCATACCGCTTGAAGTAGTTGGTCTTTATAAGTTAAATTCCAATTGGTCTTTCTCTGGTGATGCTGGTTTAGCTTATGCACACCAGGACTTAAACTTAACTATGATCAATGATATTCCTAGCAAACCAGTTCTAACTTCTGGTTCAAAAAATGCATGGAAACCTATTGTGGGTGTTGGCATACATTTTACAGTAGCATCAAACTTTGATTTAGGTGTCACTTACAAATATATGCTTGGTTCAAAGCCACAAGCTTTTCAACAAAACACTACGCAAGGTATAGATAGCTCGCTATATAGAAAAATTGCTAGTCAAGGTTATTTACTAGCAACCATTGGTTATACTTTTAGTTAAACTAAATATGAATAAAAAAGGGAGCCAAATAAAGCTCCCTTTTTTTATTTTATTTTTGAATATTATTTATTGATAGGTGCTGTTACCTGATGATCTTTAGCTAAATTAGCTTCATGCTTCATCAGTTCTTTTTGGATAAAATTACCAGCAAAAATAGCTATAACCACTAACACAGCCCAAATAATTAAATAACCATGGAAACAGCTCTTCAATGTTTTACTGTTTAATGGTTTGGCATTAACTGTTACATTATCCACATAAGGCCCATACTTATTATCAGATTCTTGACTAGGCCACACTTCTACGGCAAATATGGCAAGTATTGAAGCTACAAATACAATAGCACCAATATCGAATACCATTTGATTATGTAATAGTGCACCACCGAAAAACATAAGAACCCAGATCACAAGCGGTGATATTAACCACCAGCCAGACCTGCCAATATCATGAAAGCGTCTTACAGCTAAAGAAATACCAGGTATCACCATTAAGACAGAGAATGCTATCACTGCTTGAGCATAAACAAGGTGGATATAATTAAACGCATGGATTTTTGTTGCATTTATCAATCCGGCAACGATAAGAGCAATGATTACGCCAATAATTGCAATAACTAAATTGATAAGAAATTGTGTCAGCACCAAAAACCACAATTCTTTACGTGTAGCGCGCCCTTTAAAATTAAAGTAATTACTAAGCGCAAGCTTAATATAATAGAACATAAGGAACATCCCTGTGTAGTTAACCTAATGATTATCATAGCAAACTACATATATATGTGCAAATATAAATCAGACCTAAGCAAGAAATTTTAAAATAATAGGGGCCACTTGCTCACCAGCCCAATAGGCATGGGCGTGATCGAGGTTTGGTATAGTAACGAGCTGGCAATATGTTTATAGTCTAATAACTCTGGATCTGTAGGTTTATCACTTTTTCCATAGCCGCGCACATAAGGCATCATTAAATAAGAATGCTCTTTTAAAATATCCACGTATCCTAGCTCAAACCAATTTTGGCTATCATTACCAAAACCATGCAACATGACTAAAGCTGGCTTTAACGGATCTCCAGCAGTTCGATAATAAACATTAATACCATTATTATTTATATAATTCATAACTTAAAATAAGTGCATATAAGTAGTTATTAATGAAGGCCAAATACCTAAAACTAAAATCAAAACGCCATTAATCGTTAATGTTACCTTAGCATGACCTGAAATGTCTAATGTTTCACTTGATTCTGGCTTGTCAAAATAAATAACCTTTACCACTCGCAGGTAGTAATAAGCACCAACGATTGCAAATAAGATAGCCACAACAGCTACCCAAGTATAATGTGCACTTATAAGTGTTTCTATCACCATTAGCTTAGCCATAAAACCGACTAACGGTGGAATGCCAGCCATCGAGAAGAAGGCCATTAATAATAAAAATGACAGCCATGGACTGCGTGAACTTAAACCTTTTAATGATTTAATATCCACAATCTCTTCATTATTTTTTGATATCAAACACAAACTACCAAAGGTTACTAATGACGGTACTAAATAGGCAATCATATAAATTAATGCATTACTATTGGCTTTATCACTTGCACCTGCACAAGCTAAAATAACATAGCCCATTTGTGCTATAGATGAATAGGCCAATAATCTTTTAATTTTTGTTTGCTTTAATGCGGCTATATTACCAACAGCTAAAGATAAAACACCTAACACGATATAGATATGAGACCAGGTTACTGCCGCAAAAGACATGCCGTCAAAAAACACTCTGATGATCATTGCTAATATAGCAAGCTTGGGTGCTGTAGCAATAAATGTAGTGACCGGAGCTGGCGCACCTTGATAAACATCTGGAACCCACATTTGAAATGGTGCTAAGCCCAGTTTAAACGCAGCGCCAGCAATAAGCATAATTAAGCCAGCATAGAATAAGCCAGAGCTATGAGCCACTGTTGCCATATTAAACTGGGCAATTGTTTGGATATCTAATGAATGTGTGACACCAAAAATAATAGAAATACCATAAAGCAAAACACCTGACGCAATAGCACCTAAAATAAAATACTTTAACCCAGCTTCTATCGCCCATGCATTTTGACGTCTTAAAGCAACTAAGATATAAATAGATAGTGACATTAATTCCAAACCTAAATATATCAACAATAAATTATGTGCTGCAGTTAAAATAGTCATACCCAATACCGCAAATATTATCAAAGTACAATATTCATTTAATGGCATTTTGTGCTTTATAATATAAGGCTTTGAATAAACCAAACAAACCCACGCTATTAAGCAAATTAATACATTACACACTGACGATAAAAGATCATTCGAAACATGTGGCCATACAGCAAAATAATGAAACACTCGACCATACATTAACGAAATAAATATAGTTGCCAACAAAGCAAACTGAACTAAGTAATAAACATGTTTTTGATGTGTTATGCGAGCAAACGCACTAGTCAGCAAAGCCAAACATGCCATCACCGCTAAAAATGATTGCTCGAATATAGGTTGAAATAATAAAGAAAATGTCATGGAGTCACCCTAAACTTTATGTATGGTTGCTAACTGAACGAGATGATCGACAGATGCATGGAATATTTGAATTAATGGTTGTGGATAAATACCGATAAATAAAATTGCTGCAGATAACAAACCAAATGTCAGGTAATCAATTTTAGGCATTGGTTTTAAATTAGCTATATTTTCATGCACGATAGGACCAAAGAAAACTCGCTTATACATTAATAAGGTGTAAGCAGCACCAATCACTAACGTCGTAGCAGCAATAAATGTAATCCAGAAACTCGCTTTAAAACAAGCCAGCAACACTAAAAACTCTCCAACAAAACCTGATGTACCTGGCAATCCCACATTAGACATTGCAAATAACATAAAGAAAGCAGCAAACCATGGCATTACTTTGGCTATACCACCAAAATCAGTGATTTTTCTAGTATGCAAGCGCTCATATAATAAACCAAACGCAACAAACATCGCACCAGAACCAAACGCATGAGTAACCATTTGCATCATGGCACCTTCCATACTCATGCGTACGTCCATGAGGCTGCCTGTTTTCATGATGCTATAAATCATAAAAATACCTAATGTTACAAAGCCCATATGTGCAACAGATGAGTAAGCGATTAACTTTTTCATATCAGTTTGAGCTAAAGCAATAAAGCCAACATAAACAATCGCAATTAATGAAAGCGCTATCATTAGAGGTGCAAAATACTGACTAGCATCAGGCGCAATAGGCAATAAGAATCGTAGAAAACCATAAGCACCCATCTTAAGCATTAAAGCTGCTAAAACAACCGAGCCCCCTGCTGGCGCTTCCGTATGCGCATCTGGCAACCAAGTATGTAAAGGCCACATCGGAACCTTAATGCCAAAAGCAAATAAGCAAGCAATGAAGAACCAAACTTGTGTACCCATTAACATAGGCAAATGATAAAAAGCTGTTATTTCAAAGGTACCTGTTTTGATCCCACAGTAAATCAAACCTACTAGTAGTAACGCTGAACCAAAGAAAGTAAACATAAAAAACTTAATAGCCGCATAAGATTTATGTTTGCCACCCCAGATACCAATACTTAAATACATAGGTATTAGCATAGCTTCCCAAAACACATAAAATAAAATAGCATCAGTTGCACAAAACACACCGATTACCATGCCTTGCATAATTAAAAAAGCAGCAAGGTAATAACCCACTTTTTCATTAACCATGTGCCATGAAGCTAGAATAACTATTAACGTTGTGAAACAGGTTAATACGACTAATGGTAAAGCTATACCATCAATACCTAATGCATATTTGATATGCAACGATGGTATCCAACGATATGATTCTGTAAATTGCATCTGCGAAGTATGCAGATTGAAATGCACCCATAATGGAATACACAAAGCACAAACTATTAAAGATGTAATCAATGCAATGATTTTAGCATTATTTGCAGAATGATCTTTATGCGTAAATAATATAATTGCCAAAGCGCCCAAAAAAGGCAGCCAAATCATTACACTTAAAATAGGAAAATGGTGCACTGTATTAACCTCCAATCACAACCCACAGCAAAATAACTAAAGCTGCGATCATCACTAAACTATATTGAACTAAACTACCTGACTGAAATCTTTTTAATAAACCAGATATATAACCAAGACCCTTTGCGGAACCATTGATAGCTAAACCATCTAGAATTTTTTCATCACCAATATGGTAGAAGAATTTAGCTAATTTTTCTGAACCTTTCACAAAAACTATATCGTTAAATTTATCGAAACCAAATTTTTCTTTTAATATAATCGTAATAAAAGAAAATGTCTTGGCTAATTTTGCTGGCCATTTTTGATCTTTAGAGAACCCTAATGCTGCTACAATAATACCTAAAGCAGCACATAAAAATGGCGCGCTTGTTAGTGCATGTAATATTGTAGTGCCAAATCCATAAGAACCCATTTCTATATGCGGTAAAACATTATGCTTTGGTAATACAAAAATAGCATCAGATAACAATGCTGGATGTGTAAATAAAATTTTATGAATCAATAAGGCACCCAAACAAACACTTGGAATGGCTAATAACAACATGGGGATGGTTACTACAAGTGGTGATTCTTTAGCGTGCTTAGCATGATCTGATTTTGCTTTGCCATGGAACGTCATAAAAAAGGCTCTAAATATATAAAGTGCGGTAATAAAACAGCCTCCCAATAAACATAGATAAGCATAACCTGCACCTGGTATATGTGATAAAGCCACTGCTTCAATAATAGAGTCTTTAGAATAAAAGCCTGAAAATGGTGGGATAGCGGCTAATGCTAAGGCACCAACTAAAAACATAATATAAGTCAATGGCATACGTTTAGCTAAAGCACCCATCTTACGCATATCTTGCTCATGATGCATGCCGATAATGACAGAACCAGCTGCCAAGAATAATAGAGCCTTAAAGCAAGCGTGTGTGCCTAAATGAAAAATACCTGCAGCATAAGCACTGGCACCATTAGCTGCCATCATATAACCCAGCTGCGAAATAGTGGAATAAGCAACAACTCGTTTAATATCATTTTGCACCAAGGCCACACAACCCAAAAAGAATGCTGTAGTTGCACCAATCACAATAACCATAGAAAGTGCAGCCGTAGAGAATTCAAATAAAGGTGACATTCTAGCAACCATAAACACACCAGCGGTAACCATGGTTGCAGCATGAATTAAAGCTGAAATCGGGGTTGGACCTTCCATCGATTCTGGCAACCAAACATGTAATGGCACTTGTGCTGATTTACCCATCGCACCAATAAATAGTAAAATACAAATTAAATTAATTGCAGAAATAGGATGACCTGGAATAATTGTATAGGTGCTATGTACCAAAACATGAATATGTGCAAATACCTGATGATATGACAAACTGTTTGTCATATCGATAATAGCAGCTAAAGCTAATATAAAACCAACATCCCCAACTCGGTTTACCAAGAATGCTTTTAAACTGCCTGTAGCCGCAGCCGGTTTATCAAACCAAAAGCCGATCAATAAATAAGATACTAAACCAACACCTTCCCAACCTATAAATAATTGTAGGAAGTTATTTGCGGTTACCAATAAAAGCATCATAAATGTAAACAAAGACATATAAGCAAAGAAACGGCGTACACCTTCATCATCTTCCATATAGCCAATACTATAAACATGCACTAAGCATGAAACAAAAGTAACTACTAATAGCATATAAATAGTTAGGTGATCGACCAATAAACCAAAGTTAAAATGGATGACACCTGTGAATGCCCATGTCAGTGCATTTTGATTTAAAACAGGTGCATGAGCATAAAAAACTTTATAAGCTAACACCAAAGATAATAGTAGTGATATTGCAACGCTTATGGTTGTAATAGCCTGTGCCCAAAATTTTGGAAATGCTTTATTAGGCAGTCCACCTAAAATAGAACCCAATAAAGGCGATAAAATAATAATCCATGTTAATGTAGAAATAGAATAATGCACAACTTATCCTCTAAGTTCGGTGAGTTCACTTACAGCCAACTTACCTTTCTTTTTATATAATAAAACAATCATTGCTAAGCCAATTGCTGATTCAGCTGCTGCAACAGTTAATACGAAAAACACAAAGATTTCACCAGCAGCTATATGTAAATATTGGGCGAAAACCACAAAATTTAAATTCACTGCTAATAACATAAGCTCGATACACATCAAAACTTTAATTAAATTATTGCGGTGTAATGCTATACCCATGAGGCTGATTGAAAACAACAAAGCTGCTAACATTAAATAATAAGACATCGGTATCATGTGCGCCCCTTACTTGGAATGTCGACAATTCTCAAACCATTCTCCTTACAAGCTTCACGCTGATTGAAAATAACCTTTTCTGATTCAGCCATATCACTGCCAAAGAAAGCTAAACTGATGGCACCAATAATCGCAACCAATAAAACTAAAGCAGCCATTTCAAAAGCGACATAATAATGGGTATATAAAATATTACCCATTGCTTTAGTATTATTATAAGTGGTTGAATAATGAATTAAAGATGTATGTAACCAATGATGATTATAGTGATAAATGGCACCAGCAAGAACAGCAAATAGTAAAACCATAAGTAAAATAGCAAATGGTACTGCACGTTTAACTGGATTAATATGATCTTCATTATCGGTGTTAATCATCATCACCACGAATAAAAACAAAGTTAGTACCGCACCAACATAAACAAAGATTAACGCTAAAGCCAAAAATTCAGCCTGTAGCATCATCCAAAGTGCTGAACTAATGACAAAAGTAACAATAAGCCATAAAGCAGATTGAACGGTATGTTTAACAAAGATAACACATAAGCTAGTGCAGATAATCATCAATGAAAAAACATAAAATAAAATAGTATAAATAGGTAAAGCAAAATGCATGATTAACGATACTCCCTATCTTCAGCTAAATTTTCGGCAATAACATCTTCATACTTATCACCTATCGCTAGTAATTTTTCTTTGGTAAAAATATTTTCACCACGATGCTCCATATGATAATGATGCTCAGGTGTTAAAACGATGGAATCAACTGGGCAAGCTTGCTCACATAAACCACAATAAATACATTTAAAAGCATCAATATCAAAGCGAGTGGTACGACGAACCCCATTATCTGTCATTTTAGCATCAATAGTAATGGCATTGGCAGGACAAGTTGCTTCACAAAGTTTACATGCAATACAACGCTCTTCACCACTTGGATATCGGCGCAAAGCAAGCATGCCTCTAAATCGTGGCGACACCGGTGTTTTTACCTCTGGGAAATGTAGTGTCGTTTTAGGTTTAAACATATAGCCAAACGTGATTTTCATACCACGGCGCAAATCAGCCAAGGTCCACGTTGTATATGCTCTTTTTAAAAATTTAAATAGTGCCATAATTTACATTCCAAACTCTACAAAAGCTGCGACAACAACAACCCATAAAATAGCGACTGGAATTAAAACTTTCCAACCTAATGACATGAGTTGATCATAACGATATCTTGGCAAAGCAGCTCTTAACCAAAAATACAAGAAAACAAAGAAACAAACTTTTCCGACAAACCAAACAACACCTGGCACGAAAGCTAGCGCAGGGCCAATATAAGGTATGCCTTGAAACGGTGATAACCAGCCTCCAAAAAACAATAAGGTAGCAACTGCGCTAATTAAAATCATATTGGCATATTCTGCTAAGAAAAATACTGCAAAAGTGATCGCCGAATATTCCACATGAAAACCAGCAACAATTTCAGACTCACCTTCAGCCACATCAAACGGCGCCCTATTCGTTTCAGCAACACCACAGATCCAATAAATAACACATAATGGTAATAATGGCAGCCAATACCAATGCCAAAAACCACCTGATTGTTTTAAAACAATTTGCGATAAATTCATGGTATTAGTTAATAACAACACACCAACAAAACAAAAACCCATGGCAATTTCATAAGAAACCACTTGTGCAGCACTTCTTAAGGCACCAAAAAAAGCATATTTTGAATTGGAAGACCAACCAGCAATTAAAATACCGTAACCACCCAATGATGATAAGGCAAAAATAAACAAAACGCCGGCATTAATATTTGATAACACCCAATGGTGTGCAAATGGTACTACCGACCATACCGCTAAGGCAGGTGCTAACGAAAGCATTGGAGCAATGACAAATAAATATTTATTGGATGCACTTGGCACTATGAGCTCTTTAAATAATAATTTAATCGCATCTGCAAATGGCTGGAATAAACCAAAGGGGCCAACCCGGTTTGGACCGACACGACCGTGCATGTAAGCTAATATTTTACGTTCACCATAAGTTGCATAGGCCACCAGAATCATAAGTGGCACCAAAATTACAACGATCTTGATAATAATCCAAATTAGTGTAAGCAGTTGACCTAGCATGCTAAGACTCCTTGGATAGTGAAATGTTAGTTAAGTTATAAGGTAGCTGTGTTGGCAATACACCTAACTCTGCACAAACTTCATTATTAGGCATTGTATTATCAATCATACAACTAAAGGTTTGATCCGCGCCAAACACACGCAGTAAATCATCTTGTATTAAATTATTTTCTATAGCTACTTTTTCATTCATACGTAATACAGGATATTTAATATTCCAACGCAAAGCTTCTAATTTTTGTAACGCATCACTACGGCGGCAAGCCGAGTCGACTTTACATAAAGGCCATTCAAAAGTAAGTGTTAAGCCTTGCGAAGTTTTTTCTGATATTTCTGCTTGCGCTTGTTTAGCATGATCTTTTATTTGTGCCTGATATTCTTCGATAATTTCTTGAGTATGCTTTTGATCGAAACCATCCATACGCATTAGCTTAGCAAGTGCTTGAATAATTTTATACGCTGGCCTTGCATTGGCTAATGGTTCGGTCACAGGTTTCATTAGTTGCTTCTGGCCCTGTGCATTCATCCAAGTGCCTGCCATTTCAAACGGCATTGCAGCTGGTAAAATCACATCTGCATATTGCAACATTTCTTTAGAAACAAACGGTGTGATACAAATAACCAAAGGCATTTCAATTAAAGTTTTCAAGCAGCGCTCTGGTGCCAATAAGTCTAACTCTGGCTCAATATTTAATAACACACAAGCATCTAAACTATTTTCTGCCAACATCGACCGCGTGGAAATACCATCTTTACCAGGTAAAACATTGGCAGCAGATAAACCAAAACTATTGGCACCTTCGGTAAAGACCACTAACTTAAATAAACCTTTATCTGCATAGGCTTTTAACTTTTGATAAATCGCCATGGCATTAGGTTGGCGCTGCCATGAATGACCAAGAATTACAGTCGCTTGCTCAGAATCTTTTATAGCTTTAGCCATACTATGATCTGCATTAGCATCTAAAGACTTTAATAACGTTTCAACTTTCTGTAACGTTTCACTTGTAGCACAAATTTCTTTTTCTGTAATATTATAATTGAACTTATAATCGCGTGGATTAATCACATCCACACGCGCTTCATTTTGTGAGGCCTTTAATACACGTATATTAGCTACTGGCACTTCATGTGGTAAATGCGAACCAATCAATAAAATATAATCACTTTGTTCAATGCTGTGAGCTGCATTTTCACAAGGTTTTATGGCCGCAAATGAATCGACATGATCTAAATCAGTCATACGAATACGATGATCAACATTTTCACTACCTAAAGCACGCATCCATCTTTGTAAAATATACCCTTCTTCAATGGTTGCATTTGGCGAACATATCGCGCCTAAGCGATTAGCCTCTTTTTGCCCCAGCACAGCCTTCAATCGATCAACCGTTTCTAATAAAGCAGCTTCTAAACCAGGTTTGACCCATTGGCCGTTACGCTTCACCATCGGTTCAATGGCACGACTACTATGCTCGTAACTTAAATAACTAAAACGATCACGATCGGCAATCCAAGTTTCATTAATATCTTCACAGTTTCTAGGTACAACACGCATTACTTTTTTACGTGAACTATATTCATTACCTTTTGTTTGCGTGAAAGTATGCGTTCCCCAGCAATCATGACCAGCAATCGTTTTATGTTCGTATAACTCCCAAGGTCGCGATTGCGCTGCATCCGGTTTTGATGTTAAAGCACCAACTGGGCAAACATCTATCATATTACCTGATAATGGTGAGGTAATGGTTTGCGCTATGTAAGTGCCAATTTCTGTATTCACACCTCTTTCTGTAGCACCCATTTGGTCTTCACCGCAAATTTCTGTACCCACACGAATACAACGCGTACAGCGAATACAACGGGTCATATCTGTTGCTATTAAAGGACCTAAATCTAAACTAGCTACAGTATGCTTACGCATCGTAAAATCTGAATCAGCATGGCCAAAGCCCATCGCTAAATCTTGCAGCTCACATTGGCCACCTTGATCGCAGATCGGGCAATCTAAAGGATGATTAATTAATAAAAATTCCATCACCACACGCTGTGCATCTAAGGCAACTTTTGACTGCGTGAATACTTTCATATCTTGGCTAACTAACGTAGCGCAAGCTGGCAATGGTTTACGTCCACCCTCAACTTCGACCAAACACATTCGGCAGTTTGCAACGACAGACAATTTTTTATGATAACAAAAGCGTGGAATATAAATTCCATTTTGATCGGCAGCATCAATAATGCTGGTGCCCTCTTCAACTTCTATTTTTTTATCATTTATTTCTAGTGAGATCATAACGCTTCACTCTTTTTATTTTCACTTGCCTCATCTTTTTTAACAGAAGCAACGAATTCATTTCTAAAATGTTTTAAGAAACCACCAATCGGCCAAGCAATCGCTTCACCGAATACACAAATAGTTTTACCTTCAATATTACCAGCCACACGTGCTAATCGATCGATATCCGCTTCTGTGGCATCACCTGATTCAATAGCACATAATAAGCGATAAACCCAATCACTACCTTCGCGGCATGGTGTACATTGCCCGCATGATTCATGCTTATAAAACTGTGCTAAACGACGCGCTATGGTTACCATATTGGTATCTTCGTCCATGATCATCATTCCGCCAGAACCTAGCATAGACCCTGCTTTCATGATGCTATCATAATCAATATTAACATCCATCACGATATCTGCCGGTAAAACAGGCATAGAACTACCACCAGGGATAACGGCTTTTAGTTTTTTGCCATTTTTTATGCCACCAGCAAGCTCTAATAAATCTTTAAATGGTGTGCCCATGGGTATTTCATAATTGCCAGGTTTATTGACATGACCTGAAACACTCATAATTTTTGTTCCGCCATTTTTTGGAATGCCAATGTCTGAAAACCACTGCCCACCTTTTTCCATAATAACAGGCACTGAAGCAACTGTTTCACAGTTATTAATATTAGTAGGTTTACCGTATAAACCATAATTAGCTGGAAATGGTGGTTTTAAACGTGGCTGTGCACGCTTGCCTTCCATTGAATTCATCAGCGCAGTTTCTTCACCACAAATATAAGCACCAGCCGTACGATGTGGATAGATATCGATATCTATCCCTGATCCCATAATATTTTTACCAAGATAACCTGCTTCATAAGCCTCTTTTAAAGCTTGGGAAAATCTTTTATAGGGAAGCCAAAACTCACCACGCATTAAGTTATAACCAACTGTGGCACCAATTGTGTAACAAGCAATAGCTAAACCTTCAATCACTTGGTGTGGATTGGTTTCTAGAATTTCACGATCTTTACATGTACCAGGTTCTGATTCATCAGAGTTAACAATAAAATACTTTTGCTCAGGATTATCGCGTGAAATAAAACTCCACTTTAAACCAGTTGGAAAACCTGCACCACCGCGGCCACGTAAATCAGATGCTTTTAATGTATCAATTATCTGATGTGGATCTGTTTGCTCTTTTATAATTTTTTTAAGTGAACTATACCCACCAATTGATTCATAAGTTTTTAAAGAATAAGAATCTGGTAAATGACGCGTGCGATAGCACACTAAGTCAAGTTGATCTGGAGATAAAGACATTAGCAATCCCCTTGCAGTTTTTCTATGAGCTGATCTACCTTTTCAGGGTTTAAGTGTTGAACATATTCCGCATCATCTACCTGGCATACTGGCGCATTGGAACAGTCTGCTAAACATTCAACTTCACGCAAAGTAAAACAGCCATCTTTTGATGTTTCCCCCATTTTACAGCCTAAACGCTCTTCAAAACGTTTAACCACATCACCCGAACCTGCCAACATACAAGATACATTGGTACAAATAGCAATTTTATGTTTGCCGATCATGTTTAACTCATACATATCATAAAAAGTTGCAATTTCATAAACTTGAATCGGTGACAAACCTAAAAATTCTGCCGTAGCATGCATTAAGTCTTCAGTTAAATAACCACCATTTTGTTTTTGTAATTGCAGAAGCATTTCCACAACACCTGATCGTTTTTGATCTTCAGGAAATTGCTTTAGAATACGTTCCATGTTTTCTTTAACTTCTGGTGATATTAAATCTAATTTACTCATTATCGATCGACCTCACCAAATACTGTATCAATACTAGAAATAACGGCAACTAAATCGGATAGCATATGGCCGTTACATAATTCATTTAAAGCAGCCAGATGGCTATAACTTGCGGGGCGCACTTTCATGCGATAAGGTTTATTAGCACCATCTGAAACCAAGAAAACACCAAACTCACCTTTTGGATGTTCAATAGCAGAATAAACCTGACCTTCTGGCACCATAAAACCTTCAGTAGAAATTTTAAAATGATCGATTAGCGCTTCCATATCTTCTTTCATATTTAGCTTAGAAGGCCTTACAATTTTATGGTCATCTGCTATAACAGGGCCAGGATTTTTACGTAACCAGTCAACACATTGCTGAATAATATGATTAGACTGACGCATCTCTTCTACTCGAACTAAATAGCGATCATAACAATCGCCATTAACACCAACAGGAATTTTGAAATCAAGTTCTGGGTAAACTTCATAAGGTTGATTACGACGCAAATCCCACTCTACACCCGAACCACGAAGCATCGCACCAGTGCAGCCTAAAGCTTTAGCGCGTTCGGCAGTTAACACTCCAATATCAACAGTACGCTTTTTAAAGATACGGTTGTTAGTGAGCAAGCCTTCGTATTCATCTATTTTCTTAGGAAAATAACTAATAAAATTTTCAATAAAATCTAATAGCGATCCGTCACGCGGGTCGTTCATGGAATTTAATTTACGTTTAGATAAACCTTTAGATGCTTTATAGCGAGGCATTTTTTCAGGTAAATCACGATAAACGCCACCTGGGCGATAATAAGTTGCATGCATACGAGAGCCAGAAACTGCTTCATAGCAATCTAATAAATCTTCACGCTCACGAAAAGCATATAAGAATGGGGCCATCGCACCAACATCTAACGCATGACAACCCAACCATAATAAATGATTTAACAAACGGGTGATTTCATCAAACATGACACGAATATATTGCGCACGTTTTGGTACTTCTAAGCCAAGCAAAGATTCTATAGCTAATACATAGGCATGCTCATTACACATCATTGAAACATAATCTAAACGATCCATATAACCGATGTTTTGATTATAAGGCTTATACTCAGCCAGCTTTTCTGTGGCACGGTGTAATAAACCAATATGTGAATCAAGGTGCCTGATCACTTCACCATCTAAAGTCATAATGACACGCAACACACCATGCGCTGCCGGGTGCTGTGGTCCAAAGTTTACATTAAAGGGTTTTAAATCATGCATCGGAACTCTCCTTCGCAATACCAGCTTCAGATAAATAGCGATTGTCTTTTCTAATAACTTTAGGAATATTCACACGAGCATGAATAGAAACAGGTTGATATACACAACGGCCTTTTTCGCCGTCATAATACATTTCAACATGACCTTCCATCGGAAAATCTTTTCTAAATGGATGACCTTTAAAACCATAATCAGTTAATAAACGACGCAAATCAGGATGGTCAGTAAATACAAAACCGTAAAGATCATAGGCTTCGCGCTCAAACCAATCTGCAGCTGGCCATAAATGCATGACGCTTGGCACTTTCATATTATCTTCATGCAAATATACTTTAATACGGACACGACAATTATGCTCAATTGATAACAAATGATAAACGACTGCAAAACGAGGCTTTGTCCACGCTGAATCATTACGATCTTCATTTAAGCGTTTCGCTCTGGTAAAGCCAGTGTTTGATGTAGCATTACCACGCCAATCATCCACACCATAATATAAATAATCCACACCACATAAATCAGAAAGCATTTCAAAATGTAATTCATCATCATCACGCAATGTCTTCATCGTTTCTATTAAATACTCTTGTGCAACACAAATTGTTGGCATATCAGAAGTCGTTTCAACGTCTTGAATATTTTTTAGTTTAGATTGTAATAGAGCTAATTGTTCATCAAGCATTATCTTGCGCTCCACCATAAATTAATTCATCTCGATTATAGACACTACGGCCACGAATTTTATTTTGCAGTTGCATAATAGCATAAAGCAAAGCTTCTGCAGTTGGTGGGCAACCCGGCACATAAATATCAACTGGAACGATACGATCGCAACCGCGGACTACTGAATAAGAATAATGATAGTAGCCACCACCATTTGCACAAGAACCCATAGAGATCACCCATTTAGGGTCAGGCATTTGATCATAAACACGACGCAAAGCTGGCGCCATTTTATTGGTAAGCGTTCCTGCCACAATCATGACATCTGACTGACGAGGGGAAGGACGAAAAAAAGCACCAAATTGATCCAGATCATAACGATCCGCAGCTGTATGCATCATCTCAACTGCGCAACAAGCCAAACCAAAAGTCATTGGCCACATCGAGCCAGTGCGTGCCCATTTTAAAAGGTCATCGACTGATGTCAGCACAAAACCTTTTTCTGATAATTCTTTTTTAAATGTCATATCTGTTTATCACTCCGGACTAATATAAATTAGTCGAATAATTATTTTACGCCCCCTTTCCGAATCGCCACCGTCCAAGTGGCTCTTCGACTCTCCCACAAGAGGAAGAGTAGGCGTAAAAGATTTATTTAGACCACTCTAAAGCACCCAACTTCCATTCATATATAAAGCCAACAACCAACACACCAAGGAAAACCATCATCGCCCAAAAACCAAAGTGCCCAATATTATGAATACTTACAGCCCAAGGGAATAAAAATGCAGTTTCCAAATCGAAAATAATAAATAAGATAGCTACTAAATAGTAACGAACATTGAATGGAATACGCGCATCGCCAAATTCAGGAAAACCACACTCATATGGCGCGCTTTGGATTTTATTGTCTGCAGAAGCTTTTCTAAAAATCAAGCTGAAGAAAACTGGGGCAAGACCGATAACAATACCGATCGCAATAAATACTAAAATTGCAAAATAAGCACTAAACAAGCTCTTATCCTTTGTTGTAAGTTCACACTAAAAGTTGGTGCCGAAGGCCGGACTTGAACCGGCACGGCTTTCGCCACTGCCCCCTCAAGACAGCGTGTCTACCAATTCCACCACTTCGGCTATTCTTTATAATCAAGCACTTTACCTTATTTATTGACCAAATTTATGGGGTAATTGCTGCGTTAAAATTGCATTCAAAGTCCTCATTTACGCACTAGTAAACTGCGGCTTTTCATTTAATTTTGCCTTGCAATTCTCTCCCTAAATTTGGCCAAGTACTTAACCATCTTGTTCTCTCATCTTAAAAAATTTTATTTTTAAGATCTATTTCCTTTACGATCTACTTAACACACTACCCTCACCTTGTGGGAGGGTCGAAATCTTTGATTTCGGGGAGGGGGGAATATAAAATTAAATTTAAATACCGCCCGATTTTTTCAATCTAATTACTTCTTTATAGTCGCAGAATGTTTTTTAGCAACTGGTTTAACAGCTACTTTCTTCGTATTCTCTACTGGTTTTGGCATCACCATTGAGCTAGTGCTAGGTAAATTTAAAATACCATGCTGTGCTTTATGATGTCCATGCGCACCGAAATAGTTCAATGCAATGCTTGTACAAAAGAATACAACCGCACAAGCGACAGTAATCTTCATTAAAAATGAGGTTGAACCTGCTGAGCCGAACATAGTGTTTGAGGCACCACTACCAAAGGCAGCTCCAATATCAGAGCCCTTGCCCTGCTGAACTAAAACTAACGCTAAAATACTTAATGCAGCTAATACGTGCACGACTAATATTATTACTTCCATTGTCCAATCTCACTAAACGATTTGGGATCCAAAGATGCACCACCAATTAAGAGGCCATCCACATGATCGATAGCTAATAATGTCTGCGCATTATTTGGTTTTACACTACCGCCGTAAAGGATTCTAACAGAATTAAAAAATTTCGCATCCTTTTCTTTTAAAAGATTTTTAATGAGATTATGGGCTGCTGCAACATCTTCTTCAGAAGCTGCTTTTCCTGTACCAATCGCCCAAACTGGCTCATAGGCAATAATGAGCTTTTCCGCATTTTCAGCAGCAATTTTTGCAAAGACAGGGTTCAACTGATCTTGCAGTACAGATTCAAGATCGCCCGCCTCTTTTTGTACCAATGTTTCGCCCACACAAACAATTGCGCTCATACCCTGGTCAATCACCTTAGCAGCAGAATCGGCTACCCATGCACTAGTTTCACCCAAACCATGGCGTCTTTCTGAATGTCCTACAATCGCATAGCTGCAACTGAAATCTTGTAGCATACTGATATCAACCTGACCGGTAAATGCCCCCTGCTCAAATGGTGATACTGTTTGCGCACCCCAGGCAACATTCGATCCTGCTAACATATCTTCACATTGATATAAATACGGATATGGCGCACAAACCACAAACTCTGACTGTTCAGTGTTACAATAGTTTTTAACACCCTCTAATAGATCTTTATTTTTTAATTTACTTCCATGCATTTTCCAATTACCAACAATAAGTGGTTTCATGTTTATTCCTTTTTTTTAAGATTAAAAATAGTATATCGCTAAATAATTAATTTAACTAGAATTCTTTTTATTTTAATTGCAACAGCCTCGTGGTAACATTTAATCCTATGTTTACTTAAATTTACAGGATAATTTAATGACAAAAAATAAATCTAGATCACGAAAAAATTCTAGCACAGCTCAATCACCGCTATTGCAATTTCAACAAGCCGGCCTTGATTTACAAAATAAACTAGCTGAGGCAAACAATAATCAATTATTACATGCATTTAGCAATAGTTTAAATTCAAAAACATTGTATAAGCTGAATAAAATACAACTGGAGCATTATGGCTGCACGAGTCTTTATACCATTTACCAAAATGCATATCAGCAATATGAACTCTCTTTGAAAAAAAACACCGAAACTACAGCATCTAATGCGACGAGCAAAAACAGACTCCGAGCGAAAAACAACAAGACACCAGCAACAGTAGATACTCACTGTTTCACTAATTTGTTACGATTATTAGGTTGCAGGTAAAAAAAATGGCTCGTGGAACATCCTTGTTCATCGGTAATCCTTTACCACACGAGCCGAAACGGTTGCCATCCTGGCAGTGATATTCTCATCATGAGAAATCTAGAATTTGGTGAAAGAAAGTAGTATACAACCGGCATATCCATTCGCACCTTAGACATCCCTGCCTACTCCGACGATCCTACTTTCTTTCATGTCGGCTTGCTAAACCCTAGCAAGTGAATAAAAATATAACAGGTTACTCCCAAGATACAACCACCTTTACCACATGAATTACACACGTTTTGCACACCTTATCCACAGATATTACTTAACCTATTGATATAATGATATTTATTAATTATAATAATTTTTAGCAATAGCAAACAAAGCGTATTTTACGCATAGTGACTATGGTCAATGTCTGCATGTCTAAATTGATTTAACTGCAGAACTTCACACAGCTTTTTATTGATTTTATGTGCTTTTTGTATTTTTTACTCAATTGACAGCTATAGTTATCATTTAGAAATATCTGATTGTCTTTAGCAGTAACAATCAGCTAGAATGATACCCTTAAATAATCACTCAAGGATTTAGTTCGTGACGCTACAACTAAAAGAATGGATTACTTATATAGTTATCTTAATCGCCACCCTATTACTATTCTGGCTTATTATGCCCAAACATCAATATAAACCAACTGGTATCGCCCTGCCTATTCCTGCAGCTGTATCGAAACAAATAATGTCCAGCCCAAATTGGACTGCTCACGGCACGCCAAGCCAATGGATTAATATCGAATACCATGTTACTAAAGATAGTCCACAAGCTAGAGAACTTGTCAAACAAAAAGCTTTATCACTAGCCAAAGCAACTGGTGCAAAATCTGTTGTGATGCAACCACTTTTTTTTGCTGATAGTACTAGAGCTGAGAGCCCAATGTTAAGTGTGCTTATTGGTCGCGGCATCGCTATTAAATAATTCAAGGAACGATTACATGAACTTCAATACATTTATGACACACTTTCCACTGATCTTATTATTCTTGACCATAGTCAGTGGTTTAATTTGGTTAGCGGACCACCTTTTTTTTGAAAAGCAAAGAAATGCCTTACCAGAGGATAATAAAACCAAGAAAATGCCCTGGCTTGCAGACTATGCCAAAGCTTTTTTCCCGGTTTTTGTCATCGTCTTTATAATCAGATCATTTATTGCTCAGCCCTATACCGTGCCAACACAATCATTAGAGCCCACTGTTATGCCGGGCGACTTACTTTTGGTTACGCAATTTAGCTATGGTTTGCATTTACCCATTTGGGACAAAACTATTTTACCACTAGCCAAGCCAAAAAATGGCGACATTATTGTGGTGCATTGGCCTGTTAATCCACATATTGATTTTGTTAAAAGAGTGATTGGCATTCCTGGTGATCACATTAGCTATATAAATGGCGTGCTTACGGTTAATGGTAAAGTTGCCCCACAAAAATATTTAAATAATTCTGTGGATAGCGATTCCCCAGCCGGACCTTTTTGGTCTGTCAAAGTGATGCAAGAAAACCTTATGGGTATTAAACATAAAATCTATACCTGTGGTGGCGCGCCATCAACCTGCCCTAGCGGACCTTATAAAAACTTTAAAAACTTAGTGGTGCCAAAAGGCATGTATTTCTTAATGGGAGATAATCGTGTGAATTCAGATGATTCACGTGATTGGGGTTTTGTACCTAGCCATGATATCGTGGGTAAAGGGCAATATATTTTATATAGCAAAGACCCTAGCAAAACAGGCTTTTTTAAAGCTAATTTTTCCAGAATAGGCAACAAACTTAGTCCACACTTTTTCTAGGATATAAATAATGAAGTTCCAAGATTACTATGAACGCCTCGGCGTTGAAAAAACAGCAACTGATGACGAAATAAAAAAACAGTATCGTCGTCTTGCGCGCAAATACCACCCTGATGTCAGCAAAGAAAATGATGCGGAAGAAAAATTTAAGCTTGTTAAAGAGGCTTATGAAGTTTTAAAAGATAAAGAAAAACGAAAGATGTATGACCAGATGGGCCACAATAAAGATGGCTCCGCATTCAATCCACCGCCCGATTTTGATTTCAACCAACACCAACAAGCCCATGGTGGCGGTCAACATTACTCACATTTTGATGGTGGCGACTTTAGTGATTTTTTTGAAAATATGTTTGGCGATCGTGGCGCTGGTTTTAGGCAACAACGTACCCGAGATAGAAAAGGTGAGGATGCGCACGTGAAACTGACAATAACTTTAGAAGAAGCCTATAAAGGCGATAAAAAAACAGTTCAACTTCAAGAACCGCATACAGCAGCAAACGGTCAAGTTAGCTATGAAACCAAAAAGCTTAATATAAAAATCCCAGCTGGCGTTACTAATGGACAAAAAATTCGCTTAAAAGGTCAAGGCAATCCTGGTGTTGGTCATGGCGCCAAAGGTGACATGTATATCACCGTTAATATTGCACCAAACAAAGAATTTAGCTTAGAAGGCAAAAATATAGGGTATACCTTAGCGATTGCACCCTGGGAGGCTGCACTCGGCGCTGAAATTAACTGTCCAACCTTAGGCGGCGCCATTAAGCTTAAAATTGCGCCCAATAGTGAGAGCGGCAAAAAACTTCGTCTTAAAGGACGTGGTATGCCAGGCAAAACACCCGGTGATGAAATCGTTACATTAAAAGTAGTTCTACCTAAAGCAGATACTGACGAAGCGAAAGCATTTTATAAAAAAATGAAAGAAGAGCTAGATTTCAACCCAAGACAAGCCTAAGGAAAGCGCATGACAAAACAAACGATGATCTTTGAACCTGAGTTACTTGAACATGACAGCTATTTCACTATAGAAGAATGCTGTCAGGCTACACAATCTTCGCAATCATTTATTATAGAGCTTATCGCAGAAGAGATTATTCAACCCCAGCAGCAAGGCCAAACGTATTTATTCACGATTACACATGTTCAAAAGATTCGGCGTGCCAGAACTTTTTCCATTGATTTGGGCGTCAACCTAGAGGGTATTGCTTTGGCATTAGGGTTAGTTGATCAGATAGAACAGTTGAAAACGCCCAAATGGTTAAACAAAACTATTTAAGCACCTAACCAACCCGATCCCGGCTCGCCTTTGGCGCCCGGGCTGGCAGAAAAACCATCTTGCGATACTTATTAACTCATGTAAAGCGCGACGCAATCTTCGTCCTTATAAAAACGCTGCTTTTTCAATGATCACTGGATCAACAGGCACATCAGAATGCCCCATGCGAGAAGTGGTTGGTGCATCACTAATCTTATCGATCACATCCATGCCAGCAACGACTTCACCAAATACACAGTAACCCCAACCATTAATGTCTTCTGATTTAAAGTTCAAAAAATTATTATCTTTCGTATTAATAAAAAACTGGCTGCTTGCAGAATGTGGATCTTGTGTGCGCGCCATAGCGACCGTACCACGGTTATTTAATAATCCGTTATTAGCCTCATTGACAACTGGCTCCAAAGTATCTTTACGACCCATATCATCTTCCATGCCGCCACCCTGCACCATAAAATCTTTGATCACACGATGAAAAATGGTTCCCACATAAAAACCAGATTCCACATATTTTTTAAAGTTTTCAACTGTTTTAGGCGCCCTATCTTCGTTTAAAGCGATATCGATATTACCGTGGTTAGTTTCAAAACGTACAGTCTGACTCATGGGTTACTCCTTTTAATTGATCCAAATAAAAGCAAAAGCAAAGCTTATTAGCATATTTTTGCCACTTATAGCTAAAGTATCTCATTGATTTTACTTGATATCAATCATAACTTATTGAATAATCTTGAATAGTGGCGCCTACTCAGGTATCATGCATGCACTCATATATAGAGCCTAACTGCAGCTTTGACTAGCTTGCAACTCTCTACGGTTTTTATAACCACTTTTTGCCGCAAAGGCCTTTAAGCGACATCTCACACAAAGATGCAACATATGTAAAATGACTAGGAGGGAGCTAGCCGTGTTTAAGATTAATTTAAGAGCAATTCCATTTATACCTAAAAAGTCGATACCATGGATTATTTGGTCCATTCCCGGCCTTTTCTACTTTTATGATGTCGTATTGCGTATCTTTCCAAGCACCATACAGCAGCAAATGATGCATTCATATCAGATTGATGCAACTCAGTTTGGTTTTTATACCGCATGTTACTACATTACATATACAGTTATGCAGATACCTGCCGGTATTATTGTTGATCGCATAAGCATTTATAAAACCTTATTTATAGCCTGCTCTTGTTGCTTATTTGGTTTATTGCTCACTCATTATTGTACGAATATTCAAAGTGCTTATATTGGCCGTATGATCATTGGCTTTGGTTCAGCATTTGCCTATGTAACAACATTAAAAGTTGCTTCAGTTTGGCTTGGTGCTAACCACTTTGGTATCGCAGCAACGATTGCTGATTCACTAGGCATGCTTGGTGGTATTTTTACTGATCAGATTTTAACACGCGTTAATGCTTCTGAAGGCTACCAATCAAGCGAATGGTGGCTCTTTTTTACTGGCATCCTAATTATTATGTTAATTCTTTTTGTGCTTCGAGATCGTCCACGCACAAGAAGGAAGATGACACCAACCAAACAAGATCCAACTTGTAATAACATATATGATAAAACTTCTTTTATTCAACGCTTATTCAATATTCTTAAGAGCAAACAAATTTGGCTTATTGGTATTGTAGGTTGCTTATACTACCTGCCTTCATCTGTTGTAGGTGATGTATGGGGCATACCATTCTTAAAAGCTGTCTACGGATTCAGCGAGGCAAGTGCAGCCAATGCCATCTCATTTTTCTTTGCTGGCTGGGTTATCTTTGGTCCTATTGTTGGTTGGGCATCAGATCATTACCGCTTGAGAATCAAACCTATTTCATTATCGATTTTATTGATTTTCTTTATGTTTGTTTTATTGATTTATGGTCCAAATGTTGGCATTCACATGGGCGTTTATACTGTTTATAGCGTATTCTTTTTAATCGGAATCTTAACCAGTGCGCACCCATTGATTTTTGCAATAGCGAAAGAAAACTTTCCATTAAAATCAGCAGGTACTGTGATAGCAACCACAAATACAATGGTTATGTTAGGTGGTATGTTGTTCCAGCCTTTATTAGGCAGATTATTAGATATTGCAAATCACACAGTAAATTCAACTGGTGCACAAACATATACGGCACATGACTTCACTTTTGCAATGAGTATTTTACCAATATCACTAATCATTGCTTGGGTTATCATGTTCTTTATTAAAGATACCGGTAAAGAAATTGACAAGCATGAGCAAGAACGTACTGTAGATCTTGCAGATTAATTAAAATATTACAAGCTTGTTTTATCCCGGACGTCGAACGCGATCCGGGATGAGCTTTGTATTATAAACAAAAAGTTGTTCAATACCTTGTTTAAAACAATCCTAGCTGCAACTTAGCTTCATCGCTCATCATTTCTCGATCCCATGGCGGATCAAAAACCAATTCAACCTCAACAGCATTCACTTCGGGGATCTTAGAAAGCTTTTGCTTGACATCTTCCATGATTACAGGCCCCATGCCACAGCCAGGTGCAGTTAATGTCATGTCGATATTAATGTCAAAGAGCTTATTATTGTCTTCACAAACTTTTATATTAACTTTATAGATCAAACCCAGCGCCAAAACACTGACCGGAATCTCAGGATCATAGACCTGATCCAAAAGATAGTTAACCTTATCTTCTAAAGCAGCATCTTTTTCTAACTCTTCAAGCGGATCAGCTGGCGTTAAGCCCAGTGCATCAGCATCACAGCCATCAATACGAGCTAAATTACCATAAACATCCACCGTATAAGCGTTACCTTTATCTTGCAGTAACCTAACTTCAGTACCCTCTCGCAACATTATTTGCGCCCCTTGAGGCACCATGCGAGCAATGGTATCTCTATTAAGATGAATCATCACGTGTTTTTTTTGCTCTTCGCTCATCTTTTATTAACCTCTAATTTTACCGCTATAACGCTTCACACCAGGGGCACTAATACCCGGCTTTAAATTAAAACTTTCACCACAACCACATAAATCTTCTGAATTAGGGTTGTCATAAGTAAGTTGTTGCTGCCCCAAACTTGCTTGCTTGTAATCTATGTGTAACCCTTGTATCGCTGGCACTGATACTTTAGAAATATAGATTGCTTCACCATTTTCTAAAATAATTTTTACATCATCCTCTAAAGGATTTTCAATTAAAGAAGGCGCATACATATAACCTGTACAACCAGTTTCATAAATAGTTAAATAAAAATATTTTTTATCTGTACCCGTTTGATCTATTAATTTAGAAATATGTTGCCATGCTGCTGGGCTGATTTGAATTACTGGGTTTATTTCACTCATTCTGTGCTCACTGTAGTTTCATTAGTATTTGATTCAACAGCTGCTTTTAAAGCGTGCCAACCTAATGTTGCACATTTAATTCTTAATGGGTAATGCTTAACGCCTTCAAGAATACTACATTTACCTAAACTGCTTTCATAATCTTTTTCAGAGTCTTGGGTTTGCATCTCAATAAAATCATCTATAATCTTTAAAACATCTTCTTTTGATTTTCCTTCAGCCCATTCACTCATCAATGATGCTGACGCCATACAAATAGCGCATCCACTACCTTCGAAAGAAACTTCTATAACACAACCATCTTTGCTTTTAATAAAAACAGTGACATCATCACCACAAACTGGGTTTTTGCCAGCAGCTAATTGAGTGGGATTTTCCATGCGATAAAAATGCCTTGGTTTCCTCGCATGATCAATAATCACTTGTTGATAAAGTGCTTTGTTATCCATTATTTTACCTCAAATAATTTTGCTATTTTTTTAATACCATGAATCAACTGATCAATATCACCTTTATTATTATAGATACCAATGGATGCCCTAACACTAGCCGCGATGCCTAGCTTGGCATGCAAAGGCATCGCACAATGAAAACCTGCTCTTACTGCAATATTGTCTTCATTTAAAAGACTGGCCACATCATGCGGATGAATATCTGTAATATTAAAAGATACCAATCCTGATCTAAATTTAGGATCACCTAAAATATTAATATACCTTAATTCTTTCAATTGGCTTACCAAATAATCAAGCAGTGCATGTTCATACTGAAAAATATTATCAATGCCATAATTCATCATATATGTTAGTGCAACACCTAAACCAAACACTTCAGTAATAGCTGGCGTGCCAGCCTCAAACCTTTCTGGAACAGGCGCATAAGTTGAATTATCCAAAGTAACCGTTTCAATCATAGCACCACCTGTTTGGTAAGGCGGCAACTGATTTAATAAATCTAATTTACCATAAATAAAACTTGCACCTGTAGGTCCATAGCATTTATGACCAGATAACGATAAAAAATCACAATCAAGCGCTTGCACATCAATCGGTATGTGTGGTGCCATTTGTGCTGCATCAACGATGGTTAGCGCACCCGCTTTATGTGCCAAAGAAATCATTTCTTTAATAGGATTGACAGTGCCCAAAACATTTGAAACTGCTGTGAAGCTAACCAAAGAAGTGGGATTTTTTAATAATTCTGAATAAAACTCTAAATCAAGATCACCTGAATCCAATAATGGAATACTTACTAAAATAGCATCGTTTGCTTTTGCTGCAATTTGCCATGGCACTAAATTAGCATGATGCTCCATTTCTGTAATGATGATTTGCGTTTTTGGTTTAATGAAATCCTGCGCTAGACAGCTGGACAATAAATTAAAACCTTCGGTACCATTACGCACAAATATAATTTCTTTTGCAGATGCTGCATTTATAAAATTGGCTGCAATACCTCTTACTTTTTCATAGGCTTCAGAAGATCTTGCACTTAAATCATAAAGACCACGGTGTATATTAGCATAGTCGTTACGATAAAATTCACTCATACTATCGATAACTTGATTAGGCTTTAATGCACTGGCACCACTATCTAAATAACTTAATGGATGCTCTTTTTGATTATTGAGTATCGCTGGAAAATCTTTCCTAGCATCACTTACCTGTGCATTCATCTAAACACCTAATCCTTATGCTGAATATATTTTTTTAGCTGTGCATTAACTTCCTTTTCATTAAACTTTTGAATAACTTCAGAAATAAACGCACGCTTCATAAGTGAAAAACTTTGCTTTAGTGATAAACCTCGTGATTGCAAATAAAACAACATGGCATCATCAAAAGCACCGATTGTACTACCATGAGAACAAACCACATCATCCTCATCAATTTCTAAGATAGGAAAGCTTTGTACTTTAGCCTTTTTGCCTAATAATAGATTATTATTCATTTGATAAGAATCACTACCTTTAGCGCCCTTATCTACAATCACTGAACTATCAAACAATGCCCACGAAGCATCCGATAATAAACCTCTCATAAACTGCTTGCTGACAGTATTTTTAGCTTTATGATGAGCCTTTAATCGATAGTGCGCACGTTGATTCTCATTTAAAATATAAAAACCAAAGGCTTTCCAGCTTGCCATAAGCCCATTTAAACAGACATCCTGTTGGTAATACATAAAACCAAAATGCTTATTAGCTATAAACTGCTTAAAGTTTGCTTTTTCTTTTAAATCAACTTCAGAAGTGTGTGTAATATTAATATTCTCAGCCTGATCATAGAATTCATAGGTGGTTAGCTTAGAGTATTTTTCACAATGATAATCAACAACCTGATTGATCCAGGCAGATGTCTCACCTAATATTCTATAATGGTATTCAATACTACCCTCACAGTTTTCTTGGGTTTCCACATGTAAATTCAAGGGAATATAAATATTTCCTAAACCATAAACAATATGTAACACTTTTATAATGCTGGTTTTGTTACCATTTTTAACATTAATATAATAGGTAGGCGTTTTAATTTTATTATTTAATAAACGAAAGTAATCTTTGTTTAATGGCTTCTCAATATTTTTATTCTCTATTTTCTCAATAGTTATGTAATCAGCATGTGTAGATAAATTTTTACTATAAACGCCATTGATAAATATTATAGCATTATCAAATGATTCTTCTACCGAAGCTGACACTGGATCCGATTTAGTCATATGCCAATCATGCTTAGCCAATGCTTTTAAATCGCAGTGTCGCCAAAATAAATCTCTATTGAGTGGGGATGATAAACCCAAATCTAAAGCATTTAAATCAATACTATCTAAAGAGCTCATCTTTATGCACCCGCCTCATTTAACCATTCATAACCCTGTGATTCTAATTGTTCAACCAATTCAAAACCACCTGATTTAACGATTTTACCTTCTTTTAAAACATGCACCTGATCAGGCTTTACATGATCCAATAATCTTTGGTAATGCGTAACTAATAAGATAGAACGACCTTTTTCACGCTGCACATTAATACCTTTAGCAATGGCTGATAAAGCATCGATATCCACACCAGAATCAATTTCATCCAAAATAGCAATTTGTGGATCTAACAACAACATTTGTAAAATTTCATTTCGCTTTTTCTCACCACCAGAAAAACCAACATTAAGCTCACGCTCTAGGTAGCTTTTATCCAAACCAATAAGCGCAGCTTTTTCTTTTACCAAAGCCATCATTTCATAAGCATCTAATGGCTCTTCGTTATTTGATTCAAGAATACTATTAAGCGCCGCCTTTAAAAAATAAAGATTATTCACACCTGGAATTTCAACAGGGTATTGAAAGCCTAAAAAGATTCCTTGCTGTGCACGTTCAGATGGGTCTAGCTCTAAAATTGACTTATTATTTAAAAGTATCTCACCATCATTAATCTCAACACCCGGTGCACCTGCAATGGTATTAGCTAGAGTAGACTTACCTGAACCATTTGGCCCCATTATTGCATGCACCTCACCTGGCTTAATATCTAAATTAATACCTTTTAATATTTGTTTATCATCTCTTTTGGCTTTTAAATTTTTTATATTTAACATATGTTTCTCTTTCTTATATTTTAATATTTAACCGATAGCGCCTTCTAAACTAACCGCCATTAACCTATTAGCCTCCACTGCAAACTCCATCGGTAAATGATTAAATACAGATTTACAAAATCCATTCACAATCATGGTTACCGCTTGCTCTTCAGTTAAGCCACGTGACAAACAATAAAATAATTGCTCTTCACTGATCTTCGAAGTGGTGGCTTCATGCTCCACATGCGCGCTTGGCTGTGCAGCTTCAATAATAGGAAAAGTATGCGCCCCACACTCATTGCCGATTAACAATGAATCACATTGAGTAAAGTTACGCGCACCTTCAGCTGTTGGCGCAACACGCACCAAACCACGATAGGTATTTGATGATTTACCCGCTGAAATACCTTTTGAAATAATAGTGCTAGAAGTTCGTTTACCGATATGGATCATCTTAGTGCCTGTATCCGCTTGCTGGTAATTATTGGTTAAAGCAACTGAATAAAATTCACCTTTAGAATCATCACCTTTTAAAATAACACTTGGATATTTCCAAGTAATAGCAGAACCCGTTTCAATTTGGGTCCAGCTAATTTTAGAGCGAGCACCACGTGCAGCGCCACGCTTCGTCACAAAATTATAAATACCGCCTTTCCCATTTTCATCACCTGGATACCAATTTTGCACGGTCGAATATTTAATATCGGCATCATCTAAAGCAACCAATTCAACCACCGCTGCATGCAACTGATTTTCATCACGCATCGGCGCAGTACAACCTTCTAAATATGAAACGACAGCACCCTCTTCGGCCACAATTAACGTTCTTTCAAACTGGCCTGTATTCGCTTCATTAATTCTAAAGTATGTTGATAATTCCATTGGACAACGAACGCCTTTTGGAATAAATACAAAAGAACCATCTGAAAAAACAGCTGCATTTAAGGCAGCATAAAAATTATCTTTATACGGCACAACCGTACCTAAATATTGCTCCACCAATTCTGGATATTCTTGAAGCGCTTCTGAGATAGGACAAAAGATCACACCCGCTTCTTTTAACTTGCTTTTAAAAGTGGTCGCCACAGAAACACTATCAAACACAGCATCGACAGCCACATTTTGTAGCATCTTTTGTTCATGCAACGGAATACCTAACTTTTCATAAGTAGCCAATATTTCAGGGTCAACTTCATCTAAACTTTCTTTTTTTTCCATCTTTTTAGGCGCCGAATAATAACTAATGGCCTGAAAATCGATTGGCGCTATATTTAATTTAGCCCAGTCTGGCAATGGCAATGTTTTCCAGTAAGCAAATGCTTTTAAACGATAGGCCAACATAAAAGCTGGCTCATTTTTTTTAGCTGAAATAAAACGAATAACATCTTCATTTAAACCTGGCGGTAAAGTATCCGTTTCAATATCAGTGACAAAGCCATAAGCATAAGGCTGATTAATATGATCTTCGATGGCTTTATCTTGAGTTTTATCAACCATCTAAGCCCCCTTCTGTTAAAGATAAATGTAATGGTTTTTCTTGCATCATATCAGCAAGCGTAATATTGGTTAACATACTATTTAAACTAGCATTAATATGCTGCCAGTGCTTAGCAAAATGATATTGGCAATGCACCGGACAATCATGATCTGCTTGGCTGCATTGCGTAAGCGCTAGATCACCCTGTATAGCTGTTAAAATTTTACTTAGAGTGATTTGCTTAGCCGGTTGGCTTAATTGATAGCCACCTTTATGACCTTGAGTCGCCTGCACTAAATCAGCATCACGCAGTTGCTGCATCAACTTTCTGACGATAGCAATGGGCAAAGCCGTGGCTTCAGCTATTTTAGTGGTGGTTAGTGCTTCATCAGGCTCAGATGCTAATTGCGCTAGCATCACCACGGCATAATCCGATAAGCGGTTAATTTTGATCATAATATTGTCTATTGCACGCCAATTTTGGCAAATAATACCATTCTTGTATTATTAACACAAGGCTAGTGCCAAAGCATGTCAAAGCAAAATGAAAATGTCACTTTTGTAAATGCGATATAAACCATTAAAAAAACAACATCCTTCCTATTAACTACTGATCCATTTGCTCTCAATCGCGCAATTAGATATTCCCTATCCCATACACATTAAACCGCTCTATTGGGTATCAGCTAAGGGGAAACCTGCTTTGCAGCAATTGCCTCAAGGGTATCAACAACATTGCACATCCTTGGTCTGCTAGCTGGATCTATCGCCCAGCAGTTTACAACCACGTCGGAAAATCCTTGTGGCATTCCTTGAGAAGGTAATCGTGGCCGGTTACCTAAAATAACCTGTGCTACCAAGCGCTCTCGACTGAAACCTAGCCAAGGTTGTCTTCGAGATGCGATTTCAGACAATATAACAGCAAAACTAAAAACATCACAAGCCGTGGTGTAGGTTGTCTCTCCTGTTAACAATTCTTGTGCCATCCAGGGCAGTGTTCCCGCTCCTGCAATAGCTTGTTCAATAGTAGCTCTACTTCTATCTTTTATTGCTGTTAAACCAAAATCTGCAAGCTTCGGTTGAGCACCGTCCATAAGAACATTTAGGCTTTTTAGGTCACGGTGCAGTAATGGATGCCTAGGTCGTGTATGCAAAAAGTTTAATCCACGCGCAATACCAAGTGATACATTCATGCGCCAGGAGCAGGACAGATCCTTAATAGTTGGATCATAAAGCACACTATAAAGCGAGCCATTATCAGCAAGTTTAATCACTAAACCAAAATTACCAGGTTCTGTGCAAATACCATAGAAAATTGCAATGTTAGGGTGACGCAAACCCCTCATTATTTTACCTTCATGCCTAAGCTCTTCCTTTGCATCTCCAGAAATAGCTTGATCTTTTAATCTTTTAAACGCTACTGGGGCGCCTTGCCAGGTTGCCTTAAATACTTCACCAAATGCGCCATCGCCCAGCAATGTTCTTGGGTCTTGAGGATTATAGTTAATTGCTGAATAAGGGATTTCAAAATCTTCCAATGCATTTTCTTCTTTTGATGCTGCAGCACTATCATCACCAGTGTCTTTCTTAGTTTTTTGTTGGCCAGCTTGGCATTGTAGTAAATAGGTATTGACATCTTTTTTCATTTCTGTATTTGATGTCATATCTATTAAACGTTTTATAGCGCTTTGAAGGCCTGTATAAGTTATTTGTGATGTTGGGTTCAATAAAGTCAGCAGGCTTTTAGTATCAATAGATTCTGCAATTAGCTCAGTTAATGAGTCTTCAACACCATAACTAAGTGCAACGAGTATATTGACCACACACATTCTGATCTCTGCTTCTAAATCTTCTTCTAAAAATTCAAGCAACATTGGAATAACATCATCACCATTCACATGCTCTAAAGCAGAAAATCGATTACTAATAATTAAATTACAAATGTCTGCTGCTAACATTCTTATGCCAACAGTTTCAGCATTTAACAATGAAGATATCATTGTCAACATATACCCTAGATGATCGAATATACTCTCATCAAAATTAGATTCTATGAAGGTTTTTAGATTTTTGATAGCCAGCTCTTTTTTAGCAAAGTCTGGAGTTTCATGAAATGTTTTCATGATGCCATGCAGTCTTAAGGCCTGATCTAAAGATTTTTTGTTTTTTTCATTACTTCTTCTTATATCGCTATCAGAACTGCTTTTGCCTTCACTCCAAGAAATGAGGGGCATAATGCCCCCAGCTTTACGAAAAGCATTGCAATTTTCAATGTTTTCTTGCAGCATATATTTTAAAGCACCACTTGGTAAGCTTTGATAAGACCCACTAACTCCTGGTTCACTATGCAAGAGTCTTACAAATAAAACTATTCCCCCTGCTTCTCTAAATGCATCTTTCACAGCTGTGCTTCTAGTAAAAGACCAGAAAATATGGAGGGCAGGGTTTCCTCGAAGAGCCATTGGGTGAAGGTCTTGGTCCATATGATCTATAAACGAAACTAGTTTCTCTGGACCTTTTTCATCAGCAAATATCTGCGATTGCTGAGTGATTAGATCTACATTGACATTGTGCAGTAGATGACGAATAGCTGCGATAGCTGTAGCAGATTCATCTAAGTCACCATCATTAAAAATAATCGTCAATGGCCGAACACTTACTTTTTCTGCCCAATATTGTTTTAAATCTCTATTATTTTCTGGAAATGTCATAAACAAAATGGCAGCTTTACGAATATTTGCATTTGTACTAGATAACGCCTCCAGAACCAAAGCAGGCAAATTTAATCTGTCACAGATGGCCACATATCTAGAAAAATTTCTTTCATCCGAACATCTATGCAATAATCTCAGATTAAGCAATGCATATTCACGTGCTACATCACTACCATTTTTTAATACTGTGCTTAAAGCAGTTACATACCTATCTATTAGATCAATATGAAGCATCACGTTTCTATGGAGTTTTTCATTGACAGAGCTATAAATACTAGCCATGGCAATAACGATTTTTTCCATTGAGTCAGAGAAGGCTGGAGCATTAATAAAGCTTATGAGAAAATCAAGAATTTCTATAGATTTATCATGTAGAGCTATTCTTAAAGATGCTTTATTATTAACCGGTTGTCGGCTGAGTAAATAAGTAGGTGCATTTCTACACTCATAAGTTAGGCTAGCAATATCTTCCAGAACTCTTTCTATTCTAGCTACATCACCACTTTTTAAGTTTGCTATAATGATCCTAGTTTTAGCTTCAGCTCTGATTATTTCTAGTTGACTTGGCATTATTACCTCCTTTTAAATAGATATTAAGTTTTTCACACGCGCTAGTTCTCTTTACCGAAATCTCCAATATATTTATACAGTATTGGCTTTAAAATATCGACCACTTCACATATTTTCTTGAATAATTTATTCATGTCTCACACTGCGTAACATTCGTCCTGATAATGACGCTAAAGTGATCACTGCAGCTAAGTTGACCTTGCTTAATTTAGAAAGCCGAGGCACCGATGCTTTGTAGTTTGATCCTATTGCAGGACAACTGGTTCTTAATGGGAATGACCATATCACCCTCCTAGCTCTTAACTAGCCAGTCTGATCACTATAACGACAGCAGTATTAAACTATGTTAAAATTTGAAAAACACTTGGAGACAGAAAAAAATGTCCAACCCTTATATCTTAGTTTTATATTATAGCCGCTATGGCGCCACTAAGGCACTTGCTGAAACCATCGCCCAAGGCATTGAAGCTGAAGGCATGGAAGCGCGCATTAGAACTGTACCACCAGTGCAACCTGCTACTGAGCCTGCTATAGATAGCATTCCTGAAGATGGGCCCTTATATGCCACTTTAGATGACCTAGCAAACTGCGCTGGTTTAGCTCTTGGCAGCCCTACTCGTTTTGGTAATATGGCTGCTGGTATGAAGGCTTTTTGGGATAGCACCAGCCCTTTATGGCAAAACGGTGCTCTTATAAATAAACCTGCTTGTGTTTTTACTTCTACCCACTCCATTCATGGCGGCCAAGAAACAACATTACTAACCATGATGATGCCTCTTTTTCATCATGGCATGCTTATTTTAGGCCTTGCAAATAATTTATCTGCACTAGAAAACACGACTACCGGTGGTACTCCCTATGGTGCAACACATTTAGCTAGCACGAATGACCGGCCGCTTGATGATAACGAATCTGGTTGTGCATTAGCCCAAGGCAAACGCTTAGCCACTGTAGCTAAAAAGTTGTTAGCTTAACAGGGTGGAGTTCGTAATATGATAAAACCTTCCATAGCTTACCAAGCCAAAATAGTTAGCAAAGATATTCAAGAGGATAATTTACAAAAAAATATTATTAAGCACTTTGATTGCTTATTAGATCAAATCATCAAAAAAAAATCATGGTTTAGTCGATCAAAAAAAATATCAGGCATTTATTTGTGGGGCCCCGTTGGACGTGGCAAAACAATGATTATCGATTTATTTCTACATGCCCTACCTAAACATATAAAATATAAACGCTATCACTACCATGCCTTTATGCGCATGATCCACCAAGAGCTAAGAAAAATCCAAGGCACTAAAGACCCATTAACTATGATTGCAAAGAAATTAAAACAAGAAAATCAGCTGTTATTTTTAGATGAATTTTTTGTGATGGATATGGCCAATGCAATGATTTTAGGTGATTTATTAAAAGCTTTATTTAAAGAAAATTTTATTTTGCTAACCACTTCAAATTGTGACCCAAATGAGCTTTATCAAGATGGCATGTTTAGAGAAAGATTTTTGCCTGCTATTGAAGCTATAAAAAATAACATGCAGGTATTATCTTTAATGTGCGAAAAAGATTATCGCATCAAACAAGCTCTCAATGACCAACGATTCCTATACCCAATTAATGATACCAGCGAACAATTAATCAAAACTATTTTTCATCACTTAACACGTGGAACCGTGGTCACCCACCAACCCATTGCTTGCTTGGGTCGAGAAATAAAAATACGCGCTAAAAATAATAATGTTATTTGGTTTGACTTTAATCAGATATGCTCTATCCCCCGATCACAAAATGATTATTTAGCTTTAGCTGATCAATACAATATCTTTATGATAAGTCATTTACCTAAGTTTGATCTAAAAGATGAAACAACTGGACTATATTTTACAATGCTAATTGATGTTTTATATGATGAACATAAGCAGCTAATTGTTTTAGCTGAGGCGCCTCTAGCTGATATTTTTCCTAAAGGTGGGCCGTTAGCTCTAGGCTTTGAAAGAACTTACTCTAGACTAATAGAAATGCAATCGCCTGAATATATTGAAGGTTAAGTTATTTTTTTATAATTCCCCCTCACCGAATCACCACCTTTCAGGTGATTCTTCGACTCTCCCACGAGGGGAGAGTGGGTCTAGCGAGGCAGAATCACTTCCTTTCAGGTGGCTCTTCGACTCTCCCACGAGGGGAGAGTGGGTCTAGCGAGGCAGAATCACTTCCTTTCAGGTGATTCTTCGACTCTCCCACGAGGGGAGAGTGGGTCTAGCGAGGCAGAATCACTTCCTTTCAGGTGGCTCTTCGACTCTCCCACGAGGGGAGAGTGGGTCTAGCGAGGCAGAATCACTTCCTTTCAGGTGGCTCTTCGACTCTCCCACGAGCGGAGAGTGGGTCTAGCGAGGCAGAATCACCGCATCATTTACAATTAGGTTGTAATCGTAATCTGCGGAATCAAAATCTCAGCTAATACATCACCCGGCAAACTAGCGTAGGCACCCAAAGATGACCAAGCCGTACCATTCCATTGCATTGCATATGATTGCGGTGTTGTACTAATTGACTGACCGATAAACATGCTAGCGGCATCTTTAGCAATTGCATTCACATGACCCAATGGCATTGTACCTACAGCTCCAAAGTTATTAAACTTTGTGCCATCATACATTGTGACACTACCATAACTAGTGGTTCCAATAACGAACCCACCACCACCGATATAAACATCATCACCACTGGTCACTAAACTGTTAACTGTTGATGAAGCGCTACCGGTTGTTGTTGTACCCGCTAATGCAGCTATCGTTGTCCCATCATAACTGACAAGATCTCTCGCATAAGTTGCATCACCCACTTTAGCCGGGAATTCTCCACCAATATATAATAATTTGGAAGTGGCAGCTAATGCATATACTTTTGGATTCACCGACATATTAGGATTTAAGTAGATAGGTGTCCATGCAGCTGGCTTAGCAGCGCTATCTAAATAAGCCAAACCCTTACCGGCTTTACCACCTACCAGTTGGAAATCACCACCCGCATAAAGCTTACTACCAAACATCGCTAGACTATAAACATCACCACTTTGAACACCATTGGCAACATTTGCCCATGCCGTGCCATTCCAAGATGCAATATCTCCCAATGTAGTCACGCCAGTTGCATCTGTAAAATGCCCCCCTGCATATAGAGTCTGCCCTGTTGGGTCCACAGTTAAAGCATTGACTGTTGACATAAATTGGGTATCTTTATTTGTTAAACCTTGGTCAACATCATGCCAAGCCTTACCATCCCAGCGCGCAATTAAGTTAGTATTGGCAACACCACCTACTTTATCAAAATTACCACCCACATAAAGATCACCTTTATAGAAAGCTAAAGCTTTCACAGAGCCATCAAAATCTGTAGCTGTACCAATAGGCTCCCAAGCAGTGCCGTTCCAGACATCCAAATAGCCATCACCTGAGGCATTAGCAACACCATTACTATGACCACCGGCAACCAATAAGTTTTTAAAACCAAACGTATAAGTATGCGTTAAAGTGCTATCTGCACCGCCCGCAGGTTTACCCACCACAGTAACTGGGATGCTATCACTACCTGAAGGTGTTAATGTTTCTACTTTATACCAAATATGACACTCACCCGTGTTAGCCGCTAATGCACTACCAACTTTACAAGAATCAGCTGAGATCACACTCGCATCACAATCAGCACCTGTTTGATCACAGTTAATAATTTTACCGCTTAAGCTAGAAGTACTTGGAATATCTGCAGTTAAAGTATCTAAAGTTACTGCTACATTCGATAAGTTCTTCACATATAAAGAAGCATATTGAAAGTGCTGATAGGAAGGATCCGTTTCTACACCCATGGTAAAGAAATTACCTGGCGTAAAATCTGTGGTTACTGTTGCAGCATTTGTACCGGTAGCAGTCACTGTAGACGACAAACCAAAAGGTACCGTCATTTTATAATCCATCGTGCAAGAAGCACCTGGGGCAACCTCACCTGTACAACCACCTGTGGCTGCTGGCGTAAATGTTAACCAGGCATCTGCATCAGGCTTAGTGACCGAAGCATTAACCCATGAAAATGCACCCATAGTTTTAACAGTAAAAGAGCCTGCTAATTTACTGGTATCACCAACTATAGGTGAAGTTGCACCTGAGCTATTTGGATTAATAGCAATTGTAGTTGGCGCCACCGAAACAGACGTAGTTGCTGTTTGTGTACCCACTGCCATTGATGCATACGTTATCGTGACAGGCGAGGTTCCATAGGCATCATTTTTAGCTTCATAATAATAGTTACAGCTTGCCCCAGCAGCTAAACTGGCACCACAAGGTGTTGCACCAGGCGTTGCTGGTGGTGCCACATTATGAATAGTATCTGCCAAAGCACCAATAGATAAACTCGTCAAAGGCACAGTACCCATATTGGCAACAAGAATGGAATCAACCTCTGGGTTTTGAAAATCCAAGCTTGTCACAGCCACTTTAGTAATCGCAGAAACAACTGGTACATCGAATTCACTAACATTATCACCCTGAAAAGTCACTACCTGTTTATCCGCAGGTATAACAGCTGGTGCATCAGATGAAAGTGTAAAGCTCATCTCACATTTAGAACCTTTAGCAATCGTGGCACATTTATTCGTTTGTGACGTTACGTGGCCGGTAAATACTGTTGGTAATGCCGCAACGACATTGGTTGCATCTACAGACCCTGTATTGGTCACATCAACAGTTACTTGTTTGCCCGGTTGTAAAACAATTTGATCGACAGCTAAAGTTGTATCGGTTGCAGCTTGAACGGTAACAGCAGGCGCACCCAGTATAGAACAGTCTGTAGGTTGATCTGATACACACATAACCAACAATCCTTTACCTGCTGCTGGGATAGTTGTCGCAGTTGTACCTGCATCAAGCTTTAACCTCACAGTGCAAGATGCAGCAGGCTGCAATGAGTCGCCAACCACACAAGGTGCAGGTTCATTGATAGTAGGCGAAAATGTTGGAACCACTGTAACATGCGAATCCATGTATTGAGCAGGTCCAATTAAATGCATTAAGGCTGGCACCTTATCCGGCGTATTATTCGTCACAATCACATCTTCATAGGCTGTTTGACTAGTTGACACTGATGCTGGAAAAACTAAATCTGTGCCAACGGTATAGAAAAAATCATCATTGGCGATCGCATTGACACCCAGTATCAAACCAATTGTTAGCAATAAATATTGAAATAGCCGCATATTTTTTCCTTGTTAAATGAACCGTTGAAGTTGTGACAGTGAACCAATTATATCTCTTTAATAGAACGAAACAGTTCACCAAAGGAAATAAATGAGTTGCCAATTAGATTAGATGATTATGTACATTTCGTCAATGTATAGCAATTTTTTTACAAGTTTATTTTTTCTCTAGATGCAAAAAAGCCTTAAAACATAATCTATTAGAGATATGTATTTTAAGGCAATCATTAAAAGCGATAAGACACTTCAGTCCAAACAGTTGTTGGATTTAAATTACCTGCTCTTATATTTGTATATGTTTGCCCATTATCTTCGCTTACTGCAATTCTAACACCACCAACCCATAATTTTTTAACACCAAACTCAAGATTGAAATGTCGATTTAAAGGTATCCCTAAACCACCTGAAATAGAATAAGCGCTCTGATGTGATGTTAAAGGTTTAGTTGTTGGAGCTTGTGGCCATTGAGTTGCACCTGCTGGTGGTGCAAATTTTGTGGCTGTCGTATGAAGTTGCGCTATCCCAAAACCTGCACCGGCAAATAGAGATAGATGTTTTCTCATTTGAAAATAAACTCGCCCCTCACCCATTACCCGTTGCGTATGCAATCCATAATGGAAATTTAAAGGCTGACCATGCCCGGGATCTTGTGTATATTCCCCACCAATCGTTTGATTATTAGTAGCATAAAAAGCAGGACCGATTTCTAAGGATGCATGATCTCCTAGCGCTTTAATAAAACCTCCACGAATACCAAAATCTGCCAAGCTATCAGCACCACTAGTTACGTCATAAACATTAGTATTAATTCCTGAAGTATTCACAGTTTCTTTATGACGAATATAGTTGAAAGTAGCGCCAACATGACCGGCCACATAAAAATGAGTGATTTTTGATTCTTGTGGTAATTGTGATTGATATGAAGCCATTGCTAAAGCGCTGTAACCAACACCTAAAACCATAGCACCTAAAATAGTTAAATGACGCAAATCCTTCTGCATTTTCTCCCCCTCCATAGATTGTAAAAAGGTATCTGCGAGGCTTCCTCCAAGTCACCCTAAAACATTATTGAAGTTTGAACTTCAACCATGCTTTAAAAGCAGTACCGATAAAGTTGAGTATAATATGATCAGCATAAATTTCAAACAAATAACAGGTTTTGTGCAGTTTTTGAACCGATTGTGGTCGATGGATTACAAGCTTTCGAAGCTTAAGGGAGTATTAAGAGATTTTTTTAGAGCCAAAGAAGCTATTGTAAAATATTCAGTTTTTGATAATTACTTGAATGGACCATTTCTAAAAGTAGCCCTAGATTTTATAAGCTCTGACACAAGGTCTAGCATTTTTTTAACTGCGATAGAAAGGCTAACCACCGCAAAAGATTGCGCCATGCTCATATGCTCAAAGTATTTATTTGCACGATAATTTTCAAAAGCAGATTCATATTGACGGTTGACTTCGTCAAACTTATCTAACAAATCATCTAAAGGATGGTCAACCACGATTGCCAACAGACCTCTATCAATTAAGAAAAAAACCTTTTGTGTTATTTTCATTAAAGGCGTGTCTTCATAATAATCTTCAGGCAAATCACCGATGCTCTTACTAATCATTTTAATGTTTTTAAGCAAACGAATTTGACGTGTTAAGCTATTGGCAATAAATAATTTTCTCGATTTAAGCAAGTGATCTAAGTGCACCTTTTCACCATCTACTTCTTCTAATAAATCACTCACCGCTCTTTCTTGCTCGGTTGTGAATGCATGATGTCCTGCAAAAGACTGCTGCACAACTTGAAATAAATCTAAAATTTGCTTCATATGCTTTAAATAGTTTTTATAAAGATATTGATGCATCCGCTGAGGCCATATCGTCATTGAAACAATCAGAGCAATCACTGCCCCAAGGAGAATTTCAAAAGCACGAAGCACCGCATAGTTATGCGACATAGGCTGATGACCTGCAAACAGTAATATAATGACCGCAGTAACCCCAGCTAATTTCAAACTGGGCCACAAATAGGTAGCATATACACCCATAACAATTAAAAAGAAAACAATATAAACAAGCTGTGCGTAATCAGGATTAATCAGGACATGAATACTTAAGCCTATAATCGCGCCCACCATGGTGCCAAATAAACGCTGGAAAGATAAACGCCAAGTGCTTTCTAAACTGCCAGTATCTGCTGTTGATTGCATCACAGCGATAGCTGTCAGTACAGCCCAATAACCTTTTGGCATATGAAAAGATTTATAGAGTATTAAACAAATAACAGCAGCTATAGCTGTTTTAATGGCATGCTTTAGCTGCCGAGAAAACAAAAAATTTCTGAATGATTGGCTTGTTAATTGCAAAGCGCACCCCCCATCCAATAATCATATAGTATTTTTTAAAGTATGAACATAATAAATTATATTGTACTCTGCCAAACAGCTATATAGCTACATATTTTCTCTGAAGCCACGCCCAAACAGTTAATAAACCCATCGCCTTAGCACCAGGCCCACTCGTTCCAGCATCATAATTCCAGGCTGGAATATCAAAGTGTAACCAATTATGATCACCTACAAACAACTTTAAAAATAGACCGGCTGTAATAGCACCGCCATAAGGGCTACTGGCACTATTTGTGGTTTTTGCTATATGCGATTTTAAATATTTACGATACGGCTCATACAAAGGCAGCGTTGCGACAGGATCATCTTGTGATGGACTAATCTGCTGTAATTCTTCAGCTATATTTGCCGGCACACTCATTGCTGCAGCTATATCTAAACCTAAAGCCACTCGAGCAGCACCTGTTAGTGTCGCAAAATCAATAATAAGATCAGGATTATTTTCTGCAGCTTGCGCTAAAGCATCAGCCATAACCAACCGCCCTTCTGCATCGGTATTAGTAATTTCCACACTTGTACCATTTCGCGCAATAAAAACATCACCTGGTCTATAGCTATTAGCAGACACGGCATTTTCTACAGCAGGTATAAACAGCTTTAAACGAATAGGCAAATTAAAAGCCATAATCAAATAGGCTAACCCTAAAGCATGTGCAGCGCCACCCATATCTTTTTTCATTAAGATCATGCCGCTAGTATTTTTGATCGATAAACCACCCGTGTCATAACAAACACCCTTGCCAACTAAGCACAACAAAGGATGCCCTTCCTGGCCCCAGCTTAAGATAGAAAAGCGTGGCTCATGCGCACCTGCACGCCCAACAGCATGCACCAATGGATAGTTGTTTTCTAATAATGCATCCCCTGCAAAAGTTTCAAAATCAGCGTCAAAAGCTTTTGCTAATCGTTGAACTTGAGCAGTTAATTGAATGGTAGAAAAAGTTTCTGTTGGATCATTCTCCATATCACGAATCCAAAATAATGCATGCAGCTTTTTAGTAATATTTTCTTGATCAACCTGATCTGGCCAAACTAATTTTGCCTTTTGCTTTTTGCTCTCATCAAATTTTGAAAATCGATAAGCTGCTTTACCCCATGCTAGGACAGCTTGAGTAAGCCAGGTAGAGTCAATATTTTGAATAGCATAATACCCTGAATTTAATTTCGTTGTGATGTCAGCAATTGAATAAGCGTCGCCCATTTTATTTAAGCCGATAACTACACATTCTAGCTCGCCTTTAGAGTTAGGCACATATGCTATTTGCCCTTTCCTAGCTTTAAAATCATTAGCTACGAGCCAATTCTTTACTTGCTCAGTTTGATCTTCTAACCATGCAGTGTAATCACCACTGGTTAAGCAAATTAAGTTGATAATAGAATCATTTTTTAGATTGCTTTTATCGACAATAAAATTTTGCAAATGGTTTTCTTGGAACATACGCCTGCCTTAGTTTGTTTGATAAACCAATATAGCATATTAGAAAATACCCGGATAGCCTAAAACAATTATCAGCAACAAGATCATTTACCATTTTTAAACTAGCTATAGACTCAACTATCTTAAAATGCATATAATAAAGACAGGCCCAATGCCGCTATAGCTCTATACTAAGCAAATAAAAAAAGGATTTTACCATGCTTACTCCAAACCAAATGCAACTGACCATGAGTGATGAAGCTATCGTCGATGTTTATACTTTTGGACAAAAAAACAACCCTTGTATCATCATATCACCTGCGTTGATGGGCAATGTGCAAAGCTATAGTCCTATTATAGATAATCTGGTTAACAACCAAGATTATTATGTTGTTTTTGCAAATTTACGCGCCCACGTAGCAAAAGAAAAAAAGCAAAACAAAGGTAAAGGTATGCGTTTATCTCGACTATCTAGCGACCTGCATGAGGTGATGCAACAACTTAATTGTCAACGACCTATCTTATTAGGGCACTCCATTGGCTGTGCTGTTATTTGGGGAACCATTGAAATTTATGGTCAACATAATATGTCAGGTTTCATTTTTTTAGATCAACCACCGGCACTCATGTTAACTGAAAATAATAAAATGGGATATGACCCTAGCTGGAGTGTTTTTGATATTAACAATTATGCAACATTATCGAAACAAATGCTTCAAATGCAGAGTAAAGCTGCATTTAAAGATTTTGTGATTGAGCAATATTCAAATGGGTTTATAACCGATGAAGCTAGAAAACAGGGGTTGTTTGATCAATGGATAGATGCCGCCGAATCAATGGATCCAGCAAATATTATGCGCAGTATGATTGAAACTTTAAATCATGACTGGACTGATTTGATTCCAAATATAAAACTACCAACACTTATTGTTGGTGGTAAAGCCAGCCTCACCCCCTGGGAATCACAATGCTGGATGGGCGAGCAAATAAAAGATTCAACCGTGTTAATCTTAGAAAAAGATCAAGGTGGCGTCCATGGTATGTTTTTGGATAGCACCGGTGCTACTCTATTAAACAATGCTATCGATCAATTTTTACAGGCAATTTCAAATTAAAATGACAATAATCGTTTTCGGATAGCTGATAAAGTCACATCTATTTTTAATTTGCCATCTTCAAAAATAGTTTTCAGCTCACCCTGCTTTTCTTGTTCTTCTGATTGATTTTGATAAAGCACATAGTGGTCGCCCTCCTTCTCAACACGCAATAATCCTTTAGCTGATTTTTTAGTACCCGAATCTGTTTTAGGATTTTTGTAAATACTACGACGCTCACTATTGACAACCCCGCTAGTTGCCTTCATAGCAAAACCAAAGGTGTCTCGTATCGTAGATTGATAGGTCATGGATCCCACACCAAAAACAATATTACCCGAAGCAAAACCTTTTGCTTCTAAACGTTTTAAAATAATATTAGCACGCTCAAGTGTAATCGAATCACCGTAAATCAAACCAATATGCTCATCTAACACTTTATAACCTTTATCATTAAGTGTACCACCAAAAATCTCCCACAAGCATTCCATCGTGCCTTTATATTCAGGAGAACCTACCGGCGCGCTAGGGTCACCACAAACAATTAAAGTTGGGTCGCCACTATCTGGACGAATAACCACTTTACCATTGCGAGCCATGACATCTGCTTTTAACTCTACCAATGTTTTAGTAATGACTGACCAGTAATCCCAAGTATCCGCCACAATCGAAACAATGCCATCTGGATAGACTTCTGTTATTAATCTTTTAATCGTATCAGCCTCATTCTCTTCACCATCCATGCACATCACTGAATGCTCAGTTGCGGGCACAGCAACACCAAGAGGGCCATCATCAGCGTTGGCATGATAGTAAGCCTCCATTAAATCAATCGCAGCAACTGTATCTGTGGAAACAAAAGAAGTTAAATGAGCTGCACCATTAATTAATGCATCAGATAAACCAGCAGCACCTCGAAATGAAAAATCATGCGATTGGAATACTACAAAATCTTTAGGCGTCCCTGTTTTTTGTGCATAGCGAGATAATAGCTTTTTAAATTCAAATGCAATGGTTGCTGAAGTAATCGGCTTCCATAAATAGCAAGAAAAAATAGTTTCTAAATAATTTGTTAACCAAAAAAATTCTGGCAATGTATTCACAACTGTAAGCATAGGCACACCAATAGGCACATGCACACCTTCTGGCAAAGCTTTAATTCGAATCGGCAGATAACCTAAGTCATACAATGCTTCAATATGTGAGACATCAAAATTTTTCATATTTAAGGCCTGATTCAAACGACGCTTATAGGCCTTCACCACGGTATCTTTATCTAATTTAAAAAAGTTATCATTCCACTCTTGAATCAAAAAAGATTTGACAAAATATTGCAGGCCAAAAAAGACAACATCTTCATCATAGTAATCCCGTAATACCTTAGCGTGCTTAGATGAACGAGCTGTTAAGTTTGAGTAAACCTGTGTAGTGCCTTCTGGATATTGACGACGATGATCCGCTTTATAAAAATCAATGGCAGTTAAAGGGTTAATAATCATGATAATTGGCCTGTATAACACATCAAAACTGAGCATATTATGCCATAACCAAGGCAGATTTACTCTAGTTTTTGGTGACAAAGACCGTAAACATGTTTACAATTTGGCACCTTTACAAATTTAAGCAGGATTAGAGCATGGAAAATCTATATATTAAAACACATGGCTGCCAAATGAATGATTATGATTCCAAGAAAATTCGTGATTTATTGGCTGAATCCCATACCCTAAAGCCTGTACCTGTTGCTGAAGATGCGGATGTGATTTTAATTAACACTTGCTCTATTCGTGAAAAACCACAGGAAAATTTATTCAGTGAATTAGGCCGTTGGGCAAAAATTAAAAAGAAGAACCCTAATGTGATCATTGGTGTTGGCGGCTGTGTGGCAAGCCAAGAGGGTGGCAACATTGTTAAACGTGCACCATATGTAGATTTGATTTTTGGCCCACAAACATTACATCGTTTACCTGAGTTAATTGATCGCGTCATCGCTGATCGCAAACCTGTTATTGATATTGACTTTCCTGAAATAGAAAAATTTGATTTCTTACCAGAGCCCAAAGCTGATGGCCCTTGTGCTTATGTGTCTATTATGGAAGGTTGTAGCAAATACTGCAGTTATTGTGTTGTGCCCTATACACGTGGCGAAGAAATCTCACGCCCTTATCAAGATGTCATGGATGAAATCATCGCATTAGCCGAACAAGGTGTCCGTGAAATTCATCTATTAGGCCAAAATGTTAATGACTACCAAGGTGAAATGGAAGATGGCCAATTAGCAGATTTAGCTTATTTAATTTATGCCATTGCTGACATTGAAAAAGTAGCGCGTATTCGCTTTACCACCTCTCACCCATCTGCATTTAGTGATCGCCTTATAGAAGCGTATGCGAATGTACCTAAATTAGTTAATCACTTACATTTACCAATTCAAAGTGGCTCTGACCGCATCTTAGCAGCCATGAAGCGCGGTTACACAGCACTTGAGTATAAATCACGCATCCGAAAACTCCGTGAAGTCCGCCCTGACATAGCGCTTTCCACTGATATTATTGTAGGATTTCCTGCAGAAACAGACGAAGAGTTCCTACATACATTAAAACTTGTCAAGGAGCTCGACTTTGACCTTTCATTCAGTTTTATTTTTAGCAAACGACCTGGCACACCCGCAGCCTCGATACATGACCCTATAGAAATGGCAGTTAAAAAGCGTCGCCTTGCTATGCTGCAAGCACAACTCTTAGAGCAAGCCAAAGCACATGCTGAAAAAATGATGGGGAAACGCGTGCCTGTTTTAGTAACTGGCTACTCAAAGAAAGATCCAAAAGTTTTAAGTGGCCGCACAGAGAATAATCGTGTGGTAAACTTTAATGGTCCATCAGATTTGATAGGCCAGCTGGTTGATATTGATATCACCGCTGTCAAACCCAATTCACTTGGAGGCACTATTGCAAGCGACGGCTACTAAAAGTACTCATAAATCTAAAACGATTAACCTATCCCCTGTCGATAATGACAGACTTGCCTCACTTTGTGGGGCATGCAATATCCACTTAAGAATGATTGAAGCGGCTTTAAAAGTGAGTATTCACAATCGCGGTAATCAATTTCATATTGAAGGTACAAAAGCAAATTCTGAAGAAGCGCTTGATGCGCTTAAGCAACTATATGCGGTTACAGAACATACTAAGCATTTACAAAAAGAAACCGTCCAACTTATTCTACGCTCAGTGCAGTCTCATAGCGAAACGCCTAAGATAAAAAATGCGCAGAAGTCTGATGCCATTAAAACAACTTATAAAACTATCCATGCACGCACACCTACCCAACACGCCTATTTAAACGCTATTCAAGCACATGATGTTAATTTTGGTATTGGCCCTGCAGGTACAGGTAAATCATTTTTGGCAGTTGCCTGTGCAGTTGAAGCATTATATTCAGACACAGTAAGCCGAATATTATTAGTAAGACCTGCTGTGGAAGCCGGTGAAAAACTTGGCTTTTTGCCTGGTGATTTATCACAAAAAGTCGACCCATATTTACGCCCTCTCTACGATGCCTTAGTTGAAATGCTTGGTGGTGAGCGTGTAGCGCAACTGATCGAAAAAAATATTATTGAGATTGCACCATTAGCTTATATGCGTGGTCGCACGTTAAATGATGCTTTTATTATCTTAGATGAAAGCCAAAATACAACCCGCGAACAAATGAAAATGTTTTTAACAAGAATAGGCTTTGGATCAAAAGCCGTGATCACCGGTGATGTCACCCAGGTTGACCTACCAAGAAGTAGCGCATCTGGTTTAAAACATGCCGAGCAATTATTAAAAAACGTTGATGATATTTCATTTACTTATTTCAAATCTTCTGATGTTGTAAGACATCCTTTAGTACAACGAATTGTTGAAGCCTATGACAAACATGAAACAAATGACAACTAAAACCATTGAACTTGATTGCATGCTCTTAGATGATGAGCCGATGCAATCTAATATTAACAACCTATCAGCTTTAGTGCATGACTGGGCCTTAGCAGCCTTAGTTGATGGTATTACCGATGTGGATTATTGGGTTAATTTTCAATTTATGTCTAAAGAAGATATTCAAGCACTCAACAAACAGTTTCGCCATAAGGATAAACCAACTAACGTGCTCACTTTTCCAAATAACCAGCCCTTTAACCCAGAAGAGCCATTTTTAGGTGATATTGCCATTTGCACTGATACCTTAAAAGAAGAAGCTGCCAACGAAAATAAATCTTTGCAAGACCACCTGGCGCATTTAGTTATTCACTCTATATTGCATACCCAAGGCTATGACCACCAAACGGATGATCAAGCCAAGCATATGGAAACTATGGAAATTGATTTACTCAAACAGTTTAATATAACCAATCCTTACGGCGATACCTAAACAGTAATACTATGCTAATAAGTAATTCCAGTCGAAAATAAATCCTCAAATAATTTTTCATCAGCACCGCAAACAGGTCTAACTATAGGACGATTAGCTGCTCTGTATTGCAACCTATGATAGTTCCATTTAGCGGCGAATGTTTTGGTCGCTTGAGGTGGCAAAAGTCGTTTTGCACTAGCGCCCCCTGACTCTGCCGCTTCACTTGCTACTGCTAGCAAAGGTAGCACCTTTTCCTCTAGCAATGGTAAGTAGCGATACATATTATCTTCTATCTCCTTGCTATCTAGATTTATATTTTTTTTCCGCAACAATGCTGCAATATCTGACCTGGCATCACGAATAGTTTTGCATAGCCATAGATCAGGCTTTCGATAGTACCTTTTAAATTTGTGCTCACTGTACTTATGTTCAATCTCAAATGCATGCAAAAATAATGTTATAGCATCAATGGACTGCATAGCATGAATCAAATCAATATATTTAGCATCTAATGACTTACCCTCAATCATTGAGACAATCTTTTCGATACCTGAATAACTCAATGACAAGCCCCATCCACTTGAATCAACATCAGAGCTTAACTGCAAAAGTAAAACACGAAAGAAATCTTTACTTTCATTACTTTGAAATGCCAATTGATCCTGACCACTGTAACCACTAGGTTTCAATGCTACTCGCTGCCAAGGCATAAAATTTTTTTCAACCCCAATATAAGAGCTAAAAGTACATTTTTGATATGGCAGTTGTTGTTGCAAATTCTGGTAACCACTTCGCAAACCGAAAACTCTTGCCCAAGGATCAATAATAAATGGATCTATAGGTTCTTGCTTCATATCAATAACCTGTACAAAAACATGTTCATTTCCATGGGCTCGCTCATATTGTTCAGCACTTATAATCTGAATAACATGATCTTTTGACACCAATGTTTTTGACTGCATTAAAATTTGCGCCACAGCACAAGCCAATTCATGACAGTTACCCATTTTATAAGCAACAGCATTGCGGGTAACTTTTCTAATATAATTCATTTTTTCGCGTTGAGAACAATCACTTTCTAAATGATGAATCACTGGCAATGGCCCATTATGAAGATACCTGAGCATTTGGCTAGCCGTTAAACCTGTGGTAATAAAGTGACTTAAATTTCTGGCGCCATAATCATGATGCATTACTAAATATTGATAAAGTTGTTGTGTTTCTTTTTCAGTAAACGAAAGATAACTGTAATTAGATGCGGAGTGGCTGGCATCATCAATACGATTGATTAAATCTTGATTAAGCTGATTACAGCCCCTTTTCGCTTTAATGAAGCTCACTAATTGAGAAAATTGTTGTCGAGTAAAATAATAAAGCGCATAGCTAAAATGAAATCCTGGCAACCGTATGGGTCTATCAATTGCTGCTAAGGCACCATCTTGAATATCAGGCAATCGTAAATCAAGGTTAGCAGCGCATATAGCCTTAATCATGGCTTGATCAAAATCAAATCTGCTTTTGGTATAGCCCTCATCACTAAATCTATAGTGCTTAAAAGGACGATCTAACTTGCGGCGCATAGCAACAAAAAGAAGATGCTCTCTGACTGAACTTTTGAGGCTACACTTTAAATCAAGCGGCTGATTTTGAGCCTGCAAAGTTGGCGTTGATCTATCTTGCCTATTAGAACTATACGGTATGAGCAGATTTACCTGGTCATAAGCGCGTTTATACAATTCTTCTAAATCTATAGGTTGACTATCTATTTTCATAACAAATCCATCAAATAATCACTTATGCTATAACTTAACTGACTATTTTTACTAATATTTTTACAATAATTGGTCAGATTATACACGAACCTTGGTGTTGATCAAATATTATTAGAAAAAACCACTGGAATAGTAAAAGATTGTGATAGCTTGAGCTGGCCAGGAGACAATTTAAATGGACTGGCCTTTTTAACAGCATTCGTAGCGGCTTGATCAAGCAATGGAAAGCCACTACTTTTTTTAACTGTGATTTGATTTGCTAAACCAGATGGCTTTATAGTAAATATGACAATCGTTTTGCCATATTCCTGCATTTCAGCAGCCGAATCAGGCGCTTGATAATGCGCATTGATTTGCTGATAAAGTTGGGCTATCAAATGATCCAATGCCTTGCCTTTAACAGCTTGGTGCCCTATCACCGATTTTATTTTTTTAACTGGCTTATGGACAGCCTTTTTCTGTTTTTTTTGAACTTGCAATGCATCTTTATTTTTAGGCAGCTTTTTTGTAGGCGACTGCTTTTGCAGCTCCACCCACACTGTTTTCACCGCGTTTATTTGGTAAGTCAGTTCTTGGCTATTTAGCAGCATACTGATTAGCAGCACAATGATCATAGCAGCATGCATACTGAAACTAATCGCAAATGATTTCATAATAGCATTCACCTAAGTGTTTTGATTAGGCACCAAATTAACACTAATGCGTCCTAAGATGCTTATACCATCTGCTGGATAATAGGCGATATTATTATAGTTAGCTCGATAGGAAGCAAAGCCAACATAACGATGATCAAATAAATTATTAATACTCAGATCATAAGTTAAACGACGGTCACGCTTTTGCAAATGAATATTAGTCAGCGCATAGCCAGGCATCATACTACCTTGGTTTTTCAAATCAAATGCTGCATAAAAAGGTCCATGAAAACTTTCTGTCAACTGAAGTAGCCAATGGTTATGACCTTGAAACTGAACACCCAATAACCCATTCCAAGCAGAGACACCAGGAATCATTCGCCCACGATCACTCCCTGAAACAATGCGCGGATCCACATAGCTAAATTGAGTCAATAGCTGCCAATTCGGCTTCAAGCGCCATTGATTATCAAAACCAATACCACGCCTTCTTGTGGGTGGTAAATTTTTCATTTCAGACATGCCATTAATAAAATCAATCACCATTTCATGCTTTAAATCTATTTGATAAATAGATAATTTTGCCTTATCTACCTGACTTTGCCAATGCATATCAAAATTATATTGATGACCTGTTTGTGTTTGTAAAGGCTGATATGTTTTTTCACCCGGTAAACGCCAAATTTGGTCTTTACCATTAGCAAAGGCATAACTTTGGTGTTGTGATAATGACGCCCATACATGATGATTAATCTGATATGTTAAAACCTGCTCATTAGCCCAAGCATTATTGTCTTGATTCAAAGCCGGTACAACCGCACCATACGCTTGTATGTTTTGCTGCGCATAACGAAGGCCCAAAATAGCTGACCAACGATGACTAAGCTGCCAATCATAACGCCCAAAACCACTAACAATATTACCAGCTGCATGATTAATATTACTACCAATGTGCGCATCAAAATTATTGTAGCGATCATCCAAGCCAAATAACCACTGTTTATCATGCCAGTGATTACTAAAGAAAACGCCCTGTTGTTTTATAAAAGCAGACATTAATGATGTTTTCAAACTGGTCTGATAAAAAGCTAACCGACTATCCATTAATATTTGATTGGCCATTAAATGCTGATTGGTAACATAAAATATATTGCCTTTCATATGAAATGTTTGCGGTTGACCAACTGCTCTATTCTCACCCCAAATAAGCGCTTGAGGCACTTCAGCACTATTATCATAACTAATCAAATTAACGGTACTATGATTATTCGCACTAAAGTGATGCACATTAACATTTAACGTTGTATTGTGTTGTTGACTATTCGCACGGCTATGATCATTAAAATAAGTTTGCGCACCAATATTATAGCCCCAGTGTTTATTCGGACGGTTACTGGCATATAATCCAGTCACCATTTGCTGAAGATTACCCACTCCTAAATCTGCAATTAAAATAGGCTTTAATGGTTGATGTGTTTGAATATTTACAACCCCAGAAACAGCTTGGTTTCCATACAAAACACCTTGACTACCTGTTTGAATATGCAGTTGATCAATATTGTGAATTAATACATTATTTAAATTTGGACCGATATTACTAAAACTGCTGATAGGTATGCCATCAATCAATAAAACACTATTACTACTCTCATTATTACCAAAACCATCCATACTAATCATCGATTGGTTAGGGTTTCCCGAGCCTGCTTGCAAATGTACAGCCGCCTGTTTTTGAATAAGATCCGTAGCTGATATAGCACCAGCATGACTAATCGATGCGCGTGATAAAGATATATCAAGCCCGCTATGCTGTTTATTTGAAGGCAGTGTGTCATGATGCTGATGCTCATGCAAAGTAGGCAATTGTTTGATACTGGCTTGAATGTTCACTACCGACATTAGCCCTAAAAGCAATGAGCCAAATAAAGCCTTTTTTTTGTAAAATATTGACATAACAGAACTAACCTTTGATAATGCATCTATTAATTATGAGGGTAACACATGAATAAACTAGACACTTCTTCCTTGGTTCAAGCTTTACAAATGAAACCATCTACTGAAATTCGCGCAGGACGCTTTGTATATAGTCGCGAGGATAGTACAGGCAGTGAAAACAGTCAAGCTGGTTGTAGTGCTGGTAACTGTGGTGCTGGGGCATGCAGCAATGGATTCTTCTAACATCAAATCCGTAAATCACTCAAATACTTTAAAATACTTATCTGAGCTAGACCTCGGCTATCTTAAAAAATACATGAGTTCAGAACAGTATACCTTACCACGCTGGCAAGATAGTGATGCTGACACGGCAATCTTGCTTTATAAGCGATACCTTGCACTGTTAGTAAAACATGGCCTAGAGTGTGAACTTGTGCCAACCAAAGAAATTGATGAAGTTTGGCATAATCATATTTTGCATACCAAACAATATCACCAAGATTGCAATGCATTATTTGGTCGCTATCTACATCACATACCAAGCGATTTAAATGAGACTGACCAAGAAAGGTTATCTGCCCTATTCCAGAAAACTTGTGAATACTATGAATCAGAATTTAATGAGAGCCTTCCATTTTATCAACAGAATGCTGGGTGATTCATTAAGCTGGCTGAGAAATAAGAACCATCACTTCCGATTCACTCAAGGATAATAAGTCAGATATTTTTTCAATACTTAACCCACTTTTTAATAGCTTCCGAACAGTCTTAGCACGCTCCATTTGACGACCAATATCCATGCCTTCTTGTCGACCAATATCCACGCCTTCTTGCCATCCTTTTTGTCTACCGCGATCAATAAGCTGTTCATAAATAGTCATAAGCGACTCCTCTACTTCTGCAGAAGTTTTATGTATCACATCATAAAAAACTTCTGGATTAGGAATATTTGTAAACCTTATGATACATTTTAACATATCTCTTGCAAAATTTGCATGATTATTTGCCAATAAAGCATTTAATATATCAGGTAATATCTCTTTAACTTCTTTTAAAAAATCTCGTGCCCTCATATGCTTTAAAATCAAATTAGGGAATGCACTATATTTTGCTTCTTTAATCTGATCATCAGTTAAAACACTTAAATCAATCAAATAAAAAGGCTTAAACATGAATTGTTTTGCTAATAAGGGGGCTTCAAATATATCTAAGATACTACAACTACCCGGATAAGGAGTTTGAATGCCATTGTATACTAAAGCCGGTATAACAATGGGAATCTTTGTGTAACCTTTATTAATGTGATCGTGCATAATATTCGTTGTATACTGCAGCATTCTTAAATGCAATATATTTATCATAAGTCGATTGATGCTCCCAAAGAAAATAAATATAGGCATCTTCTCCAGATTTCAAAGCAACCTGATAAACCATATCTGAATGAAACTGCTTTAATTCACCATCAACATAACTAGCATGACAAACCTCTAAACTATTTAAGTTAATTTTATTCACAACATCCTTTGGAATATAATTTTCTATCATATCCTTTGCAACAGCTTTATCCCGCATTGCTGTTTTAAATACAGTATCATGTTTTTGACTTTTCTGATCAACTGCCTTCATAGAACTTGAAAGAGCCTGCCAATATCATCACAACATTAGCAGGCCACCCCTCCCTGCTAGGAAGTCGTTGTATTTCTGGTATATGCTAATCCTTGCTTTTCAATAGCAATGACCTTCTTCTCCCCAATGCCCTTAACTGCACTTAGTGATTTTACATCAGCAAATGGACCATGCGCTTTACGATAAGTAACGATGGCTTGTGCTCTATGCTCACCAATACCCTTTAATCCTGCTAATTGATGACTATTGGCGGTATTGATATTCACTTTAGCTACAGCCGCACTATGACTTAATGATGCCTTTCGATGCGCATGTGATTCAGACTTAATAGTGGCATAACTAAGATTACCGATTAGTGCTAATGGCAAAATACTTGCCGCAATATATTTATTCATAAATACTCCTTATTATAGTTTAATTGTGTTAATATTCTGATCAGAGGTGAATATTAAAAAAGACCATTTACCCCTGATCAAGTAAAGGGTAAGCATAAACTTAATTGAACAAATACATTACCGTATTTTTTACTAAACATAGCGAAGAGAACCCATGTTAAGCGCGCGAATACAACTGTTTAAAAACACCAACTTTAGGTATCTTGCCTTAAGCAATATTATTACTGTAACTGGCGGTGGCTTATGCTATATAGCGATTACTTGGTATGTGTTAACTTTAAATAACCACATTAGCTCAGTCATTATTAATTCACTTTGTTTTTGGTTGCCTTCAACTTTATTTGGCCCATTTATTGGCAATTGGATTGATCGCCTGCCTCGCAAAGCCATTTATTTTGCAGCCTGCTTAATACGAGGCTGTTCATTTATCTTTTTTGCAACCCTACTGCATTATTCACCTCATGTTTATTGGTGTTATAGCATGAGCGCCTTTAATGGCCTGCTATTTACCATCATTTCACCTTCGGGTTTTGCCTTGGTAACTGAAATTGTAAAGAAAAAAAATCTTACGAATGCCAATGCAACCATGAATATGATATTTGAGATCGGCAATATTGGCGGCATGGGGATTGCTGGTATTCTAATTCAATACTTGGGTATAGTAGATTTATTTTATATCGTTGGCACCATTATTATTCTAGGCTCACTGTTGATTATGGGTATTCACATTCATGCAGACTATCAATTACATGAATCCAAATCTGTTAAAGTTATTCAAGACTTTAAAGAAGCCATTCTTTATTTAAAAAATGAGCCCATCATCAGCCTTCTATACCTTATTAATATTTGTGTATTCTTACAGGTAATGACCTCACCCATTGTACTGGCACCCTACATAAAATTTGTATTAAACCATGGCGCACATATATTTAGCCTTACTGAGATTTGCTTAAGTATAGGCATAGTTGTGGGTAGTTTATTAATGCCCTGGCTTAAAGACCACTATGGCTGGTATCAAACTTTGGCTACAGGGATGATCGTTACCGGATTTGGCTTAGTATCACTTTATTTTATTCATAATACTTTTTTTACTTTTTTTATATATGGTATTAACGGTTTTTGGTTTACTTATTGGGTGCCATTAACAGCTACAATCCAAGGTATGACCAAACCAAGCTTTCAAGGTCGCTTACAATCTTTTTATCTATCTTTGAGCGCACTGTTTGTAATTATCTTTTATTTGATTTTAGAAAGAAGCAGCCACCACATTGCTGTGATTGACTGCTATTTGATATTGGCGAGCTTTAGCATCGTAGCTTTAGTGTTATTAATCTTATTAAAAATCAAACAAGCTGCTATAGAATACTAATTAATCACTGCAATTTGCTTTGAATATAAATTAGTTAACACAATCATCATCACAAATGATGCTACAGAGCAAATAATTAATAAAGAAAATGCATGATGATATTGTGCCATCAGATGTCCTTTTGGAAATAACCAGCCAATCATTGACTGGAAAAAGCCACAAATCATCATGCCGATCATATTCACAAATGATACAGCAGAAGCAGTATAATTATCACCAAACAATTCACTAGCCCAGGTATAACTTATAAGCATAGATACCGTAAAGAAACCCAGCAAAAAGCTTAATACACTTAACACATGCACTGATTCCGCATGATAGAAAAATAAAAAGAATAAAACAACTAACACACCAATATTAGCAATAACCAATGCCACCTTATCCCAAACTTTATTTTTAAAGAAAAAACCAAATATAGGGCCACCCACAAAAATGCCAATAAAAATAAAACTATTAACATCCGCAGCTGATTGTTTTGCCAAATGATCTGCATTTGTTAAAAATGGTACAGCCCATAATTCAGCATAAGCAATAATCGGCACTTGCATTAAACCAGCATAAAGACCAATCAACCAAACTCGCGGCACCCTGGCTACTTTAACCAAGTTAATCCCCAAAGCTTTTAAAGCAGAACCACCCTCAACTAAACTAGAAAAATGATGCTTACCGCAACGATCACGCACAAATATAAATAATAAAACTGCTACGAATACCGTTACAATCACACCACACCATAAACTTAAGCGCCACCCAACATGGGTAACTACATAAGTTAATGGCACCAAACCAAACAGCGCACCAAGCATACCCACACTGTTAGTTAAAGAAACCATCAATGGAAACCAGCGCTTTTTAAACCAAACCCTAGTAATTTTAATACACCCAGTAAAAGCAAAAGCAGAGCCAATACCAATTAGCACACGCCCAACAAATAATAACGGCAAAGAAATAGCGGCAGCAAAACAGCTAATGCCGATAGCGACCAAAATAGCAGCAATGGTAAGCATGCGCCTTGGGCCAAAGTAATCAATAAATAAACCCGCTGGCACTTGGGTGATGGCATAAGCAAAAAAGTACACTGAAAAAACAGTACCCAACATACCTTGTGAAATATGCATAGACTTTGAAATCGGCCCAACAAGTAATGTTGGCATGACTCGTTGCATCCACTCAACAATATAAAACAACGCGGCTGCGCCCCAAATTAAACCCGCAGGAATAGCCCAACATGGCTTTTTATTATTGATCATAAACTTATCCTATTATTTATAGCACAAAAATAACGCACACTTAGATGAGCTAGCATAACAAATTTTATCGATCTTGCCTAATATCCTGTGGCTCTTGTTGTTTACATCAAAAATGACTATAGTATTTGCACCATTTTTTAAGGACCCAACCATGCCAAAAAATATCTTTTATGCCCAATCAGGCGGCCCAACAGCTGTTATCAATGCAAGCGCTGCTGGTGTGATTGAAACTGCCAGGCAGCACCGCGATATTTTTGGCAAAGTGTTTGCCGGCCAAAATGGCATCTTAGGTGCATTAGAAGAAAATTTAATTGATACAGATTTAGAAAGCGATGCCGTGATAGCCCTTTTAAAGCAAACACCAGGTGCAGCATTTGGCTCATGTCGGAAAAAATTAAAATCTATCGAAGAAGACGAAGCCACTTATAAACGCTTAATCGAAGTTTTTAAAGCACATGATATTGGCTATTTCTTTTATAATGGTGGTGGCGATTCACAAGATACCGCTTATAAAGTTTCACAAATTGGCGAAGCCATGGGCTACCCATTAATTTGCATCGGCATTCCAAAAACAGTTGATAATGATTTAATGCTAACTGATAACTGTCCAGGCTTTGGCTCCGTGGCCAAGTATATGCGCACTAGCATTTTAGAAGCTTCTTTAGATGTTAAATCAATGGCCAAAACATCCACCAAAGTTTTTATTATGGAAGCCATGGGTCGTCATACTGGCTGGATAGCCGCAGCTTGCGGCATTGGCGCCACCAAACCAGAACAGCCACCGCATATTATACTATTTCCAGAAGTTGCTTTTGATCAACAAGCCTTTTTAAACAAAGTAAAACAATGTGTCGATGATTATGGCTATTGCGTTATTGCAGCCTCCGAAGGCGTGCAAGATCAAGATGGCAAATTTTTAAGTGAACAAGGCTCGGTTGATTCATTTGGTCATGCACAATTAGGCGGTGTCGCACCCTTGCTTGCCAATATGATCAAAGATGCGCACGGCTATAAATATCACTGGGCAGTACCTGATTATTTGCAACGCTCTGCAAGACATATTGCTTCACAAACTGATGTCGACCAAGCCTATGCTGCTGGCAAAGCTGCTGTTTTAGCCGCGAAAAACGGTATCAACAATATGATGATGACTATCGATCGCACTTCTGAGAGCCCTTACCAATGGCAAATTGGCCAGGCTCCTTTATCCGAAGTGGCTAATCATGAAAAAACATTACCAGATAATTTTATTAGCGAAGATGGCATGCATATCACTCAAGCCTGCCAAGGTTATTTGCTGCCTTTAATTCAAGGTGAGGCTTATCCAAGCTATAAAAACGGTGTGCCTGATTACGCTGTCTTAAAAAATCAATGCGTTAGTAAACTACTGCCTCTAATTGAGGGATAATATTATCGACGATCGTCATTAATTAGGTTAAAATATGGCCTAATCATTGAATGTGTGAGAAGAACCATGTGCCGATTTGTAGCTTACTTAGGAAAAAAACCTGCCTTATTGCGGCATGTATTGGATGCACCAGAAAATTCACTCATTATTCAAAGCCGAGCCGCGCGCAAAGGCCCTAGCCCGATCAACGCTGATGGCTTTGGTATTGGCTGGTATCAAAAAGATATTGGTGAAAACCCCGCTATTTTTAAATCTATTTTACCGGCCTGGAATGATCAGAACTTATTAAGCATCGCTAGCAAAGTAGCTTCTAATTGTTTTTGCGGCCATGTCCGCGCTTCTACTGTCGGCGGTGTAAATTTTGAAAACTGTCACCCATTTGCTTTTGGTCAACATATGTTTGTTCATAATGGCAGTATTTTTGGCATGGAAAAAATTCGTCAAAAACTTGGCGCTGAATTACGTGACCCTTATTATAGCCATATTTTAGGCCGCACTGATTCTGAGTATTTCTTTGCCTTAATTATGGATTATTTACATCGCTTTCCAAAAGAAACTGATCCTTTAGATGCTATGGCGCAAGCCATGCAACAAGCCATTCATAGGGTTAATGAATTACAAAAACCTTATGGCCAAGAAGACCATGCTCGTATTAATACGGTTCTAACCAATGGTTCGGAAATGATTGTAACGCGCTATACTTCTGGCGACCCTGAAAAAGTTTTACCGATATTTTTTACTTTTGGTGACGAGTGGGATGCGCAATCAAAAACAAGCATTATGCAGCCAACTCAAGATAAACCAAATGCTTTGTTGGTTGCCACAGAACCTTTAACTGAAAAAATAAGTGGCTGGCAAAAAATTCCAGCTAATCATATGCTAAAAGTGGACAAACATTTGAATTATGAAATAGTTAGTTTATAACGGCCAGCGAGCGATGGTTTCTATACTTAAATCTTGATCTTGTTGTCCATGCTTAAAATTTTCAGCACCGGTAAAAGCTACCATCGCTGCATTATCAGTGCAAAAAGCCATTGGTGGGTAAAAAGCTTTAACATTCTTTTTAGCAAAGGCATCATCTAATCGTTTACGCAAATATTTATTGGCACTCACACCACCAGCAACCACCACAGTTTTATAACCGGTTTGTTCTAGTGCGCGCTTAGTTTTGATAATTAACATATCCGCAATCGCTTGATGAAACTCTAATGACACATCTGCTTTGAATTGATCGGTTAATTCATTTTGTTGGATTAATGTAGATACCGCTGTTTTTAAACCACTTAAACTCATATCACAACCTGGGTGACGAATCATGGGTCGTGGCAACGATACTTGCCCTGCTTGCCCATCTTTTAAAATATTTTCTAAACTTGGGCCGCCAGGATATGGCAAGCCCATAATCTTGGCTGATTTATCGAACGCTTCGCCGATGGCATCATCTAAAGTGGCACCAAGTAATTTATATTTTCCGAATGATTCAACCGCCATCAATTGTGTATGACCACCTGAAATTAATAAAGCAACAAAGGGAAATTGCGGTGGGTTATCAGCAAGCATAGCTGCAAGCAAATGCGCCTCCATATGATGTACGCCAACAGCTGGCACGCCCAAAGAAAAAGCTAACGATTTAGCATAGCTGGCACCGACCATAAGAGCTGTGACCAAACCCGGGCCTTTGGTATAAGCAACGGCATCGATATCTGTGGTTTTGCAATCAGCCGTTTTTAAAGCCGCTTGAACCACCGGTTGCATTTGACGCATATGATCACGGGATGCTAATTCAGGAACAACGCCACCATAAGGTGCATGGGTATCAAACTGAGTAAAGATTTCATTCGCCAGCAAGCCGCGCTCAGTATCATAAAGCGCTGCAGCGGTTTCGTCACATGATGTTTCTATTCCAAGTATTAGCATAATTTATTTAACTATATATTTAACTTTACAAACTTTAACTCAATTTGCAACTGCACGAAGGTGTGTTGTAACGAAAAATAAAGCGCAGCCGACGGGATGGAGGCGAGCCATTTTCGGAACAATACACCTGGGAGCAGTTAGCCGGATATTGAATAGTCTTTATAAAATGATCCCTACCCCAATAAATCCTGAACCGCTTCTTTCTCAGCTCTTAGCTCCTCAATATTCTTCTGAACATAAGCTTTAGCATCATCACAAAGTTCCACATCTTCCACAATACTTACTTTGCCATTTTCCGTGCGACAAGGGAAAGAGAAGATCAAACCCTCATCCACACCATAAGCTCCGTTAGAACACATCGCCATAGAATAAGCTTCACCAACTGGCGTATTATGCGCCAAAACACGTAAACCATCGATAATACCATTTGCAGCTGAAGCTGCTGAAGAAGCGCCACGTGCTTTAATTACCGCTGCGCCACGTTTTTGTACCGTTGGCATAAAAGTATCTGTAAACCAAGCATTATCATTAATCACTTCAGTTGCAAGCTGGCCATTAATTTTAGCATTATAAAAATTAGGAAATTGTGTTGCAGAATGATTACCCCAAATAATCATGTTCTCGACATCTTTAACTTCTGCATTCGCTTTAATCGCCAATTGGCTAACCGCACGATTTTGATCAAGCATCGTCATCGCAAAGAAACGATCGTTTGGCACATCAGGCGCTGAATGCATTGCAATCAATGCGTTGGTATTACATGGATTACCCACCACTAGCACTTTTACATCATCCGCAGCATGGTCATTGATCGCTTTACCTTGTGGGCCAAAAATACCGCCATTAATTTTTAATAAATCAGCTCGCTCCATGCCATCTTTACGTGGCATTGCACCAACTAAAGCCGCATAGTTTATGCCTGTCATGCCTTCGTTTAAATCGGCAGTGGCAATAACGTTGCCTAAAGTTTCAAAAGCACAATCGTCTAATTCCATCATCACACCTTGTAAGGCAGGCAATGCTGGTTCAATTTCAATAAGATTTAAATCAACTGTTACATCAGGGCCAAACACAGCACCAGACGCCAAACGGAATAATAAAGCATAACCAATTTGACCGGCAGCACCTGTTACTGCAACTTTAACGCGATTTGTCATTTTTGATAACTCCTTCTTGTTCTAATAATTCTTTTAATAAGGTCACATGCTTGGCATCTGATAAAGCAATAAAGCCTGGCCTAGGTTGTGATCTATCTGATTTTGCGCGGCCAGTATAACACAATCTGTCGCCATTAAAATCGATAACTGCCCCGCCTGCCTCTTCTAGAATACATTGCCCAGCAGCGGTATCCCAAGCTGAGATCTGTGCACCTCGAGGGTAGATATCTGCCTCACCTTTAGCTAGTGTACAAAATTTATATGAGCTGTTTTGCGCCTGCATTGCCAACGGCCCCAATGATTTTAAGCGCTCTTGCCATAAAGCAATATTTTGATAACGGCCCGTAAGAATGCGCCATGGTGATGGAGTGTGTGTTTTTCGCTTAAGAAGTTGGCAAATCCGATCCTGGCCACTTGTAAAGTCCAATTCTCCCCTGGTGGGAGAGTCACAAAACTTTGCTTCACCATTAAACCCATACTCTCCCCTGGTGGGGTTTTTGTGTAAGCAAAAACGGGTGACAGGATAGTCACCCCGGGTAACGAGTTTTTTCAGGAGAAAAAACGTAGGCGGGTCAAAATCTTTGATTTTGGAGAGGGGGAAAATATAAACCCCCTCACCTTCAGCAGCCCAAATACACTCCCGTGTTAACGGATGCACAATCACCCCAAACACCGGATAACCACCTTTAATCAATGCAATATTAACCGTAAAATTTGGATGTCCTGCAATAAAGCCTTTGGTGCCATCCAAAGGATCAACCAACCAGGCACGATCAAAATCAGATAGATCAGCCGTTTCAGCTAACTCAGATTCTTCAGAAATAATTGGATAAGATTCAATCGGCAGCTGCTTTAAGCCATCAACAATTATTTGATTCGCCAACAAATCAGCTTTAGTGACGGAAGATCCATCATCTTTTTTCTGGATATCTAAAGATTTAGAATCACGATAAATTGAGGCGATAGCATCACCAGCTTTTATCGCGATACAACATATTTTTTCAATAAGGACTTGATCAATCATAAGCAAAAAAATTTAAAGAATTGACGCATCACCAGTGTGCGCCAGTTCACTTATTATTGCAAGGTTGTTATTTATGATGCTTGCAATAAAACCTGCGAAGTTGAAACCTTATATACTTGAATAAGATCAGAAAAAACTAATGCTGGCTTTTGTTAGTTGCTTTGAAAGTTGATAAAATGCTCTAGGCTCTACTCTCAAAGCAAACATCACCCCTAAACTGAATAGTAAAGCACCTCAAACAATCAAAATCACTAGAGGTAGCTGTAGTTACGATGAACATGAGCTCTAATAAATGATAATTTAATAGCTGTACGCGCCAATGTGGCATATAATAAAAGCCCTTTTGGAATAAACATATGCTACAACAACCACCCCTAAGTCTTTATATCCATATGCCCTGGTGTGTGCGCAAATGTCCGTACTGTGATTTTAATTCGCATCATAAGCCGGCTAAAATACCTGAACAGGCCTATCTTGAGCGCTTAATTTTACAGGCTAAACAAGTAAGTCATTGGGGTTTCCGGAGTGAGATTGTAAGCATCTTTATCGGTGGTGGCACGCCTAATTTGATTTCACCTGAATCTTATCAGCAGTTATTTTCAGTGTTACGGAATGAGTTTACTTTTGCTAAAGGTATTGAAATCACCATGGAGGCTAATCCTGGTGCTGGCGAAAATCAGAATTTTAAAGCCTATCGTGAAGTTGGCATCAACCGTTTATCCTTAGGCGCACAAAGCTTTTGTGATACACAGTTAAAAGCCTTGGGGCGCATTCATAGCACAGAAGAAATTAAACAGGCTTATCTTAAAGCGCGCGAAGCTGGGTTTGATAATATTAATATCGATATTATGCATGGCTTAATAAACCAAACGATTGATGAAGGCATTGCTGATTTGCAGCAAGCGATTAAGCTTAACCCCAATCATATTTCTTGGTATCAACTCACTTTAGAGCCGAATACTGTTTTTGCAAAAAAGCCACCAAGCACAACAGATATAGATACCCTATTTGAAATGGAACAACAAGGCTATGCCCTACTTAATAAGCATGGTTATTACCAATATGAAGTGTCTGCTTTTTCAAAATCCAATCAACAATGCCGACACAATTTAAATTATTGGCAGTTTGGTGATTATATTGGCTTGGGTGCTGGCGCGCACGGCAAAGTTACCAATATAACATCACAAGAAGTTTTACGTACCACGCACTATAAGCGCCCTGAAACTTATATGCTAAGCCAAAAAGATTTTGCTACGATCACCCCGATTAGAAAAGAAGATTTAGCTTTTGAGTTTATGCTTAATGCATTAAGGCTTAATCAGCCAATATCCAAGTATTTACTTGAATCACGGACTGGGCTAGACTTTTCTTTACTAGAAACCACTTTAATTCATTTGAAAAAACGACAATTGATTACAATAAAAAATGACTGTTTTACATTAACAACCCTAGGTCGACAACATCTTAACGATGTAATTTCCACCTTTTTATAAGTTACTCACCTTACGCACGCAAGCCTTGTTAAGCCATCATTTTCTGTAACTCTTGGTAGGCGACTTGGTTTGCTCTAACGATTAATTTATATTTGATGGCAAAGTGATTGGTAGACTGCTTAATATTCAA
>Ga0213839_1000166_pt1:0-20000 | contig 127302 bp, 111 predicted proteins | sample SWPATP21_FD_160075 | JGI IMG/M metagenome (GOLD analysis project Ga0213839, IMG submission 160075) | Coastal seawater microbial communities from Marineland, Florida, United States - SWPA TP2 #1 | ecosystem: Environmental > Aquatic > Marine > Coastal | place: USA: Florida | collected...
CAGCATCGACGAAGGTGTTTAGAAAAAATAACCCTTTACGAACAAAACTGGCAGATTATTAAGCGAGCGATCACTATAAAAATGCAGGCATTATTGATCTAGTTTTGGGCAAGTGCGAAACTCGTGTCAAAGCACACTTAGAAGCCACCCCTACTTCAGGAAACATGAACCCCGTGCTATGGCCATCTACTGCCATTTACCGACACCAAGCACCCCGCATTGACCCAGCAATTTTAGAAGAACTAAACGCACAACAGCGAGAAGGCGCAAAGCGAAACAATAAAAACAAGAACCCCAAACAAAAAACACGTGGTAAACCAACAGCACGACTTAGATCAAAAGCATCTAACAACGGTGGCCGAGGCAACAAAGCAACACCCGCTAAAGCACAGACTCCCTTCCAGACAGTTACTGCACAGCTTGGTGCCAGTCGTGGAAACTCGGCTGAACTCATATTACCGCCTTTTAATGCGCTGGAGCAATTTGATAGTAGCGGTGACGTCTCCACACATGAACGAGCATACGAGAAAATTAGCGACGGGAGAACTGTCGAACTGCTGCCGAAGAACCTACCGCCGGGTATTTGCAAAATAAAAATTGGCGCGCATAGAAAAAAAGACTACCGCTTTTATGCCATAGCTGATGATAAAGGTAGGTTTATAGTTGTGGGCTACTATGGCAGCCATAAGAATCAACTCACTGAAGATGCAATGCGTAAAAAATTCGCCACCCTCAATAAAGCTTACCGACAAGGCCGCAAGCCCACGGAAACACAGACATATAGGCCATAACACGCAGACCCTGTGACCATAGCATAGAGCATGTGATTTAAAAAACTGGCCTTAGAATATCTTTGAGACTTTCAGGAATAGGTTTATCCCAAAGACTTAACACATGACCACCTTCGCCACCCGAACCAGTTGGCTTAACTGCTGCAGCACCCTGCTCTTTTAACAAAGCAATATGGTCTTTAAGAGAACCATCGATCAACTTCCAATCTTGGTAACAGCTACAAGCTTGATTGATAGCATCTTTTAATTTAGCAGAATCTTTTTCTTTAAAACTTTCTAAAGCTAAATCCGTAGCTAGTTGCATACGATCACACAACGCTTTCGCAGCATCGTGATCTGTTTGCCAAAGATGCTCTGTTGTTGCCACTGCACGCGTGGTAACTGAGCCCTGATGTGCATTAGAGATGTATAGATTTGGCTGCCAATCACCAGTTAAACTTTCAACCGGCTTATTTTTTACGTAAATAATAGGCTCACTGGCCATAACAGCTGCAACGTCTACACCGCTGCTTACACCATGAAACAAGTTTTCACACTTATGTGCAAAATGAAAAATTTCTTTTTCGGTAATCCAATCCATAAAACATAACCAGCGCGCAATGGCCACGCTTACACAAGCAGAAAAACCTAAGCCGGCACCCACTGGCATATTATTATTTAAAATAAAGCGACCACTGATTTCTGCTAGTGTATGACCAAGCGTACCCAAACATTTTTCTAACGCAGGCCAAAAACAAAGTTTTAATTCCTCAGCAAAATCACCTTCAATATCCGCTTGCAATTCATAGCTTTCACAAGGTTCATATTGCAAAGTAAAACGATAACACGATAAAGGAAAAGCAATTGAAGTGAACCCATGCAACACGGCATGTTCACCGGTTAAAATACATTTGGCATGCACGGTGGTTTCAAAAATATCTTGCGCTGCACTCATTGATCATCCTTCTTTTGCTATCTCATAGGCTTGCTTAAACCATGGTGTAAATAATTCTGGATTATCTTCATACCACTCATCAAGCGCCTCTAAATCAATCCATTGATAATCTTTTGCTTCATCTTTATTAAATGGGATACGCTGGTCACGATCCATAAATCCTATAAAGACATGATCGACTTCATGCTCAGTTAAACCATTTTCAAAATCTGCTTTATAAATAAATTTACCAACTGGATGCAAATCAGCAGATACACCCATTTCATGTTGCAAGCGATTAGCTGCTGCATCTATTAAATCTTCACCCGGCGCTGGATGCGAACAACAGGTGTTTGTCCATAAACCACCACAATGATACTTGCCATCCGCACGCTGCTGTAGCAGAAGACGCGGCTTTTCATCATTAGAGAAAATAAAAATTGAAAATGCGCGATGCAACAAACCCTTTTGATGAGCTTCTAATTTTTCTAACTCGCCAATTGGCTGATCACCTGCATCGACTAAAATAACATTGGGCATAAGCTTTTCACACCTGATTTATAACGAGCCTATCATACCTGATTTTTATAAAATGTTACAGGATGAGCCCGTTCGGCGCTGATTAACCACTGCTTGCTCATCATCTATAACCCCTTCAGTTATAGTTGCACCATACCTAACCTGCCTTGCACCAACCCTAGCCTTCAACAGTGGACGAACTATCGCCGGCGGCGTTCGCACCTCTGGCGCACGCTTACAGCATGTGCCTATACGCTCCAAGCATTGAAGCTGTTTATCTGAAACCTCTGCTGACCCTAACAAGGGGTTTGTTGCCACCGACATATAAGCACGAACAATCTCAAAAGCAAAAAAACAAATACTCGCTACAATGACATTGCTCCAATCAATATCACGCTTTATCATCATAGCAGTACTATTTGGCTCAATTAGCGCCTCATTGTTAGCATGCTGTGCCTGAATAAAAATAGACTCTCGCCAAGCAAGAAGTGCAAAATCAGTGCCAACGATAGCTATTAAAACCAATTGCAACCAATCAAGAGCCGTGAATCTTGTTTTGTAACCATTATCTTTACAGCATAGCAACTTCAAACAAGTACGCTCCAAAAGTTTAAACCATTTGAATTGCGGTGAACATGCCAATAAAACAACAAATACAGCACTTGGCGTCAAAAAAGCTGCGACTATACCAGCAAAAGTAATGTCTTCACCATATTCAAGACTTCGATTGCCTGGCAAATTACCCACTATATTTGCCAAGAAACTAGGTAAAGTTAATGATGCCCCCACAAAACAGGCTGACAGCATAGCAGCAAATGTAAAGTTCCTTGTAATTTGCAACATGTGCAATCGAACCTCTGCTGCTTTAGATGGCCTATGACACTTACAACAAGCAAGCGCAACCCCATACATCATCACAAAAGGCGATGCCAGAATAAAGGCAAACATCTCTGCAACTTGTTTTGCCAATTTAAGCGGCGCACCTGCTGTCATAACGAAAATAATACAATTAGCCATCACTTGCAGCACAGCTGCATTAATATCCTCATCATTTTTATTTTGTAAAACATTACCCCAAACTAAAAAAGTAATAGCAGCTGCAATATAGGCCACTGCTATAGTGTGATGAGCCCAATCGTTTTGAGTGATCTTTTCACAACAAGCAAAATTTTCCGCCAACCTAAGTATAGCCAAAACAATCACAACCCCAAATGCCACATCACTAGCTGTTAAATCTAACTGCTTTGGCATTGAACCGCCCGTAGTTATATTTGCTAGCGTTAACACCTGAGGCTGATAACCTCTTAAAGCATGCTGCGTTGATAACACATCTGAATTTTTAGATAATGGATCACGCAGCAACCACCAAAGCGCAGAAGCAGCCACTGGCAAATAAAAAGCAAGCGCTTTCAGCCAAGTACCGTGACGATTTTTATTTTCTATCTCTAAAGGGGAATACCCACTGAGATAATAGATAAGATCAGAGCAAGGCCCGCCATATTTTTTTTCATCTTGCTCCTCAACGACATCATCTGAAATATTTAAATCATCGCTTCTTTTTCTTAAGCCCATTACTAAAAGTTTAGTGCCCTGCTGATATTTCATCCAAAACCAGGATGAAAAACCCTCAAGCACTTCAGATATTTGAGACCTATCGCTTATATCACTCTTATGCACTGGCTTAAAGTGGGTCACTATATATTGTGCGAATGTTCTTAACCCATTTTTCTCAGACCCAAAATGGCCGCAACTCAATAAATAATTAAGACACTCTAAGAAGATTACTAGATCTTTAAGCTGCCTAGTATAAAATTTTTCACCTGAACGCAAATGCTGATAGTGCCACTCAAAAGCTGCTGCAATACTCTTGTTATGCAGCTCTCCTCGCTCTAACCCATCAATGTCTTTTAAGTTTGTAATAGTACATAATGAAAAGAATTGATATTTTACAAATGATTTTCTAAATTCTTTTAGAGCTAGCTCCCTTTTTTCCTCGCTTTGCTGACTAGCGCAAATAAACAAGTAACGCATAGCCGCTTCTGCACTCGATTCCAAAGCTTGGGCATATGAAAAGATCGATGCCATTCCTGGCTCACTAGGGTTATCCTTGTTTAACTGTATTGATGATGGGATCACATCAGGAAAATTATGAACCAACCAACTACGGTATAAAGTGGTGCCTGCCTGGTCACCATCATAATCTAATGCCCCCTCCCATAAATCATTTCTCCCTGGTGCAAAACTTACTTCTGCTGATGTTTCTTGCACTTTTTCTTGCAAATACTTTGCGCACTGGTAAACATTTAGTACAGATAGATCCATAACAGAAGGAGAATATAACAATCCCTTTAAAATTGCATAAGCTTCAACTATTTGCTCTTCATGATCACCTAGACATGCCATAATCACCACGCCTTGCGGACCCAGTGCCATCCTTACAAGCGCACCCAACCAGTAACGCTTTACTTTTGGCAAGCTGGTTTCTTGTAGTGCATTGCCAAGCAGCTGCCAGAATGAAGATTCTTTAGTGTCGGTTAAAGCTAAAAACTGTGGCAATAAACCGAGTGCCACACCAGATTGAACAAGATAAGGATGCCGCGCTTGTTTTTGATAGAGTTTAATATTTTGAGAGTTACTTTCTAGGTGAGTAACCAGGCACCATAATGTCTTTGCACTAAAAGCTTTTAACCAAGCTAACTGTTTCTCTTCATTGTCTTTCACTAAAGGCATATTCACCAAAATTGAAACAGGCAGTGGAATATTAAATATTAAGTGGCCTTGGTATTTTGAACCAGTCATCTGCTTGATGGCAAAGTTTTCTGGAATAATGCGCATCTCATTATCAGGGTGAACATAAGACAAACGCTGCCCAATTTGCATATGCCTTTTTAACTCCTTCAACCTATTTTTAGCATCTTCACCACGCAAAAATGGCATAGTTGTTATTTGTGGATATTTAACAATGGTACGCACAGCCAAAGGGTCATCAAACACCATTGGACCGGTAAGTTGTGAACGCTTAAGTATTGTCATTTCATACCAGTTATCTAACCAACACTTTTGTAATAATCCAGCAGACTTTTCTATTTGCAACCCATATAAACGTCCATACAAATCTTTATGAAACACTTCAGACTGTTGCTCAATTGCTTGCAGGTATTCATTTTCATTATAAGTTTCTAAGCAACTTTTAAGCAGCTCTAGGGGCGTATTATACTGCGTAAAAGGATTAGCTGGATCAATCTGATCACTGACAAATGACATCATAGCAAACGTTGCCAGCACATCTTCAGTATTAGTAAGATCATCAGTAGTTAAATCAACCTGAATATGTAAACATAATTGAATTAGATTTTTTATAATTTCAGGCAACTCAGAATGTGACGAACTCTTTTGAGCTGCAATATCTTTAAGTCTATTATAGCCTTTTAATAGAAGGTCGTTACTATCGCTTAAACCATCAATAGCTCTATCACTGGCTGGGGAATGAGCAGAGGAGTGATCGACTTTCTCATCGAGCATGGGCGTTGAGGTCTTTGATTCCCCACACCCTCTTTTTTGTGTGCCAGTTGTTTTCTCACGAAACAAAAAATCCAACAAACCTTCTGAACCCTTGCGCATACCACTCTCCCTGTGAACAACAAAACTGTTGTCCTATTATGGGAGCTAATCGCACGTAGGGCAAATATATCTATCAATAAATAATGTTGGATGTAACAAAACCACCGGCTTTTGTAGATCTAAAAGAGTATCTTGTTTTGGTAATGCATGAATATGATAAATAATTTGATGATTATCTAAAGTAGCACGATCTAAATTAACGACAATACTCACCGTTTTAAATTGATGCGTCTGCGGATTAATTACTTCACCCACCAAAGAAGCATTTGGATTATTTAAATTAAAATGTGAACTAGGCTTGCCCCACAGTAAATTGTAATAATGATTGGTTGGCATTAAACCTGTTGCGTTGCTTGGCGCATCTGCAAACCAAGTCGTGCGGTTATTTGGTGATGTTAAAATTAACTGGTTAGAGGTTAGCAATGCTTTATCAGCCGTTTGCACGAAGAATACTGTTGGCGCAGCTGCCTGCGTTGTGGGTGCTGCCATCAACAAAGCAGGCACGCTGATAGATACTGCGAATGCGGCCGTAGCCACTGCTTTTAATAGTAACATTTTCACAAGAGCCCCTCCTAGCCTAGTTCTCTAGACATTCTCTCGATATGTTTATATTTTACACAATTCTAACCAGGCTAGGATAGATCAATTTGAGACCAACTTTCGTGAGACATTCGCTTTATCTAAAAGAGTTTCTGCAGGTAGATAAATATATTATATATCAACAAGTTAAGACACAAACCAAATGCATACCCCAACCTAACTATCGCTTTAACCACTGATAGCGACTTTGCCCAAGCTATTGCGTACAATTAAGGCTAAAGCCTCGTTTGAGACGACAGAATAAAAAAACCACCCAAATATAAAGAAAAGCAGTTGATTTTTCACCCAACACTGTTAGAATCCGCTCTTGATCTAAAGTTTCGCGCTTATATATAGTATTGAAAACAAAATGGACAGCGCAAACCATTACCGCGACTTAATAAAAGACGCATTGAAAGATAGCAGGAGATTCCAACATGGCTACAGCATTCGAACTAAACGCAAAAACTCGCACAGAACATGGCAAGGCTTATTCACGCCGTTTACGCCGCTTTGAAGGCGCCCTACCTGCTGTTATTTATGGCGCAGGCATTGATCCTGCATCTATCACTTTAAGCCAAAACGAGCTTAAAACACTTTTAAACAATGAGTCTGCTTATAGCCAGGTGTTAACTTTAAACGTAGACAGCACACCTGAACAAGTGGTTATCAAAGAATTACAACGTCACCCATGGCGCCAAGAAATTTTACACGTTGATTTTCTTCGCATTAAAGCGGGTGAAACAATGACTATGAACGTCCCTTTACATTTCATCAACGAAGATAAATGTGCTGGTGTTAAAGCTGGTGGTTCTATTTCTCATTTAATGACTACTGTTGAGCTTTCTTGTTTGCCATCTGCATTACCTGAATCTATTGAAGTGGATGTGGCTAATTTAGAATTAGACCAAACATTACATTTATCAGATCTTACATTACCAGAAGGTGTTGCCTTTACCCATGCGGTAGATGATGCACACAATGAAAGCATTGTAAGCGTCCATATGAACAAAGCAGTTGAAGACGTTGAAGCTGCGCACGACGAAGTTGCAGACGCTGAAGCACAATCTAAAGAAGCTGCTGCAGATAAAGCAGAATAATCGCTTATGTCAGCCCAACAAATCAAACTGATCGTCGGGCTGGCGAACCCAGGTAGCCAATATGCGAAAACGCGTCATAATGTTGGCGCCTGGTTTATTGATCTCTTATCCACTGAATACAACATCCCTTTAAAATCTGAAAAAAAATTATTTTGTGAATTAGGCAAAGGCACCATAGAAGGCATGCCATGTATGCTTGCTATCCCAACCACTTTTATGAATTTAAGCGGCCAAGCGGTGCAAGCTTTAGCACATTATTATAAATTAAAGCCAAGTGAAATTTTGATCGCGCACGATGAATTGGATATGGCACCAGGGGTGATTAAACTAAAAATCGGTGGCGGCAATGGTGGCCATAATGGCTTAAAAGATATTCACGGTCGCCTCTCGAATCAAAACACTGTGCGCTTAAGAGTTGGCATTGGCCACCCAGGTCATGCTAGCCAAGTAAGCAACTATGTTTTATCGAAGCCTAACACAGATGATGAATGCGATATTTTGCGAGCGATAGCAACAGCTGCCAAAGATATTAAGCCTATTTTGGAAGGGCAATTTGAAAAAGTGATGAATGATTTGCATAGGAAGTAATTTTCCCCCTCTCCGAATCGCCATCTTCCAGGTGGCTCTTCGACTCTCCCTCCAGGGGAGAGTGAGCGCTTTGTTTAAGTTATGCAACAGGCCCCCAGCAAAGAGAGAACAATAGCAAAGCTCAAGGCAAAGAAACTAATGACACTAACCAAACAAGGGCTTTAGTAACGGATGAAATTCAAGGCAAAACGCCATGAATAACCACTAAGCACAATAGCAAGGCACCCATGAGCTAGCAAAGTTCGAGGCAAAGCTTGACGAAAAACCGCAGTTTACAAATACGTAAATGAGGATTTTGAGGAAAGCTTTAACAAAGAAATTTACAGCTCATGGGTGCCGATTAAGGAGATTTTATGGGATTTAAATGTGGAATCGTAGGCCTACCCAACGTCGGTAAGTCCACCCTTTTTAACGCACTAACCAAATCTGGCATTGATGCACAGAATTATCCATTCTGCACTATCGAGCCAAACGTCGGCATCGTACCAATTCCTGATAAACGCCTAGATAAACTAGCACAACTGGCTCAATCACAAGAAGTCATTCCTGCTGTCATGCATTTTGTGGATATTGCCGGTTTAGTTGAAGGCGCCGCTAGCGGCGAAGGCTTAGGCAATAAATTTTTAGCCCATATCCGAGAAACGCAGGCCATCGCTCATGTCGTACGCTGCTTTGATGACGAGAATATTATTCACGTAGCCAATAAAGTTGATCCTATTGCGGATATTGAAACTATTCATACTGAATTAGCCTTAGCTGACTTAGAACAAATAGAAAAACAGCTTCAAAAAACACAAAAAGCAGCAAAATCTAAAAAGCCTGAACCAGGTTATTTAGAATTATTAGAAAAAATTCAAAAGGCATTATCTGATGGCGAAGGTGTGCGCACCTTAGATTTAGATGATGATGAGCAAACTTTAATTGCACCATTACAATTAATTACTGCAAAACCTGTTTTATATATTGCTAATGTTGATGAAAATAGCGCAGCCGATCCAGACAGTAACGCATACGTGCAACAAGTTCGCGACTATGCAAAAAAAGAAGATGCACCAGTTGTAACGATTTGTGCTGCAATCGAATCTGAAATTGCTCAGTTAGACGCTGAAGAACAACAAGAATTTTTAGAAACCTTAGGCCAAGACGAACCAGGCTTAAATCGCTTAATCCAAACGGGACACAACTTGTTAGGGCTACAAACTTATTTTACTGCCGGCCCAAAAGAAGCTCGCGCATGGACCGTGCCAGTTGGTGCAACAGCCCCACAAGCTGCTGGCGTGATTCATACTGATTTTGAAAAAGGCTTTATCCGTGCAGAAGTTATCGGTTTTAATGATTATAGCGAATACAATGGTGAATCAGGCGCTAAAGCTGCTGGAAAATGGCGACTAGAAGGAAAAGATTATATTGTGCAGGATGCTGACGTGATGCTATTTAGGTTTAACGTTTAGCTGGTAAAGATAAAGCTAAAATAGCTTACTATCCCCCCTCTCCAAAATCAAAGATTTTGACTCTCCCTCTAGGGGAGAGTAGACTATACTCATGCAGCAAAGGAACTTATATGCCACAAATAGATATTAATTATAGCCAAGACTTAAAATTAGATTTAGCTGAAATCTGCAAAATTGTTAACGACACTATTGAAGAATTTGACGGCCCTGGCCGTGATTGTAAAATCAGAACCAATCCTGCTTTTTACAGCAATCAGCCAAGCATCTTTATTAATATTGGTTTATTAGAAAAGCCACATCGTGATGAAACCTTTCAAAAAACATTAATTAACCTTATATTAGAAAAAACAAAGCCATTTATTAGCAATGCATCATTAGCGGTGAATATTTATTTTCTAAATACAGGTTATATTTCTGAGAAAATTGAACAACTTACTCACCATCATCTTTAATAACTTCTTCATGATATCCAGGTACAAATAACTCGACATCACTAAGCCATTGCTCTTCAGTTGTGATGGTTACCACTTTAGGCAGCGGCGGATTCTTCATACCCTCTACTGTTAACTGATATGTGCCTTCTGGCAGCCCCTCAAAAGCATAAAAGCCATCTTGCTCTGAAACAGGCGCCTCCCATGCATCACCCGTTTTAATAGCAGTTGCCTGAACCATAATATCTGCAGACAAATCATCATGAGTCACTACATAACCATCAATCCCCACCAATTCAGACAGATGAAAATCATGGTCTATTTGGGTATGTGGACGCAGCCATATATATTCTAACTTTCTGGAATTGATATAGGGCAGACCCGCCTTATCCGGCTCTACTTTAATAGGTATTTTAACATAAGTCGGCAGGTTATTTAATTGATAGCGCCCCTCTTCATCAGTAGTAGTCGTTTGACCACCAGCACTAACAGTGATACCCGCAAGGGGCTGAGAACCGCCGGGCGCAATGATAGCACCCTTTAAGCTTCCTCGCCCATACTCTTTGACAGCAGAAAAACCATTAAATGAACTCCAAGCACCTAAATAAGATAAAGATATTGAAAACTGCCCAATACCAGCATTAGCAGACATTGACCAGTGCTGCCCCATATTCCAACCAAAAGAAGCAGATGGATCTATTTTACCATCACTTCCAGTATGCATCACATTTAAAGAGTAATTAAGCGTAAAATGATTATTATAATTATTTCGATAAGTGTAACTCAAATTTTCCGTATCTTTGGATGCCCTACTCCAAAAAAGATTGGCTTTAATCTGGTGGTTCTGATTAAAGCGAAATGTATTATTCAATTTTATGCTTAAGCTTGAGGAACCAGGATTATTATCTTGGTAATGACCAACTGCAGCATCAATGGAATATAAACTTGAAACCCTTGCTTGCAAACCCACTTCCATATCCCGATCAATATTCGTATCATCATACATGCCAACCATACGCCAACCATTTGGTAAAGTATACCTATCTTCAAGCACCAATTGTTTTGTTGCAGCGTAATCACCTGTCACTGTAGGTATTTTTAAAATATCTGAACTGGGGTTTAATTGACGATACTCTGCAGTGATATAATGCTTTTGAAAATAATTAAAAGCTGTTTGTGCGGCTACATCGCTATTACCTAACATATGTTGCGCATTGATATTCCAATAGGGCATAATCTGCCAGGCAAAATCTAAATAGTTCATATGTTGTGTTTTTGAGTCTTCAATATCATTAAAATCATAATGACCAAACCCTGTGGTAATATTTTTAGTTAAGCCATATCGAACTAAATAGGCACCAACAGGGCCCATATTTAAACTTGTACTGGAAGGTGTACCATAACTTGCATTTAAATCCCACTTGCCCTTGCTTAATAATAAATTTTTGTCATTAGAAAACTGTACTGTTTTGATTTGCTCAGTTCCATTTGGAAAAAAATATTTTATTCGATAGATATCCCCTGGTTCTGCGTTTGCATCATATAAGGTATAACGACCATCACTACCAACAGCCACTGTTTGAACCAAAAAACCACCACGCCAAAGCTCTATATCCGTGCCAGGTATCGCTTGATTTTCATACCTAAATGATAAACTAGTGTCTGAACTTTTATTTAAATCAAATTGCACTCCATTGATTAAACTAATATTACCCATAAACAAAGAAGATTCGGCATTAACATCACCAAACCTTAATAAATGAAAATGTTTTTTATGCATAAAGGTATATGTCCAAGACGGATCTGTATCTTTAATCGCACTAAAATCAACCGAACCATTTGATCGCAGCGTACCACCAAACAAATCACTTAATACCGAAAAAGAGCCAGTATTAGTGGCTAAATGATCTGGACTAAATGACTCTTGATGCTTTAAATTATATTTTAAATTTGCCCCGAAATGATGGCCTGGTTTAATAGCTTTAGCAGATTTTTTTCTCTCCTCCTTATAAAGAAATTCTTTTTGCTGTCTTAATATTAATGTCGCATGCTCACGACGCTTTTTTTTAAGAACACTATAAATTGGCATATTTGTTTGATAAGTAATGATATAATTTGATATATCCCAGTGACCTTCCATAGGCAAAAGCTTCTTAATGACATCATACCTAATCCATATATGATCATCTTTATAAAACAAATCATTTTTTGAAAACTTTTCAACAGTATCCTTTTCCGTGTTCTTTGTATTTATTTGGATTGAAGCTTTTCTCGTTCTAGCATTTATTTGGACGTCATACCCAGGCGGTATAGAAGTAATAACACATGAATACTTTTCATCACAATTTATTTTATAACTAAGCAAGTCTTTAAAAACAGAGTCTAAGCTAACATACGGAATACTTTGATTCAATTCCATCAAAACATCTTCAAATGGAAGGGATGCAATAGTGTGATGCTTATCATGGGACAATACTAATTCAGCAGCTTCAAGCTCCCACTCATGCTTTTTATGCAATGTAGCTTTAGCTACTAGATTAGCAGGCGAATCTTTTTGAACCTCTCCTGCATAGGCTGAAAAGCAGGTGAGCCCCATACAACCTAATATGAGACCACCATAAACAATATTTTTAAAATATCGCCTCATAACTTATCAATCAACTTATGATGAATGACACATAACTGAATAAGGTTTTTTATTCATCATCCAAGTCAATTTAGCCACATCAGATACATCTATACCTTTAAGGTTTAGCTCTCTTGTCCCTTTGGTATAGGGTAGCACAGGTTTATACTGAACTGATTCTTTAAGCATTTTACCAGACTTATTAAGGATGTTAGTCTTAAAGTTCACCTGCCATGACGTTGGATTTGTTATATCTAATTTTACATGTCCATCATGGCGTATACATTTATAGGTTGCTGCAAAAGGATAACCCTTACCAACCGCACCTGTTACTGAAGAATTTTGATTGAATATCAGATTAACTGCAACACCGACACCTTTTAATTTCTTTTTTGACACTCTTACTTTTGTGGGAATAGTTTTAAAATAAATAAATGCTTTGTAAGTACCTGGCTTAAGCTTGTGCTTTGGCTTTGATATTAACAATTTAATCGCTCGCGACTTACCTACTGGCACAATAATTTTCTTCGTACTTAAACGCATATACGGGGTTAAATCAAAATCGTATGCTTTTTTAGATAAGATTGAATCATTCTTATAAGGCCCAGTTTTTGCACCCGGGGCATAGTATACTTTTGAAATCTGCATGCGTAATGTTTTAGAATCCTTATTGATGATATAAATAGTTCTGACAATGCCACGATTAAATTTAAATGATAGTTTTGGTGGAGAGGTCATAAAACTATTAGCGGCCACTGAAGATATCATCATGGAAAATGTAATAATAGAGAATATTTTCAACGAGGTTAAGAAACTTTTCATAAATTGCCTTCCTAGCTTAGATTGTTAACTTCTAATCTAGTATTAATTCATAGTCACTGTCAAGTCCCCTGTATAAGTCCCCGCTGTATCTTCTGCTCCTATATCTGCGGTAGCCCCTAATTTCAATATAAAACTACCATTAGCATCTAAAACCGCATCACCACAATAGCTATTGGCACTGCAAACTGTAGGCGTTGTGCTTGCTGAAAGGTTCGTCACATAGTTACTTTGGCTGAGTGAAATCTGCTGACCGTTAGCAGATAAGGTGCCATTACCAATAGAGACATGCACTGTATTACCTGCCGCTTCAGAACCCGCTGAATCTGAAATAGTAAAATTACCTGCGCTTGGTGACCCTGCTGAAACATAGTCGTCTACAGGTAAAATAGTCACTTGACTACTATCACGATTAATTGCAACCGTAGCTGTACCCGGATCATTCGGCAATACTAAACCGAAGTTTAGATTGTTATTAGATGAAATAGATAACTCAGCGATACTTTGACCGCAGAGGCTTAAACTGCCTATGAGAATCCCTAAACCTATAAATCGCTTGTCCATATTAAAACCTTGCACTAATGATAATCCTGAGTAATTATCAAATTGCCTGTGAATACAGAGCCTGCTTTGATGCCATTGAGCTGCAAGCTACCATTAAATGGAATTTTTTTACAATTAACACCGATCATGCATGTTTGCAATAGAGGCACAGGCTTAAATACAATCAATTCACCCTTACCATTCGTTAAAATAATTTCCTCTTTACCATAAGCCAAGCCCACTACAGAACCAGGGTAACCTAGCAACGTGAAATTATGTGATTCAGGAGTCCCAAATTTAATATTCTGTTTGCTCGTACGACCACTGCCGACTGATGGAATTGTGAATATGGGCACTACTGATGGAACTGGAACCAATGATAGATCATTCTTTTGTGGAGTCATAAACGAATGACTCACTTCGTTACCTACACTGATCGTGACTTGCGCTGGTAATACGCCTGTTTTAGCAAATAAATGCGGTGCAAGTAATACATTAAGAGTGATTGCAACCCATTTTAAATGTTTTACCATAATAGTCTCCATCTCCATCCTATTACGCCAAAGAAAACAATACTGCAACCATTAAAAAATAACATAAAGCCTGTTAAGCTATTTTCCTAACAAAGCTTTATGTATAAATATAATTTCTATGGTTAATTATAGGTATAATCAATCACTACATTACCTGTATGCGCTGATAAATCATCATCACTGGCAACGGCTACTTGACCATGCACAATAACAGCATCACAATCTGTACCAATCGTGCATTGACTTAACTCAAGTGTTGGGGTAAGTGTAATCTGACTACCGTTTTGACCACTTAAAGTGTAGGTTGGACCACCAGAAAAACTAAGATCAACAACCGCTGCATTCGCACCACCAATAGTAAATGTACCTACTGAAGAGTTACCTGTTGTGGTAGCTGTACCTGACATATTATTTCCCTGGCTTAAAATAGCTGTTTCTGAACCTGATGTGGGGCGGATCACTGTACCAAAATTTAAAGTAGCCCCTGGTGTAAATGTTGCAGCTGTACCTACAGTTGCTGATGCACTTACATTACCAGTGGCAGCAAAAACTGCAGAGGTTGTTATAGATAAAGCTGCGACAACAGCTAGCTTAGTGAACGTATTTTTCATAATAATCTCCTTGAATTTATGAATCATATTCAAGCAAATGGAATATTGTTTATCACCATAACCATTGCCCATGCTTTCATATTAGGGCATAAGGCTAGAGTTCGATATAGTTGTTTGACACTATTTTGAACAAAAAATCAAAGGTGATTTTTATATTGTTGAATATTATAAAGTTTTATCTTTAGCTTACCTTTTCTGTAATCGTGTAAATATAAAACAGAATCATATATCTTACAGGCTTACCCGTCATTTGCTCACATTCATACCTATATAGATAGTGCTAGTCTATAACTTCTTAACTAACTCAAGGATTTTTATGAAATTTTCAACCAACAAACTAGTTTTAGCTGGCTTTGTGGGCGCATTATCTGTGTTTTTTTGTACAAGCAGTATGGCTAACACATTCTTTACACGTCATCACACACAGCCACAACCTATTACACAAGTAAATAGCACAACGCAAAGTGGAGCAACAAATCTTATCTTTACTCCCGGTAAAAGTAATCATAGTTCTGTGAGCAACTCGAAAAACTCTACTGTTGAACTACATGCCATTGGCAGCGTTGTTAGTGATGAGCATGGCACTGTATATGCTGCTATCAAAAATTCATCAGGCACAATAAACCTGCATAAGATTGGCACACTCCATGTACACAGCAAATAAATAATCTTGATTTATTAACTAGGCGCTTTCATTGCGCCTTTTTTATTTTCAACATACCAACTTAAATGACTTAAAAAAACTTTTCTACATTAAAAAATATGCTATATTAATTTCATCTTATTTTCATTAATGAGCGACATACTTATGATCAAAAAAATTCTTGCTTATTTAATTCATTTATTTACAGCCAGCGGTGCTGTGTTGGGTGTATTTTCTATTTGGGCGATCAACAATCAAAGATGGTCTTTATATTTTATTTTTATTATGGCAACGATTATCGTTGATGCGGTTGATGGCACTTTTGCACGCATGATTGATATTAAAAAGGTACTGCCTAATTTTGATGGTGCAATGTTGGATAATATTATCGATTATTTTAACTATGGTTTAATACCCAGTTATTTTATTTTAGTAAGCCGCTTATTAGATCATCCATATAATATTATTGCTTGTATTTTAATTATTGTGGCTTGCTCATATCAGTTCACGCAAAAAGATGCTAAAACTGCTGACCACTTCTTTAAGCGCTTTCCTAGTTATTGGAATATTTTAGTGTTTTATTTATATTATTGGCAAACGCATTTTACCTTTAATTTTAGCGTGATTGTCATTTGTTTTATTTTAAGTTTTGTGCCTATAAAATTTATTTACCCATCACGAGTGGACTATTTAAGTAAAAACCCTTTATTACGAAAACTAATGGTATTAGCAACCATTGGTTGGGGCATTTTAACCTGTGCGTTAATTGCCACTTATCCAGAAAGATATATTTGGCTGGATGCTTTATCTGTCGGTTATATTCTTGCTTATTTTCTTATTAGTCTTTATCGAACTTTTGTTCCTTTAGAGCTGTCTAAATCATAAAAGGATCTTTATGAATTATCTTTGGTTATGCTTTGCCATACTTTCAATGGCTTTTTATGGTGTTTGGGGTGCATTAGGCGCCAAATCAGCGCAATATTTAGATCCTCGCGCGGTAATGTTTTTCTCATCCATTGGAATATTAATTACCGGCATTGCTTGTTTAATTGCTTTACACTTTAAAATGCAATTAAATAGCGCTGGGGTGAGCTTTTCAGTAGCAACTGGTATTGTTAATGGTTTAGGAACATTATTTTTTATTGCTGCACTGCGCTTTGGGCCGTTAGTGCCTAGTGTTATGATAACTGCGCTTTATCCAATGGTGACGATTTTAATTTCAGTATTACTATTCCACCAATCGCTTAATTTAAAGCAAATGATTGGTATCGCTTTTTCTTTTGTAGCAATTTATTGTTTGTCTGCATGATCTTTATTTAATCATGCAGGATAATAAAACCTTTTTGTGGTTTGCAAAAAGTTTCTTTATAGAAAAAAGTACTTGCTATCAATGATACCAAGTAAAGCAAGGGTAAAACTGATAATGCTATAATAAATGCATGCAAAGGGATATGGGATGCTGATTGAGTATGACTGACCATACTAATAATAAAGCTTATGATCAAAGGTAAGAATGTTGCCGAAATAAATATATAAGCATTATTAAGCCCTAATGCTGTTGCCTTAATATCCCTTGAAGCATTCTCAATAATTGTTGCAAAACCAATATTTTGTCCAGTAGCAGCAACACCAAGCATAACAAAAAGAATTCTATAGATATATGGCGCATGAAAGTGGCCATATAACATTAATAGCATACTAGTTAGGCCTAGCACACTACACAAAATTAAAAATGGTTTCCGGCGCTTAAAATAGTCGGATAAAAAGCCTAAACTTGGGCAAGCAAGCGCATAGGCAACCCAAGCAATAGATATCATATAAGCCGCATTTTTCTGAGAAAGACCTTTGGTTTGTAAAAAATCTGTTCCCCAGATGGCAGCCATCACAGATAATGATATATAAACAGTTGCAGAATAAATAGCGATAACCCATACCTGCTTATTTTTAAATAGTTGACGCAAACACTGCTTTATAGGTGCTGACTTGATGAGATAAGTCATTTCACCAATAGCACCTTTCGGTTTGTTTTTAACAATCAAAAGAGTTAAAAGGGCTAGCACGAAACCAATATATGCAATGTGTATTAATGCTATACGCCAAGGAATTTTTGATGCCACTAGCCAAGATATTAATGGGCCACCTGCTAAAACTGGCCCCATCGTACCCACAAACTGTGAAATACCAGCAAAAAAGCTAAAATATTGATTTGGTAGCCAGTTAGAAACTAATACAAGCAAACAAATGAAAGCAAAGGCTGACCCAAAGCCCATACAAAAACGACCACCTACCGCTTCCCAAAAATTATGCGCATGTGCGAATAACAAAGTTGCCAAGGCACAAACAACCATGGCAAAAATCATAATTTTTTTAACTCCAAACTTGTCTGCAAGAATACCTACAGGTATTTGCATTAAACCATAAGCAAGGAAATATGCTGATCCAATAATAGTAAACTGTTCAACACTTAAATGAAGATCATGGATAAGTTCAGAGGCAATAGAACCAGCAAATGTTCTTAAAAAATATTCATAAAGAAAAAAAGCTGCAGCAATAAACCAAATGATGAAGCCTAACCAAGCAACGGAAGAATCCTTACTAAACATTTTCATTATTCCCCTGATATTTCAGAGGCATCAATCCAGTCTTCTATATGTGTAGCAGCCATAGAGAGTTTTTCAAAGGATGCCAGTTGAAATAAAGGCACTCCCTCATATACAAGAGGCAAATTATTAATACTAACCACAACACCATCGAAGGGTGCTTTAACTGGTATATTAGAGCCTGAGCCAAAAGGATCTTTGATAACACTAAGCTCTTGACCTTTTTTTACCTGCTGACCTAATTTTATAGCTGAGTGGCTAATACCGCTGGTTGGTGAGCTTACCCATCTAGTATCTTTCATAATAAAAGATTTTTGTGGGTTTACTGATGACGACTTTGAACTTGTTTTAGGAAGCATAGCGATATGTCGCATCAATCGAATAATACCTTTTAAGCCAATCCTTATAGAAGGCTCATCAAAACGCATAGCTTCACCAGCTTCGTAGACTAAATATGGTACCTTTTGTTTTTGTGAATAAGCTCGCAAAGAATTTGTTGCCGGACCTATTTCAGAAATAACTGGAGCTGCAAAAGCTCGAGCAAGATCCAACTCTACCTGATCTCCGTCAGTAACAAATATTTGTGGCAAATTAGAATAATTAAGCCAACCTGTTTGCAAATCAACACAATAATCAGCTAAAGAAAATATTTGTTCACAAAAGGTATGTGCTAACCTTGCTGCATGACTGCCATTTGGGTTACCAGGAAAATGATTAGCAAGTGGGGTGCCGCCTGGCATAGTTCTTGTTTTATTCACAAAACCATAAACATTCATAATAGGGACTGCAATCAAAGTGCCTTTTAATTTTTTTAGTTGAGGTGACTTAAGCAAACGATTAATAATTTCTGCACCATTAAGCTCATTACCATGCATTGCTGCAGTTACAAGCAAAATAGGGCCTTCTTCTTTACCATGCACAACTTTTATGGGCATATACATCGGTGCACAGCTAAATAGCTCAGGAAGCGGTAATGCTAAGGATACAGTCTCACCTGGATAAATTGTTTCATTTGATATGGTTAGTTTAGAGTTTTTAGACACTTTACTCGAGCTCCTTACTAATTACAAAGCTATAATAACAAACTTAGTATACTCTATCAAATTAAGCGCAAAGCAACTTTTTTTAAGATGTTAAATACACTTAAAAAAAAAACCCGGCTAGCATTTTACTGCTAACCGGGTTCGGTATAAAAATCCTGGCAATGACCTACTTTCACATGGGAAACCCCACACTATCATTGGCGCTAAGTCGTTTCACTTCTGAGTTCGGAAAGGGATCAGGTGGTTCCAACTCGCTATTGTCGCCAGGAAACTGGTGATGATACTAAAATTCATTTAAAGAATTTTAGTTTTTCATAATTTACTAAACTGAGATTATTCTTCTGTATTCAATGCGCTTGCAAGGTTTTATTATATTCTTAAACACACACAAACCATTTAGGGTTGTATGGTATCAAGCCTCACGATCAATTAGTACAGGTTAGCTAAACACATTACTGTGCTTACACACCCTGCCTATCAACGTCGTAGTCTTCGACGGATCTTTAGGGGGCTCGAGGGCCCCAGGGAAATCTCATCTTGAGGTGGGCTTCCCGCTTAGATGCTTTCAGCGGTTATCCCTTCCGAACAT
>Ga0213839_1000166_pt1:22500-127302 | contig 127302 bp, 111 predicted proteins | sample SWPATP21_FD_160075 | JGI IMG/M metagenome (GOLD analysis project Ga0213839, IMG submission 160075) | Coastal seawater microbial communities from Marineland, Florida, United States - SWPA TP2 #1 | ecosystem: Environmental > Aquatic > Marine > Coastal | place: USA: Florida...
GGTTGATTTCTTTTCCTCCGGGTACTTAGATGTTTCAGTTCTCCGGGTTCGCTTCTACACCCTATGTATTCAGGTGCAGATAGCCCTTGCGGGCTGGGTTTCCCCATTCGGAAATCTCCGGGTTATAGCGTCTATTTGTCGACTCCCCGAAGCTTATCGCAGACTAACACGTCCTTCATCGCCTCTTACTGCCAAGGCATTCACCGTATGCACTTAATAGCTTGACCATACAACCCTAAATGATTCGTCATCGTTTAGAGCAATATTTTCAGTCTATGTTTAAGTAACTAATAATAAAACGCTTGCTTGTTTTACTTGTTTTTTAAATTGCTTTGGATACAGAATACACCGCATAAAAATTACTATTTTGACATCCATAAAATGCGAGCTTCATCGTTAAAAACTTCTTCAAAATGCTCATTTACCTAAGTAAACTCCGCTTTTTCATCAGCTTTTGCCTTGAATTTCATCATTTTCTGAATATCAACTTTTAAAAATTAATACTTGGTTTATTCAGCTTGTAAATTATCATCACCAAATTGTTAAAGAGCATTTCCACTTAGGGTCTAATCTCTCTTTAAAAAGATTAGGCTGTAAACGGAAAAATGTAGTGAATACTATAGTTGTTAAGAATGGTGGAGCCAGTCGGGATCGAACCGACGACCCCCTGCTTGCAAAGCAGGTGCTCTCCCAGCTGAGCTATGGCCCCATTTATGCCTTCCTTTTCTTGAATTGGTGGGTCTGGGAAGATTTGAACTTCCGACCTCACCCTTATCAGGGGTGCGCTCTAACCAACTGAGCTACAGACCCAATTTTATAGCTAATTCTAGCATTTAGGGAAGTGCTTGCACACTATCTTATCAACTTATACAAAAACGGTTTGTGAGGGTACTCGTGAAGTCTTTCGACTATACATTAAGGAGGTGATCCAGCCGCAGGTTCCCCTACGGCTACCTTGTTACGACTTCAGCCCAGTCATGAATCACACCGTGGTAGCCGTCCTCCCGAAGGTTAGACTAGCTGCTTCTGGTGCAACCCACTTCCGTGCTGTGACGGGCGGTGTGTACAAGGCCCGGGAACGTATTCACCGCGACATTCTGATTCGCGATTACTAGCGATTCCGACTTCATGGAGTCGAGTTGCAGACTCCAATCCGGACTGAGATCGGCTTTCTGGGATTAGCTCCACCTTGCGGCTTGGCAACCCTTTGTACCGACCATTGTAGCACGTGTGTAGCCCTACTCGTAAGGGCCATGATGACTTGACCTCATCCCCACCTTCCTCCGGTTTATCACCGGCAGTCTCCTTAGAGTCCCCACCATTACGTGCTGGTAACTAAGGACGAGGGTTGCGCTCGTTACGGGACTTAACCCAACATCTCACGACACGAGCTGACGACAGCCATGCAGCACCTGTCACTGAGTTCCCGAAGGCACTCCTCTATCTCTAGAGGATTCTCAGGATGTCAAGAGTAGGTAAGGTTCTTCGCGTTGCATCGAATTAAACCACATGCTCCACCGCTTGTGCGGGCCCCCGTCAATTCCTTTGAGTTTTAGTCTTGCGACCGTACTCCCCAGGCGGAGAACTTAATGCGTTAGCTGCGATACTAACCCCCCGAAAGGGGCCAACATCTAGTTCTCATCGTTTACGGCGTGGACTACCAGGGTATCTAATCCTGTTTGCTCCCCACGCTTTCGTACCTCAGCGTCAGTATTGGTCCAGAAAGCCGCCTTCGCCACTGGTGTTCCTTCCGATATCTACGCATTTCACCGCTACACCGGAAATTCCACTTTCCTCTACCATACTCTAGTTATCCAGTATCGAATGCAATTCCCAGGTTGAGCCCGGGGCTTTCACATCCGACTTAAATAACCGCCTACGTACGCTTTACGCCCAGTAATTCCGATTAACGCTTGCACCCTCTGTATTACCGCGGCTGCTGGCACAGAGTTAGCCGGTGCTTCTTCTGTAGGTAATATCAATATCAACGGGTATTAACCGTCAATCCTTTTTCCCTACTGAAAGTGCTTTACAACCCGAAGGCCTTCTTCACACACGCGGCATTGCTGGATCAGGCTTTCGCCCATTGTCCAATATTCCTCACTGCTGCCTCCCGTAGGAGTCTGGGCCGTGTCTCAGTCCCAGTGTGGCTGATCGTCCTCTCAGACCAGCTACGGATCGTCGCCTTGGTAGGCCTTTACCCCACCAACAAGCTAATCCGACGCAGGCTAATCTTCTAGCACAAGGCCCCGAAAGGTCCCCTGCTTTAATCCTTAGATATTATGCGGTATTAGCCCGAGTTTCCTCGAGTTGTCCCCCACTAGAAGGTATATTCCTACGCGTTACTCACCCGTTCGCCACTCTACTCGCCTCCGAAGAGACTTTCGCGTTCGACTTGCATGTGTAAGGCATGCCGCCAGCGTTCAATCTGAGCCAGGATCAAACTCTCCACTTTTAAAGAGTTTTGTAGCTATTTAGACTAAGCTACCAAGTTCTGACTCAGTATGTTAATTCAGAATCACAAAAACTGATTAGGGTTCCTGTGTTTACTGCATACTGATATTTCTTAGTTGTCGAAATGATCTACGCAAGTACCCACACAAACTGTCTTTGTATTCACTACAAGTTGTTAAAGAGCGTTTCCTTCAAAGCGTTTGTCGCTTCAAGGTGTGGCCATTCTACATGCCCACGAATTATTGTCAACACTAAAATTCAATTAATTTTAAATTAATGTAAGTTTATGTTTTTTTGTATAAAAGTCAGTCTAAAATGTACGTTTTTGACCAATCAAAAAGCAAAAGTGTCCCGGTTTATTAATCGGAGCTGACAGCCAGTCATTCAAAGGGAACTTTTTACACAGAGAAGCCGCTGAAAAAAGCAGCTTATGCTATTTACAATTGCATTTGCATAATACTCAACTGCCATATTGTTAGCTGAACACTATGGCCTACCATACTTAGAACTTTTTTATTAACTTTTTCAATTGGAGGGCTGCTTGCATCTTTGACTGTTGCTGATAGCTATCGCCTTATTTAAATAACCCACCTTAGCCAGCAAAATGAAACAAAGCGATGGATACCCTTAAAAAGAGTGCAAAGTGATTATAAAGACGAAGGTTACGCCGCAGATAACAGATGATCAATGAGCGCCAGCTAGCGAACCAAAGCAATACAGACTTTAGCATGGCACCAGTGCTGTAAATAAGGCGTTAATGCGTGATCTAGCATTAAGAACACAAAGACCAGCATAAGCAATGTAATCGAGTATTTAAACATAGCCATATCATTACTGTTTTGTGGGTCACGCTTCAGCTTATATGCCATCCCAATGAAGCGAATATTTAAAAGCAATACTGGAATTAAATAAACCAAACCAGAGGTTTTAAAAATATAAGGCAAGATAGAAGCTGCTGCTAACAACCAAGTGTAAACAACGATTTGAGTTTTGGTATGACCTACACCGTGCGTCACGGGTAACATCGGCACTTTGGCTTTAGCATAATCCTCACGGCGGTTAATAGCTAACGCCCAGAAATGTGGTGGCGTCCAGAAGAAAATTATTAATACTAATAAGATAGGCTCTAGTGCAATAGCATCGCGCACTGCTACCCAACCTAGTAATGGCGGCATGGCACCAGCTAAACCACCGATCACAATATTTTGCGGTGTGGCATGTTTTAGAAAACAGGTATAAATAACTGCATAACCAATTAAAGTAAAAAAGGTAAGCCAAGCACAAAGCGGATTTACAAAGGCGTACAGCAATACAAAACCGATCACACCTATTATATATGCAAATAATAATGTTTGCTTGCCGGTGATACTGCCAACCACCATCGGCCGCTTTTTAGTGCGCTGCATTTTGGCATCGATCGCTGCATCAACATAATGATTAATCGATGCTGCAGAACTGGCCAATAAGCCAATACCCAGGATGGCAAACACAAAACCACACCAGCTATGCGCAAATGTCTTTAAAAAAGTACCACCAGGTATAGCTAAAAACATGCCGACGATGGCAGTTAATAAAATTAAGGCGTTCACTCGTATTTTGCAGAGTGTTAAATAATCTTTAATGATTGATTGTTTTTGCATAGAAATTTTCTCATTTACTCATACTATTTTAAAATTACTTACCTACCTTAATCTTCGCAAATCTGCGCTTACCCACTTGCACCACCGCTTCAAAATCCATAGGCAGCTCTAACTTAGGGTCCTCAACTTTTTCACCATCTATTTTCACGCCGCCCTGCTTCACCATCCGAATACCATCCGAAGTAGAGCTCACTAAACCCGCTTGCTTTAAAGCAGAAGCTATAGGCATCCTGCCATCATCATGCATGGTTACTATCTTTTCTTCAATATCATCTGGCACTTGGTTTTGCCTAAAACGCGCTACAAAATTAGCATATGCTTGCTCACCTGCACCCACCCCATGAAAACGATCAACCAATTCCATCGCCAACTTCACTTTATAATCACGTGGGTTAGCACCATCTGCAATCTCTTTTTGCATCGCCAATTGTTCTGCTGCCGACATAAAACTTAATAAGCTATAATAACGCCACATTAACTCATCAGAAATGGACATCACCTTGCCAAACATATCATCAGGCTTATCTGTCACGCCAATATAATTACCCAAAGATTTAGACATTTTCTTAACGCCATCCAAGCCCTCTAATAAAGGCATCGTTAAAATAGCCTGCCCTGTTTGACCAAATTGTTTTTGCAATTCACGCCCCATGAGCAAATTAAACTTTTGATCCGTGCCACCTAATTCCAAATCTGTTTTCAAATGCACCGAATCATAGCCCTGCAATAAAGGATATAGAAATTCATGAATCGCAATCGGCTGATTGCCCTTATAACGCTTATCAAAATCATCACGCTCAAGCATTCGCGCTACCGTGCTACGCGCCGCTAAACCAATCATCTCAGCAGCAGACATTTTGCCAAGCCAATCATTATTATAGACAATATCGGTTTGCTCAGGATCTAAAATTTTAAAGGCTTGCTCTTGATAGGTTTTGGCATTGGCTTCAATCGCTTCACGTGTTAAAGGCTCACGAGTTTTATTTTTTCCAGTAGGATCGCCAATCTGCGCAGTAAAATCACCAATTAAAAACTGCACCCGATGGCCCAAATTTTGCAACTGACGACATTTATTCAACACAACCGTATGACCGAAATGGATATCACTAGCTGTTGGATCACAGCCCAGCTTAATGCGAAGTGGGCGATTCTCTGCCAATTTTTCTTTTAAAGTATCTTCAGGCAGCAGCTCTTCTGCGCCCATTTTAATTTGCGATAAAACATCGTCAGACATACAAAAGACTCCTCACCTAGAACTATCCGGCGATGATAACATAGTCAGCAAGATGAAGCGATAACATTGATTTAATAGTTTGCTTATAGAGCAAACCTAGGATGCTCGTTGATAATTTTGCAGAATAGCTGGGCAGTGACGTTTACATCATAGCTAGCAGCATGAGCCTCTTCTTTATTATAAGCTATGCCAGCCGCTTGCAAAGCTTTGGCTAACACGGTTTTGCCATAAAATACCGCGCCCAACGTTGCCGTGTCGATACAGGTGAACGCATGAAAAGGACTATCTTTAATCTGACAGCGTTTATTAGCTGCATTTAAAAAGTTTAAATCGAAATGGGCGTTGTGACCGACAAGCGTGGCGCGTCGACAGCCCGCCGCTTTTACTTTTTCCCAAACTATCTTATATAAACTTTCTAATACTTCACCTTCTTCCTTAGCAAAACGAAACGGATGATAAGGATCGATACCGTGAATAGCCATGGCCTTAGGATTTAAGTTAGCACCTTCGAAAGGCAACACATGATAAGTATCTGGTTCGCTGGCATGAATGATGCCATGCTTATCTAAATTTAAATAAGCTGCGGATATTTCTAAAATAGCATCAGTAGCACAAATCACACCACCTGTTTCAATATCGACAATCACAGGTAGGTAGCCGCCGAAGCGCTGATTCATTTGTAGTGGCTGCTCTTGATTTTCTGCTGTCATTATTTTATTCACATATAGTTGTTGTACTGCCTAATTAGGTCCTACAGTCCCCTCATGGGAGAGTCGAAGAGCGTAGCGATTCAAAGAATTCGATTAATCCACCCTTTTTTCACTCTCTCACTTATTCTACTTGCCATGCTAACTCTTGTCCTGCCATAAACGGTGTTACCAATTCGTTACCATACGCTAAGGTCTCTGGCACTGTCCACGATTTTTTGATTAAAGTTACTGCGCCTTTATTTAACGGCAAACCATAAAACTCAGCGCCAAAAACACTAGTGAAATCTTCAAGCTTATCTAAAGCACCCTTCTGTTCAAAAATCTGTGCATATAAAGGCAGCGCATGAAAAGCCGTATAAATACCGGCACAACCACAAGCTGTATATTTGCTCGCACAAGTATGTGGTGCTGAATCTGTACCCATAAAAAATTTCGATGACCCACTTATGGCTGCTTGTACTAAAGCATCACGATCTTCTGAACGTTTAGCTATCGGCAAACAATAAAGGTCTGGCTTAATACCGCCACTCAATAGATCATTGCGATCGATATATAAATGATGCGCTGTAATGGTCGCTGCTAAATTATCTGGGCCATTTAACACTGTATCCACAGCTGTTTTAGTGGTGATATGTTCCAACACTATTTTTAATTTGGGAAAATTTTCTAATAGCCACTGTAATTCGTTGTTAATAAAATGCGCTTCACGATCAAAAATATCGATAGAAGGATCACTGCTTTCACCATGAATCAAAAGCGGCATACCGAGCGCGCCTAATTTTTCAAGCACTGGTGCCATCAATTGAATATTCGCAACACCGTATGAACTATTAGTTGTCACCCCTGCTGGATAATATTTACAGGCTTTTAACAAACCAGTATCAAATGCCTCTTGCACAATCTTAGCTGTTAACGAATCTTTTATATATAAAGTCATTAATGGCTCAAAGTGCAAACCCTCTGCCACATGCGCCTTAATGCGCTGATAATAACTGGTTAACTTCTCAGCCGTATCGATTGGATTTTTTAAATTTGGCATCGCTATGGCACGAGCACAATAAGCTGCCGTATCTAACACTGTTCTGGACAAAAAAACATCATCACGAAAATGACAGTGCAGATCATCTGGATTTTTGATTGTAATTTGTCCAGTCATAGTTTTTTCTCAACTTCGTAGTTTTAACAATTGTAACAACGGTATAGGTATGGTTATACTAGCTGCTCTCAAAACAAAGTGACAGCACTTTATTTTGATTGTTTCTTATTCAAACCATATGAGGGAGAACTCATGATACTAAAAAAACTAAGCATAGCTACTGCTGTTGCTGCTTTTATAGCACCAACACTTGCTATGGCCGCCACGCAAACATCTGATTTGCAAAACCAAATTAACAAATTACAACAAGAAGTGAATCACTTAAATGCGCATCACAACAGATTACGCAGCAAGAATCATTTCCGTGCAGTACCTGTTACAACAACACCATTATTAGCACGCAGAGCTGCTTATGATGGTTCTGACTTAATCAGCAACTTTTCTTCTATTAACGAAGACCTAACTTTATTAAACAGCCGTGCAAACGACGAAACTGCATTAAAAACAGATCTTGGTCGTAAACATACCAACAGACCTCGCTCTTGGGTTCAATTAAGCGGTTATATCAATGCTGCAGGCACATACTCTAATCCTAAATGGTTTGGCGCAACAACACACAGCACCAGCTTAGATATTACAGCTGCTGAAATCGATACCACAGCATTTATTTCACCTTGGGTAAATGCATTTGTAGCTCTAAAATGGAACTCTGTTGGCGCAAACCCAAGCCAAAGAAATATCATCCAAGCTAACCGTGCATTTATTACTTTAGGTAACTTAAATAAATCATCATTCTACGCCTCACTTGGTAACATGTATGTACCATTTGGTCGCTATTCAACTGGTATGATCTCAGATCCTTTAACCAAGCAAATGGGTCGCGCACGTGCAGATCGCGCTGCTGCATTAGTTGGTTATTCAAAAGCTAACATCAATGCGCAAGCATTTGGCTTTAGAGGCGACAGCCAAATTAAAGGTCATAATGATGATGTTTTCGGTGCTGATGCAAACTACTTAACTAGCTATAAAAATGGTAAAGCACAATTAGGCGCTGGCTTAATTAGCACATTATCTGAAGCTATTGATGTTCAGTCATTCAATTATCAAGGCAACGGCCATGGCTTTAGTGGCGGCACATTAGTTAAGCGTGTCCCAGCTTATGACTTAAACGCTCAAGCTTCATTTGGCGCTTTCCAGTTAACTGGTGAGTTCATTGGCACAACAACTGCTTATGATACAGCTGACCTTACGTTTAATACAGCTGGCGCCAAACCAAAAGCTTTCCATGCTGAAGGTACATACAACTTCAACTTAAGAGCTCGCCCAAGTAATGTTGGTGTTTTCTATGGTCATACAGCACAAGCTCTAGGCTTTGGCTTACCTAAAAACAGCTTTGGCTTTATCTTCAACACTGAAGTTGCCAAAGATTTATTACTAGCTGCTGAATATGCACATAATACTGATTATGGCACTAGCGATAAAGCAACAACAGGTGGCCCGGTTCCATTAACTATTAGCGGTGCTACTGGTAAATCACAAAATGTATTCTACTTACAATTAGCAGCTTACTTCTAATTTAAAAGTGATGTGTATATTTTAGGGGAGCTTCGGCTCCCTTTTTTTATTCTAAACGCTCACTTTTAAGTTATCTTAAACATAAAATTTCTTCAAAATACTCATGTATGCATCTATACACTCCGTTTTTTCATCAATTTTAAATTTAACCTAATCTTAAAATTGAACGTTTAGTGTAAGCTCACTTTTAAGTTATCTTAAACATAAAATTTCTTCAAAATACTCATGTATGCATCTATACTATTCTTTTGAGGCAATTTGAAAGCAGGTAGGCTCTAAGGTTTTATCTATAATTTTATAAGCCGTAAGAAATCCACCATAAACACAACCCGTATCGGTAGCAATTATATTTTTTACCGAACAGTCTCCACCAAGCGCTGCCCAATGACCGTAAAATAACCGATAATCTCCTAGCTGATTTGGCCATTTAAACCACGGCTGCAAATGTTTATGCTTACTTTCCATCACATCCTTTTCTTTGAAATCCAAACAACCTTGCGCATCACTAAAGCGCATGCGCGTTAAAGCATTAACAATATAACGGTAGCGATCATGACCCTTTAAATCTTGCTGCCAACAATGTGGAGTATCACCCTCTAAATAACCAAGCATCGCTTTGAATTGACTACCATGCAAAACAGATATGACTTCTGACGCATAGCCTTCTGTTTGCTGCAGGCTCCACTGTGGCGGAATACCTGCATGAACAATGGCCAACCTCAAATCTTTATTTGTAATAAACAATTGAGCCTGCTGACGCCATTGATTCAATAAAACCAAATCTTCTTTTGTTTGAAATAAATGATGAAATTCAGAATTTTTATCTTCATGGCAACCATAAGCCACTGCCATACACCACAAATCATGATTACCCAAAGTAAAAAAGATATTAGGAGTATTAACAATAAAACGTAAAACATCTAATGGTTTTGGCCCACGCCCCACCAAATCACCCACACAATAGATAACGTCTTTTGCAGGGTTAAATTGAATCTTATCGACCAATGCCATAAGTGAATCAAAGCAGCCATGGATATCGCCAATAACATAATGGGCCATTTAAACTTCCTTGTTTTTTATATGCCTAGCAATCTGTAAATAATCATCCAATGATATATTTTGTGGTCGTAATTTAGGGTTGATATCAAGATTGACCAACTCATCAACGCTAACTAGCTTTTTTAATGAGTTACTGATCGTCTTACGACGCTGATTAAATGCTGCACTCACAACTTGGGCTAAAGTTTTTTCTATCGTAATATCCCTATCACGCTTCGGCTTTAAGCGAATAAATGCAGAATCCACCTTAGGCGGCGGATCAAAACTGTCAGGCCCAATATCACAAAGCCAAGTTGGCTCACAATAATACTGACTCATAACGGATAAACGACCATACTGCTTATCATCCACTTCAGCACAAATTCGTGCTGCCACCTCCAACTGCACCATCACATGAAAATCATCCACTAAATGATTTTGCTGATAAAGGTGGAACAATAGAGGCGTAGAAATATTATAAGGCAAATTACCAACCACACGAATCATGCTATCTTGTTTAATCTCGGTTAAAGAAAATTTCAAAACATCTTGATTGAATATTTCTAGTTGACTAGTGGTAAATTGTTTTAATAACCAAGCCACACAGTCTTTATCCACCTCAACAGCATATAATTTATTTAATTTATTCAGCAAAGGCCTGGTTAGCGCTGCACCACCAGGACCAATCTCTAGCATCAGATCATTTTTTTGGGGGTTAATATATTGAATTAAACGACCGATCAGCACTTCATCGCTTAGAAAGTGCTGACCAAAATGTTTTTTATGACGATAAGCCATTAAGCAGACGCATTGTCAGCAGGAGCCATTATCTTAATATAAGCTGATTTTTTCATCTTTGTAACCCAATCTTTCACCGCTTTCATAAATGCTTGCTGCGAAAGAATTTGCATAGCACGCTGCTTTTGCAATGCATAAGAAGCAACTTGTTTCTTATCAAGTTGTAGTATATGCACGCCATTACCAGTAACAATAGGCTGGCTCAAAGCACCTGGCTTCATTTTATTTAACGAAGCCAAAAACACATCTGGAATATCATCTGGTGTTTGTGATTGATCAGTCATCGCCATTGAAGCATTGGCACTTGCTGGCAACTTACTAGCTAACGTTGCTAATTTAATCCCAGGCTTCCACTGATTAATAAGCGTTTTGGCGTAACTAGTTGCTTGAGCATTACTTACTTGCCCACTGGTTGGAATTAACATATCACTATATTGATATTTAGTTTGCAAACCTAACTCATCTGCATGCTCTTTAATAAATGCCTCAACCTCTGCATCACTCACATTTACCTTTCCAGAAACAGCTTCTTGCTGAACTTTATTCATAGTAATCTGTTGTTTAATTTGCTTTTTATATGATGCTAACACCATGCCACTTTGCACAACCTTAGCTTCCATTTGCGCTACCGTCATTTTATTTTGTGCAGCAATACGTTGAATAGCAGCATCAACCTCTTTATCACTAGTCGTAATCCCAGCTTTTGCAGCCAAGCTCATTTGCACCGTTTGATTAATTAACGCTTGCAACGTCATTTGCTCAGTGGGTTGTTGCCCAGGAGGTGCCATCTTCATTAAAGCATCTACTTGAGATTGCATAATTGGTGTATTATTCACGATCGCCACAATGCTATTTATCGGCTGACTATTTTGTGGTGCCGTCACGGCAAAAGTTGCACTGGTCATCACTAACGATGTTATAAAAACTAATTTTTTAAAAGTACGAAGCATAAAAGGCGTTCCTATGGTCATTCAAAATGCTAACGGTAATTATAGCCACTAAAATCAGAATTTAGTAGCGATTCCAGACTAGAACCGAAATTACCCAAACCTTTGAGTATAAATTCTACATAAACAGCATTATTATAAATTTGATTCGCTGAATTATTAGGGTCCTGGTGATCCCAACGATGCGAAATGGCAGTGCGCAGCGCCCAGCAGCAACCATCATATTGAAAGCCTGCGACACTAGCTAACATCCTTCCAGCTTGCGCATCATAGTACTGATAGGAAAAGGTTTCTAAATGATGCCCTATCGGTGTGGCCAACCCTAAGGTATATAAATAAGTAGGCGTTGGATTATCTGTTGTTTTTGCCAAATAATCAAAAGATCCCATTAAGCGAATACGATCATTAGGTATATATGATGTTTCAATAGTCGCAGAATCAGTCGCATGCTTATACCAATTCCAGTTCCAATCAAGTGTAGTTGATAAAACAGACGCCGGTGTTAACGTAATTTCATTGACCCAGGGTGACATACGATTTTGACTAATAGCACTAGGCTGCTGATAGCTTAATTGTACTTTTGGCAATGCCATATAATATTGCATGCCACTACCAATCGACAAGAATTGAAAACCCGTATTATTATTGGTAATCGTTGTTCTAATACCTAAATTAAATTGATTAGCATTTTGAATCCTATCAATACCCAAAAAGCGATTAGTAGAAAACAAAGTATCGTAACTTAATGGTAATAGCGTGGTATCAAAGTTGGGTAATGTTTGCTGGTCTCGATAAGGGATATATAAATAAGACAGCTCTGGTTTAATCGTTGCCCCCCAATTTTTTTGATGAAAAATATGCGGGTTAATTAAATATAAACCTGAATCAATATTGACTATTGGCAGTATACGAGAAACTTGCTTTGGCATCACACCAGCCATAACACCGGTAGGTGCAGTCACTGGTTTTTCATAAAACAATCTATTGGCCAACATATCCATAGCCAATTTAGCCCTAACAAATCCAGCACCTGTCATCCACGGAATAACAACAGAGGCACGAGTATGCATACGCGTACCATTAACAATGCGATCAATCGCACTTTGCGCCGTGGAAAACAAATTATTAGGCATGACAAAGTTGGTCACATCAGTTTGTAATTGAAAGTTTAAACGCTTATACGGAAAGCCTATTGCATGCGTTACACCAAATTCTGTATATTGATTTTCGCCACCCAAACCATAAGGATGCAAAGTCTGATAACCTAAAGCATCTAATGAAAATTGTTGATAATGACCTAAATAAGATAAACTACCACTATTTAATAACTGGTCTGGCTCAATCATGCCATCATCTGCAAAGTTAGAAAAGTTTTGCAAGAAATAATCATCACTCACATGGTGTAATTGCAATGCTGCTTGCCAATGTTTAGTCAATTGGAAATTGGCTTTAGCATTGAAACTATAGCGTCTTAAACCACTTTTTAATAAGGCATTATAATACGGATAAAGATCATGATTACCGCTCCAATCATTTAATGATTTATTTCTAAATCGACCAAACTCACTATCATGGAGTAAACCATAAAAATTAATAATACCTTTTGAATTTTTTGTAAGCCAGCGAAATCGATTCTTAAAAAAATAGCCACGCTTGGTAAACCAACCATTTTTAAATAGATCGTCATAATTAGGCGCTAAATTAAAATAGTACGGCACTAAAAACTGAAAACCATTGTCACTAGAGTAACTCACTTTAGGCATTAAAAAACCTGACTTGCGTGTTTTATCCGTTGATATAGCAAATACGGGCGTATAAAAAATTGGAATATGGTGGAAGGTAATATAAGCTTTTTGCACGCGAAGTTTTTGCGCCTTTTTATTAAAGACCCCTTCTGCCCCATGAATAATCCAAGAAGGATGCAACGGCGAACATAAACTTAATTGTAGTTTATGCTGCATTACAACATTACCATTTGCTAATTTATGCACCTTAGTCGCTGTACCCCAGCTCGTTTGTATGCCATCCAATTGTGAAGGATATCGATGACGCACCATCGCATGCTTGAAAAATACTTTATGCTTCACCATATCCACATAAGCATAAGGCGCAACAATCAAATTGTCTGCCGTAAGATCATGCACGTGACCAAATAATTTAATATGCGTAATGGTTCCAGTATGGTTATTACGATAAACATACGCCTTATCAGCAGTAATTTTACGACCCTTTTGTAAAAAAACCACATCCTTATTTAAAATAGACCAACCATCAGGCATTAAAATATTTTTACCTTTTGCTGTAATCGTCGTTGATGCTTGATTCATTTTAGGTGGTTTTTTAACAGAGGTAATTGCTGGATCAAAATAGTAAGCGCCATTACAAAGCGATCTTTGTGAATCAGCATTCGGCTGCCAATCTAGCGATTGCGCTACAGATTTGCCTGTGGGTTTAAAACCCTTAGTTAAGATTTTATGGTTCGCAACCACACCACTTACAATCGCAATTGACGCCCCCATTACCAATAAAACAATGCGCTTAATAGACGTATTAAACATCATGCTGCCACCCATCCCAATAGTTTTGCACCCATCCAAAGACTCACCGCATCTATCTCTTCTATCAACACCTCATGTCCCATTGCATAAGTTGTCAAATCAACCACGCAACCAAAACTACGAAGCTTTGCAACACTTTCTTCCATATAAAATAATGGAACCACAGCATCTTGCCTACCATGCCCCAACCAATAATCATTACATATATTGATTGCTGCAGGATTATAAGTATTGGCCAATGGCAAATACGTTGATAACCCAACCACACCAGCAAACGTATGTTTTTCCATTAAGGAGGTATACAACACCATCGCACCCCCTTGCGAAAAACCTACCAGAAAAATATGTTCGGCTGAAATCCCACTAGCAATCTGTTGATCAATAGTTTCTTTTATTTGCTGATAAGACGATTCAATGCCTTGCTGATCTTCTGGCCCATGTTTATCCGCTTGGTAAATATCATACCAACCCGGCATAACAAAGCCTTGATTCAAAGTGATTGGTCGCATCGGTGCTTGTGGAAAAATAAAACGCACCTGATCAAAGCCAGGTTTTGTTTGCAAGTAAGGTATGATAGTATCGAAATCATGCGCGCTCGCACCCAGGCCATGCAGCCAAATAACGGCAGCCTTTGCGGGTTTTTTAGACTCAATGATATGATCATTATTATGTAAAGGAGTTTCCATGTTTCGAACCCTATCAGGTTCATCGCCCCTCAGCAAGCACCTCAAGACATTTTGTATAGTTACATTACTTTCTGCTTTTGCACTCAGCATAACTGGCTGTGGGCGAGAAGGGGCGCTTTATTTACCTGGCCACCCACCTAGCTCAACACAATCATCACATTTATAAAGAGCATTCATATGAAAAAAATCATCCTGCCTTTAAGTTTAGCAACTATCATTTTATCAACCCCTTTATGGGCATCTCACCAGCATGGCAGCAATTGGGAGGGTAGCAATGCTAACTTTGGACTTAATATAAACACAGGCGACACTAAAGCAAAAGATTTTAATTTAGGGTCTATTGTCCAATACACTCGCACGAAGTGGTCGAATAATTTAAACCTAACTTATCAGCTAGCCTACACTAATGATGTGCAAACCAAAGGTATCTTAAACGCCACCAATAACACCAATTATTATTTTTCAACCGATAAAAAAACCTTTGCTGCTGGCAATATCAATGTTATTTCAGACATTACAAGCATTTATCACTATACCGTAGTTGGCAGTATCATGTATGGTCGCACACTAAGATACTCTAAAACGTTTACTTGGGATGCCCAAGTTGGCCCAGGTATGCGCTATAACGCCCCCCTGCAAGGTTATGAATCAGTCTCACGACCAGTTGCTGTCTTTTTAAGCAACCTGACCTGGAGATTAAAAAGCTGGGGCAAAATTACTGAAAATTTACGTTATGAGCTTGGTCGCCCATATGACTATTTTCAAACAACCACTAATTTCACTAATCAGCTAAACCACCACCTGGCCATACAGACTTCATTCCAACTCAATCACTATTCCCAATTGCCAGTGCATAAATCAGGTAGCGCATTAACGAACACCACGACGACACTATCTTTGGTTTATAATTTTTAATTACCCCAGGGGCATTACTTAAGCACAATGCCCTTGGTTTATTCAAATGCGAAACCCACGTTTGAAATACTTTCCTAGTGTTAAATTGGATGGTATGATAAAACGTTATCGCCAAGAACCTGGGTTGCTGTGTTGATTTTATACGATCACAACCCTAATGGTAAATAAGATGTCGGAGGGATTATGACTACAAAAAAGAAAAAAACAGCGACTAAAAAAACAGCCGTGAAAAAAGCCACCAAGAAGCCTGTAAAGAAGGCAGTCAAAAAAACAGTTGCCAAGAAAAAAACCGCACCTAAGAAAGCTGTCGTGAAAAAAGCAACTAAAAAGAAAACTGTGAAAAAAGTAGTCGCCAAAAAAACTACCAAGAAAAAAGCCGTAAAAAAAGCCGCCCCCAAAAAAGCTGTCGCCAAGAAAGCAACCAAAAAGAAAGTTGTGAAAAAAACAGTCGCTAAAAAAGCCACCAAGAAAAAAACTGTTAAAAAAGTCGCACCTAAAAAAACTGCTGTGAAAAAAACAACAAAAAAGAAAGTTGTCAAAAAAGCAGTCGCTAAAAAAACCACCAAGAAAAAAGCTGCTGCTAAAAAAACTGTCAAGAAAGCTGTCGTCAAGAAAACAACCAAAAAGAAAGTTGTCAAAAAGGTAGCAGCCAAGAAGCCAGCTACAAAACAGACACCAGCAAAAAAAGCCACACCAAAGAAAGTGGCTGCTAAAAAAGCAAGCGCCCCATTAGAGAAAAAGCAACCTGTACAGCAACCGTTAGCAAGCCCAGCCCTTAAAGCTGCTGCTACCAAGCCATCACCCGCTAATGACAACCTACCTAAGCGTGTTATTCATGACCCAAATGTAGGAAAAATGCCAGACCATGAATCAGAAGAAGCGATTGATGATAACTACATGAATGCAGAAGAATTAGAATATTTCAGAAAACGTTTATTAGACTGGAAAATTGAGCTCATGCAAGAGGTCGATAATACAGTGGATCACTTGCAAACAGAAGATGTCACCGGCGTCGCTGATCCTGTTGATCGCGCGAGCTTAGAAACAGATTTTAGCCTTGAACTACGCACCCGTGACCGTGAACGCAAGCTTATTCGTAAAATTGATCTTGCTGTTGATCTTATTAAGCTTGGTGATTATGGCTACTGCGAAGACTGCGGTGTCGCCATTGGTCGCAAGCGCCTAGAAGCAAGACCAACCGCTATGAAGTGCATTGATTGCAAAACATTTTCAGAAATCAGAGAAAAACAAGGCAATTAAACCAACCACGCAAAGCGTTCAATTTTGAGCATATCTTAAGTGATCGCTAGAAACATTTGAAAAAGCTGGCTTATCGTTTAAACTTGAGCTAGCTTTTTTTCGCTTGATAACTTATGTCCATACATGCCAATACACTACCTAACCCACCTGCAGACCAGTTAGCCCAATCACAACAGCTAGTTGATAAAATCATTCAACAGATTGATCAAAATGGCCCGATGCCCTTTGATGCTTTTATGTCTATGGCTCTCTACAACCCACAGTACGGTTATTACCAACAAAAAAACCCTTTTAACCGAGAAGGCGATTTTATAACCTCAGCCCACTGTGGCCCTTGGTTTTCTCAAATGCTAGCCAAACAAATTGAACAAGTCGCCAAGCACTTGCCCTCATATAACCTTTGTGAAATTGGCGCGGGTGACGGCACCATGGCCCTCAACACACTTTTAAGCCTGGCATCAAGTGATGCGCTACCAGACCATTACTTTATTATTGAAAAAAGCACTCGCCTGCAACAGGTACAAAAAGATTGCTTCAAACAATCTCCCCACCTATTAAAAAAGATAACATGGCTTGAACAGCTGCCCGATGATTTCACAGGCATTATCTTTGCCAATGAGGTCTTAGATGCCATGCCATTTAAGCAATTTAAAAAGCTAGACAGCCCAAATTATGTTGAATTATTTGTTAGTCATAACGATGGCCAATTAATAGAATCATGGCAACCCACTCAACAACAGTTGCCTCCCTGGGTGGGTGAATTAAACCTAGAAGCAGGTCATGTTTTTGAAATTAATTTACATACGCATGACTGGTTGCTTAACTTCTATAAACAAAGCAAACAAGCCATTCTGCTATTAATAGACTATGGTTGCGAAGAATCAGCCTATTTCTCTAGATCAAAAACTGGTTATGCACGCGCTTTCTACAAACATCATGTGCATGGCAATTGCTTACTTTGGCCGGGATTACAAGATATAACAACCCATGTTAACTTTACCGCAACCGCGCAAGCTGCCTTTGATATAGGCTGGAGCATTGAGGGCTATACATCTCAAGCTAATTTTTTAATGGATTGCGGCATACAGCATACAGAGCTTCCCGCTTATGATTCACCTCAAGGTATTGAAGCACGCGCGCAAATCAAACAACTGATGTTACCACAGGATATGGGCGAAATGTTTAAAGTACTCGCCCTAAGCAAACATTGCGATTTAGATTTAATCGGTTTTCAAAATGAGTTTAGTTATAAACTATAATACAAATCAAAAATTTCATGCCCCAAACGCTTGCCTCGACGCTCATATTTAGTTTCTACACGCAAATCATAGCATTTATCAGCTGGAAGATAAGGAAAATTAGCGTCACTTGATTGGCATGTATTATGCCACTGCATATTCTCTTTTAAAACTTCAGTGCAATGTTCTGCATAATGCGCCCAATCAGTTGCTATATGCAAATGACCCTGTTGCTTTGTTTTTAAAACCAAACTATTTAAAAAATTATTTTGAATCAAACGTCGCTTATGATGACGCTTTTTATGCCATGGATCAGGAAAAAATATTTGCCAAGTATCAATACAATGATCAGGCAATTGAGCAATAACCGTTGTCACATCACGATGCGCTATCAATAGATTTTTAATATCTTCTTGCACAATGCCTTCTATTAATGAACCGATACCCGGCGCATGCACCTCAATACCAAAAAAGTTTTTTTCAGGGTTTTTAAGCGCTTGTTGTAATAATGCCTCACCCATGCCAAAGCCAATTGAGCAAATTATTGGCCCTTGATGCTGGAACTGCTCAGATAAGCCTTTCATCTGCTCATCATTCAATACATAAGTATCATAATGCAAATCTAATGCTTTCTTCTGACCAGAAGACATGCGACCTTGGCGTAACACATAAGAGCGCGTGCCTCTTTTTTCATTGGTAAGTACTTTTGGGATATCTTCTTTCATATGCTTCATACGTAAGTCTAAAAGCGCTATCATAACCTTGTTTACACATTCGAGTCAAAAGTATTGCTAACAACCTGATAACTCATCAAGCTTTAATCCAAAACTAAACGATGGATAAACGAGCTATCAACATAATCATGCGTTAATGGCAAGCGGAACGGAATGGTGCATGCAATCATCGTGCCCTCACCCTCTTCACTCACTAAATCTATTTCACCATCTAAATCGTTTACAAACATTTTTACAATAGGCAAACCCACGCCAAGCCCTTTATAAAGACCTTGGTGCGCACGTGATAACCTAGAAAATTTCTCAAAAACAAAATGCTGCTTATCAACTGGCATACCTATTCCAGTATCTTTAATAGTGAATCGAATTAAAGCCTCTCGCCTATCTTTTTTCAAGCATTCGACACTTAACAAAACGGCACCTTCTTCAGTAAATTTAAATGCATTACTTAATAAATTAACCAAAATTCTAAATACTTTAAATGGATCACCAATAAGCACTTGCGGAATAGAAACATCGTAATCAATATGAAAATCTAATTTATTAACCGAGGCAACAACACGCTCTAACCGCTCAACCTTATCAATCAACACTTTCATTTCAATTTTCTTCTCTAAATGCGAATCTCGATGCTGCTCTAGCTTAGAAAAATCAAGCATTTCATTACAAAGCTTTAATAATTCATCACCTGCATCAACCACATCCGATAAAACCTGCTTTTTATATGGGTCTTTTTCCTCGTCTCGCAACCAACCACAAAATACTGCAATCGCACTAAATGGCGAACGAATATCATGCTCCATATTACTCATAAAATCACTTTTCAATTGGTTAGCACGCTCAAGCTCATTTTTAGCAACCTCCAGCGCTTCTTCTGCACGTTTACGAATGGTAATATCAAATGAAACACCCAGCAAACCAACGACCTGACCATCACGATCATAAATCGGTGCCTTTTTAGTTAAAAAGACCCCTTGTGAACCATCATCGCGCAAACCCGGTTCTTCCAAAGTAATCGTTCTACCCTCATCCATTAACTGTCTATCGTCACCTCTAAGTTGATCACCAACCTGTGTAGGCATTTTTTCATGTGCAAGGCGACCAATAATATCATCAGGATCAGACAAACCCAAAGCTTTGGCCTGAGAGTAATTACAACCTAAATAACAGTTATCTAAATCTTTCCAGTAAACGTGGCCAGGTAAGTTTAAAATAATATCTTTTAACATACCCATTTGATCTTGGTATTGATTTTCCTTAGCTGTCATATCTAAAGAAATACTACTTGTGCCAACCACCATATTTTCTTGCATAACCGGAGCAGTATAGGTTAACAAATATTTATTTTTGCCTTGCTTTTCAATAATGGTATCCGAAGCCACAACCTTTTTTGTACGGATAACCTCTCGGTCAATATGCGTTATTTCATTAGCTTCTTGCTTATGATATAGATCATAATCATTTAAATCTTGGGTTTTATGGTCAATATGATTAAATGATTTATAATGGTCATTATAAGAAACAATATTACCCAGCGTATCTTTAGCAACAATCAGACCAGGCAGCTGCTCGAACAACTCATTTATAAATGCTTCATCAACCAAGAATTCTTTTTTACTCATTTTTAACAACTTAAATTACATAAACAGAAGACGAATCATAAAAACCCGTCACATTAATTTTTGAAAAAGATAAATCACGCTGATTGCGCTTTACATCAAACTTCAAAGTCACTTCATTAAGCAGACCAAGCCCCTTTTCTTCAATGAAGTGTTGATGCAATTGTTGCAAAGCTGAAGTGCGTTTTTTAGGATAAACCATATACTTTGCACCAGTTGTTGCCCACAATGGAATCAAAATTGGGTATTCCTCTAACAAGTATTGCTTGCTTAGCGCAAATGCTTTTTTATCATTTTCCTTGCGCTGTCTTTTCAGGAAATTATGCGTCGTTTCATCAATGGCATGTTGAAAAGATGCATTATTTTGATAAAAATTCAAAACCTCATGATAACTATTAATATAAGATGGATGATGCAACCACTCATCCCAATGTGACACGACAATTTCTGTAGACATAAATTGATAAGCTTTTTTATTACGCGCAACCCATGCCTGACCTTTTAAAAAGGCTTTGCGATAAGCTTCTTCTTTGGTTAATGAAGCATCAAACATTTGCAATGTATGTCGTTGCAAAGTATCACAGACAACTATATAACACTTAGAAAATGTTTTATTCACCAAGTCCATCGTCGCAATAAACTTTTCCCCCTCATGATAAGGTTGTCCAACACTAATATAGACGATGCAGCTACTGCCTTGTAATGCTTCTTGCCCTCCCTTGCACCGAAAATTCACTTTCAACAAAGTAGAATTAGGCACATTAATCATGATGATATTCCTTTTTTATGCACTTTTTAATTTGCGCAATTTATACATGATCAGCTGCATAGTTACTAATGAACAAGCCGATAAACTAATTATTTGACCAATTATTAAGGCACAATCATGGTGATAGAGACCATTAATAATACCAAGAAATTGTATAACATTAAAACCTGCGAAAGTAATAAGAGATGAGCCGCCTGGGCTTTTAGAAACAAATATACGCCAGGCTTGCGGAATAAAAAGTGCAGCATTAGCAAACAAAGCCATGCCATAAAGCCAATCTGAAACGATAAGACCGCTAATCATAACCCATCCCTTGTTATTCCGAATGAGCCATTTTACCTCTTTTTACTTAAAATTGCGAGAAGGTCAGCTGACCTTGCACGATTCCTTTTCCGTTCACTTTATGAACCTGAGCCTGCACCACAAAGATAGCCTGTTTACTCAAAGCCTCGACTCCTTGCATCAACGCATCAAAAGGGACCTCCTTAAAGGACAAAGTAGCCAACTTAGGGTTAACCATACTTGTCTTGACTCCAAACGGCACCAGTTGCTGGTTAATCAGCATTTGCGACACACTTTCTTTTAAAGGAACGTTTTTAGACGCGTGAGGGATTTGATGACTATTTTTAAGCTGCTCATAGGTCATTAAGGTACGAGCAATATAAGGCAAATTACTTTGAAATTTTGTATATTGAGTGATTGTCTTATATTGAAAATTTACAAATGGTTGCCAAACACCATAAAAAAACACTAAAACAATTAAAAATAACAAACCTAAAAATAGTATAGTACGCTCACGCTTTTGACGACGACGCCAAAACACTAAAGTATTTATTTTTATATAACGATAGATTGTTTGAAATCGATTGCTACGCTTCATAAAACCACCTGCTTAACCATAACAAAACCAGTTGATGATGGCTTATGTTTTTTAATTGGCTGTACAGCAACTTGATAGGCAGGCATCTTTTGCTTTAATATTTGAGCTATTTGCACAACCATCGCCCTTGGAAACTGCAAAATTAAGCCCTGCTTTGTATCAAAAGACAAGCTGATTAACGCTGTTTTTTCTTCAGGTGACAAGCCGTTAGTAACTTGCGAAAGCATATAAACAAAGCTATCTTCAGCCTGCACTTTTTCAGCTGATTGAATAGCGCGCTTTAACCTTAATTTTATCTCACTTAACGGCACTTCACTTAACCCTAACGGCGTAAGCCACTTATTAAGGACTGATCTTTCTTTATTTAATTTAATTTGCAAAAAAGTTGTAAAAGCTAGCTGGCTAACCACACTAAAAATAATAGCACTCACTAATATTTTTATAGTCCGGCTCAAAGATTTTTTACGCTTATTAAACAAAGATCTTAATTTATTGGGACCAACATTAAATTGATAATGTGTATGGGATGCCAACGCATTGACATCAACCCAACTTGACACCTCTTTAAAGGTTTCTTCGCAAGAAGATGCCACTTGCTCAGGCAAGGGCTGCGGCTTAGAACCTGCGCCAGTTAAAACCCATAAAATTACTTTAGGCAAACGCTTATTTTGGTCAAATATTTGTTGCAAAATAAACGGCCACAACGTCGCTTCGACTCGACCGCCAGTGCTCTCATCTGTACGCCATAAAACATCATTGCCAGCACACGTTGCTACCCAAGATGAAAACTCAGGTTTTTTTAAAAGCATATAATCAACACGAATAGCCATAACCTTAAGGCGGCACTCTTTAGCTATTCCTAAAACGCCATCAAGATAAACTTGATCGATAACCATTGCTGATTGCTTGCCATCAATATAATCACCTGGAATCACATAGACTTCTTCTAACGATTGGCTACACACACCCTCTAAAGCAAAGGCAATCGCTTTTTCTTTAGCTTGCCCTGTTACTCTTGGCATAGGAAAATGATACGAAGCAACCCTTTGACCCGGCAACACCAAAGTCACACCTTTTTTGCTAACTGGCTTTAAATGACCTAGCGCTTCTTTTTCAATAGGATCATGCAGCGCTAACTGACCGTCCAGATCATAGCTTGCCCATTGCAGTGGTTTAGTCAGATTTTCAGGAAAAAAAAGTAGTTCACGCATAAAAATATCATACAGTAGTTTTGCTCTTAAAACATCTAGAATAACAAGCAATAATAGAAGATCCAAACAAATAACAGTGCAAATGCAGTTGGGCGACCTATCGCCACTGTCTTTCTAGGCAAAAGCGCACCGATTAGGGTTATAGCCGTTAATATAATCATGACAGGGTAATCACGCATTAATATCTGGTGCGAAACAGTTGTAGGGGAAAACAATGCTGGCATGGCCAATACAGCCAATAAATTAAAAATATTTGAACCTAAAACATTGCCCAGTGCTATATCATGCTGGCCTTTATAGGCACTCATGACCGTAGTAGCAAACTCTGGCAATGATGTACCAATAGCAACAATCGTAAGACCAATCAATAAACGACTCATACCAAAGTGTTCCGCAATATGGCTTGCATTAGACACCAAAATCTCAGAGCTTAAAAATAATAAGCCTAAACCCACCAACCAGGTAACAACCACCTTCCACATTGGTGATTTTTCTATTTTGCCATCACCCCCATCCGTTACATTAGCTTGAATTTTATTTTTTTGAATACTAAATAACATCAATCCTAGATAAGCCATTAATAGTAACAATAAAATCACACCTATCAGTGGCGTTAAAGCATGTTTCCAAAATAATAATCCATAAACAATCGCCATCACCAACCATAAAAGCGGGAAATCACGCTTTAGAGTTGTGGGGCTAACAACAATCGGCATCACTAATACGCTTATGCTTAAGACCATCCCTAAGTTAACAATATTGGAACCAACCGCATTACCCACAGAAAGCGAAGCCTCTCCATGAAGCGATGCGATCAATGAAACCACAATCTCAGGAAACGAACCACCAAAACCAACCAACAGAACACCGGCAACCAATGGCGGCATATTAAAATGGTCGCCAATTTGGCAAGAACTTTTCACAAAGAAATAGGCAGCTACCCCCAATAAAATGACACCCGCCAAAAAGAAAAGACAATGAAGTAATAATTGCATGACAGACCTTATAATTATGTATTAACAGCTTTTGCTTTATATATTGAAATGGCAGTACATAAGCTTATTAGCATTATCCACAAACCTGAAGCTGCAAAACTATGAAAGGTAGCAAATAATTTATTTTCAATAATCGGCGTTAAGCCACCCACTAAAGACATCCCCGAACAGAAAGCTAACGATATACCGCGATAACGATATTCAGGTGGAAATAATGCTTTAAGATAAGCATTAGCTGGACCCAACAACATTTCATTACATAAAATTAACATCAACTGACAAGCCACCAAGAGCCAAATGATTTTCATATTAACCAACCACATTAAAGGACAAGCTAAAATAACCAAGCCCCAAGCACCAAAACGCATAATTTTGTAAGGTGAAAAACGATCTGATAATTTACCAGCGCTGATTAAAACCAATATAGCAAAGATAATAATCAATGTTTGCAACCACATCATTTGATGCGCCGTGAAAAAGCCAATTGTCATCAGCACAGGGTTTATAAACGTTAAGACCGTTGTAAAAGACAGGGTTGCAAAACCACCCACAAAAAATGCAGCTGTTAATTGCTTGGGATAAATCCTAAATAAATTTTTCAAACTGTGTGCTTGTGTATCAGCAGGTTTAAATTCAGGTGATTCTTTTAAAGAGTGTCGTAGTATAATTGCAACAAAACCGATCAATGCCCCGAAAAAGTAGGCCCAACGCCAAGCATTAGCTGGCATAATATGATGCGTTAAAATAACACCAATACTGGTTGCCAATAAGCCGCCACCCAAAGTAAGGGCGGTTAAAAAGCTTCCTTCCACACCCTCTTTTTTCTTAGCAGCATGCTCAACAACATACAAACCCGCACCATTGTATTCACCACCAAAACAAAATAATTGAATGGCTTTAAATAGAGTTAATAAGACTGGTGCCCATAAACCTAAAACAATATAACCAGGTAAAAAACCAATACCTAAAGTAGCGACGGCAATGCCAACCATTGAAAACATTAAAGCAACACGACGCCCTAACGTATCACCAAAGTATCCAAAAAATAAACCACCCAAAGGGCGCGCCATCAGAGCAATGAATAATACCCAATAGCTATCTACTAAAGCATGATAATGAGACGTGGTATCAAAAAAGAATGGTGCCATGATAGGCAAGAATATTGACATCAAGGTGTAATCGTAATATTCAATTAAAGTGCCCAAAGAAACAATAATAAAATAAGAGCGTTTAGCCATATTGTTTGCATCCATTAAAAGCTGCACTTAAGGTCACAGTTTGACCAGAGCATAGATAGTCCCTGAGCTTTAACAAGCCTGGATTAGGCCCCAGTCGCCATACCTAATCCCATAGCAGCATCTGCAGCGAGCTCACCCATTTCTGCACCTACGGTGGTAGCAACATCTAGCCCATCAAGTGTAGCATCAACTGTATCGACACCACCTTCAGTGCTAAGCTCCTCGTTAAGCGTACTATCCACTACAGCTTCATCTGATGTTGCACTTGCCCCTTTACGAACAACACTACTTAAATCAACCATTTCCAACCCATCTTCAGGGTTATCAACGGCATCAGTATCGGCTGTTAGTGAATCAGCATCGCTTGTCTCATTTGAATCAGAGAGATTATCAGCATCCTCATCTTCATTTTCATTCTCATCTTCCTCTCTTTGCTTACGCCTTTTTGCTCTCTTTTTTTCCTCTTGCTCTTGCTGCTTGCGCATTTTATCGCGGTTTTTTATTCGTGCCTTTTCTGCTTTTGCAGCATTCCTAGCTTTACCCTCAGGCGTATTATCATAATATTCTTTTAAAGAAGCTTTTCCTTCATGCTTCATAACAACTTCAGCACCAGATGGTGACCCACCTTTGGGTGCCGCAGGCATATGCCTTGAAAGGACATCCGCCCCAGCAATACTATCAATCGTTAAAACTAAGTGATGAGCACTTCCCGTGGGAATCGCAAACATGCCCGATTTAATTGGATGAAATGTAAAACTAATATATTGACCATGCATTTTCATTTGCGTTAAAACAATTACTGATGGTCTTGCCTTTAAAGTTGATAAAGTTGCATTAGGCGGATTATGAGAGAAACTAGCATTTAACGTTTTTGAATACCAGGCTTTTTTTAGAGCACTGTTTCTTACATAACGCACTAAACGATAAGGCTGCTCTGTAAAAAACATCATCTGGTTTAAATCCGTTAATCGTAGCTTCATCAAATAATTAGCACCAACTTTCTTGATATAACCTTGGTCCGAACTAACAACAAATAAAACTTGCGACTTTTTATAATCCAAAGGCTTACCACTATTTAATGCAAAAATGTTTGCGCTTAAACAGACAATTAAAAATAAAAAAATATATTTAATAGGTTTCATAAAATGCTCTCTTAATTATTTCATTGCCATAGCTGTTAATGATTGACTATTGATATGATGGTTAATTCGTTCTGTGCCCGCTATCGTCAAAGTTACTTTTTGCAATAAGGCTTTAGGCATTATTCTCTGGCTTAATGGTCGTATTGTTAAAACTATATCATTGGCATGCGTTTGCACTTTTGATATTTCCACAATCATAGGCTGCATCTTTTTAGCTGAAAGCACGGCATTAGGATGGTCCACAGAAAAGTCATTGGCTCCTAAAGACCATAGATCTTGAAGCTTCTGCGCACTTATAAAGCCAGCATTTCGATTCGGGCGATCTGTAAAAGCAACCACCTGATGAATAGCCGGCAAATGCATCGTTAATGCATAATAGGATGTTTTTGTTTTATGGATATGCGCATAATCAGCAGACACTAAAAATAAATAATGTTTAGCAGGTTTAGCTGACTGACTGCCTTGATTAGACACAGCTTGACTAGCCTGTGTGGCACAACCAGATAGCAGCAAACCACAAAATACAACTAGAGCAAATAACCTTAGTGATTTGTTTAAGCGCATAGCAAAACGTCCCTGTTAAATAGATACTTTCAACCTACTGTATTGGTTAAAAAAAGTCAACAATCAGAGCGCGTGACCGCCTATTTTTTGCCAAACACCACCTTATCATCTTTTATGTTAGTAACAATAGTATCTCCAGGCATAAACTTCCCAGCTAAAATAGCTTCAGCCAGTGGATTTTCTACATATTGTTGCACTGCACGCTTTAAAGGCCTTGCACCAAATACAGGGTCATAGCCTACTTTCGCTAAGAAATCTAACAAAGCATTATTGATTTCTAGCTTTAGATCCCTGTCAGCCAAACGTTTTCGGACGCGTTGCATTTGTATATCAGCAATATGACGGATATTTTCAGCACTTAATTCATGAAATACGACGGCATCATCGATTCGATTAAGAAACTCAGGCCTGAAGAATTGTCCCGCAGCTTCTAAAACAGCCTTTTTCATCGCGTCATAATCTTCACCTTTAAATTCTTGGATTATTTGCGAGCCTAAGTTTGAAGTCATTACAACCACACAATGACGAAAATCGACAGTGCGACCTTGGCCATCAGTTAAGCGGCCGTCATCTAAAACCTGCAACAGCACATTAAAAACATCTGGATGCGCCTTTTCAACTTCATCTAAAAGAATCACACAATATGGCCTGCGACGTACCGCTTCCGTTAAATAACCACCTTCTTCATAACCGACATAACCTGGAGGCGCACCAATCAATCGCGCAATGGAATGCTTTTCCATAAACTCAGACATATCAATGCGAATCAGTGCTTCTTCGGTATCAAACATAAATTTAGCTAGCGCTTTGCATAACTCGGTTTTACCCACACCAGTTGGACCCAAAAATAAAAACGAACCGATAGGACGATTGGGATCAGACAACCCAGCACGAGAACGACGAATTGCCCCACTTACAGATTTAACCGCTTGACCCTGTCCAATCACATGATCATGCAAATACTGTTCCATATTTAAAAGCTTTTCTTTTTCCCCTTCTAGCATTTTTGAAACTGGAATATGCGTCCAACGCGAAACCACATCTGCAATTTGCTCTTCTGTCACTCGATTTCTTAGTAGCTGATGCTCTTTATCAGAAGCTTCCGCTTGTTGCGCATCAGCCACTTTTTTTTCTAAATCTGGAATCACACCATATTGCAATTCAGACATACGACTAAGATCTTGTGCACGCATAGCAGCATCTAAATCAATTCGCGCTTGTTCAAGCTTTTCTTTAAAGGCTTGCGCCCCTTGTAGTGATGCTTTTTCAGCCTTCCAAATCTCTTCTAAATTAGCATATTCTTTTTCTAGCTCAGCAATATCATTTTCCAAATCAGATAGACGTTTTTTCGAAGCATCATCTTTTTCTTTTTTCAAAGCTTCTCGCTCAATCTTTAATTGAATTAGTCGACGCTCTAATTTATCTAATACTTCTGGTTTGGAATCCATTTCCATTCGAATATGACTACCCGCCTCATCAATTAAATCAATTGCTTTATCCGGTAGATTACGATCTGTAATATAACGGTTAGATAACGTTGCCGCTGCCACAATGGCAGGGTCAGTAATATCCACACCATGATGCACTTCATAACGCTCTTTTAAACCACGTAGAATTGCAATCGTATCTTCCACACTTGGCTCTTGCACTAAAATCTTTTGAAAACGACGCTCTAAAGCTGGATCTTTTTCAATATATTGTCGATACTCATCTAATGTTGTTGCCCCAACACAATGTAATTCACCACGCGCTAAAGCTGGTTTTAGCATATTACCAGCATCCATGGCACCATCACCTTTACCTGCACCCACCATGGTATGTAATTCATCGATAAATAAAATAATACGACCTTCTTCTTTTTGCAGATCACTTAAGACTGATTTTAAACGCTCTTCAAATTCACCACGAAATTTTGCGCCTGCAATTAAAGCGCCCATATCAAGCGCTAATAAACGTTTGTTTTTAATGCCCTCAGGCACTTCGCCATTAACAATACGTAAAGCTAACCCTTCTACAATAGCTGTTTTACCAACACCAGGTTCACCAATGAGTACAGGATTATTTTTAGTGCGACGTTGCAACACTTGAATCGTACGGCGAATTTCATCATCACGACCAATCACCGGGTCAATCTTGCCTTCTTCAGCACGTTTTGTTAAATCGATAGTAAACTTTTCTAAAGCACCCCTATTTTCTTCAGCATTAGCGTCATTCACAGTTTGCCCTCCTCTAACATCATCAATGGCTTTTCCTAAAATATCTTTGCGCATACCACAATCACGCATTATATTACCTAACACACCCTTATCATCCGTAGATGCTAAAGCAAATAATTCAGATGAAATAAACTTATCACCTCGCTTTAAGGCAAGTTTTTCTGTCATATTTAATAAACGCACTAGCTCTTTGGAAATATGAATATCACCATCAGCACCCGATACCTGTGGCAGACGATCAATGGCTTGCGCCAACTGGTCAATGAGCGCTTTCATATTAATACCCGCTTTTAATAGTAACGGGCCGACCGTGCCATGCTCTTGCTCCACCATCACCATCATTAAATGCACAGGTTCTATAAATTGATTATCACGCGCATTGGCTAAAGCACTGGCATCACCTAATGCTGCTTGAAACATTGTTGTAAATTTTTCTGCTCTCATTGAAATCTTCCCTACCCTATCTTCTAACCTTATGGGACACAAAATCTTTGATTTTGGAGAGGGGAAATAAAGTAAAATTCACCACACCCATAACAACTATCTATGGATACTTACAGAAAATTTCAAGAGCCATGGGCTGAAACCTAAACAAACTTTACCCAAACAATCACCTAACCGGTAGTATAAATGCCTGCGTATGCCCTTTCCAACCACTCTTAAGCGCCTCACGATTCGTCGAAAACGTTTCAGTTAAACCTTTGGCAATACCACCCATACTAAGCGACCAATGCGCCAATGTTTGCTGCTGTTTATTAAAACTTAATGTCGACAGCTCAGAAATCAAATCAATAAACATTTGGTTTTTTTGTGAATGCGTAGCACTCGTTTTAGCTATATTAAATGCAAATGTTAAACTATCACCTGCAGCCGTTTGTGTACCTGTCACTTTAATATTAAGCTGGTCATTTGAAAGCACATCACCTATTTGTCCATCTTCACAACTTGCCAACGGATAAACTCGAACCAAACCATGTTGTGAAGTCGTCGACCCTGAAATCACACCATTCTTTTTATAAAGGTTAATTGGCGCTGTCCACATAATACGATTACGATTACAGCCCTTTTTTCCAGAGGTATGCTCATAAGCACCCATTAAAAATATTTTTGCAAACGGCTTACTTGTTTGTTGCTGATAGGATTGTGCTGTTTTGTGAAACTGTGCACACACTAAATCTAGATGATCATGCATCGCATCTTGCAAGGCTTTCTGACCTTGAAAATGCACGCCACTTAAACAAGTTTTACAACATACCAATGATTGTGGGGCACCATTGGAGGCACCGGCACAATTTTGCTTAGCCACACATTGAGCAAATTGACTAATGGGGATTGGAGAGCTCATAGCAAAATGAGACAAACCTAGGCATGACATACCAATAATAATAACCTGTTTTAATCGTTGCATAACCTGTTCCCTTAAGACGCTCTGTGCTGATAACTCTTTTGATCATAGCATATTTTCAGCCATACAACATTGCCCGTATTGGCAAATCAGAGTACACTATTGACCATGAATAACAGCGTGAGAAACCCCATGGTCCAAGCATTTGATTTTGTAGTCTTCATCGATGATTTAAAAGGTAGCGCAGCTACTTTAGCTACCACTTTTGGCTTTATTGAGCAACCCCAAGAGCACGGCATCCGTCGCTTTACTGCTGGCAATGCCACTTGGCTCATCCATTCAGCTCGCAATGCAGCAGAAAGAATCTTATTACAAAAACGCGGCCCCTCACCTTATATGATTGGCCTACAAACTAACGACAAAGCCATTCCTCACCCATACAGTTTATTGGGCTTACCAGCTTCAAAAAGCCCACATACTTATGATATAGATGAGCACCTTATCTTTATCAAAACAGCTCCCGATTGGCAACCAACTAGCAATCAAGATGATTTATCCTATCAAGGTATCGATCATTTTGCGATAGCTTGCCCCAAAGCTTCTGTTAGCAACTACGTCAATAGCTTAATTGAAACCTATAAATTACATATTACCTATGCTTTAGATGTTGAAGATGGTCACAGTGGAATGCAAAGTGTGGCACTAGCCAATGATAATGGCAATATACGCTTACCTGTCATTGGTCCTGATGGTGAATCATCACAAGTGCAAACTTTTTTAAATCAAGCCAAAGGCCCAGGCATCCAACATATTGGTTTGGCCACTGATAATATTATTGATACGGTTAAAAAATTAAAACAGCGTGGAGTTTCATTTTTATCGATAAAACCTGACTATTATGATAGCGAATCATTTCAAACCATGCCATTATCCGATACTGATAAGCAGGCTTGTCGTGAATTAAATATATTGGCTGATAAAACTGAGGAGGACCATTATCTTTTGCAAATTTTCACAGAGCCCTGTTTAGGCGGCATGATGATTGAAATTATTGAGCGACATAATCATGAAACCTTTGGCGCTAGGAATATTAAATCCTTATTTGATACTGTTGCCGATTATCAAAAACGCCAAATGGATCTGCAAAAATCTTAAGCCAATAGACCCCTGACAATGACTTCGTCATTCCGGGGTCCACATCCATAAAAAAAATCCTGCAAACCATTCAGCCAGCAGGATTTAAACATATTTATTTAAACTTCAGCGCCTAAAGCACCCAAGTCAACTTCAATTCAGGCACTGATTGATTCAAAGAAGTACCTAACATATTATGCCAATAAGCATATTGCAAACCAACATAAAGCTTGTTGCTAGAAATATTCAAAGCATGCCCTAAATCAAGCATCAGCGAAGGTTCAAATAATAAGTTAGCCTTCAAATGCACTGGTTTACCAGTCTCAGAACTAATAACAGAACCTGTCATAGCACCAAAGTAATTAACCAAACCACCAAATATAAAAGTAAATCGATCATTAACTGCAAATGGCAGCGACCACAAAGCGGCTAATTGATATGTTTGACCACGGTATGTATCATTATGAATCCAATAGGCATTGGTAGAAAAAGTAGCATGCTCAGGCATTTTCCAGTCTGTACCCAAACCCAAGCCATATTGACGCATATTCTCACCAGTCACTGCTAACTCAGTAGCAAACAACACATCAGAAATAGGCCCTACACTTATTGATTTACCTGTAATCTTACTAAAACTAAAACGCGAACTCCACTCACCTGAAATAGTAGTCACATCTCTATGTGGATTAGTCACATCAAAGAAAAACAAGTTATCGCCATACTTCCATTCACTAAAATGCAAAAACTCTAAGGTCCAAGCATTTTTATTACCAATAACATAATTGTTCCCGCCAAAAAATGAAATGGTTGTTGTTGAAGCATAAACTGAAGCCGTGACCGCAAGCGCTGCAAAACCTAACAAAGCTTTTTTTAATAAACTCATCATGTCTCCCTCATGAATAAAACAAGCTGCAATTATAGCAATATTCAACCTTGAAAGAGTTTCGTTATTTAGGATATGTTTTGTAAGAATAATGGAATCTATTAACCTACCCAAGCCGTTAAGCAAACATTTTTAAATCAATCAAGCTGCGCAAACGATGACTAGCCTCATGCTCTGTGGGCGAGAAATACAAACCAACCCCAAGACAAAATGTTTTATAAAAAACCAACACATAACCAGTACTAGTGACATTAAGCAATTGCTCTTCTTCAACAACCTGCTCGTCTTTTGCTAAATAACAATCTCTGCCGGCTTCATCTAATAAGATTTTATTTTTGGTGGCATATTTTCCAAAAACCATAGCAGAGCCAGTTGATAACTTTGGAAACTTTATCGCTGTTTTATAGAAAAACAAGCCTGTAGCATCACGGCGTAAATTATCCGGGATTAGTGTGCTTATAGGATTTATATACCAGCCTTTTTTGGTTGGGCTATGGAATGTAAATTTTTCAAATACCTGCTCGGGAAAGCCAAAGCGGTTTTGCAGATCAGGTAAGTAATCTTTTTTAAAACTCCCCCTCTCCAAATCGCTGCGCTCTTTGACTCTCCCGCTAGGGGAGAGTAGGTCTAGCTGAGCAGATGCGCTGCGCTCTTTGGCTCTCCCGCTAGGGGAGAGTAGGTCTAGCTGAGCAGATGCACCATGCGCTTTGACTCTCCCACCAGGGGAGAGCAGGTTCATATCAGGCTCTGACACTCCAGATACTCCCAGATCTGTCATCCCAGTCACTGGAGGTGAGCCGAGATCTAGCGGCTTCTCGCACCTTTTTCTTATCAAGGCCATAAAAAACCCACCCGTATTATTTTGGTGTGGCCAAATACGCCCTGCCTTTTGACAAGCAGCATTAAATTCAACGCCTTCCCACTTTAAAATACCAGATGAGGTTTCAAAATTAGATATATTAATAGGCAACAACTCTATCTGATCACCCCATTTTTCTAACGCTTTTGTAAGCACACCTTCATTTTCATAAGGTGAAAAAGTACAAGTGGAATAAACTAAATGCGCACCTGGTTTTGCTAATTGAATCGCTTTATTTAAAATGGCCAATTGTCTTTTTGCTTGCCCTTTAGAGTTTTCTGCTGATACTGGGTTTTGTGGCTTTGGCCATTTTTTTCTAAAAGTACCCTCACAACTACACGGAACATCGACCATAATCGCATCAAAATAATTAGGCATTTTGGGTAAATTAGCAGCGTTATAAATACAACTTGTCACATTCATTAAACCTAAACGCTTGCTAATTTGACCAAAGGCACGCATGCGACCAAAATTCATATCATTTACAATCAACGAACCTTCGTTTTGCATAAGCACAGCCATTTGCGCACTTTTATTGCCTGGTGCAGCACATGTATCTAAAGCTAAATCACCTAGCTTTAAATTTAATAAATAAGCACAGTGCATGGCCGCTTCTTCTTGCATTTGCAAAAGGCCGGCAGCAAATGTCCAATGTTTTGTAGGAATGAAATCTTTCCCAGCTCTATAAACAGCTTTATTCCAAGCAACTGGCGCACAATCTAACTGTTCCTCTTCAACGATTGCCTGAAATTCTTCTATGGAAACACGCAAAGTATTTACCCAAAATGTTTTAGGAAGCTTAGATTGCCAGAATCGTTCTTGCCCTTCTACAGATGGCATGATTGTGGCATATCTTTGATATATAGGATTGTCCATAACGATTTTCTTGCATATTGTAGTTAAACGCAGACTGCCATAGTCAACATCATTTTACAATCTAAACAAGCAAAAAAAGCCAGCAAAAGCTGGCTTCATTATTGTAGACAGGCATAAAATGATTATGCACCTGCAAATTTACATTCAGGGTAAGCATTGGCACCGTCACCATGCATATCAATATTTGCTGATAGTGGCGTGCTTGAATTATTGCTAAAACAATCCATAGGCGCTGGTTGCGCACCATTCATCACCTTTAGCTTCACAATCAAATCTTTAAACTGCGCGCCTTTAGATGTTGGGACACAAACCTGATAAGTATTACCAGTCACTTGGTGTGTTGCCAACTGCACACCTGCCATGGCATCTTGACTAGACAATGTTGCACTTAAACCTTTATTGGCAAAAGCCCCACTAATCACAGCACTACTACCATCGATATCTTTAATAGTATAAATCGTACCATTATTACAGGAAAATGTTGATGGCTGCTGCATATTCAAAGCACTGTCATCGTACTGATTACTCCAATAAGTGGCACCTGTATCATATTCAATTTTATCACGTGGATCAGTAGCAGGCTGCATTGCTAAATAACTAATATCAGCTTCCAACTTATGTGTACCTTGACCATCCACATAAGAACCTAATGGTGTACCCGACCAACCGGTATAAGGCGTTTGGTTATTAACACTTGTTAACATAGCAGGATTCCATAACGCGACAGTCCAGCGCATATAACGGTAAGGCAACCAACCTAAACCTTTTGAACCACCCATAATAGTATGTGGCAACGTTTTGCCTGTTTGGCTCTCACCAGTAATTTTATGCTCTGGTGTCGCATGCTGCTGCCAAACTTGATTAAAGTTAGCATCGTTAATACCATCAGCAGTACAATTAACTGTTGGATCAACATAAATATCTACGTAATCACCTGAACGTGTATTTTGCACTGAATCTAAAGTGTTTTGTAACTGAGTACCTGCCAAATTCACCTGTGAATTATTCAGCTGATAAGTATCGGCATGCGCATAATCATGATCAGCAGAAGTCATCGTACCGGTATGATACTCATAACCCATCCAAACATAATGATTAGCACTTTGACTTTTTGAAACTGGATAGTAATCACGAAAAGATGCACTACCTGCGTTACTGATCATGCCACCATAGGCACCAAAATCACTTTCACTTGGATCAAATAAATCACTTGCATGATTGGGATTAAAATAACTACTTTCCATAAAGTCTAATTCTGAATTACGCTTCGCACCGTTTTGATGTAGCCATTCATGATCACCTTGCAAGAAAGATTGATAACCAAACAACCAGCTTGAAAAGCTCGCGCCTGTTTGGGTTGGCATTTTAACACACATCATATAACGACCTGATGCCGCACGATTACGCGCAATAACACCTGCGCCTGTACGCACATGTAAATCAGCCATAATTTGCTGCATATCCTTGTGATCATCCGATGTATTCAGCGCCCAGAAAACACATTTATTAGCACCACCTGCCGTACAATAATCCGGTAAAGTTGAAGGTGTTACACGACAAAGATCATTTGGACTATCGATGCTTTTATCACAATCACGCGCAACATTTTCAGCACTCGGTGTATAAGAAGCATCTAAATCTAACACATTAATTTGTGTATCACTTGATCGAAGCTGCATTGAAATATCACCCAATAAAGTAAACAACTTCGCAGCAGGCGTACCTGGATGATTATCCACTAATGGCTGTAAATTTGTTTTATACCAGCTGATAAAATGCGTCGCATCTTCACAACCTAGGGCACTGTAAGCGCCTGAATTCGCATTACAAATAGTTGCATCAGCATTTACCTGGCTTGTAAAAATATCATGAGGCCTAACCAATGGAATATCTGATTCAGTTAAAGCCATATGGCCATTAAAGCCACCCCCAACATTGCTTGGTATTAATTTGACATTCATAGGATCAACGCCACCATTTTGGCCGCCCCATTGTTTTGCCATACTCATAAAACCATTATTAAAATTTTTCTCAATGGCAGCATTCGATGCCCTACAGGCAACTTGCTCACTACCCGCTTTAGAACAATCTTGCAAATGTGAGAAATCCGCATAAAAAACTTTATCACCAGTCCAGTACTGATCTTGTGGTGTGTTAATCCAAAAAGGCGCATCTCCAGGGAAATCTGAAGCTGCTGCTGTAACTGTAGGATTGGTTAACCTATAAATTCGACCAGTATCCACTGCATCTTTATAGTTTTTATAAACACTAAATTTAGCAGGGCAATATTCTTGCGTTTGACCATCAGTCGCAGGGTCACAACTCGCAACAATATTTAGTTGTAACTTGCCATCAACAAGCGCACTATGCGAAACACCTGAACCTGTTTTCGAATAATTATACATAAGTGTTGGCAAATCAGTATCGCCTGCTGTTAAAGCAACAGCTTGCCCATCTTTAACAGCACTAATATCAAATGTATAAGTATAAGTATCACCATTTTTTAAATAATACTGATCAACCGGATCGTTGATTTGCAAATGTGTTGAAGTACTTGGGTTTTTTGAAGATATAGACATAACCGCATGACCCGATGAATCATGACTTACCCATTGCTTATTATCCCAACCATTATCTAACAAAATTTTATTAGTAATATTTTTTGAATTATTAGCCAGCACCGGTGAACGACGCGAATTTTTTAAATAAGTATCATACCAATTCACACCTGTTTGCATTTGATAATTGGCGTAACTTGGCTGCGCAAAATACAAAGGTCGATTTGGAAATATATTAGCAAAATCAGCATTCATGTCAGGTGCGTAGCCCTGACCATAACCTATATAACTAACTTGAAAAGCTTCGGTTAGATTTGGATTCTGCGTTGTATCGCCATAAGGTAATGCCAATGAAATATAAGCATCTTGTTGTGTTGCAGGATACCAATTAGTAATATCACTTTTCCAATCCGAAAAAATTTTATCATCATGTTGGTAAGCATTATCAGAATCAAAATAATAATAATCATCCCACCATGCAGATGAAGGGTTGATCGTTCCAAAAAACAAGTTTGCTGAATTTTTATTACTTTGTTCAGTCGTTAAAATCTTATAATCAGCTGGATTAATAACATCACCAACATCAGGTGCAGTATTATTAATAGTTGTCATATCAGGTTGAGCTGAACTCAATGCAAGACCCGCTTGCGTTGTTATACTTAACGCTGGCGCTTGCGAATCGCGTCCACTCATATAGGCAAAAGCATTGAGTAAACCACCATTGACTGGCGTTTGCGCTGCAGGAATTTTTCCAATTAAATAAATATCACGGTTATTCATTTCATAACCATGATTTTTTGGCATGGTAACTACTAGAGCATGATATGTTGACAGGTTAAAGTGATCAACTACATCCGTTGCAATCTGACCATTGGCAATCGTTTTAATTTGCGCGGTTATGTTCGCAGTGAAGTCAGAACTAACACCAGCTGGAACAACCATAGATAAACCATATGTTTTTAACATCGCATTAATAGCATCAAGACCAACCACTGGTGCTGACATATTAGTAGCTGCATTAAAATCAATGGCACCCGATTCATTTTGATAAGGCGCCACTGCTGATATATTAAGCTTCGGTGCCTTAGTTGCATAACCCGATTGTGATATAAAACCTACAGCAGCAACCGTACCAATAGCCGCTAAACGTGCGATATTCATTACTTTCATTTTTTTCCCCGATTTATATTTAAAATTACGATGAGGCAACACTACGCCCAAAACATTAACAAATACTTAAGGAATATTTTATATGCTATGGATACTACTATTTTTAAAGGGTTTTATTAACAAACCAAAAATTATATTTAAGATAACTTTAATAAATATATCAATAAATATTTCGCCAATGTACTGTAGGTACTTTTAATAACAACAAGCGATAAATAACAGCCATCATTTTATATGGTCATTTTTATTGACTTCTTCAGCCTGCGAAGGCATCATAGCCAAAATATATATGATCATTATTAGTGACGTGATAAATTTATGCTTCCTTATGGCCCAAAGATTACAGGCTCACAGCTAAAAAACTCAGAACTTTTTAATGTTTTAATAGACCTTAATGCTGTCAATTCTTTTAAAGAACATCACCCACCCACCGTTCTCTGCTGCCTTAAAGACTGTCGTGACTTTTACAAAATGATATCTATAGGCGTTAAGTTTATTGTTGGCAGCGTTAGCAATTGGTATATTCTTAAAGAAGCCTGTGAACCACAAACAGCCTGGACATTAGCAGTATTAGCTGCATCGGTATCAGCTTATAATCGAACAAGGAACTGGTGGTTGTGGGACAAGCAATTATTATATCCCTATAAAAACCCACCTAATAAAAAGAATATGTGTTTTGGTTGCTTCCCAAAAGAGATGAGTTTTGGCTGCATCTTTTTAACATTTAATACCATACTGCAGCTATTTAATAATTGGCTCATCCACCCTCCATCCTATACAGTTCAAGTTTGGCATGCTTGTATGCATCTAGCGCCTGAAAAGCTACCTAAAACAGTTACTTGCCTTCCTTGGGAATTTGTTAGCGGTATTATCCTAGCTATCTTTGTTGCTATACAATATCAAATCAATCGAATTGGCAAACAAGATATGCAGCTAAAAAAACTTGTGAAAAGCTTTAATTCACTACGCAAACGATATCTTCATACCAATGAACAACAACCATTAACTTGCGCTGATAAACGCCATAACTGTTCTATTTCAGTATTATTTACTCTGGCAGCAGTAGTGATGCTTGGCACAACATTCTCATATGCCATGATATCTTTCTTTACACTTAAAACAATCATGGTTGATTTTATTAATTTCTTCGCAATCAAAATTAATGCCAACAACAGCATCACAAATGCAAGTTTAACTTACAGCATTAACTTAACAGTCTCATTAATTTCAATTGCTGCCGGTATCTTTCAATCAATATGCACCTCAGCTATTATTTTTTCACTATTTAATTGGAAAAACAATATTCAACCACATATTAATGGCTACAAAAACAAAGGTAACGTAGCAATTATTTATCTTTCAATGATAATGAATCTTTTATATAGCGGCATAAACACATTTATGACACTGATTTGCACGCAGGACTTTCTAAATAATTTAAATCACCCCAGCACAACCAATACAACCAATAGCACGCTATTTTTAGAAACAACTAACAATACCGCCAATGGATTTAACTGCTCAACACATGGATCATCACTACCAAGCGCTCCAACAATTCATTATAGCTTAGCAACAACCTCGTTGGCCTTAATCATTGCTGCATTACAGAACTTTCCAATTTTTTTCAACAATACTTTTTATAATGCACTGCCTAATATTTCCGGGGCTGAAGATAGTGAGCTACAAAAGTTAAAAGAAATCAATACAGAGTTTAATCCATCATGCTATTATTTTAAAAACCGCGGTCGACGCAGCGTTACAGATCAGTCCTTATGTGCAATGTTTTCTAACCCTATTAAACAATATAAAAAAGATGAATCTACTTTGTATGTTTATGATAGACAAACACTCATTGAAGACCTTAAGAGTATGCGCACTACCCATAACTCACCTTAGCCACCCCGTGCTTAAACCGGGATCAAGCTTGACAATGGTGCCATATTATGGCACCATACAACCTATGAAATCAAAGCACAATAAAACTTTAGCAAGCATTTATCATAATCCAGTTAAATCTAATATCGCCTGGAGTGATATAGAAAAGATGCTTATATCCCTAGGTGCTGAAATAAGCGAGGGCGCCGGATCTAGAGTCAGGATCTACTTAAATGGCATTCGCGCAGTTTTTCATAGGCCGCATCCTCAAAAGGAAACGGATAAAGGTGCCATACAATCCATGCGAAGATTTCTAACTGAAGCAGGAGTAAAACCATGATGAAACATAAAAATTATATTGGCAAAGTAGAGTTTGATGATGAGGCCGACATCTTTCATGGCGAAGTTATCAATACTCGTGATGTCATTACATTTCAAGGAACTACAGTTGATGAAGTCAAAAAATCTTTTGTTGATTCAGTAGAAGATTACTTAGCATTTTGCAAAGAACGTGGCGAAGAACCTGATAAACCATTCTCTGGAAGATTCAACTTAAGAATTGAGCCAGAACTGCATCAAAAAATCTATATTCTTGCGCATGCACACAAGATGAGCCTTAACGCTTGGTTATCTCAGGCCATAGAAAAAATAGCCCAACAAAAAACTTATGATTAAGTAGGTCTCAGCACCCAAGCTGCGATCCCGGGCTTGACCCGGGACCTGCCTTCCCAAATGTCGCTTTGCTCCTCCGGGATGACATAAAAAAAAGCGTTCGCAGTCACCCAGCTCGACGCCTCGGAAATTTCGAAGAAATTGTACGGGGTCCATCAACCTTTAAAAACTACTTCTTCAACACACCCACAACCTTCTCAATAGAATCATTCAAATCATCTAGAGATCTTTTAATTTGTTCTAGCATACGATCCAAAGTATCTTTCTTTAAATCTTCATGCTGCAAAATACTATCCCAACGAACAATTAAATCATTACACTCTGGCGCAACAATATAGGCCAAACCACCCTTAAGGTCTTGCACAATTATACGAATTTTCTCTAAATTAATCGCTTGAACTGCATCACCCAGCTGTTTAGTTTCTTTGGGAATAAAATCCAAAGTTGCTTCAAGCATATCTAATAACTGCGATGGATTGCTCACTGCAAATTGGTCAAGCATAGCATCAATATCTAAAATATACTTTTCAACCTCTACCTGTAGATCTGTAGACTCAGCTTCATTTTTATTATCAATAAAATTATTAAATAAAGATTTCAACTGATGACGGGATAGCGGCTTAGAATAAACCTCTTGCATACCCGCTTCTATACAAGCAGTTTGGTGACTCGCCCGCGCATGGCCCGTTAAAGCAACAACGGGAACATCATTGTTTTCAGGCAAAGCACGAATGCGGCGCGTTGTTTCAATACCATCAATACCCGGCAAACCGATATCCATTAGAATCAAATCATAGCGTTTTTTTAATGCCGCTTTTACTGCATCTTCACCGCTTTCAATGAGCTTAACTTCACAATTATAATCATTTAATAAACGTATCACCGCGCGTGCCGGCAAAGGTGAATCTTCAACCACTAATATTTTTGCTTTTCTATTAATCGATGTATCGAGCAGTGTAATTTCACAAGATGCCTGATCAGGCTTTATAATGGCGGGTGCCACGACTCGATCAAAATTAAGCTCAATAGTTTGTGCCGATTGCGCTTTATCAAAGGGCAAATCAACAATAAACTTAGTGCCTTTGCCAACAACACTATCAACTTTAATATGCCCTTGCATTTGCCCAATATATTGTTTAACTGAATAAAGACCAAGGCCACTACCTTTATAAACACCCTGATATGAAGATGATAACTTAGCAAACTGGTCGAAAATCTCATCATATTTATTCGCAGGAATGCCCACACCAGTATCTTCAACAATAAGCTGCAAACTTATCTCATCACTAGCTTGTGAAGTTACCAATAGGCTCACAGAAACAAAACCAGCCTCAGTAAACTTAATAGCATTAGCCACTAAGTTACTAACAATACGCTCAAAATACTGACCATAACCTTTAACCACTTTAGGCACATCTGGCGCAATATCTGTTTTAAAATCTAATTTTTTATTACGCAAAGAAACGCGCATTAAAGTCATTACATTTTCAATCACCTCAATCGGATTAAACACACCGATTGGCTCATCAAAATAACCCGACTCCAAGCTCACATATTCCAACACATCATTACTTAAACGCAATAACTGCTGCGTCGCCTGCTTAAGATATTTTCCACACTCACGCACCTCCGGATCCTTCGCACGCTCTTCGATAAACTCTGTTTCACCCAACATCCCCGTAATCGGCGTACGCAGATCATGGCTCATATTAGCAATAAATTCAGCTTTAACTTCGTTAGCAGCTTCTAATTTCTTTTGGGTCTCTTTAAGTTCGGTGATGTCTTGGGCGATACCAATTGTTCCAGTAATTTTTCCGTCCAAATCTCTTAATGGAAGCTTTTGAGAATAAAATACTCTCCTTTCACCGTCTATTTCACCAACTTCCTCACCCTCAAATATTTCACCATCCGAGATAATCCTCTTATCAATTCTTTCAACATCTTCTACAATTCTTTTTTTGTCTTCCAAGCTTACTTTATCAGATACAAGGTCGATAGACTTTTTACCAATAAGATCTTTTGCACTATCAAACCCCATATGTTTTGCCATAAGTTGATTACAACCAAGAAAAGCCCCGGATTTATCACGCCACCAAATATGGCCTGGCAATAATGTTAAAATATTTTTTAATGATTCAAGTTCATTTCTTTTATCAGTTATATTTTGAGCAATACCCAACAAACCTATTACATTTCCTTTGCTATCCTTTAAAGGTTTTTTAGTTGACAAATAGACCGTGCTTTTTCCATTATTAAATACTACCTCTTCACCTTTAAATATTTTATTTTCATTTAGAACCAAATTATCATTTAAACTTATCTTATTAATTGTATTTTTTTGAACATCTTTAGGCAATGATTTACTCATTAAAGAATGACTATCCAACCCCAATGCCTCTTCAACAGATGAAAAACCCATTGAGTGAGCCATTTCCAAATTACACCCAAGCAATCGACCATCAACACCCTTCCACCAAATATTTCCAGGCATCATTTCAATAACATTTTTTAAAGCCTTATTCTCATAACCAACCTTAGAAATGTCAAAAGAAATACCAATTAATCCAATTATCTCACCAGCTTCATTTTTTAATGGTGCTTTATATGATTGAAATGCAATCGTTTTACCATTAGGTAAATGCACTTCTTCTATAGTTGTTATAGATTGATCTTCAGAAACAACTTGCTTATGCAGCCGATCAAGTTGCTCAATATTAGATTTGGGGTAAATTTCTTCTCTAGATTTACCAATCATTTCATCTGGAGAGCCAAAGCCTAGATAAGTTGCCACTGACTGGTTACAGCCAAGAGCATTACCATTAAGGTCTTCCCAATAAATATGACAAGGCAATTGCATTAACAACTGAAGAATAAGATGAGAGGAATTATCAACATCCATATTAACCAAGCTCCATTCGATTAACTCCATATAAGTCCATTTATTATACACGGACGAAACAAAAGAGCAACCCTTAAGTCTTACAAGAGATATGCGATACCGCCAGCGTATCTGCCCGACTTTTGCATAAACCATCCGCTAAAGAACTTGCCTGCAAATGCCTCAATTCACGCAGTCGTGCGTCGACCCAAGTTTTTGAAAAATAACCATAGAGAGGCAAAAATGGATTGTCATTTAAATAACCTAGTGATTTACAAAGATAAGCCGGATGGCTTGCAGCATTAGCTTTTAATATATAACTCAAACCTAAGCTACTCAAACGTTGACATAAAAGCTGCTTTGTCTGAGTAAGCTTACTATTCTTTACATATGACTCTAAATTAATAATTGGCTGCTTTAGCTTTAATTCATGGTAATGTTGATTTTGATCCTCAACATAAAATTTACCAGCTTCACACTTCAAGTTGACATATTCTTTGAACTCATTTGCACCATCCTCAATTAAAACTTGAAACCTCACTGGCAAGTTATATATTTCAATTAAGTCAAGCATACATTGTATGGTTACACTTGATGGAAGAACCCATCTACCAAGCATATCCCGCCGTAGCAGATGGAAGATATAACTCTCATTGCCACAAAAAAAATTCATACCCACCAGAAACCGCACCGACAAAAATGAATTTATTTTTTGGAAATGCAATAGAATTTTTTCAGACTTCCTCTGTGAGAAACACCAATCACATGCAAAACTACTATAATCAAGCACCTGCCTATCTATAGTCAATCTAAGCTTGTATTTATATAAAACATAAGATAAATGTATAAACAGAAAATTATTGTCAATATGATAATCTAACTTATACTTAGCCAAAAAAATCTTTAAATTTATAGACCCTTCAATCTGATTATGCGGAATCTGATACTGCCTTAACAACTCTTCTACTTTATCTGCTTCTTGTTTGTAAACTTGTGATTTACAAAATGCTTGAGTGCTAGTTTTGATATTAATTTCTTTTAGCATCACTGCTAATCGGACTGCTCTTATTTGGCAAGCTGATTCGCCCACATGCGCATCAAATAATTCGAGCTTACGGTCTATATAAAAAGCATGGAGCGCTTCAGAAGCTGAGCGATAGAGATGCATTAATAAATTCAAGACTTTGATTTTTTGCTGATTATTGGTAAGAATAGTTTGCTCTTTATGCATCATCAGCAAATCTGAAAAATGCCATTCTTTTTGCGCCAACTTAAGATATTCGTAGTAATGCGGATTATCGATAGTTTCCGGCAATGGCAAATGGTTCCCCATGTGCTCAATAGACTCTTCTTTATAAAGCCTAGACATACCAGCCCCCTCATGCCCCAAAAAATTTATATAAACGATCCAACAATGTGCGTAGTTTATACGATTTTAAGATTTTAGGCAATATAGGGTAAATCCTTGAGTATAAATAAGATTAAGATAGTTTAGAAGTGGACCCCGGACAAGTGCTACGCACTTTCCGGGGCGTCGAGTTTGTGTGATTACTAGTTCATTCCATAGCGTCGAGTTAGTGTGGTTGCGAGTTCTTTCCATGCCGTCGAGTTAGTATGGTTGCGAGCTCTTTCCATGGCGTCGAGTTTGTGTGGTTGTATACATACCTCCCCAAGTTCAACATCCTGGAAAGTACACCTTTTCATGTTCGTGTAGTTGTATGCACACTTCCCTATATTCGACTTCCTAAAGTATATACCACCCCAAGCTCGACGTCCCGGAAAGCGCTTGCAGCGCTTATCCGGGATCTCACACTTTTTAGTAAAAATTACTGCATCAAAATAAAAATATTAACATTGAAAATGTCTTTAATACCTAACTTAAATTCCAATTGGGCATGACACGCTCATCAGATAATTCTGATAGAATATCGAGATGCACGAAGATATTCATTTTCTTTAAATTTTCTTCTTTGGTTGTACCGCCTAGAGCAAGCGCTGGGACAAAACCATACATCTCATCTGGTCCTAAGGGGCCAAGGCGTTTTAGTGCAGGTGCGAAGAGTGGTTTGTCTTCCATATCATCTAAATCAAATTTACTTTTTTCAGCAAAACCAAAGAACATGCTAATCTTCTTATCCCATTTTGTATTAAGAACCGTAATCCAATTTTTAACAGCGTAAATGGCATTCCACATTGGATCTACTTTTATGATATGTCCATTCTTAGATCCAAATGCAATTAACTCACCAAAAGCTGTTCTTGCAAAAACATGATAATCATCAATAGCTGGCAATGGTGTTGGCTCAAGCCAGTCTTCTAAGGTATCGGCATAATCATCTGGATTCACCGTCCAAATTAAACCACCATCATAGCCACACCAGCCTTCATGCTGCCAATAGGTAAGTAGTAAGTCAGGTAATTTACCACGATATTTTTATATGGACGCTTGTGGCACTGGTTGGTGACAAGTGGCTTCTCCAAATCGACGAATAAATCTCTTAAAATCGCGGTCTCTATTATAATCGGATTGCATTAACTTTCCTTAAGCTTTGGGTGGGCAAATGGTAAAGGTAGTAAAATATGGACCCCGGACAAGCGCTACGCACTTTCCGGGGCGTCGAGTTTTGTGGTTACTTAGTCTTTTCGCTAATTTTTTAGGTCTGTGCCTCCACTGGAAGCATTAATCCACATTCTTGCTGATTTCTCTCGAGGCAATACACCTTACAATAATTTCAAACTTACTCAGCAAATTTTCCAACTCAGCTTCGTCACACCTTAAAAATTTCAAAAGCGCTTCTTCTTCCCCGTGCGGATAACCCAACAAATTAAGCAAACATAGCTTAATTGTTCTGAGAGCATCTAAGTCATTAGGATTAGTTCGAGGCCAATTAAGCTCAATTTCATCAACTTCTTTTCGTGTTTTATGCATTAAACATTCAAATTCATCATCATTTTCAATATAAGGCCCACTTACAATCGCTTTCAGTGATTTTCCTACTAAAATTTTTTCATATTCATTCAAATCTTTTATTATCATTTATTACACCTTATTATTTATATATCTTTTTGGCTATCAAAATACCTTTTTCCTATTTTAGGCTTAAAAGCAGTACCGCCATCTCTTTTAAGCGGATCTTGAACAATATATGTTTGAGACTTATCATCCCAATACTCCTTCCTCCCATTTTCTTTTTCAATTATATCAGAAGGGTTATACATTATTTGTTTAATATGCTGATGAAATTCCTCCTTAGAGGACACCCCAGGGAACTCTTTCCTAGTAATAACATGTTTATACCAAGCGTGTCCATGAGCTATGGACTTAGAATATATTTCTATATCATCGCCCTTTTCAGTATTCACCTCACTTTTTTTCTTATCAACAACACCATCATCTTCAGCTCTTACCATAGCGCGCTGGATGGTGCCTTTGTCACCGCCAATACTCTTAGCGATCACGCCTGTTTCTGATGAACCTTCTACTAAACTGCTTTCACCAAAAGTGACAATTGCTAAAATAATGGCTGGCGCAGCACGACCAAGCATATGTATGTCATCCAATATCGAGGCGGCTTCAAAATATCGCAAGGGAAATTTAACCAGTAATTCCAAACAAGTAGGATCAGTAAGCAACCTAGCAAGGCATTCAATATCTTTTTCGGTGGCTTTAACTTCTGATTTAAGTTTATCAAAATCTTTTTCTAATGCGCTCACATCACCTTGTTGTAAACACGTCCAAATAGTTTGACCGATTGCATCAATCGCCTCAATCGGCATAGCAAGTGTTTTAACAACACCCACAACAAGATCTTTCATGCCGCTTCCAAGCCCTTTGAAAAAAGCTTCGGTATATGTCCAACCTTCGCCATACCAACTTTCTTTTTGTAAAGCTGCTTTTTGTTTAGCCGCATTTACTTTCGTTTTCGCAATAATGGCATCGAGTTTTTGTTTAAGCTGATCAACCAATTTATCATGATCTTTTTTGATAACTTGCTTGCCGTTACTGTCAGCATCTTCGCGAGTTAAGCCATAATAAACTTTAACAGGCCCAGGTGGCATATTCTGCTTGGTATCTTTGCCGTCACCACCTAACATACCCAGGTGATGATCTTGCTTGCTATCAATAATTCGATAATAAGCATGCTTTTGATTTTCTGCTTTACCATCCACATAACGTTGATAATGCACCGTTAATTGGTAATCAGTTTTGGGTTGTTTAGACCGAATAATATCTTCAATGGGAACCGGCTTTGGCTTGGGGCGCAGTGGCGCAACAGGCTCTATCTGATAAGGCCTTTTTAAGATCTCATAATAGTCTAAGGTTGGGCGCAGCACATAAGCTTTAGGAAAATGATCATGATCATTTGGCGGCCATATAAGATCACGGGGCACATCATTATTATCAACGTAGACGTAAGTTAAACGATCATATTCATGATGACTATATTTAATTGGATCAGTTTTATAAAGCTCCTCGCCAATAATAAAATAGTGATAATACGGCTGCATGGAAAAATCAAGATCATCTTGATAACATGGCCGATAATACTTAATATCGGACTCTGAAATGAATACACTCTGATGCATCGCAAATTTAATATCGCTAGGCAGATGCGCAAAAGTAAATTCATCCTGATCGGAATATCGTTGTGAGTTAAAAAACATAGCTGGCCTTAATTATCTTGTTTAATGAGAAGCAGCGGACAGCTGTTATTAAATCAGATTTATGTGCCGTTGTATCCCCGTAAAAAATACTAAAAATGACGCTAAATGAGACATTATTACACAATCCAAGCTATAATTAAGAGGATTGGATTAGATTGAAGATATTTTAAATTAATACGCTTCTTGCCAATACTTAATAAAATTAAGCTGCTCTACCTGCATTTTTAACCGGCTTAAGGCGCAAAGATTTTCTTCTTTTTTCAGCCAAATGCAAATCATATTGGGCTTGCAAATCTATCCACATTTTTGAATCTGTTTTAAAGACAATAGATAATCTTACTGCCATTTCTGGGCTTATAGACATACGGCCATTTAATAGTTTAGATAAAGTTGACCTAGCTACATTTAAACAATCAGCTGCTTCGGTTATTGATAACCCTAAAGGATCAACACATAAACTTTTTACCATTAACCCCGGATGTTTTGGATTATGTATCATTTCACTCTCCTCAATTTAATGATAATCTAAATAATTTACCAAGGTTACATTTGCACCATCAAAAGAAAAAATAACTCGCCATTTTTTATTAACTGTGACCGCATAAAATCCCTTCCAATCTCCCGTCAACGCATGAAAACCCAAGCCTGGCAATGCCATTTGCTTAGGATTTGTAACAACATCCAAAATCTGTAAAATATCATGCAATTTATCAGCATGCTTTACATTAATTTTAGCTGTACTTCCCGTCATATAGAAAAGCTTTAGACCTTTATGTTTCCAACTAACTATCATAATATTGTAGCACGTGAGGTCACGCCTCTCAACCTATGCCTTCTACCTTATTTAATTATTTTTAACCGCTTTGGTTTATGAATAAGAATTAGAACAGATTATTGGTAGGTTGTAGCCTAGTAAAAATTACTGAAAATATAATCTTTTAAGTATTTGTTGATACTTCCCCTCACCAAAATCAAAGATTTTGACTCTCCCCAGGGAGAGTAACAGCAAGGCGGGGAATCAAGGATTTCGGGGAGGGGATTTTGACTAAATTGATAATACTTAAATTAACAATACCTGCCCCCTTCTTTGAATCATCATCTTCCAGATAACTCTTCGCCTCTTTACAAGTGGTGAATAGACTTTCTGTACTCAGATTAAGTTATGCAACAACGCCTTGAAAAAGGAGGCAGCAACACTTTCTTTCCACGCCCTGCAATTGACCAAACCTGACTTAATATGATAGCTTAGAACATGCAGCCTAAAGGAGTAGTGCATGAGTCAAAACAATAAAAGCAACACCTGCACATCTACCAGTAACACAAAAAATAACTCTAAAACAAAAGATCCATTTATGGATTTATTTTTCTGTTTTACTGGTAGTGACATGCCAATATATCCAACAAATAAAATAAATGCATCTGAAATGCTAAACAACTCCGAGCTAAAGCAACACAATAAAGATGGAGACTTAATTATTGTTGGCAATAATATCATCTATGTTTATGATAAAAACAGAAACAAGAAGCTCATCCAAAGCTTAGCAGGCACCTCTGCCTTCTTTCCGCTCAGCGCTATTTCACACTTAAGTGCTCTTTTAGCTTATGCTGTCACTATTAAGGAAAATGGCGACGACTATAAAACCAGCTTGCTTGACACCCATGCATCTATCCAAACCTGTCTAAGCTATAATTTGCAAAGCGACTGGATTGATAGCGCTGATCTATCAGGATTTGAAACCCACAAAGATACTATTACAGATATGCTCAATTATGGCTTACAAATGACCGCTGATTTCATTACAAATATTCTTAGCGATAAAATAGAACTTAATATTGATGCACTGAATACATTTTCCACCAAAGGCAGCACCAACTTTCCAATTCCATTTAATAACGTCTTGTTTGGCACTATGATTACCTTACAGTTATATAGTTTTGCAGTTGGTTATCGCGAATTAACTAAATTAAATATTGATTGGCCTAATTCAAAAACATTTATTCAGTATGAAGCGGGTGGCAACATTTCTGCTGGCGGCACACCGCGTAGCAATTTTTATGTATTATTTATGGAGCTGGCATCCAATCATCAACTAACGGGCGATAAAATATTTATCACACCTTTTTTAGTTGACAAACCCTCCTTAGGAAAAAATCAATTAACTAAACAAGATTTTCAGTATTTTGAAAGCAGCTGGGATATCATTGCTGGGCATCGAACACTGGCAAAAACATTATTTCCTAAGTCACCAGATATACCATTACCAAAACGCAAAACCATGCCAGGCGATTATAACCACTCAACCGAAGGGGCTATCAAAGATTTTGCGACACGCTTAAAATTTAGTTTATATTATCCACAAGAATCAATAACAAACTGCGTAGGCTTTTGGATTCTAGAAGAGCTAGCAGATAAAAAATGGAATTATAAAAAGTTAAATATCCCAGGCTTAACGAGCGGATTCCCTGATGGCATAACCGCTTACCCAAAGAGTAATTCTTAAAAATATATTCATGAGCAATGCGATTGACAATAAAGTCATTTGGCTAAGCATATACATCAAAAGTATGCGCAGCATCCAGCTTTATCCTTGCTTATATTTATGTAAAAAACGACTAGCTACCCTGCCGCCAAACTGGAAATTTTTGCATAGCTGTTTTAAAAAATTCAGCGTTATAAAAATAATTGAGCCATGCTTGTATGGCAGTAAAATTTAAATTAGCAAACCAATCATTATCCACTTTGCTGACTTGGCGGATAATTGGAAATAAAGCAGCATCTGCTAAACGACATTGATTACCGGTAAGAAAGCCATCTGGCTTGAGCATTTCATTTAAGTTAAACAACCACTGCTGGCAAGCCTGCTGTGCTTGATGCCAGTGCTCGCTGTTTTCTTGGTATTTAAAAACACGAATCAATTTCAATAAATCTTGCAAAGGTTTGTGTAACAATGGATGATCTATTATCTCGCCCCAGTTTTCAGGGTCATTTTGTGCAATCGCCCACAACATAATATCATATGACTCATCAATAATTTTTTCACTTGGTAAGATCAAAACTGGCACTGTGCCTTTCGGTGAAGCTTTTAATAAGGCTTCTGGCTTATCACGAAGATTGACCTCGCGTAGCTCACAAGTTTGCTTGGTGTACGCTAAGGTGATGCGAGCACGCATGGCCCATGGGCAACGTCGGAAAGAATAGATTATTGGAAGTGTTTTTTTCATGGTGGAAGTTTACTTGAGGCTTTGATATTTTGCAAAGCATTACCCCTTATCAAAAATTAGTTATGAATCCCCCCTCTCCAAAATCAAAGATTTTGACTCTTCCCAGGGAGAGTAACAGCTTGGTGGTTAATTACAGATTTTGATTTTCCCCAAAAAGGATAACAGCTTGGTGATTAATCATAGGCTTTGACTTTCCCCAAAAAGAATAACAGCTCGGTGGTTAATTACAGATTTTGATTTTCCCCAAAAAGAATAACAGCTTGGTGGTTAATTTAAAATCTTATCTCTAGCACAAGGGAAGAGTAGGTACTTCACAAATTATGTAGCAATACTTTTAAGGCAGTAATATTTAGGTAATGAGCGCAGGTCAAGAAACAGCCGCTGAATCATTAACAACCATTCGAACTGGGCGATGCATCATGTGCTTTGGTACAGGCACCCAATACACATCACCATTTTTTAATTGCACACCGATCAACCCGGCTAATACACCTTCGGGCGTAGCTAAATGACACATGCCTTGGTAAATATATTCTTCACCTGCTTGCACAGGCATTTGTTTTGCCATCATACCCTGGTTTTCAAGAATTTGCTCATTGCCTTTGCTGTCAATAGCCATCCAATGCTTTGAAAAAACAGCAATAACCTCAGGGGTACTATTTTGGATTGCAATATCATAATGAAATAGATGCACAGGTTTCTGACGCGTATGACTTAACGCCATATATTGCGTTGGAACAGTTAAGTAACGTGATGTTACTGTTATTTTAATTTTGGATAAGACGGTGGTAGCGTCCATGACAATCCTTTTGCACGAGCTCAACCATTATCCTATTAAAAAGATAACAAAAAAACAAGAGGCAAGGTCTTACGAGTCACCGAGCTTTTTTCTGCATTCTAATGTGCGACATGTCGGCGCAATTTTATCAAGCACACCATTAACAAACTGCGCAGCATCTATTATACCAAAGTTCTTAGCCAACTCAACCGCCTCATTGATCACTGCTTTATAAGGCACATCGAAGCAATAGTTCAACTCATAGATGGCAAGCTTTAAAATAGCTAACGTTAAAACATGTATCTCTTCTAAACTACGCACTTGTGGCTTTAATAGATCTAAAATTGCTTCATTATGTTCGGTAATTTGGCATAAGTATTTTTTAAACATGCGATAAACCGGTCTTGGCATATTTTCATTATCTTGAAACTGTTTGATAATAAAATCTAATGACGAATCCGTCATTTGTTGTTGATACAAAGCTTGCACGACATATTCACGCGCCAAACTTTTTGGATGGATCTTTCTTTCTTGGTTCTCTTGCATATTACTCACTCTGGGATTTTAAACTTTCAACTTCTTGGGCGAATGCAGAAACATCCTCAAAAGATCGATAAACCGAAGCAAAGCGCACATATGCCACTTGATCCAAACCTTTTAACGCATCCATCACCAACTCACCAATAAAACTGGAATCAATTTCCCTTTCGCCAGTCGCTCGTATTTTTTGTTTAATCTCTAAAACAGCCACATCAATTTGTTCTAAATCAACTGGCCTTTTTTCTAAAGCTTTTAACAAACCTTTTCTAATTTTATCTTCATCAAATGCCGCTAACGAATGATCACTTTTTAAAACACGTGGCATCACAAGCTCAGCTATTTCATAAGTGGTATAACGCTCATCGCATTCTAAGCATTGGCGACGACGACGCACTTGTGTTCCAGCAGAAACTAAACGTGAATCAATAACCTTAGTATCATTAGCATCACAGAATGGACAATGCATAAATATCCTTATTTTAGCGTTTATATACCGGATGATCCGATGTTAGCTCAGACACGCGCACCTGAATTTTTTCTAGTGTAGCATCATCTTCCGGTGCATCCAACAAATCACACATCATTTGTGCTAATTCTTTAGCCTCTGCTTCTTTAAAACCTCGGGTAGTGATTGCCGGTGTACCAATACGAATGCCGCTGGTTACAAAAGGTGAGCGCGTTTCACCCGGCACTGTATTTTTATTAACAGTAATATTCGCTTTAGCCAATACCGCCTCAGCCTCTTTACCTGTTAAAGGCTTATCACGTAAATCTATTAATATAAGATGATTATCTGTTCCACCTGAAACAACTGGGTAACCACCAGCCATTAAAACTTCTGCCATAGCTCGGGCATTTTTAATCACTTGCTGCTGATAATATTTAAATGCCGGCTCAGAAGCCTCTTTAAATGCTAATGCTTTTGCAGCAATCACATGCTCTAATGGACCACCTTGCGTGCCTGGAAAAATAGCTGAATTAATTTTTTTAGCAATCGCATCGTTTTTGCGCCCCATGATCATACCACTACGTGGACCGCGTAAAGTTTTATGTGTAGTCGTTGTAACCACATCAAAATAAGGCATTGGTGAAGGATAGCAATCGGCCGCAATTAATCCAGCCACATGCGCAATATCTGCTAAAGTGAGCGCACCCACGTCTTCTGCAATTTTTGCCACACGCTGCCAATCTAACACACGCGAATAAGCGGAAAAACCAGCGATAATTAATTTTGGCTTATGCTCTTTGGCTAAACGCTCAATCTCATCGTAATCAATTAAACCTGTTTCTACATGCACGCCATATGGAATAATATTATAAAGCTTGCCTGAAAAGTTCACTGGGCTGCCATGGGTTAAGTGACCACCCGCATTTAAATTCATAGCTAACACTGTGTCACCTGGCTCAACCAAAGCCATATACGCTGCTAAATTAGCACTAGAACCTGAGTGCGGCTGCACATTCACAAAATCAGCGCCAAATATTTTTTTAGCGCGATCGATAGCAAGCTGCTCCACATCATCTACATATTCACAGCCGCCATAATAGCGCTTGCCGGGATAACCTTCGGCATATTTATTGGTAAGCTGCGAGCCCTGCAGAGCCATAATGCCTTCACTAACATAATTTTCAGAAGCAATTAGTTCGATGTGATCTTCTTGACGCTGCTCTTCTGCAGTAACCATCTTAGCTAATTCTGGATCTGTTTGCTGGACTATGGTTTGTTCTATCATGGCGGCACACCTTTTACTCTGCTAAAGATGCCCGCTATCATAGCATGATTTCAGTTGCACAACAGCAATAAACTGCTATGCTCTTTATACCAAATACAAAAGATATTCCCAATGACAATAAGCAACAAACGACTAAAATATATTGAAACCTTAAGCCCTGATCTCAACTATACTGATATCCCCTCTCCTGTGGGCGAGCTCACCTTAATAGCTTGTGATAAAAAATTACATATGATCTTATGGGATAATGAAAGACAAACTGAAGCAGCTGAAAAAGCCTTAATGCACTTTTCCAAACATTTAAACAATCCCATCTTTCAAAAAACCCAGCAACAACTAAACGAATACTTTACCGGAAAAAGAAAATTTTTTGATTTGGATTTAGCTCTACATGGCACAGCTTTTCAAAAAAAATCCTGGCATGCACTACAGCAAATACCATTTGGCAAAACCATTTCATATGGCGAACAGGCGGCGATACTAGGCGATAAAAACAAAGCCCGCGCTGTTGGCATGGCCAATGGCTTAAATCCTATTTCCATTATTATTCCTTGCCATCGAGTGATTGGCGCGAATGGTAAGCTCACTGGCTTTGCTGGTGGGTGTGATAAAAAAGCTTATTTGCTTCAACTTGAATCTAGATTTCAAACGCTTACTACGCCTTAATATATAAGCTAGCATAGGCACCCCACTTATATTTAATTTTAGTCATAAAAGCAAATTGATCCCGGATAATTTCTACAAAATTTCCAGGACGTCGAGATGAGCACGAAACCTCCAAGGTACAAAACAAAGCGAGGAAATATCTTCGGGATAATCATCCTCACAACCTCGACGCCCCGGAAAGACAGCGTCTTATCCGGGGTCCATCGCCATTGATGCGAGCGAGTAAAAATCACCTTAATTATAAATTTACACTTACTAAATTAACTTAAATCATTTACTATACACCCACCTTTCAAGGAGCACGCTTATGCCAACCAAGCCCAACTTAGAAGCCATTCCTCTTTGCCTCGTTCTATTCGTAGACGGCATCGGCCTTGGCTTATTATTCCCTATTTTTAGCGTTTTATTTTTAAACCACCACATTGCCTTTTTAAATAACGGTGATTCCGATAGCTATCGCACTTTTTTATTCGGCTTAGCCTCGGGCATCTTTATGATCTGTTGGTTCTTTGGCGCCAGTATTATTGGCGATTTATCCGATGCACTGGGCCGCAAAAAATCCTTAATCATTTGCTTGATGGGCTCAGGCTTAGGTTATGGCTTAACCGCTATTGCCATCGATTTACATAGCGTGTCTTTAATCATTATTGGCCGCATTATTGCAGGCTTAACAGCTGGCAGCCAACCGGTTGCACAAGCCGCGATTGTGGATATCGCACCAAAAAACAAAACGGCACAATATCTTAATTATGTTTTATTAGCGATGAGCTTAGGCTTTATGCTTGGCCCATTATTAGGCGGTGTTTTATCTAATCCACATTGGCTTAGCTGGTTTAGCATGTCGACCCCATTATGGTTTGCCTCCTGTTTATCACTTATTAATATTGCGTTATTATGGGTGCTTTATCATGAAGCAGCATTTCCACATCGCGCTTTAAAAATTGATATCCGACGCCCAATTACCTTATTTTTAGATGCTTTTCGCTTTCATGCTATTCGCTCTTTATCAATTATTTATTTAATGTTTCAAACAGCTTGGGCCTGCATTTATTCTTACTTAGCTATTTTTGGTATGAAAAAATTTCAAATGGGCGTAGCGCAAACCAGCTATATGATGGCAATCATGGGCCTAGGTTTTGCCATTGGTATGAGTGGTTTAGTGCAAACTATCATGAAAAAACTTTCGTTAAAAAACATGGTGGCACTTAATTGGTTGTTAGCAGCTTTGTTTACAGCTGGCGTTATCGAAGCTAACAATATTATACTCATGTGTATTTTATTGATGTTTGCCGGCGCAGCACTTGGCGCCAGTTACGGTAACATCATTGCTTTATTTTCATTACAAGTTTCTGAAGATCGCCAAGGCTGGATTATGGGTATTACCGGTGCGATTGGCGCATTAGCTTTTGGCGTGGTCGAACTAACCACAACCGACTTACTGAGCTTTGGCTATGCAACACCGATTTGGTGCGGCGTCGTTATCATTGCCTTAGCTGCATTAAGCCTAACTTTATGGCGCGCCAAACAAACTTAAACGCACATCAAACTACTATTTTATTACGTATTATCTAGACATAGCTACCCAAAAAATATATAGTTCGAACTAATAAATATATAAATTAAGGTTAGCTATGTACTATTTAATGCACCATCAAAATAAACAAGAAACAGCTTTATATCGCTTTGATGCTCAAACTGGAACGATGACGGCCAAAGACATCACCCACCACATGCAACAGGCTTGCCAAACTGCCAGCCAAGCTTTATTGGCAAAACAACCACAAAATTTTCCATTTACTCTAATTGTTACTTCAAACAATCAAGACAAGAATCACCAGGTTGTTGGTAAGTTAAACGGTGTGGAGGCCATGTTAGCTTTATACCCAGAGAGAAAAATACTGCCTCATTTTCTAAAAGCCACTTATACCAACATTCAAGCAGCTAACCAATTTAAATTAGTCGCCCAACAATATTTGCTTGGTTTGGTAGCCAACAGCATTGTTACACAATATAGAACCAATGCACTCGACTACGCAGCTATCATACTATTCTTAATGCCCATTCTAATAGCCATCCATTTGTACCAATTTAACAATAAACCTATAGCATTGGGCAAAAGCACCTGGGAAATAGTGCAGACCTTAACAACTCCGGCTAAACCTCTACAAGCACTATCGCCACAACTTGCCATTCTACTTATGTTTGCAAGCATCGTTTTACTAAATGCTGACACTGGCTTTGCTGCACCATTTGCAGCTTGCTTGTTACTTAAACCAATGAGCCATATTTTATGGGCAAATAAAAATAATCAAGCTCATACCCAAAATAAACTTCGCATGTTAGCCCCCGCTTTATCTTACGTAGAACCTCCTGCTACAGACTTAGGCAACGAGGGTATGGATATACAAAATGCACAACAATTATAATCTATCAGCAATAATAATCAGCCAACCAAATGCCGACTGATTACAGACTTATACAGAACCGCTTTTCTTAAGCGCGTGCTTTTAAGCTATTTGGTAATTGGGCAATTATATTTAACTATGAAAAATTCATGAGCCTTGTTTTGACCAGTGATACTAAAAGTATAAATGTTAGGCTGTGTTCTAATCCACCCTTCACCCACAGTTGCATCTGTTTGGCCTTGCTCACTGCCCATCGCATAGTTGATATTGTTCCAGCTTTGATTACCATGATCGAAGGAGCAAATATGATCAGAAGAACAACTATAAGTAACTGTATTTGATTTAGGATTACCAGCATCAAAAAAGGTTAGCGAGTTACCAGCTTGCTCAAACTCCATTTGTACGTCAGGCAAAGTAACTGACTGCCCTGGTGCTACCTCACAACCCATCATTGCCATAGCACCCGAAGCAAATAATGAAGCTGCAATTCCTAATGATAATAAAGCGGTTGATTTGAATAGTGCCATAGTTCATTCCTCACATAGTTTTGTTATTTGACTATTATTTTACCAGATAATTGCAATGATCACAATCAAAAGTGCCAGAAAATGAGTTACTAACTTGTCCATATTCTGTTTTTTAGCTAAACTGGCAGGCCATTTCATTTGCAAGATAGCCATTATGTCAGACCAAAATACACCGGCCGAAAACAGTAACGCCTTTTCATTTCCGCGCGAAGAAGAAAAGGTACTAGCCTTTTGGCAGGAAAACCAGATTTTCGAGAAAAGCCTTGAGCAAACCAAAGATGCTGAGCCGTTTATTTTTTATGATGGCCCACCCTTTGCCACTGGCTTACCACATTATGGTCACTTGTTAGCATCAACCCTAAAAGACATTATTCCGCGCTATCAAACCATGCTAGGCAAATATGTGAGTCGTCGCTTTGGCTGGGATTGCCATGGAGTACCCATCGAGTATGAAATAGACAAGCAATATGGCAAACCAACTCATGAAGTGATTGAAGAATTTGGCTTACAAACTTATACCGATGCTTGCCGCGGTGTAGTGCAAAAATATAGTGGCGAATGGCGCAAAACCATCGGCCGCCTTGGTCGCTGGGTTGATTTTGATAATGACTATAAAACGATGGACCGTGATTTTATGGAATCCGTTTGGTGGGTGTTCAAATCATTATGGGATAAAGGTTTAATTTATAACGGCACTAAAGTGGTGCCTTTTTCAACGGCTTTAGGTACTGTATTATCTAACTTTGAAGCTGGCTCTAATTATCAAGATACCCAAGATCCATCTGTTATCGTATTATTCCCAATTGAAGGCGAAGACGCTAGTTTAGCGATTTGGACAACAACACCTTGGACATTGCCAAGCAACATGGGTGTTTGCGTTAATGCCGATTTAACATATTTAAAAGTTAAAGATAATGACAAAGATATTATTTTTTATGTCGCTAAAGATCGCTTTGAAACAGTGACTAATAAAAAAGATGTGACTGTTTTAGAAGAATGTTTGGGTAAAGATTTAGTTGGCAAAAGCTATCAACCTCCATTTAATTATTTCAGCGAACAAAAAAATAATGGCGCCTTTAAAGTGCATGCCGATGATTATGTAACAACTTCTGGTGGCACAGGCTTAGTGCATATGGCTCCAGCCTTTGGTGAAGACGATGCCCGTGTGATGCAAGCTGCTGGCTTTAGAGAAAACATTTGCCCGGTGGATGATCACGGCTTATTTACCAAAGCCGTTACTGACTTTGCTGGCGAACATGTTAAAACTGCTGATAAAGCTATTATGAAAGATTTAAAAGGTCGCGGCCTATTATACGATCAATCAACGATCGTACATAGCTATCCCTTTTGCCCACGTTCCGATACCCCTTTAATTTATCGCTCCATTCCTTCTTGGTATGTCAACGTTGAAAAAGTTAAAGATAAAATGATTGCCGCCAATCAACAAATCAACTGGGTGCCAAGTCATATGAAAGACGGCCGTTTTGGTAAATGGCTAGAAGGTGCACGTGATTGGGCGATTTCGCGTAACCGTGTTTGGGGCACACCTTTGCCTGTTTGGAAAAACGATGAAACCGGTGCTTATATCTGCATAGGCTCAGTTGAAGAATTAAATAAACTAACTGGCGCAACAGTTACTGATTTGCACCGTGACCATGTGGATGATTTAACTTTTACTAAAGACGGTGAAGACGGCGTTTATCGTCGCATTCCTGAAGTTTTAGATTGCTGGTTTGAATCAGGTTCAATGCCTTATGCGCAAAACCACTACCCATTTGAAAATAAAGATTATGTTGAAAATGGCTTTCCTGCGCAATTTATTGCTGAAGGTGTTGACCAAACTCGTGGTTGGTTTTATACCTTAACTATTTTAGGTGCTGCTTTATTTGACAAACCTGCTTTTGAAAATGTGATTGTTAACGGTTTTGTTTTAGCTGAAGATGGCAAGAAAATGTCTAAGCGTTTAAAAAACTATACCCCTGCTGGTGATTTACTCGATAAATATGGCGCCGATGCATTACGTTTATTTTTAATGAGTTCAGGTTTAGTAAAAGCTGAAGAACAACGCTTTAGTGATGATAGTGTTAAAGACATGATTCGTCGTACGTTATTACCTTGGTATAATGCATTTAAGTTTTTTCAAACTTATGCTGATGTTGATAATTGGAAACTAGTGGCCAAGCCTAAGCAATCAAAACACATTTTAGATATTTGGATTTTATCTCGCTTACAAAGTTTAAAAGCACTGGTTGCTGAACATATGGATAACTACCAGCTTTATTTAGTTGTTCCTCAGTTATTATTATTTATTGAAGAACTAACTAATACCTATATCCGTTTAAACCGTCCTCGTTTTTGGGAAAGCGGCATGAGCGATAACAAACAAGCAGCGTTTACCACTTTATATACCGTGCTAAATGAACTTGGCATGTTGATGGCACCGTTTACACCATTTTTATCTGAAACCATTTATCAAGCTTTGAAAAATTACAACAGTGAAACGCAGCCGTTATCAGTGCACTTATGCATCTATCCACAAGCTGATACCAGCTTAATCGATACTGGCCTAGAAGCAGCTGTCGATCGCTTACAGCAGATTTTAGTGTTAGCGCGCCAACAACGTAATGATGCTAAAATAAAAATAAAAATTCCATTAAATAAAATGACCATCATTCATAAGGATCAGCAGTTATTAAATGATATAAAAAAACTAGAAAGCATTATCAAAAAAGAAATCAATTTAAAAACGATTGATTACTGCACTGATGAAAATCAATTTATTAATTTAACTGCGAAACCAAACTCACCCGTTTTAGGTAAACGTTTACAGAAAAAATTTGGACCGATTAGCAAAGCCATTCGTGAACTTACCATGGATGATATTTTAGCCTATGAGCAAAATGGTTTTATTGAAATCGACGATGAAAAATTAGCAGGTGACGATTTATTAATTGCACGTGAAGCCAAAGAAGGTGCCAATATCGTGACCAATAGCAAGATCTCTTTGCAGTTAGATTTAGAACTAAACGATGAATTAATTGCAGAAGGTTTAGCACGTGAAGTGATTAACCGCATTCAAAAACTACGTAAAACCATGGATCTTAATGTTGCTGATCGCATTAAAGTTTATTACCAAGCGGATGACAAACTACAGCAAGTGATTAACGAATTTAATGATATGATTTGCCAAGAGACATTAACATTAGAGTTAATTAATGATTCGCAAAGCGATATGGAAAGCAATGATATCGATGGTTATGCACTGCAGTTAGCGATCGTTAAGTAGCTGCAAATGGACCTACTGACTTAACAATCAACACTAACTTTGGTAAAAACTACGGTAATAAATGACGCACATAATCCTGCACAATAAACTGTTCAAAAGTTATTTTATGGATCGTTTATGCAAACTAATATTCACCAACACCTTATTGCTGCCAATGCCGTGCTTTATGGTAGCCCGAAAAGATTTTTAAAACTGTATCATGCCTTGGGTGATGATTTTAATATAAATAAAATAAATAATTTTATACGCAAAGACTGTCATATCAGCCATGAAGAACATCAGAAACTTATAAAATATTTAGTTCACCCCTTAACCAAACAAACTTTAGATTGGCTTACTGATCCGCTGCATTATTTGATCGATCTTAATCACCCACTCTATCCTGATTTATTAAAAGAAATTCCAGCGCCACCTCCTGTATTATTTGCCATAGGTGACCCAAGCTTATTATCTACGCCACAAATTGCCGTCGTGGGCACAAGACGCCCATCACCCTATGGCTTACGGCAAACCAATCATCTGGTGAAAGACCTGGCTCTATTAGACCTAACGATTACTAGTGGCTTGGCATGCGGCATCGATACCTTTGCGCATGAATGTGCGTTACAGCATGAAGGCAATACTATTGGCGTTATTGGCTGTGGATTGGATATCATCTACCCTAAAAGCAACCGAAAACTCTATCAAAAGATGACCTCTCATGGGTGTATTATCAGTGAATACCCACTAGGTACCGCACCTGTTTCTAGCCACTTCCCACAACGTAACCGCTTGATTAGTGGGCTTTCTTTGGGCACACTGGTGATTGAAGCACGCCTAAAGAGCGGCTCACTAATTACTGCCAAATTAGCACTGGACCAAAACAAAGATGTCTTTGCTGTTCCGGGGCTAAGCCACCTCAAACAATCAGAAGGATGTCATTATTTAATCAAAAACGGTGCGAAGTTAGTTGATCAATGTGCCGATATCATAGTAGAATTGCCGGCTTACTTGAATCTTTTAGAGAAAGACACTATATATAAGAAGCGCACATCAAGTAAATCAGCACCCAAAGCTATGCCTAAGCTTAGCTTTGAAGCCCAAAAGCTGATGCGTCAATTAAAAAAAGTGGGACCACTCACCTATGAAGAATGCCTTATGGGCTGCAGACTGAATGCACAAACTTTTGCTAACGCGCAAATGGAATGTGAACTTTCAGGTTTAATTAGTTATGCTAAAGGACGATATTGGCTGCAGGAATGAACCTGGCTAAAAAAGTCATTAGAAGTAACCAGGTGCTTAATTTGGCATTGAGGCTTTAACAAAGTTATCGCCTATCAAAAAGCACACAGGAGAAGAGCGCGACATATGAAAGAAGATACACATTTCCTACAAGTCATTATTAATTTATTAGACACCGACCTTTGGCAACAAAGTTTTAACCAGCCAGAGCCACAACCTGCCAAACTACGCTTGAAATTACGCAAAGCTGGTGTTGAGCAAGATCAAATTGGCCAAGCTATTGCATGGTTTACCCATCTGCATACATCTATTTATAGTTTTGATGAAAACTTAGACCAACCAAATTATCAATCAGTATCTACACGTGTTTATGATGACGCTGAACATAGCTTACTTTCAAAATCAGGTATTTCATTTTTAGCAGAATTAGAGAGACTAAAAATTATTGACTTCAAAAGCAAAGAAATTATCCTAGACATGTTATTTACACTAGAAGCTTTTGAAATTGAAGCACCTTTAATTAAATGGGTTGCGCTTATTGTTTTATATGCCCTACCAGAACACCATGAAGAATTATTAGCACTAGAACTTTTAGTTTTAGAAACACCAGATAGAAGAGTACATTAATGACTAAACTAGTAATTGTAGAATCACCCGCTAAAGCCAAAACGATTAATAAATACTTAGGCAAAGACTATAAAGTGCTTGCTTCATTTGGCCACGTGCGTGATTTATTACCTAAAGAAGGATCTGTTGATCCAGATAATAACTTTGCCATGCATTATGTTGATGTAGAGCGCAATAAAAAGCATATCGATGAAATCGTCAAAGCGATGAGAAAGTGTGATGAATTGCTATTAGCGCCTGATCCGGATCGCGAAGGTGAAGCCATTGCTTGGCATGTAGAACAAATCTTAAAAAAGAAAAAGTGCTTAAAAGATAAGCCTGTTGGTCGCGTTGTCTTTCATCAAATCACCAAAAAAGCCATTTTAGAAGCGATTGAAAAACCGCGTGAAATCGCAATGCACTTAGTTGAAGCACAACAAGCGCGTCGCGCACTAGATTATTTAGTAGGCTTTAAATTATCCCCTTTATTATGGCGTAAAATCCGTGCTGGTTTATCAGCCGGTCGCGTACAAAGCCCTGCGCTTCGCATGATCGTCGAACGTGAAGAAGCCATTGAAGCATTCATAGCCAAAGAATATTGGACCATTGGCGCTGCACATATACTTGATGAAAAGCATTTCGAAAGTAAACTCATTGAGTTTAACGGTGATAAAGTTGAGCAATTTACCTTTACTGATGAAAAAACAACATTAAGTGCTGTCGACACTATTAAGAAAGCAGCCAATGGAAGCTTTACCGTTGCTAAAATTACCAAGAAACAAAGAAAGCGTAAACCAACTGCTCCTTTTATTACTTCAACCTTGCAACAAGAAGCCGTGCGTAAACTGCACTTTTCAACTTCACGCACTATGCAAATTGCACAGCAACTATACGAAGGTATTGATTTAGGTGAAGGCGCAACTGGTTTAATTACTTATATGCGTACCGATTCTGTGACCTTAGCACCTGAAGCATTGGCAGATATACGCAATACTATCGAACAAAGGTATGGCAAAGAATTATTACCTGAAAAACCTGTTTATTACAAAACGAAATCTAAAAACGCACAAGAGGCGCATGAGGCTATTCGCCCAACTTCTGCTGAAAATCATCCAGATAAAATTAAATCATTCTTAACTGCTGAGCAATATAAACTTTATAATCTTATTTATAAACGTACGATTGCCTGCCAGATGATTCCCGCAACATTAAATTTAACCAGCATTGATTTAACCGCTGGTGATGTGGCTATGTTTAGAGCCACAGGTTCTACTTTAGTGAACCCTGGTTTTATGACCGTTTATCTTGAAGGCAAAGATGATGACAAAGGTGAGCAAGATGAAAAACTCTTACCACCAATGGAAGAAGGCGCAACTGTTAAATACGAAATGGTTGAAGGGAAACAGCATTTTACTGAACCACCACCACGCTATACTGAAGCGAGCCTAGTTAAAGCCTTAGAAGAACATGACATCGGTCGTCCTTCAACTTATGCCAGCATTATTGCGACATTAAAAAATCGTAAATATGTTGAGATGGAGAAAAAACGTTTCTTTGCAACTGATGTTGGCCGTGTAGTTTCAAAATTTTTAACCAAATACTTTAATCAAATTGTTGATTATGATTTTACCGCCCAATTAGAAGGTGAGCTTGATCATATCGCTATGGGTGAAATAGAATGGGTGAAAGTATTAAGCGAGTTCTGGGAACCGTTTATCACTAAAGTAAAAGAAACTGACAAAAATGTGCAACGTTCAGATGTCACGCAAGAACCTATTGATGAAAAATGTCCTACTTGTGGCAAACAATTATCGATCCGCTTAGGTAAGCGCGGTCGCTTTATTGGTTGTGATGCTTATCCAGAATGCGATTACACACGTAATATGGACGGCCAAGAAGTTGAAGAACCTGAAGTAATTGAAGGTCGCAGCTGTCCCAAGTGCGAACATGATTTAGTCATTAAAACCGGCCGTTATGGTAAATTTATCGGTTGCTCACATTATCCAGATTGCAAACATATGGAGCCTTTGGAAAAGCCAAAAAATACTGAGGTGACTTGTCCGGAATGCAAAGAAGATACCATTTACGAAAGAAAGTCACGCCGTGGTAAAATCTTCTATTCTTGCAACCGTTATCCAAAATGTAAATATGCTATTTGGAATTGGCCGATTGATGAGGCATGCCCTAAATGCGAATGGCCGATCTTAAGCATTAAAACAACTAAGAAGCATGGTACACAAGTGGTTTGCCCTCAAAAGGATTGTACTTTTGCAAGAGATGCCAAGCCTGAAGAGATCCGCGAGGAAGAGGAATCATAAATCATATTCCCCCTCTCTGAATCATCACCTTCCAGGTGATTCTTTGACTTTCCCACGAGGGGAGAGTGGGACTTGTGCTTGATGTAACAATATCATCCCGGACGCCGAAGGTGAGCCGGGACCGAGTGAGCTAGGCAGTTGATAAACCATGAACAAATCAAACCAAATCCAACAAGCCACCCAATCCCTTAAAAATGGCAACCTTATCGGCTACCCAACAGAATCTGTTTATGGTTTTGGTGTTGATCCTTTCAATGAAAGCGCCATACAAAAACTACAAAGCTTAAAAAGCCGCCCTTCTGATTCATCTTTTTTAATGATTGCTGCCAATTTAGAGCAAATAAAAAAATATATAGACTGTAATGAAATAAACATTCTAAATAAAATGATACAACCAGCAGATCACCCAATGACCTGGGTATGCCCTGCAAGTAACTTAATGCCCAAATTTTTATGGGGCCCAAACAAAACTATCGCCATTCGTATTACTCATTTTCCTTTATGCAAACAGCTTTGCGAGCTATTTGACGGACCAATTATTTCCACCAGTGCTAACTTTAAAGGCGAAACACCCGCGAAAACATTTACTGAAATGCAAATATTCAAAGATCAGTTAGATATGATTATCGATGCGCCCTGCGGCAACGCGACGCGACCTAGCACACTTGTCGATTTAATAACAGATAAAGTATACCGCAAATAACATACTATTGGCTGAAATCTACCGAAACATTGGCGCAATCTAACCATCGCCATGCTCACTATTTCTTTATCATTCTCCTATCGATGTATTTAACATCAAAAATAAACAGGAGAAATAACATGAAAAAAGTAGCTTTAACTTTAGCTTTAACCGCCTTAACTGCAAGTGTCTTTGCTGGTGTTGGTCATAACAAACATTCAAGCTTTCCATTTTCAGATCAGTTTGACGTCACTTTAAGTGGTGTAGCAGCACAAGTTGCAGTAGGAACAAACACCAACCCTAACGTAACTAATTATGGCACACCTACTTGTAATGGCGATACAGAATGTACTTTCCATATTTCAAGTAATGGCACTTGGAGCGGTGGTTCAGTTAACTATACGATTGGTGATAAAGCTGATAACAAGCCTTACTGTGATGTTACCGTTACCGATGGTGCACTATCACCTAACGCTACCATGATGGCTCAATGCTTTAATGGTGCAAGTGCAAGTGCCTTACAGCAATTAAGTGAATATGAATATTCATTTAGTACAACTGCGCCTGCAAGTAAATAATTAAATTATTTGTGACACATCCTATCCCGGCCATCCCTCGCGCCGGGATTTATTTAGAATATCTAAAAGTATTTATTATCAAATAAAAACTTATCAACGCTTATTCTTATTTGCAGTTACTGCTGCAACCGCAACTACCCCAGCTGTGGCCGCAATACAACAGCAACAACACAGCAAACAACTATTATCTGATTGTTTTTGTTTTCGTGGTTTTGGTGTTTTTCTTTGAGCTGCTAATAGTGGTGTTTTCGTATTTGCCCGTTTATTTAACTTTGCACTATTTTTCTTTTGCCGTCTCGCTTGCACCTGTTGAAGTAAGCGCTTGGGTGAAAGACTTTCACTCAGCTTTGTAAGTGCTTCACGAGTAGTTTTACCTCTGAGCGGATTAGTTTTATTACCATGATCAAAAGCATAATCAGTTATAAATTGTGTGCGCCTAGCTTCTATACTTTGCAGATGTAAATTTGATACAGGGTAAATAGCCTTTAAAACTTGCTCCGTTATATCTTCATTACTATTACTTATATTTGCCATATCCTGCATTTTAATTTTATTAGTATACTCATGACCAGCAAGTTCTTTATATAACTTTTTCAAACGTGACATCACTGCTGATTTAGTCTTTGATGTATCACGTTCATTTTTATAATACTTTAAGGCCACACCCAATTGAACCAAAGTAAATGACATATTTTCTCCTCATTTCTATACATTTATGATAACTAAAGTGTAACAGAACTTAAATTTAAAAACTATCTAAGGTTATTGTATAACCGACTTAAAAGCAATAAACGAACGCTTGGATCGCCACTATCTTCAATATACCATTGCGCTGAAATAAGCGACCTTAAATAAAACCAGGCTAATAATCTTTTATAATCACAGCTTAATGACTCAGACAATTGCTTAATTCGTCTTTGAATAACAGATCCCAAATCAATATTATCTTCTATTTCATTTTTAGTTAATAAATCAAATGCAGATACTTCAAAAGCTAGCTCTCCAATCACGCCTTTTGGATCGATCGCCAAATATTTATCACCATGCAAAATAATATTTTCTAAATGCAAATCAGCATGACATATTTTTTGTGGCTGCGGACTGTTATTTAAATTACTTATTAATTTCTTAGCCAAAGGAATATATTGTGTTAAACGCTCATCTTTAATTCTATCTATTGTGTTAAGCCAATCATTGGCATGCCGATAACTTTCTATATTATTTTGCTCACAGCTTTGTAGTTTTTTTACAATATCAGCATAAATACCGATAGCCTCATTACGATTTAAATCCCTTAAAACATCGCCGGGCACTGCACGCTCTAATAATACAGCATGCAACTGATCATCATAATCAAAAACTCTAATTGCACCATGGCCATTAAAATAAAAATGCGTTTTATATTCATCGGCAATCAGCTTTTCATCACAACTAATTTTTAATACCACTGGATTATTAGGCGCTTGATCACAAAAAGCAATATAGTTATACGAAGGAAATTCAATTGGCTTAATATTTTTTAGATTCCACTTTTTTGTTAATTGATCAACAATATTGGGTAATTCAACAAGCCATTGCTCACCCTCTTCACCCCAAGCACCCACCACATGTTTTTTTAGCATTTCAAACCAAGCTTCCATAGAACTCCTTAAATAATTCGTAATTTACACATATACTCTAACCTATCAATGCAATATAATCAGCACTTATAAATAACTAACTAACCAAATAATTACCATCTCCCAGAAATATACATCTTTTCTAGCAAGATCACCTAAACTCACTCATTTCTTTATCTTTTAAGCTGAGAACTTTATTCAAAGGCAATTGATCTAAAAAGCTTTGATCATGAGAAATAAGCAGCATAGCACCCGGATAATCAAGCAATATAGATATCATATGATTTTTTGTTTCTAAATCAATATTATTGGTCACCTCATCTAAAATTAATAATGTCGGTGGTTTGGCTGCAATTAACGCTAAAGATAATCTAGCTTTTTCACCACCCGATAAGTTAGTGACACTCATCTGAACACTATCAGTACCTCTAAACAAAAAATCTGCTAAATGTTGATAGCATTGTGTCACATCCCATTTAGGCACCACTGCCTGTAATGCTTCCAATACACTTAAATGATACGGCAACTGCTGATAATGCTGATCCAAATAACCAATTTTATCTTTATCACAATCCAACCATACCCCTTTTCGCATGACCTGATTATTTTGCATCATAGCTTTAATCAGTGTTGTTTTTCCAGAGCCATTATCACCCTGAATAAGCACTTTATCACCTGATGAAATGGATAAATTTATTTTAGATAAAATATTTTTATCTTTATAACCTATCGATCCATCATTAATTTGTAGAATAACTCCTGATGATTTTTGATTTGACAAATAAAATGTTGGCTTGATATTTTTTACGATTGCCAAGTCATCTAGCCTATCTAAGATATCTTTTTTACTGTCTTGAATGGCTGCTTTTTTCTTGCCACTGACCTCTTGAGCACGGCCAGCTTTGGCATTACTAACTACTGTCGCCCATTTCTTATTGGCAATACTTTTAGCACCTTTCGCCGAACTTTTTGCCGCACGTTTTTGTTCTTGCATAAGCTTTGCATGCATTTTCTTTTTATCCTGATTAAGAATTTTTAATTGTTTGTTTAATTTATCTGACTCCTGCAATCTTTGATGATAATAATCATGATACTTACCTGAAAAAACAATAACCCGACCTCTATCAATATGCCATATTTGATTAAAACAAGCTTGCATAAAATCTTCATCATGTGTCACAGCAATAACCGTGCCATAAAAATATTTAATTTGTTCTATAAGCTGATTGCGATTTACTTGATCTAAATGATTGGTAGGTTCATCCAACAATAGACAATCAGGCATTTGCTCTAATGCCGAAAAAAAAGCATCATTAAATATTTCGCCACCACTGATCTGGTTTTTAGATGATAACAACTGCGGTACATAACCAAGCTTGATATCGCCTGGCATTGCAATGACGCCATCATAATCTTTAAACTCACCTACCAATGCTTTTAATAGGCTTGTCTTGCCTGAACCATTATTGCCAATAATGGCAATGCGATCACCAGCATGAACAAGCTGCGTCAAATCCTCAAAACAAGTTTTTTGCTTAAATTGAATAGATAGGTTTTGAATCGAAATCGGTGTATGCATATTTTTCTCTTAAAATTATGGGTATAGCTGAGCTAGAGGCTCGAAGGTGCCCATCTTTACGGGCTTTTAAGAGAAATAATCCATGTTTGTAGCACCTGTTGAATTTGATTAAGTATCTGAACTATAACAATTGATCATATTAGTGTCAAGCATAGTTGGCGCTATATGAGTAGTTTTTACGGATATTTATTATTACGGAGTAGCGTAGCATTACTGTTAATTCGTTTTACTGCAAGGATAAAGTTATGAAATTAATACAAAATAAGCTAGTTAAATTTGGACCCCGTTTAAAAGGTTTTAGCCTGATAGAACTAATGGTCGTCCTAACAATCATCGGAATTTTAACTGCTATCGCTGTGCCTACTTATCACAGTTATATTAAACGTGCTCGTTATGCTGAAGTGATTAATGCACTTGCACCTTATAAAACTGGGGTGAGCTTATGCTATCAAATGAATAATGATTTAAAAGAATGTAATGCTGGTGTTAATAGCATCCCCAAGGCTGTCTCTACTGATAATAATGAAGCCTTACCACTTATTAAAAATATTACGGTTAACAAAGGTATCATCAAAGCAACACCCAAAACCACACAAGGCTTTACCGCTAAAGACACTTACCAACTATCCCCTGAAATAACGGAGCGTGCAATTGTTTGGAAAAGCAGTGGTGGCGCTGTTGAGGCTGGCTATGCCAAATAAATTAAATCAAGCCAATATGCTTGATCAAATTTTATTTGATGAATTGGTTAAGCTAGGCGCCTTTGATAAGTTCACTTACCAAGAATCTTTGGATATTGCTAACAAACACCAGGCCTCGTATTGGCCATTTTGGCAAAGCCATAATGATTTAGTTGCCAAACACTTTTTTACTGTACTCTGTGACTATACTGAATTTGAAACGATAGAACTTAATCATTTGGATCATCTTAATAGTTTTATTCTATCTGAACCAGGACGAACATTATTTCAAAATAATATTATTCCTATTCAGGTGACTGACAATCAAATTGAGGTGGTTATATCCGCACCTCATGACATTGAATGGATTCGATCTTGGCAACAGCATCAACCCTATAATGTACTCATAAAACTATGTAGGCTTAATGATTTTTTAAAATATAAAACACACTTAACCATCGATCTTTCTTACCAATCACTTACCCATAAACAATCATTTAAAGATACACATGCATTAAGTAAAATCGTTGCCTACCTAATGCATTATGCTATAGCACATGGTATATCCGATATTCACGGTGAGCCACAGTGGAATAACTTTCAAATTAGAATGCGTAGCAACGGTTTATTACAACACAGCTACCCTTTTGATAACAAGATAGGCAAGCAAATAACTAATTGCTTAAAAATATTAAGCCATTGTGATGTTGCCAATAGCCGATTACCACAAGATGGTTACTTAGGCATTGAAGACTACCCTTCTGGAAAACAAGATGCCCGCATTAATTTCTGTCCTACTTTACATGGTGAAAAATGGGTTATACGCTTATTACCACAAAATAGAATCCTACCCTTAAATGAGCTAGGTTTTTTTGCAGAAGATTTAAAGAAAATGCAAAAAGCTATTAGCCAACCGCAAGGTTTAATTTTAATAACTGGCCCAACTGGCAGCGGCAAAACAACTACTTTATACGCTCTTCTTGAAACCTTAAACACTCATCGTATCAATATCAGTACCATTGAAGACCCAATAGAAAAACAGATTCCACAAATCAACCAAATACAAATAAATTCAGCGATTGGCTTTGACTTTGCCACAGGGCTAAAAGCCTTATTAAGGCAAGATCCTGATGTTATAATGATTGGTGAAATTCGTGATAAAGCAACTGCTGACATAGCTTTAAAAGCCTCTCAAACTGGGCACCTAGTGTTAGCTACATTACATAGCAATAGCACAGCTCATACTATATCTCGATTATTAGCCATGGGCTTTCACCCAGAATTATTAAGCCAAACAATGATAGCTATTGTGGCACAAAGGCTTGCACGGCAGCTATGTCAACATTGCAAAAATAAACAGCCGTGCAAATTTTGCAATGACGGATATGCAACGCGACTACCTATCTATGAAGTTATGAGCATTAACGCTAGCCTTAGAACTACCATTGAAAAAAAACCATTTCAAGTAGACCTGCTTGAGCGTAAGGCATGCGAACTAGGGATGCATACTTTAAAGCAAAGCGCACAAATGTTAATAGATGAAGGCATCACAGACCGAAAGGAAATTAATCGTGTTATCTTTCATTAAAACAAAGGGGCATTATACTTATAAAGGTCTTGATTCGAGAAAGAATGTTATCAAGGGAAAAATTAATGCAGTTGGTCGAACACAAGCCAAATTGAAAATAAAAGAACAAGGTTTAAATATTATTTCCTTACAACGAATTTATTTCAGTCAATTATTTGATAAAAAAATAAAATTAAATGATTTTGTAATTTTCAACAAACAATTATTAACAATAATCAAATCTTCGATTCCACTAGCACAAGCCCTGTCTATTGTGAAAAATCAATGTCCAAAATATTTAAAAACTTTTATTCAACATTGTAAAGATACCATTAAGCAAGGAAAACCACTATCAGAAGCATTAACTTATTACGACAATGAATTACCCAATGGTTATATCTATTTCATTAAAGCTGGCGAAATGAATGGAAACTTAGCTCATGCCCTAGAGCTATCAGACCATCTACTAACTCAAAAAATTAAATTTAGGAAGACACTTAAAAAAGCACTCACTTATCCTTTTTTAATTATTTTAGTTAGCTTAGCGGTTGTGTTTGGTATGATTCATTTTATCATTCCTCAATTTCAACAAATGTATCAGCAAATGGGGAGCGCACTACCTCTTACCACACAAATTGTTTTAAATAGTTTTTCTGCTATTCAACATTATTTTTTTATCTATGTGCTTATAGGACTTATATTGAGCATAACCACTTTTTCATTACTTAAAAGTCATTTAACACTTACTTTAAAATTTCAAAATTATATACTACAAATACCAGTGCTTGGTCGTTATTTACAATTAAAAGAATATATTCAATGGCTCACCTTGATGGGCAGCTTTCTACAATCAGGCATAGCTCTAAAACAGGCTTTAAACACTAGCAGCCGAGCTTTAAAGCTAAGATACTTTAAGCATCATATGCAAGCTGTCATAAGTATGATCAACAATGGTCATGCCCTTAGTGACAGCCTGCTAAGCAATCAATGGATGGATGCAGATGATTTAAGCTTTATCATTATAGGTGAAAATAATGGTGAACTAGGCAAATCCATATCCCAACAAGCCAATTTACTGCAAAACCAAATAACAGAAAAAATTGAGAGCCTTAGCCGTTTACTCGAGCCTATAATACTGGTTATACTAGCTTTAATCATTGGTAGTTTACTGATAGCGCTATATTTACCTTTGTTTCAAATGGGGCAGCTATTTTAAGCAAGAAAAAGGATTAAAATGACCATCACCTATTGGATATTTGCTGTTATTATATTTCTAAGCATTGGCAGTTTTTTGAATGTTGTTATTTATCGCTATCCTAAAATACTTTTAAAGCAGTGGCGCGAAGAAGCCGAAGACTTTTTATGTGAAGACAGCTATCAACAACAAGAGCAAGCAGGCTCATCATTTAACCTTGCCTTTCCAAACTCACATTGCACCCATTGCCAACATGAGCTTTCTTGGTGGCATAACATTCCATTGCTAAGTTATTTATTTTTAGCTGGCCACTGTTATTTCTGTAAAAAAAATATTTCCTGGCAGTATCCTTTTATAGAATGTCTCACAGCTTTACTAGCCTCTGCTATATTATATCGCTTTGGTTTTTCTTATGCTGCTATCATTCCAATACTAGCCACTTTTTTATTAATCACCATGTCGGCAATTGATTTTAAAACCCAACTACTTCCCGATAATCTTACTTATATTTTTCTATGGCTTGGTTTATTACAAAATACGATTTTTCATATTATCCCGCTAAGCTCGGCGATTTATGGCGCAATATTTGGTTATGCAGTTCTATGGATCATTGGAACGGGTTATCGTCTTATTCGCAAACAAGATGGCATGGGTTATGGCGATTATAAATTACTAGCTGCGATTGGTGCGTGGTTTGGACCTTATCTAGTAATCATTACTTTATTAATAGCTAGTGTGGCTAGCCTTATAATAAGTGTAACTCTATTAGCTACCAATAAAATAGATAGTAAACGACCACTTGCATTTGGACCTTATTTAGCAATAGCAGCTTATTTAATTTTATGGATTGGGCCAGTTAACTTAATGGGGTTAATTTTTTGAGCATACCTTTGAACAAAAATCAATTTAGAGTAGGTTTAACTGGTGGCATCGCTTCTGGCAAATCAGCAGCTGCAAAAATATTCTCAACATTAGGTGCTGATATTATTGATGCGGATGCTATTGCCAAATCACTAACAAAAAAAGACCACCCTAATTTGCAAATCATTGCCGATCAATTTGGTAACCAATACATTAAGCCAAATGGCGAACTAGATAGAAAGGCATTGCGCCAATTAATCAGTCATGACAGCGCAGCCAATAGTTGGTTGAAGAATTTATTACATCCACAAATTTTTGACTTGATGATGCAGCAAAGCGAACAAAGCCAAGCCCCCTATTGCATTTTAGTGATTCCATTATTAGCTGAATCCAGCTATGATTATCACTTAGATAGCATATGCGTTATTGATTGCCCTGAGGTAATACAACTAGAAAGATTACAAAAACGTGACCAACTGACCTCTATTGAAGCACTTAACTTTGCCCAATTACAAACATCCCGTGCTAAACGCTTAGCCATTGCCAATGATATTATTAGCAACCATCTAGATCTTGATCACCTAGAGCAGCAAATAAAACAACTACATCCTATCTATTTGAGCCATGCAAACGAGCATAAAGGGAGCAATTAAGCCAATATCCGCATATAAATACAGACAAATCATACAGCGAAAGACATGATCCTTGAACAAAAATTTGCTAGAATAGATAACGAATCAGTTGCAGGGTTGTATCGATGGATGCATTTTCAAAATTAACATCACATTACATACTATATGAAAAGCCATTAAATGAGACCATGCGCCTTTTGCTAAGGCTCGACGCCCTCTTTACTCGTTATAGCCAGCTTAGCGCTGATAATCACCCCATTACCTTAGATGAGAAACTTTCTGTGCTTCTGCGCTTAATTGCGATCACCGACAGAGCTGACTTAAAATCCAAATTAACCCAATTAGTACACCAGCTTATCCTCCGCTTACAGCAGTGGCAAAAACACAAAGATGCGCATCAGGCGCCCATTTTAGAAGCTCTGCAGCAAGCGCAGCACTGTTTGGCTTATTTCGATCAAACACGCGACAAAATTGGCCATCACCTAAGAGAACACTTTTTTGTAAAACAATTGTTGGCACAGTTTAATCATCCTGGTGGTTTAACAAACTTTTCTCTACCCATTTATGCTTTATGGCAACAGCAGATTTTAGAGCAAAAAGGCCATGATATTCATGATTGGATGAAAGAATTTAATCCGCTAAAATCATGCATCGAATTATTATTAAAATTTATTCGTCAAAATTCTGATTGCAAAACAGCTTGGGTGGATAATGGCTTTTATCAACAACCGATTGATACCAAAAAAACCATTCAAATATTTCAAGTGAAAGTGCCGATTGCTTTTAATGTTTACCCTAATATTAGCGTTGGCCGCCATCACGTGTCCATTCATTTTCATCATGTACCTCAAGCCGGTTTTGATATGAGCGAGCCTTATGCCAAACCGTTTGAATGCCAACTTTGTTTTTGTGATTTATAATGTCAAACTTAAAAAGAAACCTTGTTTTTTCTAGTGTCATCGTCGGCCCATTTTCTATTGATATTTTCTTATCAGGGATTCCATCTATTGCCAAAGCATTCCCAGGTTATGATATCTCGTTGTTTTTAGGCTTATCTTTATTGGCTAATTGCTTAGGCCAAGCATTCTCCGGACCTTTTTTAGATCGATTCGGCCGAAAACCGGTCATGCTAATTGGCTTGATACTTTCTTTTATTGCCAGTTGTATTTTAGGCTTTTGCAATGCTTACCCTGTTCTATTAATTGCTAAATTCATCCAAACACTTGGTGGCTGCGCTTGTATTGTGGCTTGCTTTGCTGTAGCACGCGACCTGTATCATGATGACCATTTACCTCATACTATTGGTTATATTTTAGCATTGATTGGCATTAGCCCTATCATAGCCCCTTTAATTGGTGGCTATTTAAATACTGCCTGGGGATGGCGCGCTAGCTTTTGGTTTATGTCTTTACTTAGCCTTCTTTATACATTAATTATTTCTATTTTATATAAAGAAACCTTAGCCGATGATCATAGAAATCATGGCTTAAATTTTAAAGGGTTTATCAACAATATGCTGCATATTCTGACTATTCCTAATTTTATTATTTATACTTTAGCAGCTGCATCTGCTTACTGCATTATCTTCAGCTTTTTAAATATCTCTTCAATGTTATTAATTCGCGACTTAGGCATGACTAAAATTGCTTATGGTTGGGTAGTTGCGGTGAATGCGATTGGCATTATTGGGATGGCTAAAATCGCACCACATATAACACAAAGAAAATCTTTAAATGCCTCACTATGCTTTGGAGTATTTTTTATAGTGCTTGGCAGCCTAGGCATGATTTTAGCAAATCACTTCTTTAAAAACTCTGCTCTAACCTTAATGATTCCAATGTTTATTACAACCATCGGCACGGGCACCATCCGCCCAGTTGCTAATGCTGCTGCTATGATATTAGTCCCCAAAACATTATCTGGTCAGAGCGCTGGTACATTTAGCTTAATAACTTTCTCACTAACTACTGTTGCAGGCATTAGTGTCATGAAACTGATTCACAGCGCAGCTGGCTTTGGCGCCTGGAACTTAGCTTTTGGCCTTGTTGCCATTGCCATTCTTTTATTAAGAAAAAAATCTTAATGCATTGAATCGTTTAGATTGCTTTCATTAATTTGCCTTTTTTCAAACTTAGCTTCAATTGCTGCTATCTGCCTAGCATGTTGCTCTTTAAGCTCAGCTAATTGCGCAGCCAAATCTTTCACTTGCCCTGGTTCTTCAGAGCTTGATTTTTCTGAATGCGCAGTTAAACCTATAGAGTTGTGCATTGCACTATGTACACCTGTAACACTTGTATTTTGTTTAGCTATATCATTAACTATATGCCCGGATGATTTTGCATGACCTGCACGAGTTGTGCATACAGTTTCTACCTTTTCCACTTGGTCTTCAGTAGGTGTCGGTATATTGATCGATGTACTACGAGTAGCTACATGAACACTTTCTTCAACTGCCTGTGGATATAGCTCATCAGCAAATTGATCCCAATTAAAACTATTTTGCCCACCCCAGGTAATATTATATTTTCTACCTGTCGTTAATCGATATTGCATTTTTACACATTCTTTAAGAATACGCGCAAGTATACGATTGTTAATTTTTTTAGAATTTGCCAACTTAGTTTGACTTAGGCCTGTAAACCAATTCAAACGCCTTGTGCTAGGCCTACCATTTTTTGCAGCATAATGACCCTCTAATTTTTTAACCTGATTTTGTAAAAAGACTAAAAAAGCAGTCCGCTTACCAAGTGCATTATTGCCAGTCATAGCAAGCATTTGTGCTGCTACTCGCCTAGATGACTTAGTCATATCTAAAGTCGCAATACCTTTGCTTCGATGCACATGGGCAATAGCCGCAGTTTTTAATATAACTTTAAAAGCTTCTTCCTTATCTATTTCAGTACCATTAATTTCAACGTCACCATTTTTCAATAAGTATCTAATGTTAGACAATGCTTGTTGCGCCTCTTCAAGGTGCTCATACACTGCAGTCGCTTTTTCATTTCTTTGAGTATCAGACCTTCCCATAGCATTTCGTAAAACAGGTTTAGAAAAACCATCCATGCTAAACTCTAAAGAAACACCGCCTTTGTTTTCAACCTTATCAAGACGTTTCTCTAAACTATCAACTCTACCACTTAACTTATTAAGTGCAGTCTGTAATGCGTGCAAATTATTTTCAACATCTGTTTTAGCTTTATTTAACTCAACGAGTTGTTCTGTTAAAGCCACTGATTTATCATTTAAATCAGCATGCTCACCTTTAAATAGTTCAAGAGCATGGGTTAATTGAGCTATTTCAGTATCATATATTTCTAAAGTAGCTTGTGAATAACCCTGCAGCCTTAAACCATTATCTTTATATGCACGTTTTTCTTCAGCGCTAGCACCTTCCTTTAAAGTTGGCAAACTAGCTTGCTTAGCTTTTAACTGTGCAACTGATGTTTTCCAGCGCAATACGACATCATCAAAATGATTAAATATCTTATCTGCTAAAGTCTTACGTTCTTCATCCTGCTTAACAAAACCTTTGCACAATTTGGCATATTGGTTTAACAGATCTGTAGTTTTATCAACCACTGATTGAGAATCATTTTTGATCTCCGAAACATCATCTGAAACAACGCAAACCTGTTTTGCCACCTCAGCAATCGTTTCTTTATGGACCTCAACCGCATGAGCTAACTTTTCATTGTCTTTTTGAATACCTTTAAGTATTGTATTTTTTTCATCTAACTGATGATTTAAACGCGCTTCACGCTCTTGCTTAGCTGCATAACTAGCAGCATTAATTTCAGCATGTTCCTTCTCAGCAATGCCAAGTTGCTTAGCCGTCATTACTGGCAACTTAGAAAGCTGCTTAATAACATCACCTTTATTTGCCTGCATGATGTCTTTTATTGAAATTTTTTGCAACGCCCACTGAGCCAATGCCAAACGATTTTCGTTACCTTGCAGTTGATTTTTCTGTCTTTTACTTAACTTTTCATTTGCACTTAATTTCCTAATATTTTCTTCACATACTTTCACTGTTTTTTCTAATAATTTTGGATTTTTATTCGTTTCAATATGATTCATCACAGTTGAAAATACTGCTGGCAATACATTTAGTGACAAATGATAGTCATAATTATTTACACAGCTTCCTTCAGAAAAACAAATATGCACACGACCTGAAGCAAGTTTTTGTATTTGTAAATATCGATGCCCCTCTAATAATGAAACTAGATCTTGCGATATTTTTTCATATTCATTTTCGCTGTTGTCATACAATGCATCAAGAAAGCTATTATATTGAGTTAATTTTAAATTAACTGATTTAATCGATTCCTGATATGTTTTAGTTAATTTTTGATGTGTTTGAGCAATAGCAACTACTGCTTTTTGCTCATCATTACTTTGTTGATCTTCAATCCATGCTGCTTGTTTAACAGACCAACCTTGCATTTGGCGCCTAAAAGATTCTAACCCTTTATCTTGCGTATCTGCACCCACAGGATCCACAGCCAAGCTTGCAAATAAATCCCATACCTTAGCCCGTGAATCAGTAGCATCCCACTTAGAACGATCACTTTTTATGGTTGAATCAATTTCAGAAAATGCTATTAAATCGTTTACTTTTTTATACATGTAAACATGCCAACCGGCTTCTTTACGAAGCGCTGTCGTTAAAGTTGCGCCGTTGGCTTCTGTTAAATCAGCTAAATTTTTCTCACGAATACGATTTTCTTGATCTTGTTGACTACCAATCTGCACAGGTGCTTTTGATTCCGGTGCATCAAAATAACCTGAAATATCTGCTTCACGGATAGCGACTCGCTCATTAGATAAACCTAATTTTACAGTATTACTCTTAGTATAAACCGCCCCATGGTGTTTTGTATCATAGTAATAAACACTTCGACGAATCATTTGCCTAAATAATGGCGACACACTAAGCTCTGACACCAACTCTTGAATGTGCTCAAGCCCAGTTTTCAATAATTGTAAAAAGTAAATAGCCATCGGTGATTTGGCACCACTATGCGTTACCTCTTGTGAATAAGCATCGGCTACTTGCATGGCTACGGTACGTAAATAAGTGATATGCAACCATTTTTTCATATCTGCAGTTGCAATGTCTGGCGCAACATATTCCGCAGAGCGATTCGTAATAGATTTTACTTCTTTATTTAAATCACCAACTGCCATAAAATCAGGTTGCCCTACTGGCATAGCGATAATTTGGTTATTACGTTTATCTAAACATTGTTGCCAATAGCTAAACATTTCATAGTTTTCTGTTAGCTCTACTTGTTTATTAACATTATGCAGCGTTACTTTTTGATGGACAATACCTTCACGATAAAGCTGCGTAGCAGGTCCTTCACCAATACCTTTTGAGTCAACTGTTTGCGTTGCACTTACCGAAGCACGCACTGATACATCACAGGCTTCATAGGTAGCTCTTACTAACTCTGAAGCACGCGCTTGGTCTGATTTTTGCCAAGCATCTTCAAGAGAAGCTGTTGCTAAACGCTCAACAATCGATGGCTCATCAGTTAACTTAGCATTACGAACACTATCTAACAATTGTTTTAAGGCAACTTCACGCCCATTTTCAAATCCAAAAACAGCACGAGCAGCACCTTTTGTAATTCGACCAAAACCAGTAGCATGAACTCGTAAGATACCACCTTCGTTTGGCTTATTTTTAGGCCCGGGGCGAAAGGCATCTTCAATACACAAATGAATAGCATTAACTAACTTTGTACTTTCTTCTTTTTGTTTATGACGATCGGCATCACTAATAACTACCGCATTAGAAACTTGAGCCAAATGAATAATTAACATTGAAAGCTCATTACCAAAAACAAGCATGGCAGCTACACCAGGATCCATTTGTCCTTCTTTTAATGTATAACGATTAGTATCACCATCATAATTTAAAGCATTTTTACTTATTAAATAATCGATAATACCGTCCATAACATATTTATATAGATCGACAACAACACCTGATTGCGCTGAAAACCAGCCATCAATAGCTTTATTAACAAAGTCATTACGAATATCTAAGCAGATTGGGTAAACATAACCATTAGCTCTATCACCATTATCCAAACCTAAAATACCACCGTTTTCTTGAATGGCCTTTTGCAAACCAGGTGCTAATCGCATACGCTCTAAACGATGAGCCTGAGCTACTTTCCATGCAACTAACTTTTTAGCTTGGATATTAATATTACGCAAACGCACTTCTTTTCGATGAAGCTTATATTTTGCGACTGTATAAGAAACTAATGCCGTTAACCCTGAGCTGATCATCGTCATCAAACCAGTACCCACCGCTGCACCTACAGCATGACCCGCATGGCCAACTGCATGACCGGCGTGATTAGTTGCAGTATTAACTGCTACTTGAGCTATTTTTCCCGTTGGATTAGTCATATCGAACCTCGAACCGTTATTTCACTGCACTTATGTGCTTTATATAAATCTATGTAATCTATGAGCTATTATGCGCGTAAGAGATTAACGATTTATTAAGACTGTACACTTAGCGCATAGTGATTTACCCGCATTCGAGGTAAGCTTGATCGCTTATAAATCGTTGTTAGTGATGATAACCTATTGAATAATGAAAGAACTTACTTTAATTTCAACCACTCTTGCACTATGCCACTGGCATAGTGACTGGCGAGTTTTTCTGAGAATTCTAATAAACTGGCTTGGGCATCACCATTGGCTTTATCTGAAATAATACGAATTAATGTATAAGGTTTTTCAAAATCCTCACACACTTGTGCAACAGCAGCACCTTCCATTTCTACAGCTAGAACTGAAAAATCTTCTGGATATAAGTTATTAAGCCGCTTAACGTTTTGAACAAAGCAATCACCTGTTGCAACAATACCCTGGTAAAGCTTTGGTCTATGCACCTGCAGGCGACCCAATTCTTTTAAATCCACATAGTGATTCAAGTTATTCAAAAATAATTGAATTGCTTGTTTTGCAATACTTAACGAAACTTCTGAAAAACCAAAGATACGCTGCTTGGAAAATGGAATCTCAAATATTTTTTCTGCTAATGGCCTTGCATCATAATCATGTTGATAAGTAGCATTGGCTAAAACAATATCACCTCGTTGCAAGTTTTCATCAACAGCACCTGCTAAACCTGTAAAAATAATCTCATCGACTTGAAAGTGATCGATCAAAATAGAAGCGGTTAAACTTGCAGCCACTTTACCAATTTTTGAATAAACTAAAACTAGCTCAATATCTTTATATTGTCCTTGATAAAAATCTCGCTTAGCAACAGATACCTTATTGCCAAACACAAAGTCATGATGCATGGTTTTTATTTCATCCGGCATTGCCGCCATAATTCCAATTTTCATACCATTCACTTGTTTATGTATTTTGATAAAAAGTTAATAGCAAAGCAATAACACCAATAGTGATACAAGCATCAGCAATATTAAAAATTGCGAATGACCATTGGCCTATATGAAACTGAATAAAATCAATAACTGTATGATGCCATAAGCGGTCAATCACATTACCGATAGCACCCGCGGTGATTAAACTCATTCCGAATAAACGCAAACGCTTTTCACATGGCGTTCTAAACAAATAGACTAATAATATTGTTGAAATCACTAAGGCTAACACCACAAAGAAAACAATTTGCCAACCTGGCTGTTGATCAAACATACCGAAAGCTGCGCCATTATTAAAAACTAACACAAAATTTAATATGGGTAATATTTTTTTAATATGACCATATAGCATATGCGTTACCACTAAATATTTGGTGAATTGATCAACCGCAATCCAAAATAAAATAAATAATAGCCAGCCAATTTTGCAGTTTAATTTTTTTATCATGTCACTCATCTACCTTGTGTTTTTTTTACTCCCCCTCTCCGAATCATCACCTTTCTGGTGATTCTGCGACTCTCACACAACGAGAAAGGGCATTCAACTTAAAGCCAAGTATGCCACAAACTATCTAGCTATTCATGTTATTCACACCTTATGCTAGAATAGCCACAAATTAAAACACGGAGAATTCCAATGGCAGGTCATAGCAAATGGGCAAATATTAAGCATCGCAAAGGTGCGCAAGATGCTAAACGCGGAAAAGTGTTTACTAAACATATCAAAGAAATCACCGTTGCAGCGCGTATGGGCGGCGGCGACCCTGATACTAACCCACGCTTACGCTTGGCAATTGATAAGGCGCTTGGCGCAAACATGACTAAAGATACCATTACGCGTGCTGTGAAGCGCGGCGCTGGCGATCAAGATGGCGCCGATATGTTTGAAATGGTTTATGAAGGTTATGCGACCAATGGCGTGGCTGTGGTTGTGGAATGCTTAACGGATAACAAAAATCGTACGGTTGCTGATGTGCGCCATGCCTTTACTAAATTTGGCGGCAACCTGGGCACCGATGGTTCTGTGAGCTATATGTTTGAAAAAATCGGCCTAATTACTTTGCAACCTGGTTATGAAGAAGATGCTGTTTTCGAAGCTGCATTAGATGCTGGCGCTGAAGAAGTGGTACTCGAAGATGATGGTAGCATTATCGTGCAGACCTCACCAGAAGATTTATTGAAAGCTAAACAAGCCCTAGAAGCTGCTGATTTTGTAGTGACTGATGCTTCTGCTACACGCGTAGCTGATGTTCGCGTAGCGCTTAATGAAGAGCAAGCAGAAAAATTTGACAAGATGTTGGATATGCTCGAAGACAATGATGATGTGCAAAATGTTTATACTAATGCGGACTATCCGCAATAGTTGGCTGGTTTAACACTTCCCCCTCTCCAAAATCAAAGATTTTGACTCTCCCACAAGGGGAGAGTAGTGGTTAAGTAGTCAATCAAAGATGCTGACTTCTCCCACAAGGGGAGAGTAGTGGTTAAGTAGTCAATCAAAGATGCTGACTTCTCCCACAAGGGGAGAGTAGTGGTTAAGTGGTCAATCAAAGATGCTGACTTCTCCCACAAGGGGAGAGTAGTGGTTAAGTGGTCAATCAAAGATGCTGACCCTCCTATGCTTTTTCTCGAAGACAGACAACAAATATTTTACCCCAATAATTTTAGATTGCAGCGAAAATAAAATACTTGTAAGCTAAATGCAATCATATGCCATTCGCTGGCAGATAAACCAAAAGGCTTTCGCTAAATGATGAGATTCGAGGCAAAAGCTGATGAAAAAGCGGAGTTTACAAGATGGTAAATGAGCATTTTGAAGAAGCTTTTAACAAAGAAGATCGCATTGCACAAAAACCTTATAGGATTTTGGGTATTGATCCTGGATCGAGAATCACAGGCTACGGAATTATTGAAGCCAAAGGCAATCAAATTTCATATATCACAGCCGGAGTAATCAAAACGAATACTGATGATTTAGGCCAGCGCTTGCACACCATTCACCAAGGCATTCAAGAAATTATTCAGACTTATCAGCCTAGCATGTGTGCCATCGAACAAGTATTCGTAAAAATCAATATGCAATCTGCCTTAAAGCTTGGCCAAGCCCGTGGCGCTGCATTAGCTGCTGTTGGTCAATATGCTTTGGAAGTTTTTGAATATAGCCCACGCTCAATTAAACAATCAGTCAGCGGTTATGGTGGTGCCGACAAAGCTCAAATTCAAAAAATGGTAGCCATCCTTTTGCCTAAAGCACCCAAAGATTTGAAATCAGATGCTGCCGATGCACTGGGGGCAGCGATCACCCACGCACATCATGCCAAATGGCAGAGCCATATTACAAGCTAGCATGCCAACATGACCATTGCTTATCACCACTTTTCTACTGAGCAACTGGAGCCAATTTACTTTCAACATCTACCACTGTTTTATCACTATCCTCTTGTCCTGGCACAAACACACCCGCTTTAACTAATGCCGCAATAGTGGCGCTATTATCTTGAATCGTGTTAATAGTCATTGCAAGATCTAACGGCGTCTGCCCACTCCTGCCTTGCATGTCTACATATGCTTTTTGCGCAATAAGTGATGCAATCACCTGAGGCGCCAAATTTCCTTCATACCTTGTGGCTGTATGTAAACATGCATCTCCATAAATATTTTGCTGATTTACATTAGCTTTTGCTAGCAACAACAAGGTTAAACAATTGAGGGCCATTGGATTATTTAACGCTGAATGAACCGCCAACATTGCCAGAGTGTCACCGCTTTGATATTGAGCATTTAAATTTGGGCCAGGATTTTGAAAAAGAAAAAGATTAACAATTTCTTCATAACCTTTCTTTACTGCCATTGCCAATGAATCTAAACCATTATCTAATGTTTGATCAACATCCGCCATTGCTTGCAATAACAACCTAACGATTGCTGGCTGATTGAACATTACTGCCTGCTTAAGTGCATCTGCGCCCTGTGCTTCCTTAATATTTATATTACATTTATTTTGTAGCAACAGCTGTACTACATCCGCGTGACCCTTTCTAGATGCAAACATTAATGCTGTTTCGCCAAATCTATCTTGAATATCAATATCACAAGTATCAACAGCCAATAATAGCCGCACTATATCCACACAACCATTTTCACATCCCACCATTAAAGATGTTATGCCATACTCATCAATAGCATTTATACCATCGGTAGACTTAGACAGTAATAGCTGCACCATATCCACGCGACGCTCCTCACATGCCAGCCTCAGCGCTGTTTCACCACGTTGGCCCCGAAGGTTGATATCAACATTGGCAGCTATCAACTTCAGAACCACCTCAGTGTTGCCACTCAATACCGCTTGATGCAGCTGTTGTAATTGCTGTTCTTGCTGTTCAGTTAACGGGGGTTGCTCTTGTTGTAACCGCATAATGACCATTCCTATATATAAATCAGACAAAACTGTATCATAATCATACAAGACAAGCAAGAAGCCCTGATATAGATCAAGGTTTTAACGACAATGACAATGCTATTGCTGTTGTAGCCATTGGTGCCGCTTGGGCTCATAAAGTCAGTGAGTGGAAAGCCTCCATTAAGCTGATCATCTGAAAGCAGTTCAAAGATCAAAAGCGCCCGCAGCAATCCTTCTTTCGTTATGGGTTGAATGAAAGCAGGGATCGTTTGCTGCAATCAAGTAAAGGAATAAGACGACTAAAACCTCTATTTTTAAAGATAATCCCCTCGCTGGAGGGTGTTACATGAGTTTTTTGTCGTGTACAGAGATACTTCAGACACAAAACAAATATCATAATATTTACTTAATATATATTTGCTATCATAACCTTCTTACGAAGTATCATCATTACAACGCTGTGGTAGAATAATCATCTTCAAATAAAAGATACAATGACTGTTTTTACAGAAAATAGCAGCTTGATTGATACTATTGCAATAAACAAACCTAACGAGGGTGACCATGATAACCAACATCAAAAAAATAATACTACCAATGGCCTTACTATCAATCACAGCATGTGGCTTTGCCAATCCAACAACCCTGCCAACAACTTGCCCAACCATTTCACAAGCGAAATCTATGTTTTTAAATGCAGCTAATGATCTAAACAATCTTCAGCTGATGCCAGATCCAGACAATAAACATAACTATGGTTATTTTAGCTTTACAGCATCTAAAGCACCTAACCCAGCTGGATTCCATGTTTCTAGCAACCTTCAAGATCCAAGCATTACAGATCCAGAGACTGCCATATCTACATTTAAAGAAAAAGCAAGCCTCATCAATGAAGCTCGTGCACCTTATATAAACCAAAACGTATTACGCTGCACGTATAGCTGGCCAGGTGAAACAAAGCCAGGAAATTGGCTTGCATTTGAATACAATGATCAAGCATAAAGTTAGTGATAAAGCCAAAGCCTCTGCACTCCAACTGAAAGAGCGCTACACAACTTTGCTAGGGTGACAATGATACCAATTCTGTTCGACGAAAGGCACCATAAAAACCTAGCAGGATCATAGCTCGATCATGAGCTACTTCTAGGCTATCACCCTGGCTATAAAAATAGGCGATTGCTGCGGCACCAAACCTATTTTGTTCTCAAGCCAGGTCTTGAAGGTTTCTAATAGTTGCTTAGCGTGTTTTTGCCTGAGCTGCTTTATCTCATCGGGGTTTAGTCTCTCACTTTTCGCTTTTTTCTCAACCGCGTATAGCTTATTAAAGAATGAATCAGCATCTGTGTGCACATACCCACTAAAGCCTTCAAACCAGTTTACAACAAATGCTTGATGATTCGCCTCATTGTAATCATATAGTGGCATAAGCTGTGCAGCGTTGCGGATAATCCATCTCGCCATGTTTTGTCTGGAAAGCTGAATGCCAAAGCGTGATATAACCGTTGGCGATCATCAAACTTTGACACGATGATATTGGCAATAAAGCTTTCAGTCACGCCTGTTTTGGGTAAAAATCGTTTAGGCGCTTTAGCTGTTTGCGTTGAACCTTCGCAATACCACTTGATGCAGCTGTTGTAATTGCTGTTCTGTTAACTGGGGTTGGTCTTGTTGTGGGCACATAGTTACATTCCTTTATATCTTTAAATGAGGCGCAATTGCGCCATATTTAAATAATAAAAGCACGAAAAAACTTATTGTCGATTTTTTAACTAAAATAGACACTTAACTAGTAGAACTATTGCTGTTTTTTAGGCTAATAGGTAAGATGGCAAATAAAACATCACCACCAAAAAGTCATTTTATGAAACAAATCAAATCAAATTTAACACAAGTTGTCGAGCTGCTATCTAATTCAGAGTATGTGGATGGCACAACAATTGGCAGCCACCTTAATATTACTAGAGCAGCTGTTTGGAAAATCATTAAAAAATTAGAACAGTATAGTATTGGCATCGATAGCCAAAAAGGCCTAGGCTATAAACTACAGGCCCCCTTAACCTTACTTGACCAGTCAAAAATTAAAAAACACCTGAAGCATCGCAATGTGGAGCTGGAAGTTTTTGAAAAAACTGAATCAACCAATGGTTATTTAAAAACAAAAACAACCCAAAATAAAAAAATCATAGCCTGCTTTGCCGAACAACAAACAGCTGGTAAAGGCCGCTTAGAAAGACAATGGCACTCACCGTTTGGTCACAATATTTATATGTCTTTGCTTTACCCATTTAATAAGGATATTAGTGAGCTAAGCGGCTTAAGCTTAGTCGTTGCCTTAGCTGTGTGTGAAGCATTAGAAAACATTATTGATTTTGGCAAAAATAAATTAGAAATCAAATGGCCCAATGATATTTTAGTGAATGGTGAAAAACTTGCTGGCATTTTAATAGAACTCGACGCTGAATCACATGGTTATTGCCAAGCCGTTATTGGCTTAGGCATCAATGTGAATATGCGCCAGGCTAAGAAAAAACATATCAATCAACTTTGGACCTCAGTTTCCAAGGTAACTGAACAATATACTGATCGCAATTTATTAGGTGCAGCACTTATAGATTCTTTAGCTAAAAATTTAGATGCCTTTGCACAACATGGCTTTGCATATTTTCAAAAAGAATGGAAAAAAAGGGATTACTTATATGGGTCTAATATTATAGTACAACAACACAAAAATAAAATTTCTGGCAAATGCCAAGGCATCAACAACCAAGGGCACCTTAAATTAACTACAAACAAGAATGAAAAAATAACTTTAGCTTCGGGTGATGCGACTTTATTAAAGTAAACTACTTTGAATAAAATCAACATCCAATACTTGTTCATCTTGATTGCCGTAGGCAACAGTGCCTAAACAAGGCACTGGCAACATAGCTTTTAATGTGGCTATATTGTCTTCTATATTTAACATATTGTCATCTATGCAATTAGCTACCCAGCCAATACAAGGTATCTTTTGAGCCTCAATGGCGCGATAAGTTAATAACGCATGGTTTAAACAGCCTAAGCGCACACCGACCACTAACACCACAGAAATTTTCAATTGCTTAATCACATCCGATAATAAGTCATCATCATTTAAAGGTAAAAACCAGCCGCCCGCCCCTTCAATAATATTAACATCTGCTTGTAAATTCATAGAATTCGTAATCGTATCTACTAAAATTTTACTAGACAGCAACACGCCTTCTTCTATAGCAGCAATATGTGGTGCAATCGGTTTTTGGAACCTGATTGGGTTAACTACCTTGTATGGCTGCTTCAAGCTTGCATGTTTCCTTAGAAGAATAGCATCTTCATTTCGCAAATTTCCTAACCGATCTGGATAACAACCCGAGGCAATGGGTTTAATAGCAAATGTTTGCAAACCTTTTTTATTCAGTGCTTTTAATAATAATGTGCTTATATATGTTTTGCCAACATTCGTATCCGTACCAGTTACAAATAAAGCCTTACTCACTTTTTTAACCTAGCTATATAAATACCAAAGCGATATGTAAGTTTTGATTTGGTATTTTTAAAGATATTATCTATATTCAATCGCGACAAACCCTTTACTTGCGAAGCATTAGCCATATTTACACCCGTACTTTTTAAATATCTTAAAATTTCCATTTGACTTTCAAAATCAACAGTTATTGATTCAACAGTTGAGTCAACACAATTGAACCCTGCCTTATCAAGAACATTTATTATTTCAGTGTGATTATCAAATAGAATTTTATACTGATTATTAATTTCTGGAAAATTATTATCAAGAGGTAATGTAAATACTAACAGACCATCTTCAGACATAATTTTTCCCCATTTTGTTAATGATTTTTGTTTATGATTAGACCATTGCAAGCCCATATTACAAAAAACTAGATCCATTGACTGATCGCAATTAAAGCCATTAAAGTCACAATGAATAAACTTAACATCATTTGATGGGTAAATTTTATTTTTAGCTACCAGCAATAACATTTCAGAAATATCAACGGCATAGCAAATCTTATTATTTACTTTACTTAATAATACACGCGTACTTTCACCAGTACCACAAGCCATATCTATAATGCAATCATATGTTTGTTTATAAGAAATAAGTTTATGCACTGCCATTTTACATATAATATTTTGCACATAAGAAAATTTATCATAGGTTTTATAAGCTTTATTAAAACTAGTTTGAATCTTCTTTTTATCTATTGTCAACATCTACAGCCTCAGCAATACTGTCAATTAAAGCAGTGATTTGTTCATGGGTGTGAAGACAATTAACAGAAATCCTTAATCTTTGTTTATTTATAGGCACCGTAGGTGGCCTTATAGCTGATACATAGAACCCCTTATCTAAAAGGTTATTATGCACCCGCATAAGATCTTTCACATTATTAATAATTATTGATTTAATGGGTGTTACATCAAAAGAAATTAACTTTAATTTTTTTTGTTGAGCATAGTAAATAAAATATCTTATATTAAGTTTCAACCTTTCTCGACGCCACGATTCATTTTTTAAAACATCTAAAGTTGCCAACAAAGCCATGCTTAGCGCTGGAGATGGCGCCGTGCTATAGCCATAAGATCGAGCAAATTGGACCATTGTTTCAATATAGTCACTTGAACCGCAAACCATCGAACCTGAGGCATTAAAAGCCTTGCCTAAAGGAACCACTATGCAAGCATAATCATTTTCTTGCATATTAAACTGCTCTACAACTCCCTTACCATCCTTACCCAATACACCAATACCGTGCGCATCATCAATAATTAAACCGGCATGATTTTTTTTAGCAATAGCAACTAAATCTTTAATTGGCGCTATATCGCCTTCCATACTAAAGATACTTTCACTTATAATATAATCTGCAGAAACTTTATTTATTAACGAAGCAAGGTGCTGCATATCATTATGATGATAACGCTTATAATTTGCTCTTGACAATAACATACCATCTATAATAGAAGCATGACATAACTTATCAGCATAAATAGTTTTATTTTTATTTAATAAAGCAGATAATAAGCCAATATTAGCTTGATAACCCGAATTAAATAATATTGATTTTTCACAACCAAACCATTGTGAAAAAGCACATTCAAATTCATTTTGTGCTTCAGTGTAACCACAGACTAGTGGTGAACCACCTGAACCTAAACCATATTTTTTAACACCTCTAAACCAGCCATCAAAAACACCTGGATGCTTATTTAAACCCAAGTAATCATTACTAGAAAAGTTAATATAGGTTTCCCCCCCTATATAAATATGATTACATTCATTCTTGATTATTCTATGACGTATACGTTGCAAATTTAATTTTTTTCTTTTTTTTAACTTGTTTTTTATTTCCAATTCAAGCATAGGTTTTTTCTTGATGATTGTTCGGTGAATATAAACCCAACCCTCTTAACAAAATCTCATCATTATTTAAAGTAGCATTATTAGCCGTTAATAACTTATCACCGATAAAAATAGAATTTGCGCCAGCCATAAAACACCAAGCCTGCATTTCTGCTGACATGGTTTCACGACCTGCAGCTAAACGTACGCGTGAATTTGGAAATAAAATACGAGCAATAGCAATCGTTTTAATAAATTCAAATGAATCTATTTCCTGTTGATTAGCCAATGGCGTACCTGGTATTGGAATGAGTTGATTAATAGGAATGCTTTCAGGATCTTTACTAAGCGACTTTAAAGCTAACAATAATCCTACACGATCTTTTCGAGTTTCGCCCATACCAAGGATACCGCCACAACAAACCTTCATTCCACTTTTTGCCACTGAATTTAACGTATCTATTCGATCTTGATAGACACGAGTTTTTATAATTTGTGGATAATATTCTTCTGAAGTATCTAAATTATGATTATAATAATCTAAGCCCGCTTGCTTTAATTGATCAGCATTTTCTTGGCTTAACATACCCAAGGTCATACAAGTTTCTAAGCCTAATCCTTTAACAGATTTGATCATTTCTAATACTTTAGAAAATTCTTTCTTGGGTGGAAAACGCCAAGCAGCACCCATACAAAATCTTTTTGCACCACTAGCTTTAGCTTGTTTTGCATCCGCAATAACTTTCTCTAAAGGCATTAATTTTTCTTTTTTAAGCTGCGTATTATAATGACCGCTTTGTGGACAATAAGAACAATCTTCAGGGCAAGCTCCTGTTTTAATGCTACATAGAGCGCAAAACTCAATATCTTTCACATCCCATTCTTCGGTATGTATCTGATAAGCCTGCTGAATAAGTTGAAAAAACGGCCTTTCATACAAAGCCAAAACTGATCGTTGATGCCACTGCTTATCTTGCATATTTAAAGCCTATGATGATTGTTTTTTGGAATAATAATTGTTAATATCATTTCAGTCAACCACTATACATAATAAGGTTTACTTAAATGCGATCATTAGCACAAAATATTTGGCATCCTTGCACACAAATGAAAGATTTTGAAACCATGCCTCCCGTGAAAATAATCAAAGCTTATGGCTCTATCATTGAAACAGCAGATGGTAAAAAAATTATTGATGCAACCTCTAGCTGGTGGTGTAAATCCTTGGGTCATAACCACCCTAAATTAAAACAAGCGCTAAATGATCAAGCCGATCAGTTTGAACATGTTATCTTTGCCAATACCACCTATGATGTTATTGAAAAACTTTCGCTTGAACTATCTCAACTAATGCCAACTTTAAATAAAGTATTTTATGCAGGCGATGGCTCATGCGCCGTTGAAATTGCCATGAAAATGAGCGTTCATTTTCATACATTGATCGGCAAACCTAAAAAAACTAAATTCATTACGCTAAGCAATGCTTATCATGGTGAGACCATGGGCGCACTAAGCGTAAGTGATTTAGGCCTATATAAAAAGCCTTATCAAAAGTTATTATTTGAGCCTATCGTTATAGAACCACTTTATGTGAACAACACTGATGATCCACGATGGCACGATGCAACAAACCACTGGCAAAAGATCGAAAATATTTTAAAACAACACACACCAGAGACAGCCGCTATTATTATCGAGCCCATCCTGCAAGCAGCCGGTGGCATGAAACTATATAGCCAAGATTTTTTAAAACGTTTAGCAGCGTTTGCCAGAAAAAATCACATTCACATCATTGCTGATGAGATCATGACAGGCTTAGGACGTACTGGAAAAATGCTTGCATGTGAACATGCTAATATTACACCTGATTTTATTTGTTTAGGCAAAGGCTTAACCTCAGGCTGGCTACCCTTTAGCGCTGTCCTTACCAGTGAAAATATTTATAATGCTTTTTATAATGATTATGATAAGCAAAGAAACTTTCTCCACTCACATACTTTTTCAGGCAATGCCCTGGGTGCAAAGCTGGCTTTAACTACTTTAAATATTATTAAGCAAGAAAATTTATCTCATCGCGCAGAACGATTACAAACCATTATGCGTAATTATATGCAATCGATTGCAGAACAAACAGGCTTGCTAACCAATATTCGTGGTATTGGCGCAGTCATTGCCGCAGATTTACAAGCGGACAATCTTCAACCACGCGCTGGCTTTCGATTAAATCAATTAGCACTTAAACATGGCGCTCTATTAAGGCCTTTAGGAAATACTATCTATTGGACGCCACCGCTAAATATTACATTAGATGCTTTAGAACAATTATATAAAATCACTTTAGCTGCTTTATATGATTTTTCCTCACCAGAGCACCGTGTACTTTGATTAATCACATATATGTTACTCACCCCGGGGAGAGTCAAATTTTTTGATTTTGGGAAGGGGAAAAAAGTCACAAGAATCACTACACCCAAGCTTGCTGATACAAACCCAGCCAGGTAAACTAAGCTATTGACACCCATACCGCTAGGTTACTTTTATGATTTCACGTATCGAAGGCTTATTAATTAGCAAAAAACCACCTGTTTTAGAGATCAATGTCAATGGCATTTATTATGAAGTGCTGGCACCAATGGGGACTTTTTATCATTTACATGACATTGGTTCGTCAGTCATGCTTTATACCCATTTTGTAGTACGCGAAGATTCACAGCAGCTTTATGGCTTTGCCACTACCACCGAAAGAGATCTTTATCGCGCTTTAATTAAAATTAATGGCGTTGGCCCTAAGTTAGCACTGACTATTTTATCTGGCATGAGCGCCGAACAATTTTTAAAATGCATTACCATGGAAGATGCCGACCAACTCACACGCATCCCCGGCATTGGCAAAAAAACAGCGCAACGCTTATTGATCGACATCAAAGACCGCCTCAAAGATATGGATACCAGCGGTGTTAGCTTAGATACCAGCCAATTACAAAGCACTACCCCATCCCCACAAACCGATGCTTTTGCCGCCCTAACCACACTTGGCTATAAACCTGCTGAAGCCAAAAAAGCCATCGCTGCCGTTAAATCAGATGAAGCTAATAGCGAGATGATTATTAAAGATGCGCTACAATGGCTGACTGTTGGTGTGAAGTAAAAAAGGATAAACCATACAATACAGCATCCTACCTCTTAATTTTCTAAGGTATAAATATACTAAAATATGAAACAAAAAAGACACAAAACGCAACATTGTCTCTATTGCCAGAATCAATGAATCAAAAAACAAAAGATCATATTCCAACCAAAAAGACTTCTTACTAGTCTTGAAAAAAGATCATTTCAGCTATGGACGTTTCCTTATTGTGGTAATTGTCACTCAGCAAGAAAAGTGCATGATCAATCAGCCATACCAAGCAATCTGTATCATGTGCATGCTTTGCCTGCTTATTCTTTTTATTGATTTTACAGCCAACCTAATTAGGAGAATTAATTTGAGTTTATTTATTATAGTGTTAAAAACACGTTGAAAAATGATTTTTATGCTCCCAACAAGCTCTCTTCACATGATTCAATAACATTCAACATACACAAAGTCGAAATTGGCTTATTCAATGAAGCATTGATGCCTATAGATAATATTTCTGCCTGTATAGATTCAATATCGTAGGATGTAAGGGCTACTATTTTTGCACGATTCAGGCAATATTTTCTTTCAAACTGCCTTATCTTTTCTGCCATTGTGAGCCCATTCATTTTCGGTAAACATATATCATTAAATATTAAATCATATTGATCTTCATAGTGTAGAAGCAAGGCATCCTCTGCATTATTAACATAATCAAATTTATAACCAATTTTTTTCATCAGATGTTCAATAGATGCCATAGCCAACGGCGAATCTTCTACAACTAATATTTTTATACGCTGCATTCGTTTTCCTTTACTGACCTAACTGCTCGTCAACAGCAAATATCAAAGATATTCTCATATTATTCAATTCATCCAAGGTTTTTTTCGATATAATGCCCATAGTATTTAAGATCTGATTAATAGCTTGAATTGCAGCATAAATCGCCATCAAATACACATCTTCACATGCCTTTAGATCAATAATATTTTTTGTGGTTTCTTGGCTGATTGTTTTTTTGGTTCTATTTAATATTGAAATTATATCTTGAAGCAAGTGTGATACTTTATATTCCTGGTTATTCTTATAATTTTGTTCAAAATCAAACAAGGAAAAGTTAATCACATCAATCATATTTTCTAGTTTTCTAATTGATTTATTTGATCTGGTAAATAATTCAGAAGCCCTATCGTCATACAATAAAAATGATTGAATAGGATTATATTCTTTCGTTTTTATAAATAGATTTTTAAAACTTTTATTTTTGTCATCTAATGATTGGCGTGATGTTGGCATTTGCAAGTCACTAAGATTACCTTTACATTTACTTACAGTTTCTAATTGAGAAATTTCCATTTCAATACTCCCTTTAAATTAAACTTCACAATGTTTTTTAATTGTCATTGAAGCTATGGGAGTAGTATTCGATAATTAGATAAACATTGTTATCAGGTATAAACTTATTGTTTTTGTAGGATATATCTCACAATAATAAAAAATAAAATATATCGTAACATATTGATTATAAGTTGATTATTATTTAACAAGGGGGGAAGCACACTATAAAATATTTATAATTTGAACTTTATAATATGTATTTTAATATTCTGATGTTAATTATCACACGGTATAATGCATTAATAATATTCTATTAGTGGAAACAATAAAAATATATCTAACCCTGGCCAGTTACCAATAAAATTGCCTCAAGTGCCTGAATATGCCCGTTAATAATCGCCACATCTAAAGGTGTTTTTCCTTCATAATTTTCTACATCTAAATATGCACCTAGCTTATATAGCATTTCAAGACTACCACTATTCCCATGAAATGCTGCCCAATGTGCTGCCGTGCGCCCCATAAAATCAGTATAGTTAACCTGTGCGCCCAGAGAAACCAAGTAAGTAATGGTTGCAGTTTTACCAGCCTGTGCTGCCCACATAATTGGCGTTGTGCCTTCTGAGTTAGTGCATTCTATCGATGCACCAAGATTAAGCAGCTTTGCAATTGCATCATGATTTCCCTCATAAGCAGCCAAATGTAGCGGTGTATCAAAATCACGATTCCTAATATTTGGATTTAAACCTAAGTCTACAAACATTTGAACCAATGTTTTTCCACCATACCTTGATGCATAATGGAGGGCTGTATATTCCTTCCTATCAAACAAATAAAGCTCAATATTAGTAAGCTTATGCAAGTTTGCTCCTTCTAATATAAGCCCCCTCACAGTTTCAATTTTGTTATTTTTTATGGCTAAAATCAGCTTATTATTGAGTGTTTTAATTTTTTTATAATACGCCGCTCTCACTCTTAGTGTAGAGCTAGGATCATTTTTGACTTTTAAACCAATAAACCTTTGTCTTGAAGCAACTGCACCATTACCTTGAATTAACCATTCTATACTGCAATTGATGTTTTCATTAGCTAATGCATGCACTACCATCTTGCTGCTTTTAGTCTTTTTCCCTGCTCTATACTTTCATTATTAAAATCTAACACTACATTGTCCTTAAAGTAGTTGAGATCTAAATAATTTAATGTATATTTTTAACTATATCAATACATAAATACACATTATAAAGAAAAAATAGCTCTTGTTTTCGCCTATTTAATAGTGAGTACATTCTGTTTTTGGCTCATTCAATAGATGTATCCTCACTGTGTTTACATGCTTAAGATTAATAACCGAAAGGTAATGAGGAATGCCTTTTAATAATTCATGCTCACTCATTGCGTGCGACGATAAAAAGCATGTCAAAAGGAATGTTAATTTTTTTAAATAAACGCCTTAAACGTATCATTAGTGGATATTTAGTAATAAAAAATTGATATTTGCAAGAGTACGCTAAGGAAACCCTAATACACATTCTTGCTATATTTTCAGAGACGATGATTTTATGTGGTATATTATCTTCAACAATATACCTTCCCCACTCAGAATAATTATGCCTACTTAATTCTAATTCAGGAAATTTATTTTGTAATATCAGTGAAGGCGACTCCAATGGCAAAAGACATCGATTCTTTAAAGTTGAGATAATTATTCGTGAACCACCAACAACTCTCCCATGCTCATTTAAAGCAACTACAATACGGCCAAATTTTTTATCAAACTCACGCTCAAATGGTGTAACTATAAATTTTTTAGAAATATATTTTTGATAAATCTTTTCTAATAATTGGTAAAATTGATCAATAAGCATAGGATCTGTTGCATACACATAGCTATATTTATTAGCAAGCCTGCTCTCAGCTAAAATAGGTTTTACAAGCTCTTGAAGCACAGGATCTCCTTCTAACCATTAAAATAGAACGCACCCAATTAAAACTAACAATCTAATATTGATATTAGCGAAAGTATTATAGTCTAAATATTAAAATTTACCTATATTCAATATCCCTATGCAATATATAGTACATACAACGCCCATCACCCACTATATATAGACTTATTCAAGCCACAGCACTTAAAAACTTACAATAATGAAAACACAGTCACCCAACAACCTTAATCAGTGATGTTTTTTTCATAACTATGCAGTATTATACCCTTAAACATTTATACTTTGGACTTTCAATTATGACAGGTAATTCCACACAAGCACTTATTCCAACGACAGAAGAAAAACCCAAGAGCAAATCATGCTCAACTATATCGACGCGAATTATTGCTTACAGCATTTTCAGCTTAACAGGATCCTCTTTTATTTATGGAACTATGGTTTGGCTTTCAAAAATAGACCAAAATTCTTCTGCCGCTTCCTCAATTGCATCACCCTATTGGGCAACAGGCTCAGCTTTTGTTCTCGGCCCTGCTTATATAGCAACGCTTTTATTTGGCAAGATTCCAGGGCAGCATGATATCAACAATACCGAAGCAAGAAAAAAAGCTGGAAATATCTTAAAAGCTTCTTGGATAGTTACAGCAAGTGTTGGCTTCCTTGTTTCTGGTGCATTACTGTTAAGTAATATAATCTTGCCAGCCACTTTAGAACAAACAGTCTCTGCTCCTGCCTGTGAATTTTTATCTGGAATAGCGATTGGCATAGCCCCTATGAACTTAATGATCACCAATATTGAGATTCTCTTTAAACTTGGAAAGCCTTATATAGCACCACTTTGTGGGATAGGGTTATTTACCATCTCAATGGGGGCAAATGCACTAGCAAATCAATATACAAACCTAGGCGCCTTTGGTGTTGGTTTATCTGGGTCTTTCGCTCAAATTTTGATGTGGCTTTTAACGCTTATCTTTTTGGCTCAAAAAGAATATCAACAATATCATTTTTTTAACAAAGGCATCCATATTACTTGCCAAGAACTAAAAGACTTAATGTCAGGGGGAAGGGATATATTCATTCAGAGATTAACTGAATATGGCTCTTTACTAATCATAGCATTAATTAGTAATAGTTACGGCAGCAGGTACTCACTAGCAACTGCACCCGCTATCAATATCATTTCATTTATCGCCTCTGTGTTTCAAAGTATCGCACAAGCTGGCAGCATTTTGATGATAGGACCAAAAACAACCATCGTAAATGCAAAATATGATACCAGCCTTATTAATCCAGCAATCAAAAAATCAAAAAAAATAATTAAAGTAACATCTATTTTTTCAGGACTCGCATCATTAAGTGTGGCAGCATTTATGATTTTAGCCAGACAGTGGATATCAAAACAATTTATCACTGAAGATCAACAGGCCATTGAACTTTCTAACCTACTGCTTATAATTTATGGTGCAGGGATGATACCTGATGCATTTCGCCTAGCATTTATAGGCTTAAACCGTGCCTGGAGCCCACTCTTTGAAATAGCTGCTATCAATTTCATTGGCTTAATTGTTGTAGCTGGCCTCACTTCTTATCTTTTTTCTTTACTGGGACAGGGTTTTACCAATACAACATCCAATCAATCATTAGACCTAAATAATAGTGACCTTGATATAAACATGCTTAAGAATCCAATTTCAATTGTGTCATTAGTACGAGTGGGAATGACAATACCCTTAGCCATAACAATGAAATCACGATTAAGCTATTACATGAATAAAAAAATCGATAAATACACCACCCCAACTATTACTATTGATCATAGAACTGAAATAGATACCCCTGTAGGCTAAATAGTTAGACTACATCCTAATAAATATTGAGATATGGTTGAAAATATCTGATTATTACTAGGGTTTTATTATTAAAAGTGAGCTACAATGGCTGACTGTTGGTGCGAAGTAAAAAAGGATAACAAATGCAATTAGGACCGAAAACAGCTGCTTTTTTAAAAAAACAGCAAGAAGAAAATGTGGCACCAGATCTTCCACCTTTCTCTGAAGAAACGATTCAAGTTTATCGTGATTACAACATTGAATTATTTCGCGAATGGTCCGGGAATTTTCCCGAAGGTTATTCAATCAATTCTTTTAGCAATAAAACATTTCAGCTCGATAACAATTCTGAAATAAAAACAAAAATATTTACACCACCTGGTTATGATGCATCGAAGCACAGTACTGTTATCTTTTTTCAAGGTAATGCTATGGTCTTTGATATGCTTGAATCTCATTTACCAGGTTATGCACGACTTGCACTTTCAGGTAATTGTAAAGTGATTGGCGTTGATACACCGTTGGCACCTGAATATTCTCCTCAAGAAATTAATGACATGAGCTATGCTTTGGTAAAATCTATTATTTTCAATGCGAATAATTTAAATATCAATCCACAAAACCTCATCCTAGCCGGTTATAGTGGTGGTGGCAGTTTAGCAGCAAATATTTCTGCCAGAGCACGCACAAATAAAGATATCTATATCAAACATTTATTTTTATTAAGCCCCGCTTTAGATTTCACTCTTGAAACACGCATTAACAGCCCTTATAAAAAATATCAAGATATGGATAGCTCTAGTAACTCTGCTGAAGCCATCAAACCCATTTTAGAACTTTATTACAAAAACGTTCCCCCTTCTTTGCCTTTAATCTCACCAATGTTTGAGCCAAATTTAGAAAACATACCACCGACAACCATTATCTTACCCGAATTTGATGCCTGTCGCGGTGATGGTGAAGCCTATGCATTAAGACTAAAAGAAGCAGGCGTGCCTGTTGAAGTCTTAATTTGTGAAGGCCAAACCCATCTCTTTTTTATTGCACGGGGCGTATTAGGCGATGAGCCTGACCCTGCTATGGTGATGGCTCAAACAATCAAAAACTGGCAGACCAATTAACAGACAAATCCACACAGATGTTAAACCATATTCTGATATCTAATTTTTTGACGCCATTAAAACCTAAGACAATTGATGGCTAAGCGCTCAATTATAAGCTAGAATAATCACTTAATTCCTATCCACATTTGAGCGGCACTATGCTAGAGCGTGACATTTTAGATCTTGAAGAATCCATTGAAGATAATAGCTGCGAACCCAAAATTCGCCCAGCCACTTTAGATGATTATATTGGCCAGCCTGATGTAAAACAGCAGATGGCCATTTTTATCCAAGCTGCAAAGGCACGAGGACAATCACTGGATCATGTTCTGATTTTTGGCCCACCGGGCTTGGGCAAAACCACACTATCACATATTATTGCCAATGAAATGGGCGTGCAGGTTAAACAAACGTCTGGCCCTGTTTTAGAAAAAGCGGGGGATTTAGCCGCACTCCTTACCAACCTACAGCCAAACGATGTTTTATTTATTGATGAGATCCATCGCCTTAATCCTGCGATTGAAGAAATTTTATATCCAGCCATGGAAGATTTTGCGTTAGATATTATGATTGGCGAAGGCCCTGCTGCCCGTTCTATTAAAATTGATTTACCGCCATTTACCTTAGTCGGCGCTACAACACGGGCTGGCTCGCTTACAGCGCCATTGCGTGATCGATTTGGTATTGTGCAGCGCTTAGAGTTTTATTCACCGGAAGATTTACATAAAATCATTATTCGCTCAGCAAAAATTCTTGGCACGCAAATTGATGATACCGGTGCATTTGAAATCGCTCGTCGCTCACGCGGTACACCACGCATTGCGAATCGCTTATTGCGCCGCGTACGTGATTTTGCACAAATCAAGAATAATGGCTTAATTACTGAAGAAGTTGCCCAAGATTCACTATCTATTTTACGCGTTGATAAAGCCGGCCTTGATCACATGGATCACAAATTATTAAAAACTTTAATCGAACGCTTTGATGGTGGCCCCGCTGGCTTAGATACTTTATCTGCGAGCATTAGCGAAGAAAAAGCCACTATTGAAGATGTTATCGAACCTTATTTATTACAAACCGGTTATTTAATTAGAACGCCTAAAGGTCGCATTGCTTCAGACAAAGCTTTTAGCCATTTTGGTATTGATAAAAAAACAAAATAACAAGGATAAACCATGCCTCACCCTGATATCTGGATTTTCATTTTACACTCTAGCTTAGTGGTTAAAATAGTTTTACTTATTTTACTGTTAGCATCTATCACCTCTTGGACCATCATTTTGCAACGCGCCACTTTATTAAAACAAAGAACAGACAGCGCCAAGCGCTTTGAAGGACAGTTCTTTTCAAAAATGGCAGCACAACAATTATTTGAAAAGCTAAAACACAAACAAAACAGCTTATATGGCTTAGGGAAAATTTATTTTGACGGTTTTCAGGCTTTAATCATAGCTAAAAAACAAAAAAACAGTGATAAACAATTAAGGTCTCAAGTGACCCGCGCCATGCGCATAGCACATACCCATGAAGTTGAAAGCCTCGAAAAAAACTTATCCATTCTAGCAACCATCGGCTCTAACGCTGTTTATGTTGGCTTACTTGGCACTGTTTGGGGCGTGATGTCTGCCTTTGAAGGCCTAGGCTTTAGCACGCAGGCAACCATTGCAACAGTCGCTCCTGGCATTGCCGAAGCTTTAATTGCAACAGCGATGGGGTTGATTGTTGCGATCCCAGCAGTTGTGTCGTATAACTTATTTAATAGCAAAATTGAAAGCATTGAAAATATGTATCACATTTTTCAAGATGAATTTTTAACTGAAATTTCCAATGGTACCATTGATATGGAAAAGGATAATAATTAATGCATCAACGTCACTACTATTCTAAGCGCAGCAAACGCCGCCCAGTCAGCGACATTAATATTGTACCCTATATCGATGTTATGCTGGTTTTATTAATGGTCTTTATGATTACCACACCATTATTGAACCAAAGCGTGAAAGTACAATTACCAAAAGCTAAAACAAAAACAATTAAAATAGCTGATCAAAAACCTATTGTGGTTACAGTCAATAAAACAGGGCAATATTATTTAAGCATTGCTAAAAACCCTAAAGCTGCTTTAAATCAACAACAATTGAATACCATTGTTAGTAGCGCTATGGCACAAGCTAAAACTAACCATGTTACTCGACATGTTTATGTGCGCGGTGATAGCCATGCCAGTTATGGTGATATTGTTAAAGCGATGGCAACTTTGCAAAGTGCTGGCGCTGATCATGTTGGCTTAGTAACACAACCAACTTCATAACGCTCAACTAACACTATACGCACTAATAGGGTTTACTCTATCTAGACACTGTAGATTACTCTATGCATATTAAATGTGACATATATTTGCTAATTAAAGCAAAGACACGAGCAGGTAAGCCATGCCCCATATTGGGTATGATGAATAACTTGCTACCTTTAATAGATTGATGCAGACGCTCACCATGCTCAATAGAAAAAACGGGGTCGCAACCTCCCTGTATTATAACTGTTGGTACTTGTAGTGCCTCTAATGCTTTCCCCCTAGGTTTTGCTACCAGCATAGCTATTAACTGACGCTGAACCCCCTCAGGATGATAAGATCGCTTATACGCCTCATAATACAATTTTTCAACTTCGTCTAAAGCATAATCATCTGGGTGATTATAGATTTTATATTGCTCTAGATGTTTCTGTACAGCTGATTCAACATTAATGTGAACCGATGATGCATTAAAAAAGTAATCCATGACTTTCTGCTCTGGCGGTGGTAAATCATAATCTCCAGGGCTTGTTATCAATAATGCTAGGCTTAACACTTTTTCTGGGTAATCCAACGCCAGTACTTGAGCAATTTGACCACCCATTGATACACCACAGATATGTGCAGATTGAATATTAAAGTTGTCCATAAGCACCACTGTATCCTCAGCCATATCATGCAGCGTATAAGGCGCATCAGGCACCTCGCCTTGCTTAAGTTTTGTTATAACATCCATAGTTGAAAGTGATGTGAGATGATCGTAATAACTAGACAAACCAACATCCCTATTATCAAAAACTATCACATAAAAATCCTCCATGATCATTTGGATAAACTTATCTGGCCAGGCTGTCATCTGGCCACTAATGCCTGATATCATGATCAGGCATGGATTATCTCGATTACCATAAGATTTATAACAAATTTTCCTACCATTACTTTCTATAAGCATCGCTAAGCCACCTATCTTTTTGTATGTGCCACCACAGCAGCTTCATAGTAAGCGAACAGGGTATCACTAACATCTAAGCCATGAGATCTTAACATGGATGCCCCACCTTCATTTTCATACATTTTATTCAGGCTTTGCTCTATACCTGCATCGCCGGAAACAAAATCACCAACTAATTTTCTAGATTTTAAAGCATATTTCTTGGTAGCTTCACTTTCAGGGCTTACCCCCTGATTTTGCAAATTAGATAAGCCATCAAAAACATCTTGCCATGATGAAACATATTCTTTGCCTTTATTTGGATCTTGATGAAAATCACGGCCTGTTAATGTTTTCATTTGATCTACCGTATAGTATTTATTTAACATATTTGTTTTCTCCATAGTTTTGTAAATTAACTCAAGAGAAATAGCATTAGTGTTGTTAAGCATCTTTAGCATTTGATCTATATCAATAAATAATTTCTGATATAAGTTCATTTGCATTTGTAGATATTCTTTTTGCATAGCTAAAATACCACGTAATTCTAATGCATCATCTTGCAAAATAGATTTTATTTTTTGCAAAGGTATTTGCATCTTCTTCAGCATAATAACTTGCTGCAACATAAAAATATCATACTCGCTATATAGGCGATAACCTGCATCACTTACTCCAGACGGAGACAGTAAACCAATATTATCATAGTGCCGAAGGCTTCTCACAGAAACCCCCGTTTTCTTTGACACATAACCTATTTTAAACATAACTACCTCTTAACTCACCTTACGCACGCAAGCCTTGTTAAGCCATCATTTTCTGTAACTCTTGGTAGGCGACTTGGTTTGCTCTAACGATTAATTTATATTTGATGGCAAAGTGATTGGTAGACTGCTTAATA
>Ga0213839_1000169_pt1 | contig 125562 bp, 102 predicted proteins | sample SWPATP21_FD_160075 | JGI IMG/M metagenome (GOLD analysis project Ga0213839, IMG submission 160075) | Coastal seawater microbial communities from Marineland, Florida, United States - SWPA TP2 #1 | ecosystem: Environmental > Aquatic > Marine > Coastal | place: USA: Florida | collected 2016-08-14
CGAAGCCTGAGCCGAAGCCTGAGCCGAAGCCTGAGCCGAAGCCTGAGCCGAAGCCTGAGCCGAAGCCTGAGCCGAAGCCTGAGCCGAAGCCTGAGCCGAAGCCTGAGCCGAAGCCTGAGCCGAAGCCCGAGCCGAAGCCCGAGCCGAAGCCCGAGCCGAAGCCCGAGCCGAAGTTGAAACAGGTCGAGACCATCACCCCGCCGACGCCCAAGCCGCCCAGCTCGGGAAGCGAGTAACGGCGGCGCCGGCCATGCTCGGCCGGGAACTCGACGATCGGGGCCAGCGCTGGCGGGTGGTGGAATATCTGGCCGATCAGGACACCTGGGTCCTCCAGGCAACCACCGGCGGGTCGGTCATTCAGCCCGACCAGTTCGGAGACGCACGACGCCGCGTACCGGAAACGCGGCTCGTGACCGCGGAGTCAGATCCCGCGCTGTACCAGCGCCTCAGCGCGTCTCAGGATTCGAACAACGCCTGAATGCGGCGAAGATCCTCCGGGGTATCGACACCGGTCGGAGGCGGTTGATCAACCGGTACGGCCTGGATCTGCATGCCGTTCCACAGCGCGCGCAGTTGCTCCAGCGACTCGGCCTGTTCGGTCGGCGCGACGGGAAGTTGCGCCAGCCGGCCGAGACTGGAGCAGCGGTACGCATAGAGACCGATGTGACGCCAGGCGCCGCACGGCGGCAAGGTCGCCTCTCCCCGCAGCAATGCCGCGCGGTCGGCCGGAATCGGCGCCCGACTGAAGCAGCGTGCACGCCCGCTCGCATCCATGACCACCTTGACCACATGCGGTGACCGGTAGTCCCGGTCATCGGTGATCGCGTGCACCGGGGTGGCGATGTCCGCGGCCCGGTCGGCGGCCAGCGCATCGACACAGGCCCGGATCACCGCCGGGGGCATCAGGGGCTCGTCGCCCTGCAGATTCACCACGATCTGGTCGTCGGTCCACGCCAGACGCCGCGCCACCTCGTGGACCCGATCGGTCCCGGAAGTGTGGTCCACGGATGTCAATTCGCAGCGCAGCCCCAGCGGCGTCAGCGCATCGACGACACGTGCATCGTCGGTGGCGACGATGACCGTCGCCGCACCGCTCGCCTCCGCCGCCCGCGCCGTGTGCGCCACGAGCGGCAGCCCGCCGAGGTCGGCCAGCACCTTGGCCGGAAACCGCTCGGAGCCGTAGCGCGCCGGAACGACGACCGCAAAGGATTCGCTCATTCTTCGGGATCGAGCTCGCGGGCCTCGGACTCCAGCATCACCGGAATGCCGTCACGAATGGGGTACGCCAGTCGGCTGGCGTCGCAGATCAGTTCCTTGCCGTCCTCGCTCAGCCTCAGCGGCGCCTTGGAGACGGGGCAGACCAGCAGATCCAACAATTTGTTATCCAACGCTATTCTCCGAGTGATTCGGTGGTGCCATTGCCAGCGCCGAGAACACGCCGTGTCAGACGATCGATCGCCGCGTCCAGCGCCGGACCGGTGTGCACGGCAACATCGACGACCCACCAGTCCGCTTGCGCGAAACCACGACATTTTACGGCGTCCTTGCCGGTCATCAGAACCGGCAGATCATCGCCGAATGCAAGATCATCCACGCGAAAATCATGATGATCGGCGAAGGCATGCGGAATCACCCGCAAACCGACCGCCTCCAGGGCGGCAAAGAAACGCTCCGGAAAACCGATCCCCGCGACGGCGTGAACACGCCGCCCGCGCCAATCGGTCAACGAGCAACTGTTCCGCCCGTCCAGGGATTGCAACACCGACGGTTCCACGTCGTAACGAAACATGTCGACATTCGACGCCGGCAGGACGTCCTCCGGATCGCCATCGCGGACCAGTACGAGATCGACCGAAGCAAGCCGGGACACCGGCTCCCGCAGCGGCCCGGCGGGCAGCGCACGGCCGTTGCCGAACCCCCGCTTGCCATCGACGACGACAATTTCGGCGGCCCGCGCCATGGCGTAGTGCTGCAACCCGTCGTCGGCGATCACGATGTCGACATCGCGCTCCAGTGCTTGCGCCGCCTGCACCCGGCGTTCGGCGACGGCCACGGGGAATCCGGCACGCGCGAACAGCAGCGGCTCATCCCCGACCAGGCGCGCCTCGCTGTGGGCGTCGGCGCGCTGCAACCCGGTGGACTGGCGCCCGTAGCCGCGCGAGACGATGCCGACCCGCCATCCCTGGTCGCGCAACCGCGAGGCCAGCCACAACACCAGCGGCGTCTTGCCGACTCCGCCCACGCTGAGATTGCCAACGACAATCACCGGAACCGCGGCGGACACGACGGGCTTCCAGCCCCGGCGAAACCCCAGCCTGCGCAACGCTGCGACCCCCGAAAACACCCACGACAACGGCAGCAGCAACCACGACAGTGGGTGCCAACGGGATTGCCAGGCATGTTCGAGCAACGTCACGGGGCGGTCAGTCGTCCTCGAACTGGAGCCGGTGCAGCGCCGCATAAGCCCCGTTCCCGGCGAGCAACTCGGCGTGCGTCCCCTGCTCCACGACACGGCCGTCATCCATGACCACGATCAGATCGGCGTTCTGGATGGTCGACAACCGGTGGGCGATCACCAGCGTTGTCCGGCCCTGCATCAAACCGTCCAGCGCCGCCTGAATCTTGCGCTCGGATTCCGTGTCCAGCGCCGATGTCGCCTCGTCGAGGATCAGGATCGGGGCGTCCTTGAGGATGGCGCGGGCAATGGCGATGCGTTGGCGCTGACCGCCCGAGAGCAACACGCCGTTCTGGCCGACCTCGGTGTCAAGTCCGTGCTCCAGCTTTTCGATGAACTCCAGCGCGTGCGCGCTCGCGGCCGCCGCCCGGATCTCGTCGTCCGACACCTGCCGACCGACGCCGTAGGCGATGTTTTCCGCGACCGTGGCGTTGAACAGGGTCACGCTCTGATCCACCAGCGCGATCTGCCGTCGCAGGCTGGGCAGCGTGTAGTCGAGGAGCGGTTGCTCGTCGAGCCAGATCCGCCCTTCGACCGGCTCGTAAAATCTTGGGATCAGCGACAGCAGGCTGGTCTTCCCGCTGCCGGAACGGCCGACGAAAGCAACAACCCGACCGGCCGGAACCGTGAGGTTGACGTCCTGCACCGCCGGGCGCGAGGTCTCACCGTAGCGCAGGGTGACGTGATCGAAGCGCAACTCTCCGTTCACACGGGTCGCGACCCGATCACCCGAGTCCGGCTCTCCCGGCTGATCCAGCAGATCGAAGATGTCCGAGGCCGCCGAGATTCCCCGCTGAATGCGTTCGTTGACGGTGGTGAGGTTGCGCAATGGGCGCAGCAAACCGATCAAACCGCCCATGAACGCCGCGAATGCGCCAGGCGTCATGGTCGGTTGCGTGGTCGCGATGAACACGATGGCCGAGATCGCGAATGCCGCGATCCACTGAATCAGCGCCGTGCTGCCGCCGCGCGCCAGCACCATCTTGAGATGCTGGCGCATGTTGTATTCGTTGACCTGCTCGAAACGGTCGGCCTCCAGATCCTGTCCACCGAACACCTTGACCACGCGATGCCCGGAGATCACCTCGTCGGCAACCTGCACCGTGTTGCCCATCGACTGCTGGATGCGTCGAGACAGCTTGCGAAAGCGACGAGACACCACGCTGACCAGCACCGCGATGATCGGCCCGACGACGAGGACGAAGCACGCCAGCTTCCAGTTCATGTAGACGATCAGACACAGCAGGCCGATGACGGTCAGGCCGTCCTTGATCACCGTGCCGATTGCCGAAGTCGTCGACTCGGCGACCTGGTCGACGTGGTAGGTCAGGCGGGCGATCAGCTGCCCACCCGCCTCCCGGTCGAAGAAACTCACCGGCAGGCGCAGGTACTGTGCGAACAAATCGGTGCGGATCGTCTTGATCACGTAGCGGCCGACCCAGGCCATGCAGTACGCGGAGGTGAGCTGCGTGCCGCCGCGCACGAGAAACAGGACGAGAATCGCGACCGGCATCCAGCGGATCACCGTCGGGTCGCGCTCGACGAAGCTGCCGTCCAGCAGCGGCTGCATCAGCCACGTCAGCGCCACGTCCGACGCTGAAAGCAGCGCCATGCTCAGGATCGCGAGCGCGAACATCCGCCAGTAGGGAAACGCGTAGCCCAGCAGGCGACGGTAAACCTGATTGGGTGTGAGCCCGGTCCGGCCGGTCTGATCGTCTGTCATCGCGCGATGATAGAGGTCCGTTCCCGCCCATCCAACCGCCGCCGCGGATCAGCGTGCCTGCGCCTCGCCCGCCGCGGAGCGCCACGGCCGAGGAAACGCATCCCGAAAGCGCCATGGCACGTCGAGCCGGCCGTCGTCGGACAAGGCGATCCGCAGCTGCCCGGATTCACCGGTCACCACCAGCGGGGTTGCCCGCTGCTCGAGTCGATCGCGGACCTCCGGTCGCGGGAAGTCCCAGCGGTTGCGCCAGCCGGCGGTCGCCACGGCCAGATCCGCCTCCACCGCCGCGAGAAACTCCGGCGTCGATGCCCCGGCGCTCCCGTGATGCGCGACCAGCAACACATCGCTGCGCAATCGCTCACCGACCCGCGCCACGAGTTCGCGCTCGGCCGACGCCTCAATGTCCCCGGTCAACAGCATCGACGCGCCGCCGGCCGTCTCGATGCGCAGCACGCAGGAGGCGTTGTTGTCGTCACCACCCGGCGTGATCGGGTGCAGCCATTCGAAGCGCACCTCGTCCCAGACCCAGTGCTCGCCGGCGAGACAGTGTCGACCGCCGTATCCCCAGCGCTCAGCCCCTGGAAACGCCCGCAGGACCGCATCCGCGCCACCGGCATGGTCGGAGTCGCCATGTGACACGACCAGCCGGTCGAGATGACGGAGACCCTCGGCGCGCAGGGCGGGCACGACAACCGCCGCACCGGTATCGAAACCGCTGCGATAGGCTGGCCCGGCGTCGTAGACGAGGCTGTGCCGATGCGTCCGGATCAGCACAGACGTCCCCTGCCCTACATCCAGCACGTCCACCCACACGCCTGATTCGGGCATCGCCGGGTGAGAGATCAGCAACGGAAGCCACAACAACCCGCCCAACAGCCGCCAGCGCATCCGCATCGGCGACAGGACCCAGAGCGCGCCCAGCGTCGCGGCCGCCGCGACCCAGGCATTCGGCCGGGCATCGGCCCAGCCCCAGGGCTGGGCGCCGACAATCTCCAGCCAATGCATCGTCAGGCTCAGCGCATCGGCCAGCGTTCCGAGCAATGGCCCGAACGCCGCCGACTGGACGATGGCCGCCGCACCCAGCAACAACGTGAGCGGCACGAACAACACCGACAGCGGCACCAGAATCAGATTGAGCAAGACCCCACTCAAGGAGGCTTCCCCGAACCAGAACAGCACCAGCGGCGCGAGCCCCAGCGACAGACCCATTTGCAGACGCACCAGAAGACGCAACGACGACGCTTGCCCGGCACCAGGCAGCATCCATGCGATCAACGCGACCGCGGCGACCGACAGCCAGAACCCCGGGTCCATGGGCGCGAGCGGGTCGAGCACCAGCAACACCATCACAGCCAGCGCCAGCACACGCCCAAGTTGGGGACGGACCGGACTGGTGAGTGCCCACACCATCAACGTCACCATCAACCAGGCGCGCAGGGTCGAGACGGACCAGCCAGCCGCGGTCGCGTAGACCGCGGCCACCACGACCGACGCGACACCGCCCGCCAGAGGCGCGGGCCACAGCAGGCAAAGTCTCGCGGAGCGTCGCCACAACCAGCGACCAATCAGAAAACCGAGGCCGGCCACCAGACCGATGTGCAATCCGGAGATCGCCAGCAGGTGGCCCACACCGGTTCGGCGCAGCGTCGTCCACATCGCATCATCGAATCCACGCCGGTCGGCGACCAGCAGCGCGCGGATGATTGCCGTCCCCGGACTGTGCCCCAACCCGTCGGCCAACCTCCGCCCCACGCGATCCCGCCACCGGTCGACGCCGCGCCGATCATCCGCGCAGCGCTGACCATCGGTAATCGTGCCGCGCGCCGCGAAGCGTTGCCGAAACAGCCAGGCCTCGTAGTCGAAGCCGCCGACGTTGGCCAGGCCGCGCAGATCGCGCGGGCGGACATCGAGTTGCAGGCAGTCACCGGACCCGACATCAACAGGCGGGTCATACCAGCTCAACCAGAGCAGATCGCCTGACTCGGTGTCGCGAAAACGAAAGCGCAGCCGGTATGGCGTGCGATCCGGCAGATCGACGACATGCCCGCGGATCGACCAGGGCTCGGGCGATTCCGCCCAACGTTGCCCGAGCACATGATGAATGGTCGCCAGACTGATTGCAGCCCACAACCCGGCGACCAGGAGACCGGTGGTGGCGGTGACACCAGCCTGCGCCCCCAGACGGCGACCCGGCCAGCAACCCAGCGCGCCCATCACCATCGCCGCGGCGGCGACGATCCACGTCACCCAGCCCAGAACGGCGGCGGTGCAACCACCCAGCGCGCAAACGGCCAGCCAACGCACATCGGGCATTGGGGCCGTCATCGCGGTCGCGTCAGACTGCTTCCAGCCGCCCGTCTTTCAACAGACAGCGACGATCCAGGCGCGCGGCCAGGGCCTGATCATGCGTGACCACCACCAGACTGGTTCCCAGTTCGCGATTGAGCGACTGCATCAGCTCGAACACGCCTTCCGCGCTGTCGCTGTCGAGGTTGCCGGTGGGCTCGTCGGCCAGCATGCAGGCCGGCCGGGTGACCAGCGCCCGCGCCACCGCGGCCCGCTGGCGCTCGCCGCCCGACAGCTCGCCGGGCTTGTGATCCAGACGGTGCCCAAGGCCCACGCGCTCCAGCAGCGCCTGCGCCTCGCCGCGCGCCTGCCGCGCGGCGGCGCCTCGCCGGATCACCAGCGGCATCGCGACATTGTCCAACGCGGTGAACTCCGCCAGCAGATGATGAAACTGATAGACGAACCCCAGCTTGGCGTTGCGCAGGCGCCCCCGACCGGCGTCGGACAATGACGCCATGTTCTCGCCATCGACGAGAATCTCGCCGGCGCTGGGCGTGTCCAGTCCGCCCAGCAGGTGCAGCAGCGTGCTCTTGCCGGAACCGGAGGCACCGAGTATCGCGACGCTCTCGCCGGCCTCCACGCGAAAATCCAGCTCGTGGAGCACATCGACCGCGGTGCGTCCTTCGTCGAACACCTTGCGGATGCCACGGGCCTCGATGCGCGGATGCTCATTCATAGCGCAGTGCCTCCGCCGGCTGGACGCGTGACGCGCGCCAGGCCGGGTAGATCGTCGACAGCAAACCCAGCGCCAGCGACAGCAGCGCGATCTTGATCACGTCGTTCCAGTGCAGATCGGAAGGCAGTTCGCTGATGTAGTAGACATCGCCCGAGATGAAGTCCTGGTTGAACAGGCGCTCCAGTGCCGGCACCAGATTTTCGACGTTGAGCGCCAGGGTGATGCCGCCGAGCAATCCGAGTGCCGTGCCGATCAGGCCGATGACGGCGCCCTGAACGATGAAGATCATCGTCACCGAGCCCGGCGAGACGCCCAGCGTCCGCAAGATCGCGATATCCGCCTGCTTGTCGGTCACGACCATGACCAGCGTCGAGACCACGTTGAAGGCGGCGACCGCGACGATCAGGCTCAGAATGACGAACATCACCAGCTTTTCCGTGCGCACGGCCTTGAAGAAGTTCGCGTGCTGCTGGGTCCAGTCGCGCACATAGACAAAGCCGGGCAGCTCATCGGCCACCTCGCGGCTGATCCGCGGCGCGGCGAACATGTCGCTGAGTTTCAGTCGCAGGCCGGTCACCCGGTCACCAAGCCGATAAAGGGCCGCGGCATCGTCGATGTGCATGTACACCATGGACCGGTCGTACTCGTACATGCCGATCTCGAAGACCCCGGACACGGTGAAACGGCGAAAGCGCGGCGTCAGGCCCGCCGGCGTGACGCTGGCCTGCGGGATCATCAAATCCACCTTGTCGCCCGGGGCCAGCCCCAGCGCCCTGGCGAGTTCGACGCCGATCACCAGCCGGAACTCACCGGGCATCAGATCGTCCAGCGAGCCGGCGACCATCCGGTCGCCGACGATGGACACCGACGGCTCCTGAGCGGGATCGATGCCGCGCAACAACACGCCCGACAACGTGCCGCCGCGCCGCGCCATGCCCTCGCCCTCGATGTAGGGCGCGGTGCCGATCACCTCGGGATGGCGGCTGGCGAGCTCGGACACCGCATCCGGCGAGTCGAGACCACCTTCGAAGGCCGAGATCGTCGCATGCGCCGCCATGCCGAGAATGCTCTGACGCAGCTCGCGTTCGAACCCGTTCATGACCGACAGCACGGTGATCAACGCGGTGACGCCGAGCGCAATCCCGAGCATCGAGATCAGCGAAATGAAGGAGATGAAGTGGTTCCGGCGTTTGGCGCGGGTGTAGCGCAGGCCAATCGCCAGTTCGAAGGGCTGGAACATCCGCGAATTCTACTTGTTTTCGCTCCCACGGGCCGATGCTATAGTCCCGATAGTCCTTGGAAGTGGCGGCATCAGCATGTGCAAGTGGGTTTGGATCGGTGGACTGACCATGGCGCTGGCAAGCTTTGCAAGCACCGCGGATGTCCTCGATTTTCCGGAGGGTTCCGGCACGGTCGGCGAGCAGCTGACGCGCCCGACGACCCCGACCCGCGGCATGAGCAAGGCCAGCGTCCGCCGTCAGTTCGGCGAGCCGGGGCGCAAGGTCGCCGCGATCGGCGACCCACCCATCTCGCGCTGGGTCTACGACGATTTCGTCGTGGTGTTCGAACACCAGCTGGTTCTGCATTCCGTCGTGCCGGAAGCGCCCGCTCCGATCTACCACGCCAACGAACTCCGGCCCGCGCACTAGGCGCCGGCCCGCACGCCCTTCAACCAGCGCGAGCGCGCGCGATGCACTGGCCGGCCGAATTTGCACCGCAAGCCAGCGTCCAGCTCACCTGGCCGCATGCCGGCACCGACTGGGGCGATGACTTCACCACCGTCGAACCGGTCTTTCAGGCGCTTGCCCGGCTGATCACCGCCCGCGCGGAACTGATCGTCGCCGCCGCCGATCCCGACCATGTTCACCAGGCGCTCGAACTGGCTGGCGTGAGCCTGGACAAGGCGCAGGTGTTCGAGTGCCCGACCGACGATGTCTGGGCGCGGGATCATGCGCCGATCACCGTCGTCGATGGCGACCGGGCGCTGCTGCTGGATTTCCGCTTCGATGGCTGGGGTGGCAAGTTCGACGCCTCGCAGGACAACGTGATCTCGCGGCGCCTGCATGACGCCGGCGCATTCGGACACACCGATCTGCAAGGTATCGACTGGACGCTGGAGGGCGGCGGCATCGAATCCGACGGCGCCGGCACTCTGCTGGCGACACGCGCCTGTCTGCTGGATCCGCGGCGTAACCCCGGGGTGACCCAGGCCGGCCTGGAAGCCTCGCTCCACGAATGGCTGGGCGTCACCCGCGTGCTGTGGCTCGAGCACGGCCACCTGGAAGGCGACGACACCGACAGCCACATCGACACCCTCGCCCGCTTTGCCAATCCGAACGTGATCACCTTCCAGGCCTGCGAGAACCGCCTGGACAGTCACCACGACGGCCTGAAGGCCATGCAGCGGGAACTGGCGGCATTCCGAACCCCCGCCGGCCAACCCTACGAGCTGGTGCCGCTACCGCTCCCGGAGCCGCAGGTCGGCGACGACGGTCGACGCCTGCCGGCGGGCTATGCGAACTTCCTGATCCTGAACGATGCCGTGCTGGTCCCGGTCTACCGGACACATGCGGATGACATCGCGCTGCGCAGGCTGGATGACGCATTCCCCAGCCACCGCATCGAACCGGTGGATTGCCGCGCGTTGATCACGCAGAACGGCAGTCTGCACTGCGTCACCATGAACTACCCCGACATCGGAGCAACGCCATGAGCCAACCGCTCACCATCGGGCTGATCCAGCACGCCTGTTCCGAGGACGTCGCCGCCAACTGGCGCGAATCCGAACAGGGCATCCGCGAGGCCGCGGCCCAGGGCGCCGAACTCGTGGTCCTGCCAGAGCTGCATGCCAGCGTGTACTTCTGCCAGACCGAGGACACCAGCCTCTGCGATCTGGCCGAACCGATTCCGGGACCGGGCACCGAGCGCCTGGGTCGTCTGGCCGAGGAACTGGGTATCGTGATCGTCGGCTCGCTGTTCGAACGCAGGGCACCCGGCCTGTTCCACAACACGGCGGTGGTGCTCGACGACGACGGATCGCTGGCCGGCGTGTATCGCAAGATGCACATCCCGGACGACCCAGGCTACTACGAGAAATTCTATTTCACGCCCGGCGACCTCGGGTTCGAGCCGATCGACACCGCGGTCGGCCGCCTGGGGGTGCTGGTTTGCTGGGACCAGTGGTTCCCGGAAGCCGCACGGCTCATGGCCCTGGCCGGCGCGGACCTGCTGATCTACCCCACCGCGATTGGCTGGGATCCCGACGACGACAGCGACGAGATGCACCGCCAGCAGGACGCCTGGATCACGATTCAGCGCAGCCATGGCGTGGCCAACGGCATTCCCGTCGTCGCCGTCAATCGGGTCGGATTCGAAGCCGACCCGTCGGAGGCGACCGCCGGCGCGGAGTTCTGGGGCAGCAGTTTCGTCTGCGGACCACAGGGCGAACTGCTCGCCCGCGCGGGTCACGAACGCGAGGTACTGATCACCACCATCGACCGCGCCCGCTCGGAGAAGGTACGCCGAATCTGGCCGTATCTGCGCGACCGCAGGATCGACGCCTACGCGGATCTCACGCTGCGCTACCGCGACAGGTCATAAAAAAGGCGGGGTCTGGGACCCCGCCTTCGAAGCATGGCGGTGCGGGCATCGCCGCACCGCTATCTAGCCTGGATCAGGCGTCCACCACCACGATCACCACGCGGCGGTTCAGCGCACGTCCGGTCGGATTGTCGTTGCCCGCCACCGGCTGGGTGTCACCGAAACCTTCCGCCGACAGGCGCCCGGCCGACACGCCCACCGAGATCAGGTAGTCGACGACGGCCTGGGCACGAAACTCGGACAGCAGCTGATTGTCCGCGGCATTGCCCACCGAGTCGGTATGACCCTGCACTTCCAGCACCAGATCGGGCCGGCGTGCCATGGTCGCGGCGACGTCATCCAGCGCCAGCTTGGCGTCATCGGTCAGCACGGACCGACCGGATGCAAACTGCACGCTGGGGAGCACGATGGCCTCGCCGGCCGCCGCGCAGTCCAGGCCCCCGACGCCACAATCGGCGATCGGCGCGGCTTCGATCGCGCAGCCTTCGGCATTCACCGGCAAGCCTTCGATCGTGTCCGGGCACTGGTCGAAGCCGTCGGCCACACCGTCGCCATCGGCGTCACCACCACAGCCGGTTGCGTCCACCACCACGCCCGGCGGGGTCGCGGGGCACTCGTCCAGCGCATCGGTCACGCCATCCCCATCCTCGTCGAACGAACAACCGTTGGACTCCACGGGCTCACCGGCCGGCGTGTCCGGGCACTGGTCCTGACCATCCGGCACGCCATCGGCGTCGGAATCCAGGATGCAGCCCTGCTCGTCCACGGAGACCCCTTCCGGCGTGTTCGGACAGGCGTCAATCGCGTTGGCAACACCGTCGCGATCTTCGTCGGCCGCGCAACCATAGACGTCCACCACGGCGCCCGGCGCCGTATCCGGACACCGGTCCTTGTGATCGACGACACCGTCCTGGTCCTGATCCGCCTTGGACGGCCAGATCACCCCACCCAGGTCATAACCGATGCCAAGCGTGAATCCCGATGCCTGGACGTCGTAGGCGACGTTGGCCTCGTTCTCGTATTCGTAGTTCAGATACCGATAACCCGCGCGCAGGAAGAACTCGCTGTCGGGATCGTCCAGCTCCAGCCAAAGCGTGGTATCAAACACGGAATCTCCGCGGACGGGGAAGCCTCCCGCCACGAAGTTGATCGATACACCCTCAAACAGGGGTTGCTCGAAACCGAAATGCAGATAAGGCCGGTAATCCAGAACCCGGCTTGCGCCGGACTGGTCAGCCGACTGCGAACCGGACTCCCGAATGTGAAAGCTGGAATCGACCATCTGCGCGCCGAGACCCAATTCGAACCTGGAGTCGAAATGAAGTCCCTCGAACGGCGCGACGGCGAACACCTCCAACTGATCGACGCCCCACGACGACGTGACCGAAGAGCCGGTCGACGAGACATCGACACCCAGCAACGTGTAATCGTTGAACGAGTTGATCCGGCGATCGAAGCTGAACCGCGTATAGGAGGCGCGCAGGTCAAAACCGTGCATCCACGGCGGTGCAATGCTGAAACCGAAGCGCAGTCCTGCATCGTCCTTCATGCCAAGCGCGCGATCCAGCCCAACCTGATCATCCGTGGTGCTGATGGCGCCGGCGGGTTCCAGCCAGGGCATTTCGAAATATACAAACTGGCTGGACAAGCTCTCTCCAGCAACAGCCGTCCCCGACCACGCTGCTGTCGCTGCCAGCAACGGTGCCAATATCCTTTTCATGCTCGGTATTTCCCCTAAAGTCGAGCGACCTGCCAAGCGCGGTTGGAAACCACGGCCAAGGTGGTGCCCTGCTGTTTCGTCTTGCTGCGCCGCATCAAACGACGCCAGTGATTGTCTTCGAAGCAGGTGTGGTCCATGCTTCGCCGCCGATCATGGTACCTAACGCCACCCTCAATCAGCCACTCGAACCGACGCGTGGTCATTCCATCCCATGGAATCCACTCCCCGACGCGGGCCTCGCGCTGGCATCGGTACAACTCTCGCGACGGACGCATGCACTCGTTCTGCTTTGCGCTCGTGACGAGCAACATGCGTACCAACTGGAGGCCAGCTGTCGGTTCTTCGCCGATGACGACTGTCCGGTCCTGCATTTTCCGGACATGGAAATCCTTCCCTACGACGCGCTATCGCCGCTGCCGGAGGTCGTTTCCGAGCGTCTGACCGCGCTGGCCCGGATACCGGCCCTGTCGACCGGCGTGGTGATCGTTGGCGCGGATAACCTCTTGCAGCGCCTGCCGCCGGCCGCCTACGTGCAAGCAAGAACGCTCTCGGTCGCGCAGGGGCAGATCCTGCCGCCCCTGACGTTGCGGGAAACGCTGGATCACGCCGGCTACCAGGCGGTCGCGGAAGTTCAATCCCACGGGGAATACGCGTTGCGCGGCGCGCTGATGGACCTGTTTCCGATGGGCAGCCCGTCGCCGTACCGCATCGACTGGCTTGATGACGAGGTGGATTCCATCCGCCTGTTCGACCCGGAAACCCAGCGTTCACAGGACGTCGTCGAACGCATTGAACCCCTGCCCGCCAAGGCGTTTCCGACCGACAACGCCGGCATCGAGCGCTTTCGCCGTCAGTACCGCAACGCGTTCACCGGTGATCTGACCTCGCACCGGGTCTACCAGAGCGTCTCCAAGGGTCAGATGCCCGCCGGCATCGAAGCCTATGCGCCGCTGTTCTTCGATGAGACCGCGCATCTGTCGGACTACCTGCCCGACAACGCCAATGTGATCTTCGCGTCCGGACTGAACGGGGCGATGACCAAGACCTGGGACTCCATCAATGCCCGGCACACGAACCTGGGCGTGGACCCGGAGCGCCCGCTTCTGCCTCCGGCCGAGGCCTTCGTGGAACCCGACACGGCCATGGCCGGCTTCGACCGGTATGCGCGCATCGCTTTGCTCGACTCGCCGGCTGACGATGCGGTCAGCTTCGACATCGAAGCAAGCCCGATCCGGCAGCCGGAAACGGACCGGCAACACGCCCGCGGCCGCATCGCCGAGCTGCTGGCCGACGAGGACCCACGCCGCCTGCTGCTGCTCACCGAATCGCAGGGCCGGCGCGAAGAACTGCTGGAGTTGTTGCGGCCGCTGGGCCAGGCGCCCCGCGCCTATCCCAGCTGGTCCCGGTTCATCGGAGATTCGAAGCCGTTCGGACTCTGTATCGCGCCGTTGGCCCGCGGATTCGCCCTTCGGGATCCCGCGGTCCGCGTCATCACCGAAGCCGAACTGGTCGGGTCCAAGCCACCCGCCACCCGTCGCCGCCGCGCGGCTCGCGACCCCGAAACCGTTCTGCGCAATCTGTCGGACCTGAAGGTCGGCGCCCCCGTGGTCCATCAGGAGCACGGAGTCGGGCGCTACATGGGGCTGGAGCGGTTGACGGTCGGCGACCAGGAGATGGAGTTCCTGCGCCTGGAGTACGCGCGCGGCGACAAGCTTTACGTGCCGGTCGGCTCGCTGCACCTGATCCATCGCTACACCGGCGCCGAGCCCGACACCGCGCCGCTGCATGCGCTGGGCAACGACCGCTGGAGCAAGGTGCGCAAAAAGGCGGCGGAAAAGGCGCGCGATTCAGCGGCCGAACTGCTGAGCATCCAGGCCCGTCGGGCTGCCCGCCCCGGCTACAGCTTCTCGCTCGACGCCGCCGAGTACGCGCGCTTCGCTGAGGGGTTTCCGTTCACTGAAACGCCCGATCAGCTCAGCGCCATCCAGGCCGTGATCGATGACATGGCGGCTCCACATCCGATGGACCGCGTGGTCTGCGGCGATGTCGGCTTCGGCAAGACCGAAGTCGCCATGCGCGCGGCCTTCGTCGCGGTAACCAACGGCCGACAGGTCTGCCTGCTGGTTCCGACGACGCTGCTGGCCAGCCAGCATGCGCAGAACTTCATGGACCGGTTCGCGGATTGGCCGGTGCGCGTCGCGTCGATGTCGCGTCTGCGATCCGGCAAGTCGCAGGACGAATTGCTGGATGAGATGCGCGACGGCAAGGTCGACATCGTCGTGGGCACCCATCGCCTCCTGCAAAAGGACATCAAGTTCAAGGACTTGGGCCTGGTCATCGTCGACGAGGAACACCGGTTCGGCGTGCGTCACAAGGAACAGCTCAAGCGGTTGCGCGCCGAGGTGGATTTGCTCACGCTGACCGCCACACCGATCCCGCGCACGCTCAACATGAGTCTGGCCGGCCTGCGCGACCTGTCGATCATCGCCACGCCGCCGACGGCCCGAAATCCGATCAAGACCTTCGTCGCGGACTGGGACAAGGCGCTGGTCCGCGAGGCCTGCCTGCGCGAGATCCGTCGCGGCGGTCAGGTCTACTACCTGCATAACGAGGTCAGCAGCATCGAGCGCGCCGCCTCCGAACTGCGGGAGCTGATGCCGGAGGCGGATGTCCGCACCGCGCATGGGCAGATGCGCGAGCGCGAGCTCGAGGCGGTGATGCTGGATTTTTATCACCAGCGCTTCAACGTGCTGGTGTGCAGCACCATCATCGAATCGGGTATCGACGTACCCACCGCCAATACCATCGTCATGAACCGCGCGGACAAGCTGGGACTGGCGCAGTTGCACCAGTTGCGCGGACGCGTTGGTCGCTCGCATCATCGCGCCTACGCTTATCTGCTCGTGCCGTCGCTGCGCGCGTTGACGCAGGACGCCCTCAAACGCCTCGAGGCAATCGAGTCGCTGGGCGAGCTCGGAGCCGGCTTCACGCTGGCGACGCACGACCTGGAGATTCGCGGCGCAGGCGAACTGCTCGGCGAGGAACAGAGTGGCCAGATCGAGGAAATCGGATTCGCGCTGTACTCACAGCTGCTGGAACGGGCCGTGCGCGCACTGAAGGCGGGCGGCGACCCTGATCTGGAGGACCCGTGGACCTCCGGCGCCGATCTGGACCTGGGCGTAGCCGCGCTCATTCCCGACGACTACGTGCCGGACGTCACCCTGCGCCTGACGCTTTACAAGCGCATCAGTAGTGCGACGTCGCCAGCCGAATTGCGCGAACTGAAAGTGGAGATGATCGACCGCTTCGGCCTGCTCCCCGAGCGGGCCGAACAGCTGTTCGCGCTGGCCGCGCTGCGGCTGCGCTGCGAAGCCATCGGCATCCTCTCCATCAAGGCCGGTGCCGGCAGCGCTCGCGTTGCATTCAAGCCCAAGGCCGACGTCGATCCCGCCGCGTTGATCCGGTTCATCCAGAGCAACCCGCGCAAACATCGCTTTGACGGCGCGACGACGATCGTCGCGCAATGGGACAGGGATTCCGCCACCGAACGCCTGGAGGGTACGACGCGATTGCTGGACCAGTTGCATCCGGAAACCGCCGAGACCGGCACCTCGGAGCCAGCCTAGCTACACTATCCGCCATGATGCTCAGATCACTCCTGGCCGCGGCCCTGCTCGTCGTCGCCGGCCCGTCGCTGGCGGCCGACTACCGCGTTGACGCCATCGTCTTTCTCAACCAGGCGACGCCAAACGGGTCGCCCGACGAAGCCTCCGCCGCAATCCGCCACTTCGAAGTCGGCGGTGTCCCGCTGGCGGAGACCGGCACGCTGGCCAGCCTGGGCATCACGCCGCTGAGCGGCGCGGACTTCAAGCTGGAGCAGGCATGGAGCCGCTTGCGAAACGCCCGCGCGTTCGTTCCCTACCTGCGCGCCAGCTGGACGCAGCCGGGGCAGCGCCGGCATCAGGCCACATCGATCCGGCTCGCCGACGACGTGCCGTTCCAGATCGAGCCCATCCCGGAACGTCGGTTCCTGCCCGAATTCTATTCGGACAATCCGTCGTCCCCCCAGGCTGACCAGCCCGATGCGTACGGCGCATCCGGCAGCGCAGCCGATCCGGTGTACACCGCGCCGGATCACAACAGCGCGTCGCCGGCCATCGATGCGGAAGACGACACGTTGCAGCCAGGTGACTGGGCGCTGATCGCGCCTGAACCGATCCAGCTTCATCAACTCGACGGCACGATCACGCTGTACGCTCAGCGGTATCTGCATCTCGCGCTGGATCTGTGGTGGACTCAGCACACGGACGGGTCATCCGTGACCGCTGGTGAATCGATGCCCGAAGAGGCAGCGCGCGTGTTCCACATCAGGGAGCAGCGACGGGTCCGCCTGAACGAACTGCACTACTTCGACCATCCCCGCTTCGGCGTGCTGGCCATGGTGACGCGCGTCGGCGACTGACGCGGACGATCGCGCCGGCGGCCGGCGCGTCAGTTCATTTCAGCGGTCGGGGTCGATTGATCTGATAACCCTGCATCAGATCGACGCCGATCTCCTTGAGCACAGGGATCAGCTCCTCCGTCTCGACATGCTCGGCGATCGTGGTCAACTGGAACTCGTGACCAACGCGATTGATCACCTCCACCATGGTCCTGTCCACGTGATTCTCGGTCATGTTGCGGACGAACCCACCGTCGATCTTGATGAACTGGACCGGCAGGTTCTTCAGATAGGCGAACGAGGACATCCCCGCGCCGAAATCGTCCAGCGCGAACTGGACACCCAGCTCTCCGAGTGAGGACACGAGCCTGGCGGTTTCGGGCAAATGGGAGATTGCCGAGGTTTCGGTGATCTCGATGCACAGGCGCTCGCCCGGCACCTTGAAGTGCGTCAACCGCTCGCGCACGAACTCGGTGAACGAGCGATCGCCGATCGTCTGGCCGGAAACGTTCACGGCCGTCACCGCTGGCGAACTGTCCAGATGATCCGCGAGGTAGGCAATCGCGTGTTCGATCACCCAGCGATCCAGCGCCGCGGTCAGGAAGTAGCGCTCCGCCGCCGGGATGAACTGACCGGGCGAGAGGATTTCATCGTTGTCGCCCCGCATCCGCACCAGCAATTCCCGATAGGCCACGGTCTCGGGGTCGTCGACCCGCACGACATCTTCGTAGACCAGCTCACAGCGATCGTTTTCGATCGCGCTGGAGATCCGCGAAACCTGACGCATCTCGCCATGCCGACGGCTCAGCTCGGTATCGTCGTCACCAGACACGTAAAGCCGGTTCCGACCGGTCTCCTTGGCCATGAAACACGCGGCGTCAGCCTGACTCATGACGGCGGCCACCGAAGCGCTGGAGGGATTCATCTGCGCCATGCCGGCGCTGCCGGAGATCTGATAAACCTCGTCGTTCCATTCGAACCGGAAGTCGCGCAAGGCACTTAGCGCGTCTTCGATGATCGGCTTGCCAGCCTCGAGCTCGCAGTGGTCCAGAATGATGCCGAACTCATCGCCGCCCAGCCTGGCCAGCGTATCCGACCGCCGCAGCTTGCAGCGGATCAGCACCGCGAGCTGGCGCAACAGTTCATCCCCCGCGGTATGCCCGCAGGTGTCGTTGATCACCTTGAACTGATCCAGATCGATGAAGGCGACGACATGCTCCACACCGCCGGCCTTGCTCTCGATGAAGGCGGCCTTGAGCCTGCGCTCGAATTCGTCACGATTGTTCAACCCGGTCAGCGCATCATGACGCGCCCTGAACGACAGCTCCTCGGCGAGCAGGCGCTGCTCGGTCACGTCACGAATGATCACCACCGCACCGATCACGTCCGAATCGCCCGACACCAGCGGCTTGCAGGAAATATCCGCGAACACGCGACGCCGATCGGGATGCTGGATGAAATACTCGTTTCCGAAGTACTCAACCGGTGCCGCCGTCTTGAGCGCCTGACGGACCGGGCTGGGCACGCTCTTCTCGGTTTCCACGCTGTGCAGCTCGAACAGCGTCTCCACCGGTTGCCGCAACAGCGCCTCCTCGCCCTTGCCGACCAGGCGCTCGACCATCGGATTCACATAGGTGATCCGACCGTCGGCGTCGGTACGAACAACGGCGTCGCCGATCGTCCCCAGCGTGATGTCCGCGCGCTCCTTCTCGGAGGCGAGATCATTGAGCGCTTCCTCCATGACCTCGCGCGAGCGCGCGCTGCGCAGTGATACCGTAGCCAACTCACCGATGGCGGTCAGGGTCTCCAGATCCAGCCCGGCAAGTTCGGCGACACAGGCGCCTTCCAGCGTCAGCGTCCCGGCCTTGACCGCGTCGATCCGGATCGTCACGTCCGCACGCGCCTCGACCTTGTCCTTCTTGAGCCGCGGGACCAGCCCGCCATAGGGCCCGACATCGCCGTCGAGCGTTCGGGCGATCAGCGTTCTGCCGCCGGACAGCACGGCGTCGCGAAACTCCGGCGCCTCGTCGAGATTCAGCTTGCGCGGTGATTTTCGACCCCTGTCCGGACGTTGCGCCACCGAGACCAACTGATGTCCGTCCAGCATCGAGAACGACGCGGCGGCGTCTTCGTAGGTCGCCGCCAGCAATTCCAGCAAACCGTCGATGATCTCGCCCGTGTGCTCGCGGTTGGCGATACGCGTGGACATCCTGTGCAGCAGCGCCAGCCGGCGGGTCTCCCCCGCCACACGTTCCTCATCATGCTTGCGCGCATCGACATCGCGCAGGTGCATCACGTAACGCGCCTCGTCGCCCGTATCCCGAATGCTGCCGAGCGCCAGTTCCGCCCAGCGCACCTCGCCACCGGCACCGTGATAGTGCACCTCGAACTGCGCGCTGGACTGTCGTGCCTCGCGGATGTCGGCGGCCTCGCGCTGCACCGCCGAGTAACCCTCGGCGTCCAGCAGGCCCGACAACGACCTGCCTTCCGCGACCAGCGACGGCGTATCGACCATGTCGCGCAACGCCTGGTTGACATCCTGCAGCGTGAATTCGCTGTCAAGGATCGCCTGACCGATCGGGCTGCTGGTGAACGAGGCGCGATGGCGGGCTTCACTCAACAGGACGCGACGATCCGCTTCACGCTGACCGGTCACGTCGATCCAGGTCAGCACGACTCCGTCGACATCGCCGTTGGAACGGATGTAGGCGACGGTGTGCATCTGATAGGTGCGGTTACCGCTCGCCGAGATCGCCCGCTCGAACGGCTCGCGCGTCTTCATCACGTGCCGGAATCTCGGCAGCAACGACTCCATGTCGATGTTCCAGTCGACGCTGATCACCGAAACACCGGGTTCGAGGTGATCCTGCGCCAACTGGCGTTCGGTCGCCGAGTTGTAGTGCGTCACGTGCAGGCGCCGGTCCAGCACCAGCAGCGGATAGTCCAGGCTGTTCTTGACGTTGGCCAGGTCCGAGGCCATCGCCTCGAGTTCGCCGGACTTGTTCTGGAGCTCGTCGTTGACCGTCATGAGCTCTTCGTTGGTGGACTGCAACTCCTCGTTCGAGGTCTGCAATTCCTCGTTGGTGGACTGCAATTCCTCATTGGCGGATTGCAGTTCCTCACTCTGCGACTGCAGTTCCTCGTTCGAGGTTTCCAGTTCCTCGACCACCGTCTGCAAATGCTGACGGGTATTCGCCAGTTCGCGCTCCAGCTCGCCGATGATCAGATTGTCCCGCTGATCCTTGTCGTCAAAGGCAAGCGCCTCCGTCGCCGGGACGGCCGCCGTCTCGAAGGACAACGCCACGTAGTCGGGCTGGTCGATCATCATCGGGCGAACCACCGGCACGATCCGGCGATGGTCGGCGCCCTCGCCGATGTGAAACACCGTGCCCTTCGCGACGGTCCGCTCTCGCCGGCTGCGGTGCAGCAACGCGCGCAGTTCCGGACGGAAGGGTTCCGCAACCAGATCGTAAATCCGCAGATCAGCCGGCCCCTGAGGGAATTTCAGGAATGGGTGCAGATCTCCCGAGAAATGCACCGTGTTGTCCTGATTGTCGATCACCACGGTCGGCGGACAGTATTCATTGATCAGCAGGTTGGTGAATCGCAGGCTCAGCGAGCTGATGTCGCGTCCACCCGCCCGGCGCTGACGCCCGCCACTGTCCTTGGACTCGGTGGCGTCATCCGGAAAGCGCTTGTTCGGGATGACCGGAACGTAATTTGGTGTCGATGCGTCCTTGCGCTTGAACACCCGACCTTTCTTGTTCAGCGTCGAGAACAGGTCACGGTGCAGTTCGATGGATTCGGAGCTGCCCAGGAACAGCAGACCGCCGGGCCGCATGGCGTAGTGGAATGTCAGCAGGACGCGCTTCTGGATGTCCCGGTTGAAGTAGATCAGCAGGTTGCGGCAACTGATCAGGTCCACGCGTGAAAACGGGGGATCCTCCACGACATTCTGCGACGCGAACACCATGTTCTGCCGCAGGAATTTCTTGACCTGGTAGGTCCGCCCCTGCCGCTCGAAATAGCGGCTGCGCAACTGGTCGGGCACACCGTCAACCGAGGTCTCGGGGAAGACCCCGGTCCGCGCGAAGGTGACGGCGTCCTCGTCCAGATCAGTGGCGAAGATCAGGTACTCCGGCGTATTGGTCTGATGTCGGGACAGTTCCGACAGCAGAATCGCGATCGTGTAGGCCTCCTCACCGGTGGCGCATCCGGGCACCCAGACACGGAACACGTCATCGGCCTGCTTGGTTTCCCAGATCGACTTGAGCGATTCCGCCAGCGCCTGGAACGCATCCGGATCGCGGAAGAACGACGTGACCGAGATCAGGACGTCGCGGGCCAGCAGTCCGGCCTCCTCCGACTCGGTCCGGACCAGTTCCGCGTAATCCTCCAGGCTGCTGGTCTTGCGCAATCCCATGCGCCGGTGGATACGACGATTGATGGTCGACGGCTTGTAGTGACTCAGATCGAAGCCGGTGGCCCGTCGAACCGACGACGAGATGCGCGCGTAGGCGTTGCTGTCGTCGTCATCCGGCAAGGTGCGGCGCAGCGCGGCCGGCGTTGATGCCAGACCCTCCAGCGCCTCGCCCATCTTGTGCGCCACCATCACCATGTCCACGGCGCCGGTCTGGATCGCGGCGCGAGGCATGCCGTCGAACTTCGCCGTGCTGGGGTCCTGCACGATCGTCACGCCACCGGCGGCCTTGATGGCGCGAATCCCCGCCGATCCGTCGGAACCGGTACCGGACAGCACGATGCCCACCGTGTTCTCGCCGAGCGAATCGGCCAACGACCGGAAGAACGCATCCACCGACGGCTTGGGCCCGACGCTCGCCTTGGGTGTGGACAGTCGGAGCACGCCGTCACGCAGCAACACGTCATGATTCGGGGGCGTGACGTAGATCGTGTTTGGCGCCGGCGCCTGACCATCGATGAGGTCGCAAACCGCCAGCTCGGTACCCGGGCGCAGCAGCTCGCGCAGCAGGCTGGTATGCGTGGGCGACAGATGCTGCGCGATCACGTAGCTCAGACTGTGGCTCTGCGGCAGCTCCGACAACAACTCCTTCAGCGCTTCCAGGCCACCAGCGGACGCGCCGATGCCAACCAGAACAATGGGCGACTCGACGGACGTCGGCTGCTCATGGTCAGTGTTCTCCACGAGGACTTCGGGCGCGTCGCTCGCCGGCTCGACGGCCGGGACGCTCCCCTCCTGTTCCTTTGTCTTGCGGGCGCGAGAAGTCTTGCTGCTGGAAGATGCGCGGCGGCCTGAGCCGCTGGCCTTGTTGGTCATTCGTCTGAGCCCAGGGCGCGGGGGTGCCCGCTGGAAAATTCGATCCGCCGTCAGACATTACCACCGATCGTCCCCGTGCAGAGACAGTGACAACGATTCAATCCCATCAGCCGAAATTGAATGAAAATCCGCAGCCGGCGTCGCCTGCTTGAAAGCGAGCCGGGGTTATCCGTGCACGGCAACAAGTCGGTCCAGAAGACGGCGCACCTGCACCATCCCGGCGTCCAGTGATGCCTCGATGGCTGCGTGAATCGACCCGTCGACGGTGCCCGCCGCCGGATTCACGACGACCGCCAGTATGGAGTAGGCCAGCCCCGCCTCGACCGCCAGCGCAGCCTCCGGCATGGATGTCATGCCCACCAGCGTACATCCGTCCCGCGCGAGCCGGCGGATTTCCGCGGCGGTTTCCAGCCGTGGCCCCTGGGTCACCCCGAGGACGGCGCGATCATCCAACGTCACCCCGGCTTCGCCAGCAGCCGAGAGAACCCGCCGTCGCCACAGCGCATCGAACGGTGGCGCGAACTCCACGTGCCGCAGCGGCGCCTCCACCCCGTCGGCGAAGGTATGCGCCCGTCCCCAGGTGTAATCGATCAGATCCTCCGGCAGCGCCAGATCACCGGGCCGATTAGCCGGATCGATGCCGCCCACGGCTGCAACCGACAGGACGTCCGTCACGCCGAGCATCGCCAGCGCATGAATGTTCGCGCGATAGTTGATCCGGTGCGGCGCAATCGTGTGACCTTCACCATGCCGTGGCAGGAACCAGCACTCGCCGTTCGACCAGACCAGGCGCTGCGCCGGAGCGGACGGCAGACCCCAGGGCGTGGACAATGCCCGGGTCTCGGCGATCGTCACGCCGTCGATACGGTTCAGCCCGGTGCCGCCGATGACGCCCAGGACGCTCATGCCTCCGCCACCGCGTAAATGGCCGGCAGCTGCCGGAAATAGCCGTACAAATCCATGCCGCAGCCGAACACGTAGCGATCCGGCACGCTGACCCCGATCCACTCGGCCCGTACATCCGGACAACGGCGATCATGCAGCTTCTCGGCCAGCACGGCCGTCTGCACACGTGCCGCCCCGGCGCTCGTCAATGCGGCCTGGATGGCGGCCAGCGTGTATCCCTCATCCAGTATGTCGTCGATGACCACGACCTCCCGATCCTGCAGCTGCATCGACGGCCGGACCCGCCAGTCCACCCGGCCGCCCTGCGTCGTATTCCGATATCGGGTCGCATGCAGGTAGTCGACGGTGAATGCAGCTTCCATGTGCGCCAGGATTCGGGCGGCCGGCACGAAGCCACCATTCATCACGACCAGCATCACCGGATCGGCCTCACCCACCGACGCGTCAATCTGCGCGGCCAGGTGGCGACAGGCCTCGTCGATGGTCGCCTCGTCGACCACGCGGTCGGCATTTCGTCTGGCCGCGATGGCCCGGGCGCGATCGTCGCTCATGCGGTGGACCTCGGCCCGTCGGGCTCATTGGCCGGTGCCAGACCGCCAGCCTTCGGCGCGGCGTCATCGACCACATGCAGGGTGCGGGTAGGAAACGCGATCTCGGCACCATGCTCGGCGATGATCGCCTCGATCCGCAGCAGTATCTCGTGCTTGATGGCGTGGTACTCCGCCCAGTCCGTGGTCCGGGTCAGGCAATAAATGAAGAAATCCAGCGAGCTCGCCCCGAAGGCGTTGAAATTGACCAGCACGATCTGGTCGTGATCGATGTCGTCGTGCTCGTTCAGGTAGGCGCGCACCGCATCGGTGATCGCGCCGACAACCCGGGCATCGTCGTAACGCAGCCCGATGGTCTCGTAGATGCGCCGATTGGTCATCCGCGACGGATTTTCCACGACCACGGTGGAGAACACGCTGTTGGGCACGTAAAGCGGCCGCTTGTCGAAACGACGCACGACCGTCGACCGCCAGCCGATGCGCTCGACCACGCCCTCGATCTGACGATCCGGTGAACGAATCCAGTCACCCACGGAAAACGGGCGATCCAGATAAATGGTCAGGCCGCCGAACAGATTCGCCAGCAGATCGCGGGCCGCGAAGCCGACGGCAATGCCACCGACACCACCAAACGCCAGCACGCCGGAAATCGAGATCCCCACGGTCTGCAGAATCACCAGCCCCGCGGTCACCAGCACGACGATGCGCACCAGCTTGGCGATGGCGTCCGCGGTGGTGTGGTCCACCGCCGGCTGCATTTCCTCCAGGCCGCGCTCGACGGCACGCACCAGACGCAGCAGGAACCAGGTCAACAGCACGACGACCAGCACCTTGCGGATCATCGGGATCCACTCGGCCAGTCCGGGCGCATCCTCCGCGGGGACCAGCTCCGCTGCCATGCCGATACCGATGACCCAGACCATCCAGCGCAGCGGCCGGCCCAACGCCTCCAGAACCGCGTTGTCCCAGACGGTCTTCGTGCGAGCGGCGGCGGTGCGGGCGCGGCTCAGGACCAGGCGCGTGAGCAGGTTGACCAGCACCACGATGGTGACAATCCCGGCCACCTGCCCGATCCAGCCACGGTCGCGGTAAAGGCTGATGAAGTCGGTGAATATCTGCGTCAGTTCCATGTCAGTCCGCAACCCCCATCAATCGCTCCCGCGCCGCCTGAACCGCCGTCGGGTCCGGCTCCACCCGCCTGCGCGATAGCGCCGCCAGACGCGACTCGAACCCCGGAGGCATGTCCAGTACCCCCGCATCCAGCGCCTCGATCACCGAGGGCCGGTGATTGCAGAGCGGCAGCAGGTCGCAACCGGCCGCGGCGGCCAGTTCGACGCGTCGCCTCGCTCCGCCCATGGCGGCGGCGCCACCCATGGTCAGGTCATCGCTGACGACACAGCCGGTGAAGCCCAGCCGGCCGCGCAGCCAGTCGCGCACCCAGACCGGGGAAAAGCTCGCCGGTCGGTCGTCAACCTCGGTGAATACGACATGAGCGGTCATTACCGACGGTACGCCCTGACGGATCAGCGCCGCGAATGGTCGCAGATCGCCCGACTCGATGTCGGCCACGGGACGCTCGTCCACCGGCAGCTCCACATGCGAGTCCGGAATCACCGCGCCATGACCGGGAAAATGCTTGACGGTCGCCGCCAGCCCCGATCGCGCGAGACCGCGGATGTAGGCGCCCGCCAGCGCGATCACGCGCTCCGGGTCGCGATGAAATGCTCGATCACCAATCACGCCGCTGCACCCGTGATCCAGATCGACGACCGGCGCGAACGGCAGATCGAAGTCCAGCGCCGCCAGCTCGGCGCCGACGACCAGACCGGCATCCTCGGCCAGTTGTTCGGCACGTTCGGCCTGCCCCAGTGATCGCATCGCCGGAATGCGTGTCACGCCGGTACGAATGCGCTGCACGCGCCCGCCTTCGTAGTCAACGGCGATCAGCAGCTCCGGTCGCAACTGACGTATCGACCGGATCAGCGCGGCCACCTGCTCCACCGATTCCACATTGCGGGCGAACAGGATGAACCCGGTGACCATGGGGTGGCTCAACACCTCGCGGTCTTCGGCGGTCAGCTCCAGCCCGTCGACATCGATCATCAGACTCATGCGTCGACGATCTCCACGCGGGTTCCCGCGGGCACGCGGTCGAACAATGCGATCACGTCGGCATTGCGCATGCGGATACAGCCGTGGGATGCCGGTACCCGCATCGGCTCGGTGTCGGGCGTGCCATGGATGTAGATGTAGCGCCGCATGCTGTCGACCCGTCCACCCCGGTTGCGGCCCGGTTCCTCGCCGCAAAGCCACAGGATGCGGGAGAGAATCCAGTCCCGCCGCGGATGTTCGGCCGCGAGTTCGGCGCTGTATATCTCGCCGGTCGGGCGGCGCCCGATGAATACCGTGCCCGATGGCGCATCCGCGCCGATCTTGGCCCGGATGCGATGCCAACCTCGGGGCGTGCAGCCGCTGTCGGCCTGCTCGCCGGAACCATTGACCGCGGTGGACACCGGGTAGACCACATCCCGGCCATCGCCTCGCAGGGTGAGCTGCTGCTCAGCAAGATCGACGCGCAGGCTGATGCTCATGGCGCGGACCACCGGGCATAGGGACGCCTGGACAGCTGGTTGTTGTAGTAGCGCGGATCATCGGTGACCTCATCGCCCAGCCAGGCTGGCCGCTCGAACGCCCAGTCGGCATCGGGCAGCTCGATCTCGGCCACGATCAGACCGGCGTTGTCACCGGCGAACTCGTCGACCTCCCATTCGAGGCCACCGACGGTGATCCGGTGACGTGTCTTGTCGATCCGCGACCCGCCCAGCGTGCGCATCATCGCGTCGGCATCGGCCAGCGGGATCGGATACTCGAATTCCAGCCGCGAAGCCCCGGCCACCGCCTGCTTGATGTTCAGCGTCGCCTGCTCGCCTTCGATCCGGACCCGGACCGACGCCCGCCCCTCATCGTTCAGATAGGCCTGAGCGATCCGCGTGCTGCGCGCAACCTCGGCGCGCCAGCCGTCGCCCCGCACCAGAAACTTGCGCTCGATCTCAACGGCCACGGTCGAACACCGCCATGGATTCGACATGCGCCGTGTGCGGGAACATGTCGATCACGCCTGCCGCCTCGCAGCCAAAGCCATGGTCGCGCACCAGACGGCCCGCATCCCGCGCCAGTGTCGCCGGATGGCAGGAGACGTAGACGATGCGCCGGACGCCCGTGGCCGCCAGCGCATCGAGACATTCCGCCGCCCCGGCCCTCGGGGGATCGAGCAGGGCCAGATCGAAGGATCGACCGGGCCAGGACCAGCCGCCGGGTTCACCAAACAGGTCGGCCACTTCCGTCGTGATCCTGTCATCCAGCCCCTGACGGGCAGCGTTGGACGCGGCGCGCGCCACCAGGCCGGCATCGCCCTCCACCGCGTGTACGCGGGCCTCACGCCGTGCCAGCGGCAAGGTGAAATTGCCCAGGCCGGCGAACAGTTCCAGCACGCGGTCACCGGGCTGCGGCGCCAGCTCGGCGAGCGCCTGCGTCACCAGCTTCTCGTTCACGGCGCCGTTGATCTGGGTGAAATCCAGCGGTTCGAACCGGACCTCCACCGCATCGTCGGCCAACCGGTAGCCAAGCGGTCGCGCCGGCGGTTGCAGCGGTTCGACCGAATCCAGGCCACCGGGCTGCAGAAACACCTGTGCGTTCAATCGCTGCTCCAGTTCGAGCAGGACATCGCGGTCCGCATCGGTCGGCGGCCGCAGACAGCGGAGGGTCAGCGCCGCGCAATCATCCCCAACGGCGACTTCAACCTGCGGAATCTGATCGCGAATACTCAGCCGCCCGAGCATCTCGGACAGGATGGGCAACCGCTGGCCAATCTCCGGCACCAGCACCGCGCAGGTCTCGATATCCGCGACATAGGGCTTGTCGCGCTCCCGGAACCCGACCAGCACCCGCCCCTTGGCGGGCACATCGCGGACCGACAGGCGGGCACGACGTCGATACCCCAGCGTCGGGCCCTCCAGCGGCGGCAACACCCGGCCCGGCGAGAGCTTGCCGATGCGTTGCAACGCGTCGAGCATCTGCTGCTGCTTCTCCCGGAGCTGGGCTGTCGCATCGAGATGCTGCAACTTGCAGCCGCCACAGTAACCGGCATGCTCGCAGGGAGGCTCCACGCGGTCCGGCGACGGTTCCAGCACCGCCTCCAGCCGACCCTCGGCGAAGTCCGGGCGGTTGCGCGTGCGCATGTAGCGGACGGTCTCGCCCGGCAGGGCACCGTCAATGAACATGACCTTGCCGGGATCGGCGGCGGCATCGGCTTCCGGGACACGACCGATGCCCCGGCCGTCATTGGCCAGTGCGGTGATCGCTGTCTCGAACGGCCCGACCGGTACCCGGCGGCGACTGCGTCGACTCACTCGACCGATCCGAACACGCCCGTGGACAGATAGCGGTCCCCGCGGTCGCAGACGATACTGACGATCGTCGCGTTCTCGACCTCGGCGGCAAGCTGCAGGGCGGCATGCATCGCGCCTCCGGACGAGACCCCGGCGAAAATCCCCTCCTCGGCGGCGAGTCGACGGGTCATCGTCTCGGCGTCCTCTGCGGTCACGTCGATGGTCCGGTCGACGCGCTCGGGCTCGAAAATCGCCGGGAGATACTCCACCGGCCAGCGGCGGATACCGGGAATGCTGGATTCACCGGCTGGCTGCACACCAACGACCTGGATCGCCGGATTCTGCTCCTTGAGATAGCGCGAGCAGCCCATGATCGTGCCGGTCGTGCCCATCGACGACACGAAATGGGTGATGCGGCCCTCGGTGGCTGTCCACAACTCCGGCCCGGTGCCCTCGTAGTGCGCGCGCGGATTGTCCGGGTTGGCGAACTGATTGAGCACCTTGCCGCGACCGTCCCGTTCCATCTGCGTCGCGAGATCACGGGCGCCTTCCATGCCCTCGGCCCGCGTCACGTGCACGATCTCGGCGCCAAAGGCCCGCATGGTCGCGGTGCGCTCGGCGCTGGCATTCTCCGGCATGATCAGCACCATGCGGTATCCGCGCATCGCGGCGACCATGGCGAGCGCAATCCCGGTGTTGCCACTGGTCGCCTCGATCAACATGTCGCCCGGCGCGATCTCGCCGCGCGCCTCGGCATAGCGAAACATGCTCAGCGCCGGACGATCCTTGACCGAGCCGGCCGGGTTGTTGCCTTCCAGCTTGGCGAGAATGCGATTGCCACGCTCGCGCAAATGCGAGTCCAGGCGCTGAATCCGCACCAGCGGGGTGTGACCGATGCAGGCATCGAGTGTCGGTAATGTCATGGCGCGGGATTCTACCGAATGCCGACGCGGCCGGAATCGGTCGGTATCCGGACGGGAATCGACGCCACCGACGTCAAACCGGGATCACATCCGTCATACTGAATGCATGCATGAGGGGGTGCACACGCGGATCGGCTTCGGAACCATCACGTTTCCGGTGGTCGTGGTCTGGCTGGCGATGAGTTTCGCGCTGCTGCGCGGCCATGTGGCCGACTACGAATTCGCGCAGTTGCAAATGGGCACCGTCACGCCCGGCCTCGTCTACGAGAGCGCCGAGGCGGACGGCAGCGCAAGGGCCGTCGAACTGGCACGTCTGGCCGAGGGCCTGGTCGGCATTCGCTACCTGTCGCTACTGGATACCCGCGAGCGCCTGCTGGGCACCTGGGCCGCGCCCGAACAGTCCCCGGCCTCGGGCATCACCGGCTGGTTGCTGAGGCTGGTTGGCGGTACCGACCCGGGTCCCAGCGTGCGACGCGTCGTCGCGCCGGACGCCGCCGAGGGCGCACCCTACCTGCTCGAGATCGGCCTGGCCGCACCGGCCGCGGACCCTCGTTTCGTCAAGCGCTTCCGCCAGCTGCTGGGCCTCAGCCTCGGCATCGGTCTGCTGGCCGCGGCGACGCTCATCCTGGTGCGCGTCCGTCTGAGCCGGCCGGCCCACGCGCTGGAGGCGGCGATCCGCCAGCTCGTGCGCGGCGATGAAACACATGAGATCACACGCCTGCCGGCGCCCTTCGCGGACGCGGCCGGATCGCTTCGGCTGCTTGGCGAGCGGCTGCGCTACAGCCGCGAGCACCTGCGCACCCATGTGTTGCAGGCCACCGACAAGCTGCATGACGACCTGAACCGCATGCGTCGTCGCGTGCGTGAAGTCGAGAATGAACGCGACAGCGCGGTGACGCTGGCCGACTCGCGTCGCGAACTGCTGTCCGGGCTGTCGCACGAGCTGCGCACGCCGCTGGTGTCCATTCTGGGGCAGGCCGACCTGGTGCTGCGCCAGAAGCCGGACGCGGCCACGACGGAATCGATGATGCAGGTGAAGCGCTCGGTGCAATCGTTGCTGGCGCTGATCAACGACTGGCTGGAATGGGGACGCATCGAGGCCGGCAAGCTCACGCTCAACGAGGTCGCGTTCAATCTGCTGGACACCGTGGAGGACACGGTCAACCTGCTGGCGCCACTGGCCTACGAAAAGGACCTGGAACTGGTCCATATCATCTACCACGACGTGCCACGGCGGCTACGCGGCGACGCCGCACGCCTGCAGCAGGTGTTGACCAACCTGCTGTCCAACGCGATCAAGTTCACCCAGTCCGGTGATGTCGTGTTGCGGGTGATGGTCCGGGAAGATCGCGGGTCCGATGTCGTGCTCGGTTTCCAAGTTTCCGACACCGGCATCGGCATTCCGGAAGCGCAGAAACAGCGTCTGTTCCATGCCTTCAATCGCGCCGATCACGGCGCGACGACCATGCAGCCCGGCACCGGGCTGGGTCTGAGCATCTCGCGGCAGATCGTACGGATGATGAACGGCCACATCGAATTCGACAGCACCGAGGGACGGGGCTCGGTGTTCGAGGCGGTGATGCAAATCCACAAGCAGGGCCAGCGCAACGAATACCCGACCGCATGGACCGGTCTGCGCCACCGTCATGTCTGGCTGGTCGACAGCCACGCCACCGCCCGCCTCGCCATGCGTCATTGCCTGGACTACTGGAGCGCCGAGCTGACCGAATTCGCCGATCCGGAGCTCGCGGCCGCGCAACTGCGTTCCGCGTCACCCATGCCCGAGCTGGTCTGCGTCGGCATCATGGCGGCGCAGGCGAACGCACCCTGGCTGCACGGCCTGCTGCGCACCGGTCACCGCTGCCACGTGCCGGTCCTGGTTCTGGTCACCAGCCTGGATCACCAGACGCTGTCCGGCCTGCGCGACGCGGGCGCCACGGCCGCCATTCCGAAGACCACGGATCGCGAGTCGCTTTATCGCGAGCTGCTCCATGCCCTGGACTACAAGGCGAAACCCGACCGGCTGCCACTGGACGGCGTCAGTGCACTGGTCATCGACAACAACGTGACCAACCGCCGCCTGCTGACACGCACGCTGCGCGACAACGGCGCCCAGACCCTGGAAGCCGATGGCGCCGACGCCGGTCTCGCCATCGCGGCGCAGGAATCCCCGAGCGTCGTGCTGGTCGACCACCGCATGCCCGGGCGGGACGGCGTCGAGACCACCCAGGCGCTGCGGGCGCTGGAGCACGGCGACGGGCTGCTGATCATCGGACTCAGCGCCAGCGTGTCGCCGGAGCTGCGCAAGCAGTGGTTGCAGGCTGGCGCCGACAGCGTGCTGGAAAAGGGCGCGGACGACCGCGTGCTGCTGCGCCACTTGCTGCGGCTGGCCGAACCGGCGGAATCCGGCGATACACCCCCACTGACCGACGATCCGGAACTGCGGGACATGCTGCGCGCGGAATTACCTTTGCAGGTGCAGCAGATTCGCGATGCCTGGCAGCAGCGGGACATCCGGCAGGCCTATGACGCCACGCACCAGCTCCACGGCACCGCGGCGTTCTACAAGCTGCATGCCCTGCGCGATGTCTGCCGCCGCCTGGAGCAGCGTCTTGGCAAGGATGAGACCGACGTTGCCTGGTCCGAACTGCAGCCGCTGCGCGAGACCCTGTTCGCACAGGTGGACGCCTATCTCGACAAGCTGAGTGACTGAGGCGCCTGCCCCGGTTCAGCCCCGAGCCGCCACCATCCGCTGCTTCATCTCGTTGACGGCGGCCGGCAGGCCGACGAACAGCGCCCGCGCGACGAGAAAATGCCCGATGTTGAGCTCGACGATCTCGCCGATCGCCGCGATGGGACCCACGTTGTCGAGATGCAGACCATGCCCGGCGTGGACTTCCAGCCCGGCGGCGGAGGCCTCGCGGGCAAAGTTTCGAATCCGGGCAGCGAGCTCGTCCATCCGCTCCGGATGATCCGCGTATTCGCCGGTATGAATTTCGACCGCGGGCGCGCCGACGGCCACCGCGGCTTCGAGCTGGCGCTCATCCGGATCGATGAACAGCGAGACACGCACACCAGCGCCGGCGAGTCGCTCGACGGCGCGCCGTACGCGATCGGTTTGCCCGGCGACGTCCAGGCCGCCTTCGGTGGTCAGTTCCTCGCGCCGCTCCGGCACCAGACAGCAATGCGGCGGCGCGACGGCTACGGCAAAGTCCAGCATGTCGTCGGCCAGGGACATCTCCAGATTCAGCGGCACGTTGAGTTGAGCCGCCAGCGACCGGACATCGCGCTCCTGGATGTGGCGCCGATCCTCACGCAGATGAACCGTGACCCCGTCGGCACCCGCATGCGCGGCCAGCAAGCCGGCTTCGGCCGGGTCCGGATATACCGTGCCGCGGGCCTGGCGAATGGTGGCGACGTGATCGACGTTCACGCCGAGACGGATCGGAGGGTGACTCATGGCGACAGCAAAACGCTAAGAATGCATGTGGAAACGGACGCGCATCATAGATGCACGCGCAAAAAAAAGCGCCTGCCCCGGTGCCTCCGGGCCAACTTACCGACCTGACGACTCCATCTGCCGCAGCCGCTTGAGCAGGCGCGGAGACTCCAGCGGTCGCGTGCCCAGATACGGTGCCAGCGCCGCGCGCATCAGGCGCCGGGCCTGGGCCCGGTCCGCCGCGGAGGTCCAGGTATCCGCCGCCAGTGCCAGCAGCGCCGAGCCGCTGACGGTCTCGCCATCGGTCCGCTCCACCGGCATCAGACCCGCATGAGCATCCAGCCAATACGCGCGGTCCGCCCGGACCGGCTCGCCCCGCGCATCGATGTCCAGGGAGAACGCGTAGCCCAGCGCCTCCAGCAAGCGGTATTCGAAGCGGCGCAACGCGGGTTCACGCTCCTCCCCCGTCGGCAACCGGCGCAGACAGGCCCAGTACAGGGGGTAGATCTCCGGATGCGGATCGTCACGGGCCAGCAGCCGCAGCAGCAACTCGTTGACGTACAGCGCGCAGATCGCCGCCTCGCCCTGCAACTGCACGCCGCCCTGGGGCTCGGCGGAGGTCAGCGTGTGCAGCTCGCCGCCGCCGGACCAGGCCAGCGCGAATTCCTGCAACGGTTCCAGACGGCTGTTTCGCCCGCCGCGACGCGCGCCCCTGGCAACCAGGCCCACGCGGCCGTGCTCGGCGGTCAGACACTCGACGATCAGGCTGGTCTCGCGATAGCCACGACGATGTAACACGACGCCCACGTCCTGGATGCGCCGGGAGGCCACCATGTCAGGGGGAATCGGGCAGATCGAACCCCAGTGAAGCCAGCGCCCGCTCATCGTCGGCCCAGCCGCGCTTCACCCGGCACCAGAGTTGCAGATGCAGCCCCTGGCCCAGATCGGCCTGGATCGCCTTGCGGGCCTCGCTGCCAACCTGCTTGAGGCGCGCGCCCCGCTTGCCGATGACGATGCCCTTGTGACTGTCCCGCGCGACCCAGATCACCGCACTGACATTCCGCCGGCCGTCGTCCATCGGTTCGTCGGACTCGATCTCCACGGTGATCGCGTACGGCAGCTCCTGGTCCAGCGACATGAACAGACGCTCGCGGATCAGTTCGGCCATGCGGAAATGCTCGCCGCGATCAGTGACCCGCTCGGGCTCGAACAGGAACGGTGATTCCGGCAGCACCCGCACCAGTTCCTCCATCAGCGCATCCAGGTTATTACCCTTGGTGGCCGACAGCGGCACGACAAAGTCGAACGCACGCCGCGCACCGGTCTCCGCGAGAAACGGCATCAGCGTCGCCTTGTCCTTGACCAGATCGACCTTGGTCACGACCAGCCCCACCGGACAGCGCACGGAACGCAGACGCTCCAGCACCGCGGCATCCTCGTCGGTCCAGCGGTTCGACTGCACCAGCCACAGCACACAGTCGGCGTCACGCACCGAGTCTCCGGCGGTTCGGTTGAGCATGCGGTTCATCGCGGACTTGCCGCCGGTGTGAATGCCGGGGGTGTCAACGAAGATCATTTGCACGGTCTCGTCGGTACGGATGCCGAGAATCCGATGTCTGGTCGTCTGTGGCTTGGGCGTGGTGATGCTGACCCGTGAGCCCACCAGGGCATTGATCAGCGTTGACTTGCCGACGTTGGGTCGGCCAACCACCGCGATGAAACCGGCGCGTGTCTCGCTCATGCCTGCGACGTCACCCGGAACACCGATTCCAGACAGGCGCGAGCGGCATCCTGTTCCGCCTTGCGACGGCTGGTGCCGCGCCCCTCGAACACCTCGCCGGAGTCCGGCAGTTCGCAGTTCGCGCGCATCTGCTGACGATGCTGCGCCCCGGTGACTTCAACGATGCTGTATTCGGGTAGCGGCCGGCCGTCCCGCTGCAAGACCTCCTGCAGTCGGGTCTTGGCATCCTTGAGCGCTTCGGCATCGGGCAGATGATCCAGGCGCCCCGAGAACAGACGACGGATCACCTCGGCGGCGGCATCAAACCCGCGATCCAGATAAATCGCCCCAAACAGGGCCTCGACCGCATCGGCCAGAATCGAGGCACGGCGATGCCCGCCGGTGGCCTTTTCGCCCATGCCCAGGCTGATCCAGTCGCCCAGTCCCAGTTCCCGGCCGATGTCCGCCAGCGTGCTGCCCCGCACCAGCGCGGCGCGGATTCGCGACAAATCGCCCTCATCGGCGTCGGGCTGGCGCAGGTAGAGCTCGGCCGCGACCACGAAGTTCAGCAAACCGTCGCCCAGAAACTCCAGCCGCTCGTTGTGCTGCCGGCCCGCGCTACGATGCCTCAACGCCTGTTCGAGCAGACGCTGATTGGCGAATTCATAGCCGATGGCACGCTGCAACGCGGCCGGAGACGGATTCACGAGGTCCGGATCCTCACCGCGTCCTTGAACTGGATCTTCAGCGAGATGTTGGCGAACAACGGCACCTCCACGGCGTAGTCGTAGGAGATGATGCGGGTGTTGTCGTCGCGCTCGATCTTGATGTCCTTGGTCTTCAGTTGCTTGACATCGTCGATATCGAATCGACGTTGCAGCGCGCGGCGAATCTCGAACGGCGACTCCTTCGAGTAGGACGGATCGTCGGCGACCGACTTGACCGCCGAGGCGATTTCCATCTGCGCCAGATATATCGGTGTGCACTTGATCGTGACCAGCGCGACAAAGCCGATCACGCCGAACACGAACAGCATGCCCCAGAGCCCGAGGCCCTTCTGATGCGTCAGCCCTTGCATACCTACCCCCTGTCGTTTCGGTCGACGTGCTTCGACCCACGCCGTCAGTGAATGAGATCGCCGATGCGCGACAGCGCCGGACGGTTGTGCTCGCCATCCCAGCTCATCCAGATCAGCATCGCCTTGCCGACCAGATTGCGCTCCGGGACCGGGCCCCAGCGTCGGCTGTCATCCGAGCCATCCCGATTGTCACCCATCGCGAAATAGTGCCCCTCGGGCACCGTGTAGCGGAAGTCCTTCGCCGGGGCGCGCGGATTCACCAGAATGCCGTGCTGTACCCCGTTGAGCGTTTCCTGGTACTCCGTGGCGTAGCGATGACGCGGGTCCGCGCTCTGGTACAGCCCGATCGGCTCGATCTCCACCGCCTCGCCGTTGACCGTGAGCACCTTGCCGCGGTACTCGATCTCGTCGCCAGGCAAGCCCACGATGCGCTTGATGAAATCCTTGCTCGGGTCCTCCGGATAACGAAAGACCACGACGTCCCCGCGCTCGGGCAGTCCCAGCGGCAATACCTCGGTATGGAACACCGGCAGACGCAATCCGTAGCTGAACTTGTTGACCAGGATGAAATCACCGACGTGCAGCGTCGGGATCATCGACCCGGACGGAATCCGGAACGGCTCGGCGATGAATGAGCGCAGCACCAGCACGATCAGGATGACCGGAAAGAACGAGCGGGAAATCTCGATCGGACCTGAGGGTTTGCGATCGGGCGCCCTGGACTTGGCCCAGAACAGGACATCCAGCAGGTAGATCACGCCCGTCGCCAGGGCCAGGATCAGCAGGATGGCGGCGAAATCGAGATGCACGTCGTCCGCGAACATGTCAGTCCCCGCTCGTGTTGAGCATGGTCAGGAATGCTTCCTGAGGGATTTCGACCTTTCCGAATTGCTTCATCCGCTTCTTTCCAGCCTTCTGCTTTTCCAGCAACTTGCGCTTGCGCGACACGTCGCCGCCGTAGCACTTCGCCGTCACGTTCTTTCTCAGCGCCTTGACCGTGGAGCGCGCGAGAATTCTCGAACCGATCGCGGCCTGGATCGCCACGTCGAACATCTGCCGGGGAATGATGTCGGCCAGCCGTTCGGCGTAGTCGCGACCCCGTCCGTAGGCCATGTCCCGATGCACGATGCTGGACAGGGCGTCGACACGATCACCGTTGATCAGCACATCCAGCCGCACCAGCGCCGCCGGCTCGAACCGGGCGAACTCGTATTCGAAGGATGCGTAACCCCGGGACACCGACTTCAGACGATCGAAGAAATCGACGACGACTTCCGCCATCGGCAGCTCGAAGGCCATGGTGACCTGACGACCGTGATACGTCATCCGCTGCTGGCTGCCCCGCTTTTCGATGCAAAGCTGCATCACGGCACCGATGTACTCCTGCGGCAGCAGGATGCGCGCGTTGATCACCGGCTCCTCGATATGGTCGATCTCGCCCGGATCCGGCAGATCGGCCGGATTGTCGACCTCGATGACATCGCCATCGACCATCACGACACGGTAGATCACCGTCGGCGCGGTGGTGATCAGATCGATGTTGTATTCGCGCTCCAGCCGCTCCTGCACGATTTCCATGTGCAGCATGCCGAGGAAGCCGCAGCGAAAACCGAATCCGAGCGCGCCGGAGTTTTCCGGCTCGAATTGCAGGGCGGCATCGTTGAGGCTCAGCTTTTCCAGCGCCTCGCGCATGTCCTCGAAATCGTCGGAGCTGATCGGGAACAGCCCGGCGAAAACACGGGGCTGCATGCGCTTGAACCCGGGGAGTCGCGTCGCGCAGGGACGTGCGGCCAGCGTCAGCGTATCCCCCACCGGGGCGCCGTGAATGTCCTTGATGCCGGCGACCAGATAGCCGACTTCCCCGCACTCCAGGCGCTGACGCTCGGTACGCTTCGGCGAAAACGTGCCGACGCCATCCACCTGAAAGTCGCGCCCGGTGGACATCACGCGAATCTTGTCGCCCTTGCCGACGCTGCCGTTGACGATGCGGATGAGCGAGACGACGCCGAGGTAGTTGTCGAACCAGGAATCGATGATCAGGGCCTGCAATTCGCCGTCGGGATCGCCGACGGGAGGCGGTACCCGCTGCACCAGCGCGTTGAGCGCCTCGCGGATGCCGATGCCGGACTTGGCACTGGTCCGGATCGCATCGCGCGCCTCCAGCCCGATCACGTCCTCGATCTCCGCGGCCACCCGCTCGGGCTCGGCAGCGGGCAGATCGATCTTGTTCAGGACCGGGACGATTTCCAGGTCCTGCTCGATCGCCGTGTAGGTGTTCGCGACGGTCTGCGCCTCCACACCCTGCGACGCATCCACGACCAGCAGCGCGCCCTCGCAGGCCGCGAGCGAGCGCGATACCTCATAGGAAAAATCGACGTGCCCGGGGGTGTCGATGAAGTTCAGCTGGTAGGTCTCGCCGTCATCCGCCTCGAAATCCAGCCGCACCGCCTGCGCCTTGATGGTGATGCCGCGCTCGCGCTCGATATCCATCGAATCCAGCACCTGAGCGGCCATTTCCCGCTCGGTGAGGCCGCCACAGATCTGGATGAACCGGTCAGCCAGCGTGGACTTGCCGTGATCGATATGGGCGATGATCGAGAAATTGCGAATTCGGGACTGCATCAGGGCCTGTTCAGACTAAACGGCGGCGCCGCGTCAGCTTTTCCCCTGGAACAAGCCGCGGCAGAACGCACAAAGCGCGCGAGTATACCGGCTAGGGTGACCGCGCGGACGAGGCATCCCGGCCTTGAAGCCAGTGACGCACGGCGGCGACATCCAGCTGGTGGCGACACAACTCCTCACCCGATTCGGTGGTCAGCACGGGCACATCCCAACCGTAGCGCTCCGTCCATTCCGGGCAGGCATCCACATCCCTGCGCTCAACCGAGATCGCATCCCCGAAGTGACTGTCCAGCGCATCGTCCATGTCATGACAGAGGGAACAGCGTTGGCGCGCGTACTGCACAAGACGGGCTGGCGTCATCCGGGCACATCGAGCGCGAGAAACAGGGACGAGCCACGCCGCTGAATCAGCAGCGGTACCGACTCCGACCCGCGCGCGGCCTGCAAGACATTCCGGAAATCGCCGACATCGCCAATGGGCTGTTGTGCGACGGACACGATCACGTCCCCGGGCATCAGCCCGGCGATGCCCGACGCGCTGCCCGGCCGCACCTCGGTCACCAGGACACCGCCCTGGTCGACTCCCAGCTGCGCCCTCTGGCTGCGCGTCAGCGCGGTGACGCTGATCCCGAGCTCGAAGGCGGCGGGACGAGCCCGCTGATCGGCATCGGGCGGATTGAGGCTCGCACGCTCGTCGGTCTCCAGCGCGCCGATGCGCACCGTGATCTTCAACCGTTCGCCATCGCGCAGCACCCGCAAGGGAATGCGTGCACCCGGCTCGGCGCGCCCCACCATATGCGGCAACGAACGGGACGTGCCGACATCGCGGTCACCGAACTGCAGGATCACGTCGCCCACCTGCAATCCAGCCTCGGAGGCCGGGCTGTTGGGCACCACGCGCGAAACCAGCGCGCCTTCAGGGCGTCGCATGCCGAACGAACGCGCCAATGCCCGATCGACTTCCTGGACGACCACGCCCAGCCAGCCGCGGACGACGATGCCGGTTTCGCGAAGCTGGTTGGCCACCCGCATCGCGTCATCCACCGGGATGGCGAAGGACACGCCCTGATAACCGCCGGAGTCGGAGTAGATCTGCGAATTGACACCGACAACCTCCCCGTCGAGGTTGAACAGCGGCCCGCCACTGTTGCCGGGATTGATGGCGACATCCGTCTGGATGAACGGCACATACTGTTCGGTGGCCAGACTGCGGTTCTTGGCCGAGACGATGCCTGCGGTGACCGAGTAATCGAAGCCGAACGGCGACCCGATGGCCAGCACCCATTCGCCGACCTTGAGATCGTCCGCCGAGCCGATGTCCGCGGTGGGCAGGCCCTTGGCGTCAATCTTGATCAGCGCCAGATCGCTGCGCTGGTCGGTACCGACCAGTCGCGCGACGAGCTGCCGGCGATCCGACAGCCGGACGACGATCTCGTCGGCGCCCGCGACCACGTGATAATTCGTCAGGATGAAGCCGTCTTCGGAAATGATGAAACCGGATCCCAGCGACTGCGCGCCCGGCTGCGGCGCCTGATCCTGACCCGGGTTCAGGCCGAAGAAGCGCTCGAACCAGTTGTCCCCGGAGCTGGGCTCGCCATCGACCAGCACCGCGGCGGTGCTGATGTTCACGACCACGGGGCTCAGATCGCCCACCAGGCCGGTGAAATCCGGCAATCCGCGGGTGCAGGCGGCGGTCAGCAGTATCGCCGGCAGCACGACCAGCGCCCGCCAGCAACGAAATGACTTGGGTTTCATGTCCCCGATCGTTCGGCTTCGCAGAGTCCCGAAGTCTCTCCGTTTGCGCGCCGCAACACAACGGGGCGGTAGCGGTCGGCCCATCCCGGCTGACCGGAGCGTCGCGCAACCCAGCCGAATCCGGCGAGCAACCCGCAAATACCGGCCACCGCGACCAGCCCGTCAGCGGCGTCGAGCAGCAGGTGCGCTGACAGCGATGCCAGCAGCATCAGACCCAGCGGAAGCAGATAGATCAGGAGCGACGCACTGACCAGCGCGTCGTCGCGCAGACCCAGCACGACGGTATCGCCCGCGGCGAGACCCTCGCCGCTGACATTCCCGGCCATGACCACCGGCTGCCCCCGTCGTTCGGTCAGGCGTCCCAGCACGCCGCCTCCGCAACCACGCCCCTCGGCGCAGCGAGCGCACCCTGCCCGGGTCGGCGTGGTGACGAGGACGCCACGGTCGCTGCATTCAACGACGACTGCGCGTTCCTCGATCACGGCTCAGGGCTGGATGCGGTTCAGACGATTGCCGATCTGCTCGACGGTCTGCGCCGGCACCTCGCCGACAACGGCGACGTGATAGTCACCCACCATCCGGCCGTAGGCATGAACGGCGCCGATGCTGGAGACGCCGCGAAACACCTTGGTCGGCAGCTTGTTCTCGGCCGCGAACACCGACACGGTGGCCAGTCCATCGGTAATCAGCAGGTGGCTGACCGGCGTTGATGCGCCCGGAAACAACCGGGTGCTCTGCCCGACAACCTTGAAGCCCGGCGGCAACTCGGTGATCTCCCATCCGCCGTCCGACGCCTCGACCTCGGCGCCTCCGGCGGCTTCGCTGCGATGACGAATCTCCCGGAACCCGGAAGCGTCGATCGCGGGCACGAACGCCTGGTCGGGAATGGCTTCCGGATAGCTCACCGCGGTGAAGAGAAACTGCTCCAGCGCATCGCCCTGTCCGTTCACCAGCGCAATACGCAGCGGCACGCTGGTCTGGACGTCGATGCAAAGCTGATAACCGAAACGGAATTCATCCCGCGGCTTGAGCGCAATACCCTGACAGGCACGATCGGCAACGCGGTTCACGACGCCACGGGAAAAGTCGTAATGGGTACTGAGCGTTTCCAGACCAACCGTGGACACCTTCGGCAGCAAGGCGCTCTGGCCACGCTCGTCCACCATCACCGCGCGCTCGCGCGGCAACAGGCAACGCACTTCGCCACCGCGGCGGATGATCTCCCGCGCATCGCCGGTGAGCGAGATCAGGCGCTCGTCTTCCTGCCCTTCCGAAAAGCGGTGCACGACGCGCATGGTCTCAAGCTGCTCGCCGGTGCGATAGACGACCACTCCCTCGTAATTGCGGGTGCGGACCGCCTCGGACATCTCGGCCAGCCAGTCCTGCGCGGTGCGGTCGGCAGCCCAGAGCGGGGCGGCGGTCGCCAGGACTGCAACCGCGATGGTCAACCGTTGCAGCATGCGAAAATCAGTCGTCGGCGCTGGTGCTGGCCTCGACCGGCTCGCCGTTCACGCTGGCGACGCGGGCGTAGCCCAGGGTGCCACCGACACCGGGACCCGCGCGATAGCGGCTGTGATTGATCAGGTAGCCGTTGAGCTGCTGCGCCGCATCCGGCTCCATCTGGGACCAGCGCACGGTGGCCGCGGCCTGGGTCGGCTGCGCCACGGGCCCGCGCGGGGCGGCACCGGTGGTCTGGACCGCCGGCTGGATACCCCGTTCCTGAACGGGAATGGCGGCCGCGGTGGGCACGTCGCGCGCGACCAGCACCGGCTCATCTTCCGCGCCGGGCGCCAGCATGACCGACACGGTCGCCAGTGACGCCACCGCCACCGAGGCCGCGATGGCCCAGCCGGTCCGACGGGTCATCCGACCCTGCCGCGGCTTCGCGGTATCGATGGAGACCACGTTGGCCGGAAGCATCTCATCCTGTTCCACGGCCGCCATCACGCGACGGGTGAAGCCGGGATCCGCGAGCGCCGTGCCGGAGCGCGCCCGCATGGCGTCTCCGATCAGGTGATAGCGCGACCAGGTCTTGAGTGATTCTTCGGAGGATTCGATGACACGAACGGCCTCGACCATGTCGTCGCAGGCGCCATCGATGCAAGCGGAAAGGGTTTCGTTAGTCATATCGGCGATTGGCTCCACCCAGGGACTTAATCGAGCAGGGGTCGTACACGTTCGTCAATGGCTGCGCGCGCTCGGAAGATACGGGAACGAACCGTTCCGACAGGGCACTCCATGGCCTGTGCGATCTCTTCATAGCTCATACCCTCCAATTCGCGCAGCACGATGGCTGTCTTCAGATCCGGTGGCAAATCGTCCATTGCGGCCGCCACCGTGTCCCGAATTTCATCGGTCAGTGCCACCCCCTCCGGTGTGGACACGTCGCTTAGATGCTCGGTGTGGCCATATTGTTCCGCATCGGCGACATCAATGTCTTGCGAGGCGGGACGACGACTTCGGGCGACGAGGTGATTCTTCGCCGTGTTCACCGCAATTCGGTACAGCCACGTATAGAACGCGCTCTTGCCCTGGAAGTTCCGCAGCGCGCGATAGGCCTTGATGAAGGACTCCTGCGCCACGTCCAGTGCATCCGCATCCGAGACGTACCGCGAGACCAGCTGCACCACCTTGTGCTGGTAACGACTCACCAGCATGTCGAAAGCAGCGGAGTTCCCGGCCTGGGCGCGTGCTACGAGAATCTCGTCTGTTACGTCTTCGCCCATTCGGGTGTTCTTGACGGAGGTTGGATAAGCGAGCGGTCCAGATTCCCGTGTTGTTCACACGAGGCGCTGATCCAACGCTCCCTGACCCCGGTTCCGATATAGTTGACGGGATGCGCGATCGATAACCGCGCGAATCGCAAGAGTTTATCAGTCTGCCGAGTCACCCGTCATGCCCAGGCCCGCCCCATTCGATGTCCTGATCCTAGGCAGCGGAGCCGCCGGGTTGGTCACGGCGCTGCGCCTGGCCGATCGGGGCGTGCGATCGCTGGTCGTCTCCAAGGGGCGGATTTCCGAGGGCAGCACGCTTTACGCGCAAGGCGGCATTTCCGCGGTGCTGGACGAGGGCGACTCGATCGACGCCCATGTCACCGACACCCTGACCGCCGGCGCAGGCCTGTGCAATCGCGACGCCGTCCAGTTCACCGTCGAGCGCGGCGCCGATGCGGTGCACTGGCTGATCGACAAGGGCGTGCGTTTCACGCCGTCGGATTCCGACGACGGATTCGCCTATCACCTCGCCCGTGAAGGCGGCCACAGCCACCGGCGCATCATCCACGCCGACGATGCCACCGGCCGCGCGGTGGAAACCACGCTGATGCAGCTGGCCCGGGCGCATCCGGCCATTCAACTGCTGGCCCACCACATGGCGGTGGACCTGATCCGGTCGAAGGATCGTGTGGTCGGCGCCTATTTGCTGAACATCCGCTCGGGAGTGGTGGACACCTTCCCCGCCAAGGCCACCGTGCTCGCAACGGGCGGCGCGAGCATGGTCTACCTCTATTCCAGCAATCCGCATGGTGCGACCGGCGATGGCATCGCCATGGCATGGCGGGCGGGCTGCCGCGTCAGCAACATGGAGTTCATGCAGTTCCATCCGACTTGCCTGTTCCATCCGGATGCGCGCAACTTCCTGATCACCGAAGCGCTGCGCGGCGAAGGCGCCCTGCTCCGCCGCCCCGATGGCACGCGGTTCATGCCACAGTTTGACGAGCGCGCCGAACTGGCGCCGCGCGATATCGTCGCCCGCGCGATCGACCATGAAATGAAGCGCCTGGGTCTGGACCACGTGCTGCTGGACACGACGGAACTGGAACCCGATTTTCTACGCCAGCACTTCCCGACCATCCACGCCCGTTGCATGGAACTGCGCCTGGACCCCACGCAGCGCGCGTTGCCGGTGGTCCCGGCCGCGCACTACACCTGCGGCGGCGTCGCCACGGACCTCAACGGCCGCACCGACCTGACCGGGCTCTATGCCGTCGGGGAGACCGCATCCACCGGCCTGCACGGCGCCAATCGCATGGCCAGCAACTCCCTGCTGGAATGCCTCGTGTTCGGAACAGCGGCCGCGGAAGACCTGGCGGCGTGCATCGGCGAGTGGCCGGAGCCAGGGCGCCTTCCGGCCTGGGACGCCAGCCAGGTCCGGGATTCCGACGAGGAGGTCGTGGTCAGCCACAACTGGCAGGAACTGCGCCGCTGCATGTGGGACTACGTCGGCATCGTCCGCACGCGCAAGCGACTGGAGCGGGCCCAGCACCGCATTCAGCTGCTGACCGACGAAGTCCAGGAGTACTACGGCAACTTCTACGTCACGCCGGACCTGATCGAACTGCGCCACCTGCTGACCGTTTCCGACCTCATCGTGCGCTCGGCGGCATCGCGCCACGAAAGCCGCGGCCTGCATTTCATCCGCGATTTCCCGGACACCGAGCCGACGGCCCGGGACACCGTACTGATCCCCGACAGAGTCCGTATCCGCGACGCAGCCTGACGGAACCAGCGTCCGCTCGGCATTTCGGATGGCTCAGCCGGCCGGCAAGTTGCGGTGATTCAACGAATTGCAGCGTCAGATAACGTCGCCGAACAACGCCCTGAGCTTTCTGTCCGCATTCGGGGACATTTGATTTGCGCGACCGGCTGGTCGACAGCCGAGTGCCCACTGGTGATGCACTCGCGTAGCGGTCACCACATCTCAGCCGAAATAGGACGCGATGTCGCCTCGCCGTAGGCTGCCTCAGTCCTTCAGCGCGACCATCCGATCAACCACGGCGCGAATCTGGGTGTCTGGCGCGTCCACACGCCCGAGGAAGATCGCGTTGACGTCCGGATCGTCCATTTCCGCCAGACGGATGAACGCCGCCTGGGCGTCGCGATCGAGCCCATCGTATTCGCGGGCGAGAAAGCGCTCGAACAACACGTCGTGCTCTTTCATGCCACGGCGGCAAAGCCATTTCAGCCGGCCGCGCGGCATCAGTTCATCGGACATGACTGTCGCCGGGCGATCTAGCCGACGCGCTCCAGGATCATCTTCTTGGTCTCGGCAATCGCCTTGGCCGGGTTCAGACCCTTCGGGCAGGTCTTGGCGCAGTTCATGATCGTGTGGCAGCGGTAGAGCTTGAACGGATCTTCCAGCTGATCCAGACGCTCACCGGTGGCCTCGTCACGGGAATCCGCCAGCCAGCGATAGGCCTGGAGCAGAATCGCCGGACCCAGATAACGGTCACCGTTCCACCAGTAGCTGGGGCAGGACGTGGAGCAGCACGCGCAGAGAATGCACTCGTACAGGCCATCCAGCGCCTTGCGCTCCTCCGGCGTCTGCAAACGCTCGCGCGACGGCGGCGGCGTCTGCGTTTTCATCCACGGCTCGATGGACGCGTACTGCGCGTAGAAGTGCGTCAGATCCGGCACCAGATCCTTCACCACCGGCATGTGCGGCAGCGGGTAGATGCTGATCATGCCCTTGAAATCATCGATGCTCTGCGTGCAGGCCAGGGTGTTGGCACCCCGGCCGTCACCGATGTTCATCGCGCAGGAACCGCAGATGCCTTCGCGGCAGGAGCGGCGAAAGGTCAGTGTCGGGTCGACCTTGTTCTTGATCCAGATGAGCGCGTCGAGAACCATCGGACCGCAGTCATCCAGATCCACCGTGTAGATGTCGAGCTGCGGGTTCTTGCCGGAATCGGGATCGTAGCGATAGATCTTGAACTGGCGCGTGTTGGTGGCGCCGGCCGGTGCGGGCCACTCCTTGCCCTTCACCATCCGCGAATTCTTGGGGAGCGTGAACTCGGCCATCAGTAGACCCTCTTCTTCGGCTCGATGTATTCGAGCTCGTCGGACATCGTGTAGTCGTGAACCGGCCGGTAGTCCAGGTCGATCTTGCCGTCGCGCCACCAGGCCAGCGTGTGCTTCATCCAGTTGGCGTCGTCGCGATCCGGATAGTCCTCGCGGGCATGGGCGCCGCGGGATTCCTGGCGATTGGACGCCGAGGTCATGGTCGCCATGGCCTGACCGAGCATGTTGTCCAACTCCATCGTCTCGACCAGGTCGGAGTTCCAGACCATGGACCGGTCGGACACCTTCACGTCAGCGAAGGATTTGGCGACTTCGGACATCTTCTCGACGCCTTCGGCCAGCGTCTCCCCGGTGCGGAACACCGCCGCGTTGTTCTGCATCGTGTGCTGCATGTTGTCGCGAATGTCCGCCGTGGCGAGCGAGCCGTTGGCGTTGCGCAACGTGTCCAGGCGCGACAGGATCGGTTCCAGGTGATCGTCGGCCAGACGCTTGTGCGGCGCGCCCTTCTTGACCACCTCGGCCGCGCGAATCGCCGCGGAGCGTCCGAACACCACCAGGTCGAGCAGCGAATTCGAGCCCAGGCGGTTGGCGCCATGCACCGAGACGCAGGCCGCCTCGCCCACGGCCATCAGACCGGGCACCACGGAATCCGGATTGCCGTCGCGCAGGGTCACGACCTCGCCGCCGTAGTTGGTCGGGATGCCGCCCATGTTGTAGTGCACCGTCGGGATGACCGGAATCGGTTCCTTGGTCACGTCCACGCCCGCGAAGATCTTCGCCGACTCGGCAATCCCCGGCAGGCGCTCGTTGATCACTTCCGGGCCCAGATGCTCCAGGTGCAGGTGGATGTGATCGTTCTTTGGACCGACACCACGACCCTCGCGAATCTCGATGGTCATCGAGCGGCTGACGACGTCGCGCGAAGCCAGATCCTTGGCGTTCGGCGCGTAGCGTTCCATGAAGCGCTCGCCCTTGGAGTTGGTCAGGTATCCACCCTCGCCACGCACGCCCTCGGTAATCAGGCAGCCCGCACCGTAGATGCCGGTCGGATGGAACTGGACGAACTCCATATCCTGCAGGGCCAGACCGGCGCGCAGCACCATCCCGCCGCCGTCGCCGGTGCAGGTATGCGCCGAGGTGCAGGAGAAGTAGGTCCGGCCGTAGCCGCCGGTCGCGAGGATGACCATGTGCGAACGGAATTCGTGCAGCTGCCCGGTGGACAGGTCCCAGGCCAACACGCCGCAGCAGCTGCCTTCGTCGTCCATGATCAGGTCGATGGCGAAGTATTCGATGAAGAACTCCGCCTTCTCCTTCAGCGACTGCTGGTAGAGCGTGTGCAGCATCGCATGGCCGGTGCGGTCCGCCGCGGCGCAGGTGCGCTGCGCGGTGCCCTCGCCGAAATGCGTGGTCATGCCGCCGAACGGACGCTGGTAGATCTTGCCCTCGCTGGTGCGCGAGAACGGCACGCCGTAGTGCTCCAGCTCGATGATCGACGGGATGGCCTCGCGGCACATGTACTCGATCGCGTCCTGATCGCCCAGCCAGTCGGAGCCCTTGACGGTGTCGTAGGCATGCCAGCGCCAGTCGTCCTCGCCCATGTTGCCCAGCGCGGCGGAGACGCCACCCTGCGCCGCCACAGTGTGGCTGCGGGTCGGGAACACCTTGGTCACGCAGGCGGTCTTCAGTCCGGCCTCGGCCAGGCCCAGCGTGGCGCGCAGGCCAGCGCCGCCGGCGCCGACCACGACCACGTCGTATTCGTGTTTGATGATGTCGTAGGAATCGGTCATGTCGTCGTGTCCAGTCGCCGGCTCAGCCGAGCGCGATGCGCAGCACGGCAAAAATGGCGGCCACCGCCAGCACCAGGTGCGCGAGTTTCATCAGATACATGGAGATCAGCTTGGTCGCTGATCCGTGGAAGTAGTCCTCGATGACCACCTGAACACCCAGCTGGGAGTGATAGAACAGCGCGGCGAAGTAGATCACCAGCGCGACCGCAACCCAGGGCGCGGCGACCCAGGCCACCACCGTTTCGTAATCGCTACCCATCAGGCAGGCGACGGAGTACACGAACCAAAGCGACAGCGGCACCAGTAACACGGCGCTGATGCGCTGCATCCACCAGTGATGCAGACCGTCCTTCGCGGAACCCAGACCGCGGGCGCGGCCGATCGGAGATTTCAGACTCATGGTTTCCCCCTCAGGCCAGCGCGATGATCACGGCCAGCACGGTCAGCACGACCGCGCCGATGATCGCCGCGTACCCGGTCTTGTATGCGGTCTCGACATCCAGCCCCTTGCCCGCGTCCCAGAACAGGTGACGCACCCCGTTGCACAGGTGGTAGAAGATCGAGAAGGTCCAGCCCAGCAGCAGCAACTGCCCGATCCAGCTGCCGGCGAAGGCGTTGAAGCACTCCAGCGCCTCCGGCCCCGCCGCCAGCGACAGCACCCAGGCCGTCAGCATCAGCGTGCCGATGGCGAGCGCGATGCCGGTTCCCCTGTGAACAATGGAGGTCACCGAGGTCAGCTGTGGCTTGTAAACCTGAAGATGCGGCGACAACGGCCGCTGGTATTCGCTCATCGGTCAGTTCCTTAAAAGTCTACGCAACGCCCTTTTCGCTCCCAGTCACCGTATCGGGTCGGTTCCGGACCTTTCGGTCCGCCGAACTCTTCGGGGCGGGTGTCGGTCTGAGTGTCGCGGGTCGCGGACGGCGCCTGCCCCGAATCGGACGCAGCATTCCCCGCCGGGTCCTTGCCGTGGTCCGGAGCGTTGTCATGGGCAGCCATGGCGGGGGATTATACGTTTGCCCCTCCATGCCGCAATCGATGACACGCACGACATGCCTACGACTTCCGTCGAATCCGGCCCCCTGATTGCACTGCCCGACTGGACCGTCGTCCGTGTGGACGGCGCGGATGCGCAGGATTTCCTGCACCGCCAGTTCACCGCGGACATCGTCGGCCTGCGCCCGCAGGCAATCACGCTGGCCGGATATTGCGCCCCGAACGGCCGTCTGCTCGCGACCCTGTTCGTGTGCTGGCGCGACGATGCGCTGCACCTCGTCCTGCCGCGCTCCACATGCGCAGCCCTTGTACAACGGCTGCGCATGTTCGTGTTGCGCGACGATGTTCAGATCACGCCACTCGAGCTTTCCGTCGCCGCCGCAATCGGACGAACCCGGCCCGCCGCGGGCACCTGCGAGCTGCGGGAGGGCATCACCTGGCTCGGCCTGCCGGGCGACCATCCTCGCGCGATCGCGATTGGTCTGGACGTTGCGACCACGGATGCCGACGCCTGGGCTGCCGCCGAGATCGATGCCGGTCAGGCCTCGGTCACGGCGGCCACCACCGATCAGTTCCTGCCCCAGTCGCTGCGTCTGGACCAGCTTGGCGGCGTCAGCTTCCGCAAGGGTTGCTATCCGGGCCAGGAGATCGTCGCCCGACTGCACTATCGCGGGACGCTCAAGCGCGTGCTGACACGCGCAGGCATCACCGCCGGGCGCTGCACCGCCGGCGATGCCGTCGAACGGGACGGCCAGTCCATCGGAACAATCGCCGTCGCCTCGGACACGGCCGCGCTCGCGGTTCTGCGGGTTGACGCGCTGGGCGGCCCGGCCAAGGCCGGTTCCGCGGAGTTGATGCTGGACAGCGAGGCGGTGTCCGTCGCCTGAGCGACGGACACCACCCCCGAATGCCACCGGACGCCTAGACCCGGCGCCGGCGCCAGGCCAGCCCCAGCAACGCCATCAGGCTCAACCAGCCCAGCGAGCCGGAGCCCCCCGATGCGGCGCCGGCCGGTGTCTCCGGCTGCGGCGCGCCGCTCACCTGTACCGCCAGCCAGGCCTGCTTGGTCGTGCCCGCGGAGTCGGTCACCGTGACCGATGGCGTGTACTCACCCGCTGCCGTGTACGCATGGGTCACCACTGCCTCGCTGCCCGGACCGGATGTCATCCCGTCACCAAAGTCGAACGCGTAGGCGACGATGCTCTCGCCGGATGCCGCGAAGGATGCGGACGCATCGAAGGTCACGGTCTCTCCGACCAGGGCTGTCGTCGGCGAGACCACCAGCTGCGCCGTGGTTTCGTCACCCTCGACCACCGTCACCGCCGCCTGCGCCGTGTCTTCGATCGACGCGTCTTCGGACGAGGTCACGGTGACGCGCGCCGTGAAGGTGCCCGCGGTCGTGTACGTGTGCGTCACCGTCGGCTGGCTGCAATCGATCGCGCTGCCATCGCCGAAATCGAAGCAGTAGGTGGAGCCCTCCGGCGCCTCGGAGGCCGAGGCATCCAGCGTCACGGTCGCCGGCACCTGACGGTTCTCGCCGGCGAATGCGATCGACAGCGCCGCGTTGACCACGCCGGGCTGCGGGTTCACCGTCACGGTCGTGGTTCGCGTCACCGTCGTGCTGGCGCTGGCACTGTTGTCGTTGTCACCAGCGATCACGACCACGTGGGCGGTGTAGGTCCCTGCACGCGGGTAGTCGTGGTCGATGGAGGACGCGGACACGGTGCCGCTGCTGGTGCCATCGCCAAAGTAGAACTGATACGTCAGCGTGGCGTCACCGGCGTTTTCCACCATCGCGGTCAGCGCCACCGGACCGCTGCTCACGTCGCTGTCGGCCGGGCTGGCCGTCAGCGTGACCGCCAGATCGCAGACGTCGCCGACACCGTCGTTGTCGGCATCCGCCTGATCCGCGTTCGCAACCATCGGACAGTTGTCGAGGTCATCCGCCACACCGTCGGCATCCGAGTCACCGGGTTCCGAGGTCTCGCAGGCGTCGCCCACGCCGTCACCATCCGCATCCGCCTGATCCGGATTGGCAACCGTCGGACAGTTATCAACGGAGTCCGCCACGCCGTCGGCATCGCTGTCGACCGGCTCCTGATCTTCACAGGCATCACCCACTCCGTCCCCGTCGGCATCGGCCTGGTCCGGGTTGGCGACCGTCGGGCAGTTGTCCTCGGCATCGGCCACACCATCGTCGTCCGAATCGGAACCGATCTGGCCGGAGCCGCCCGGGTCATTGGATGCGGGGTGAATCGGGTTGAGCGAATCGCAATAGATGAACGGATCCGTCTCCGGCGTGTTTCCGGTCAGTTCGCCACCGAACACGTTAGGCAGGTACGGAGCCAACTGATCCCAGTAGGCCTTGCGGGCGAGCAGCACGTCCGTCTGGAATTCGCAGAATCCGGGCGTCTTCTCGCGATCTTCACCCACGAAACCGAGATGCGCCAACGCGGCATCGACCACGCCCTTGTGCTCGGCGTCCGAGACGTCCCCCCAGGCCACCTGCAACCAGGGCGCCAGCGGATTGATCGGCAGCGACTCATTCAGCGCCGCGGAGAAGATGTAACCCGGATCCAGCAACTCGGGCGACGGCACGTAGGCGGCCTGCTCCAGCGCCCGGCGCAGGAACCAGTTCGTGATCACCACACCCTGGGCATCAACCATGGCCGGCAACGCGCCCTCTGCCACCCGAATGCCTCCGGCATGCCCCATGCGCTTGCGCGCTTCGAGCAGAATCGCCGAGGCCACGCCAGCTGCGCGCGGCGTGGAGAAGCTGGTTCCGCCGACCCCCTGCGTGATCTCCGATTCGCAGTCCATGCAGTACGGCAGGTCCTGACGGAAATCCGAGACAAAGTCCGGGAACAGGCCAGCGAGCAGCGTGTCGCTCTCGTCGTCCTCGGTCGTCTCGGTGTCTTCTTCGATCCCGGAAACGCCAATCGACCACCAGGGCCCGGCGCCCGCGCGCGTCGGGGACAGACCCACGTTGTTGCCCGCGGAGCTGAAATGCAGCTTGCCGAGGCCGACCACCGATTCGTAGGTGTGCTCGAACGCCCGCGTCTCGATCGCCTGGAACGCCAGCGGCGGCAAGCCGACGCCATAGCTGGTCGTCACGATATCCACTTCGGGATGCAGGAACGCGTAGCGATGCGAGGCCTCCGACCCCAGCGCACCGGAGGATTCGACGAACAGGATGATCGCCTCCGGATTGGCTGCCAGCACGGACGACGATGTCCCCACGCCATGCGCGCTCTTGCTGGAGTCCGGCACCAGGATCGGTACACCACTGGCGGCGTAGGAGGCCGCGATGATGTTGGTGCCCAGGAAGTGATAGGGCACACCGGACTCGACCCGATCCCAGAACGCCGCATCCGCGGCGAGATCGGACGCGAGGTCACCGGTTCGCGTCAGTTCCACCACATTGTCCGGCGACACGGCGAAGGCATCCAGCACCTCCCTGGTCACGGTCGACGGATGCGCGTAGTACGCATCGTGGTACGGGTTGATCGCGGAATCGATGACGCCGACCACCGTTCTGGGCAGCCCGGGCGCCGACGGGACGCGGTCGTAGGCCGGGCCGGTCTGCTGAGGCTCCCCGCCGTCGGGACCCTCGCCTTCACCGGGGTCCCGCTCGATCAACTCCACGGTGCCGACGTAGGTTCCGCCCTGAGGGCTCCAGGGCAGCATCTCCACCAGCAACGACCGGGTGCCGCTGCCGGCCGAAAATTCGAGCGTTTCGGGGTTGCTGACGGTCGCGGACGACGTGATCACGGTGCCGGAACTCGCGTCGCGGACCTGCAAGTCATAGTCCCCGGCATCCATGTCGATCGATACCTTGATCGACGCCAGCGGATGGGTCTCGGCGTAGTCCTCCGGCAACTCGACGGTCAGCGAATAGACGTCGCAGTCGATGGTGTTGCCGGCGCAGATGGACGAGAAGAACAGGAAGGGCACGATCAGGCCTCCCCCCGTGAACTCGAGAGTCGGCGTCTCGGGCGACAAGCTTCCCGACGCCGGCTCCGTATCGGCCGCCTGAACCCGGACCGGGCTCAAAGACAAAACAGTGACGCACACGGCCAGGGCCGCGATTTTGCTGATGAAATTCATGTTGTCCCCAGGGCAAGGGCGCGAGTGCGCCGCCAAGCAGAGTCGTCCACCCGAATGACGTCAGTGACGCCCCAAGATCGGGCCAACGTTCACGAAAAATTAACCGCGATCGCGAAAGCACATTCCGTGCCGCAAGACCGCACGCGCCCGCCCCGTGCTTCCGGCCGCTGGCCGGCCACCACTGTCCCGAAAACGAAAAAGGCCCGCCGAAGCGGGCCTTTTCATCAGCGGCGACGCCCTCAGAACAGGGCTTCGTCCAGCTCCATCAACGGTGCCGCTCCGGCCTTGACCTGATTGATCAGCATCTCGGTTTCCGGATACAGCTTGGCGAAGTAGAACCGCGCCGTGGTCAGCTTCGCCTGGTAGAACGCCGTGTCGGCGTCGTTGGCCGTGTCCAGCTTGCGCATCGCCACACTGGCGGAGAAGCACCAGGAGAACGAGAACACCAGGTGGCCGATGATGCGCAGGTACGGCACCGCCGCGGCACCGGCCTCGTCCGGGTTCTTCATCGCCTTCTGGCCGATCTCGGCCGTCAGCGTCTGCACCTGCACCGCCAGCTTGCCCAGCGGGTCGGTGAATTCCTTCATGCCCTCGTAGTCGGACTGGCGCATGATCAGTTCCTGGATCACCTTGCCGAACTTCATCAGCTTGGCGCCCATGTCACCGAGCACCTTGCGACCCAGCAAATCCAGCGCCTGAATGGTGTTCGTGCCTTCGTAGATCATGTTGATCCGCGCATCGCGCACACACTGCTCCAGGCCCCATTCGGTGATGTAGCCATGGCCGCCCAGCACCTGCATCGCCAGCGTGGTGGACTCGTAGCCGTTGTCAGTGATGAAGCCCTTGACCACCGGCGTCAGCAACGACACCAGATCGTCGTTGTCCTTGCGCACCGACTCGTCCGGATGCTTGTGCGACAGGTCGATCGCCAGCCCCGCCCAGTAGGTGAATGCGCGCGCGGCCTCGACGTAGGCCTTCTGCGTCATCAGCATGCGACGCACATCGGGGTGCACGATAATCGCGTCCGCCGGCTTGCCCGGGTTTTTCGGCCCGGTCAGCGAACGGCCCTGGATGCGATCCTTCGCGTAGGCCAGCGAGTTCTGGTAGGCGAATTCGGCCAGACCCAGCGACTGCATGCCAACGCCCAGGCGCGCGCCGTTCATCATCACGAACATCGCCTTCAGGCCCTTGTTCGGCTCGCCAACCATCCAGCCCTGGGCGTCATCGAAGTTCAGCACCGCGGTCGCGTTGCCGTGAATGCCCATCTTGTGTTCCAGCGAGCCGCACTTCACGGCGTTGCGCTCGCCCGGCACGCCCTCGGCATCCGGAATGAACTTGGGCACGACGAACAGCGAGATGCCCTTGGTGCCTTCCGGCGCGTCCGGCAGGCGCGCCAGCACCAGATGCACGATGTTGTCAGACATGTCGTGCTCGCCGGCCGAGATGAAGATCTTGGTGCCGGAGACCGAATACGAACCATCACCGTTCTCGACGGCCTTGGTCTTCAGAATGCCGAGATCGGTGCCGCAATGCGGCTCGGTCAGGCACATGGTGCCGGTCCATTCACCGGACACCAGCTTCGGCAGGTAGAGATCCTTGAGCGCATCGGTGCCGAAGGCCAGCAGCGCCGTGTAGGCGCCGTGCGACAGCCCCGGATACATGCCCCAGGCCTGGTTGGAGGAGTTGATCATCTCCATGAAGGCGCTGGACAGCAGGTGCGGCAGACCCTGGCCGCCGTAGTTCACGTCGGCGGCCAGTGACGGCCAGCCGGCGTCCACATACTGCTTGTAGGCGTCCTTGAAGCCGGTCGGCGTGGTCACATTGCCGTCAGCATCGAGCTTGCAGCCTTCCCGGTCACCGACCGCGTTCAACGGCTGGAGAATGTCGGAGCAGAACTTGCCACCCTCTTCCAGCACGGCGTCGATCATCTCGGCGTCGATGTCCTCGTGCTCGGGCAGCTTGGCCAGCTCGTCGGCGGCATTGAGCATCTCGTGGAGCACGAACTGCATGTCGCGCAGCGGCGGAGTGTATTGAGGCATGAATCAGTCTCTCGAGTGTGTGAATTCGGTGGGGCCGGGTTCCCGCCGGAACGGGAAACGACCCGAGGCCGGGGATTGTGAACAACCCGGCGGCAAATCGACACATCCGACCAGACCCAGCGCGCCTGAATGCTGTAACGACCGGTACTTAGCTCCTCCGGAACCCATCCGACGGCGCTGATATCGGGGGCCGGCCGCGCAGCCTGCCCCGATCGGAACCGGCGGATCAGATCATCGCGGCGAGCACCGCCGATGCCCGGGCCACCGCCGCCCGCTTCTCGACACCCTGCCTTTCGAACATCCCCTCCGCGTGCCCGATCTCGGCCCGGGGTGGCCGATGAAGCAACCCCTGCTTCACCGGGCACAACGGCCGCCGCGCCCTAGCCTGACCTGGGCGGCAGACCAACGATGCTGGCGGCAAACGCCGCGAACGTATCCGCGATCTGCTCCGGAGTACGGCCACAGTCGGGGCCGTACCAGAACGCCACGCGCGTACCGATGGCGCTGATCGCCCGCAGCGTCAGCAGCATGTCCGCCACCTTGAACTGGCCGCATTGCACGCCTCGTTCGAGCACATCCACCAGCAGCGATTCCGACTGCTGGCGAACCGCGAGGATCGATTCGGACTTGTGTTCCGACAGCGCGTGCAACTCCGCATTCGCGACCACGGCGAGCATCGGGAATTCGCAATGGGAATGCACGTGGGCCCGGACCAGGGCCTCGAGCCGGACGCGCGGGTCCGGCTCCACATCCAGCAGTGCGCTGCGAAGACGCCGATAAAGCTCCTCGTGACCGATCCGCAACAGCTCGGCCAGAACGTCCTCCTTCGAAGGGAAATGCGCGTACATGGTCGTCGGCTGCACCCCCGCCCGACCACAGATGTCGCGGACGGATGTACCGCCATACCCCTGATCGGCGAACAGATGCAGCGCCGCCACCAGGATTCGCCCACGCGCCCGACGCAGATCAACCTGCTCGGGCAGTTCCGTCGTGCGGGCGACGATACGGCGATTGCTGACGTTCCTGCTGGCAGAAACGGACATGACTAGAACAATGGTTTGTGTGGTCATGGGAATGGTAGCCGTTGGAGCAGCTACTTAGCCAGCGAGTATTGACCAATAAATGGAACAAACGTTAGTGTAGATTTCAGATCGTGACCCAGGCTCAGGAGGAGACGTGCCAGACCACGACGAACTGGTGATGTCCCATGCGGGCAGACGCCTGAGCTACAGGAAGACCGGTACGGGACCCGCCGTTCTGCTGCTGCACGGACTGGGGTCCGGCGCGCGGGACTGGGAGCCCCAGACCCTGGCGCTGGCGGGCCGCTTCACCGTCATCGCGCCCGACCTGCGAGGACACGGAATCTCGTCCCCGGCCTCGGGAGCGATCGACATCGCGGAACAGGCCGCCGACATGGCGACACTGCTCATGCGGGAGGGCATCGACCGCGCCGATGTCGTCGGCATGTCGATGGGGGGAGCGATCGCATTGCAGATGGCGCTGGACTTTCCCGAGCGGGTTCGGTCACTGACCGTGGTCAACAGCCGGTCGGCCTTTGCGCCCCGTAGCTGGCGAGAACGGCTGACGTACTGGCAGCGTCTGCTGATCGTGCGGCTGCTGGGCCTGCCCCGTCTGGGACGTATTCTGGCCGGGCGGCTGTTCCCCGATCAGCCAGGACTGCAAGCCTGGTTCATCGAGCGCTTCGGCGACAATGACCGAACCAGCTACCTGGCCGCGTTGCGCGGCCTGGCGGCGTGGTCGGTGGTGCACCGGCTGGGTGAAATCCGTTGCCCCACGCTGATCGTCGCGGCGGATCAGGACTACACGCCCTTGCAGGACAAGCGCGATGACTGCGCGCGCATACCCGGCGCCCGGCTGGCCGTCATCGAGGACGCACGCCACGCGGTCACGGTCGAGCGACCACAGGCGTTCAACGCCGTGCTGCTGTCATTCCTCGATGGCGAGACGATGGAGGCGACGGCATGAGGCAGCTGCTGACCGGCGTGCTGATGGCCTGCCTCGCGGGCACCGCCGCGGCCGCTCCGGACGTCATCCGCACCGAGACCGGATGGCTGCAAGGACAGGCGGCCGACGACGGCATGCCGGTGACCCGCTATCTGGGAATCCCGTTCGCGGCGCCTCCCACGGGAGCACTGCGGTGGCGGGCGCCGCAACCACCCGAGCCCTGGCAGGGCACCCGGACGGCGACGGAGTTCGCGCCGGCCTGTGCCCAGATCGGCAACTTCTTCGCGAGCGACGATGCGGCCACCTTCGGCCAGCCCTACGGGTCGGAGGACTGCCTTTATCTCAACGTCTGGGTGCCGACGTCCGATGCCGGTCCGCCGCGACCGGTGCTGGTGTTCGTCCACGGAGGCGCGGGCATCGCAGGCAGCGCGTCGTTGCCCGCCTACGATGGCAGCCGTCTGGCTCACGAGCTCGACGCCGTCGTCGTGTCGATCCAGTACCGGCTGGGCGTCTTGGGCGGGCTGCACCGCCCCGAACTGAAGACGGGAGACCCGCTGGACGATTCCGGCGCCTTCGGCCTGCTGGATCAGATCGCGGCGCTACGCTGGCTCCAGAACAATGTCGCCGCCTTTGGTGGAGACCCGGAACGGGTCACCGTAATGGGGCACTCGGCTGGCGCGGTCAGCCTGTGGTCCCTGTTTCGCTCCCCGCTGGCCACAGGGCTGTTCTCGCGAGCGATCTCGCTGTCCGGAATCCCGCTGAGTCACGATGAGGCGGCGCTGGACAAGCGCGCCCGGCGCTTTGTCGACAAGCTGACCGAAACGGGCCACGACATCAGCGATGCCGACGACCTCCGGGCGCTGACCACGGCCCAGGTGCTGGAAGCCGGCGCCGATCTCAAGGCGATGGGCGGATTTCGCGACGGCGCCGTGCTGCCGGATGCCGATCCCGACTCGGCGGCGGGCCTGCTCAACGCCGTCCCGACGCTGATCGGCAACGTCGACAACGAGGCCAGCATGCTGCTGGTCTTTCGCTACAGCCATCTTGACCGGCAGGAACTCTGGCACCGGTTCCAGAACCACGAAGACGCGCGCCGCGCCGACCTGCTGTCCTGGTTCGCCAATCTCCGGTTTCGCATCGCCAGTCGCCTGTTCAACGGCCTCGTCAATCGGCGCCTGGACAACAGCGCGGAACTGCTGCGCGAGACCGGCGTTCCGGTCTATCGCTACGTGTTTGCCTGGGATGATTTCGAGCCGCCGTGGCGCGACATCTTCGGCGCCTGCCATGGCCTGGACATTCCCTTCGTGTTCGGCAATTTCCAGGAACAGCAACCGCATTTCTTCCGGTTCGCCTGGTCGCCACGAACACTGGCCGATCGCGAGTTGATCCATCGGGACATGGCGGTGGCCATCGCGAACTTCATCCGCCAGGCCGACCCCGATCCGCTGGGAGACGACTGGCCGGCCTGGGATGACCGTGAACAAATGAAACGGATTCGGTGACATGTCCGCAAACAGACTGTTGAGTTCGACCGGCCCTGTCGCACTGGTGGCGGCGCTGCTGGTGGCGATGCCGACGACGGGCATCGCGAAGAAACCGATGCCGGCCGACAAGGCGACGATGCTGGAGTGGATCAGCGCAATCGAACGCCAGGGCATTCGCCGTCCCGGCTATGCCGCGGACGAATGGGTGGAACGCTGGGGGCGTGACCGGTTCATCGAATTCGGCCTGCAGGATGTTCGCCTGGAACCGTTCGAAGTGCTGCGGTGGGAGGCGAAAAGCTGGTCGCTGGCGGTCTGGCCACGCGGCGAGCAGGACAAGACCGTCATGCTGTCAGCCTGGCCCGTGCCACTGTCAGCCGAAGCCGCCGGGCTGACCGGCGAATTGCAGCTGACGGACGCCGACACGGCAATCCGGGCGGGCAGCATCGCCGTCGAACGCTACCAGCTGATGGAGTTCAGCCAGCAGCGGATGCGCGATCAGGTCGCCCGCTGGCACCACGATCCCGACGGCGATTTCGACACGCTGGACCAGACGGTGCCGATGGGCCGCCGGTTCCAGCATGTGCTGGAACCGGCCATTGCCGCAGGCGCCCGGGCCTGGCTCGGGATACTCGATTTTCCCTGGCAGGGCGATCGCTACTACGTGCCCTACGACGCCCGCCCCCGGGACATCCCAGGACTTTATCTGAGCCGGGCCAATGGCGACCGCTTGCTGTCTCTCATGCGGCAGGGCCCGACGGAAGCGCGCATCAGCGTGCACCGGGAGCTCCGTGAAAGCGTGTCACACAACGTCGTCGGCGTACTGCCCGGCCAGTCGGACGAGTGGATTCTGATCGGCACCCATCACGACGGCCCGTGGAATTCCGCGGTGGAGGACGCCAGCGGCGTGGCCATGGTGCTCGCCCAGGCTCAGTACTGGGCGCGCGTACCCGCTGAGCAGCGGCCGCACAACATGATGTTTCTGCTCCAGGGCGGGCACATGTCGCATGGCGCCGGACTGCATCACACCGCCAAGACATACGCGGAGCTGTTGCGAAACAAGGTGGTCGCGGCGATCCACCTGGAGCATGTCGCCCGGGAAGCGACGGTCTCCGACGGCCAGCTGGTCCCCACCGAAAAGCCCGAAGTGCGCTGGTGGTTCACCAGTTACATGCCCGCACTGGAGCGGTTGGTCGCCGAGGCGATCTGCAGCCATGACCTGGGACGGTCGCTGATGATGCCGCCGTACGGCTGGCCCAAACCCGAGGCAACGCGCCCGCCAACGGACGCATCCCTGTTCTTCCCCACCACGCCCGCGGTCAGTTTTCTCCCCGCACCCATGTACCTGTTCGATCCCGCCGATCGTCTGGACATGGTCCATGGCGATTCGCTGGAACCGGTGACGGCGGCGGTGATTGACATTGTTCGGGGGCTGGAGGGGATCGACGCCGCCTCGTTGCGCGCAAGCGAATACCAGCCACCTGGCGACCGCGCCCTGCCCGCCTGTGAGCGGCGACATGGCGACACATGACAACAAGCAATAACTCCCGCATGGAGCGAGACGGATATGCACGTGATTCGCAGACCACTGTCAGCGATTGTCGTCGTTCTGATCCTGGCCACGCACACCGGCACTGCGCGCGCCGATGACGGTCTGGGGTTCCTGTTCGATGAACAGGACGACGTTCCCCGCGAAGACGGGGCCAGCCCCGATTCCGCTGATCCGGAAAACGCCGATGCGCGGGACGGCGAGGCCCCGGAGGTCGAGGTGATCCATCTCGACGAACAGGAACCTCACCGACCGCCGCCGAAACCCCGCGACCGCGCCGTCCTGGAGGAGATTGTCGTGACCGCGACCAAGCGCGAGAAGTCACTGCGGGACATTCCGATCTCCATTTCCGCGATCGATGGCGAATCGCTGGAAGACCAGGGTGTGCTGAGCATCAACGACGTGCTCGAGAAAACCCCGGGCGTGACCGGAAACTCCGCGCGGCCTGGCGACCAACGCATCGTCGTTCGGGGCATCTCCACCAGTGCGTCACCGACCAGCACCGTGCCGTACCCGGTCGGCATCTTCATTGGCGACACCGCGCTGAACGAACCCTATGCGGCCAGCATCACGCCGGATCTGTCGGCCTTCGACCTTGCTGCCGTGGAGGTGCTCAAGGGGCCCCAGGGAACCCTGTTCGGCGGCGCTGCGCTGGCCGGCGTGCTGCGCTATCGCCTGAACGACCCGATCCCGGACGAGTGGGAAACACGCTATTTCGCCCAGTCCATCGTGCCGGACGAGGGCTCGCGGGCATTCGCGCAGGGCGTGGTCGTCAACGCGCCGCTGCTGGGCGACTCCGGCAACCTCGGTGCGCGCCTGGCCTACATCCGTCGGGAGTATCCCGGTGTGACCGATGACCTGCGGCGGGAACAGGCAGCCAAGGACGTGAACCGCGGGGAAGGCGATCAGTTTCGCGCCGCGTTGCTGTGGCAGCCCACCGACGCCCTGCAGTTCAAGTTCACCTACCTCGATCAGGACTACGACGCGGCGAACGGGCTGATACTGGCGGATTCTGCGGACGGACCACGTGCGACCCGCGGCTCCCTGCTGCCCTGGCCCAACCGCCATCGCTTCGCCCTGTACAACCTGGAAGCGCAATACGACTGGGACCATGTGCGGCTGGTGTCCTCCAGCTCCAGGACCGAGAAGGAGCGCTTCAACATCATCGACACCTACGGCAGCCTGCTCGGCCAGCCGCTGCCGGGCACCCCCGACCTGCTGGCGATCCCGTTTCTCACCGACCAGGAATCGACCTCCTTCCAGCAGGAACTGAGGCTGCAATCCACTGGCGGCGGCGCGCTGGAATGGCTGGTGGGCGCCTACTATCTGCGATCACCGATTCGCTACTTCCTCGAACTGAATGCCGAAGCGCTGAATCAGGTCGGAACACTGACCGAGGACACGCTGCAAATCGTCTACGATCTCGCCGACACGCTGGGCCTTGAGGACACGCTGTCCGGCCTGCTGGAAACGCTCGTGCCCGGCTCCGACAACCTCGCCTGCGAGCTGTCGGTGCTTTGCGCGGAAACCAACGCGCTGGCGGAAGAGCGGGCGCTGTTCTTCGACGTGACCTGGTCACCCTGGCACGCAGTGGAACTGTCACTCGGAGCACGGCTCTACCGCACCGCGGTCTCCGGGGGATTCACCGGCCAGGGCATTGGTGCGCGGCTGGTGAACAACGGCATGTCACCGGCGGATTTCACCACCACCATCACCGATGAGGGCATCAATCCCAAGGCCGCCGTGACCTTCCGGTTCACCGACGATCACTCGCTCTACGTGCTGGCCAACAAGGGATTCCGCTTCGGCGGCATTCAGAACATTCCCGAGGACGAAGCGCAGAACGTGCCCGGAACCTACGAGTCGGACTACATCTGGAACTACGAACTCGGGCTGCGCACGCGCTGGTTCGACAACCTGCTGGAGTTCGATCTCACAGCCTTTCACATCGACTACACCGATGCCCTGGTTGTGTTGAAGAACGCGATCCAGATCAACTACTACGACAACGTCGGCAGCGCGGAAAGCGACGGCATCGAAGCCAGCCTGCGCTGGCTCACGCCGATCCCGGGCGTGATCCTGTCGCTGAGCGGGGGCATGGTCGACGCTCACACCACCGAACCCTTCGAGGCCGGAAACAGTGTGGTGCCGGCCGGCACGCCGCTGCCGGGTTCGGCCGAATACCAGTACAGCGCGAATCTGGCCTTCGTCGGCTCGCCCGACTGGACCGTCAACGTGTCGGCCCTGGTCGGCTACGCCTACGTCGGTGAGACCTACTACCAGATCGACAGCGACAAGACGGTCAACGACTACGGCACGGTCAACCTGGGGCTGAACTTCAGCGTGCCGTCGCTGCCCGGCCGACCGTCGCTGGCACTGAACGTGATGAACCTGACGAACGAGACGGCGCCGGTGAACATCATCGGATCCTCGGTCGGCAGCGATTTCTACATTCTCAACGCGCCGAGGACGATGACGGCACGCCTGGGTCTGGAGTTCCAGTGATGCAACGTGTCCTCGCCCTGGTCGCGCTGACGCTGCTTGCCACCGGCGCGGCCCGCGCGCAGGACCCGGCGCCCACCCCGTGGCCGGTCTCGGTCGCGCGCGACGGTTTCACCGCCGATCAGGCGGCCCGAGTGCTCGGGCAGTTCGCTCCGCAGCAGCTCGCAACCGGCGGGAATCAGGCGCTTTATGCCTACCTGAACATGGCGCAGTTCTTCCCGCACCAGGTTACCCCCCGCGCGGGCGGTATCCGGGTCATGCCCCGTCGGGCCCACCCGGAACTCGTATCCGTTCGGGTGGAAACGGCACTGGGACACCTCACGCTCGACGCGCTGATGAACGATCCGCGCAGCCGGATGCAGGGCCTGCTGGTGATCCACCACGGCGACATCGTGTTCGAACGCTATCCCGGCATGCGGGAAGACGACAGCCACCTGTGGTGGTCGGTGGCCAAGGTGCTCGCCGGAGTGCTGACCGAACTGCTCATCGACGAGGGCCAGCTGGAGCGCGACCGGAATGTCGTCGCCTATCTCCCCGAATTGAAGAGCAGCGGCTGGGATGGCGTGCGGGTGGGTCAGGTGCTCGACATGACCAGCGGGATCGCGGCGCTGGACAGCGCGGAAGCCTATGTCGATCCCGACTCCGGCATCGGTGGCCTGATCCACGCCGAGGGTATCCTGCAAGCACCCGCGGGCTACGCGGCGATCGGGCACGATCAGGCGCTGCGGCGAATGCGGTCGGCCCGCGAGCCCGGGACGGCCTACGGTTATTCCTCTGCCAATACCAATGTGCTGGCGTTGCTGATCGAGCACGCGACCGGCCAGCGTTTCGGCGAGGTCGTCACCCGGCGCATCTGGTCGCGCATCGGCGCCGAGGGCGACGGGCTGCTTGGACTGACCCCAGACGGACGGGCCATCGCTCACGGCATGTTTTCGTCACGCCTGCGCGACCTGGGCCGGCTGGGCCTGTTGTTCACGCCGAGCGGACATGACGAATCGGTGCTGCCCCGCCGCGTGCTCGAACGCATCACCGACAGCGGACGCAATCAGGCGTATCTGAATACGCCCGCGGCGGCGACCGCGGCGCAACGTCGACTCGGCGAGCGCCCCGTCAACGCGCTTGCCCAGTGGGACGCGCTGTTTGCGGACGGCGACCTGTTCAAGTCCGGCTTCGACGGTCAGGCCCTGTACGTGTCACCGGCGCGCGACGTGGTCATCGCCATGTACGCCACATCCAAGGACAAGAGCGCCTACGCCTACCTGCGCGAGATCGCCGCCCGGTTTCCCGTGAACGCGGCGCGCGACTGACGGCATCACCCACCTCCGGGTGACGCCCTCGCTGCCGGCGTCACAGGCCGCAATTTCGTCGCAGTGCTGTCCCGCGCGCTTTTCGCGACCCACACGCTTTCTTGACACGCCCCCGTGGAGACTGGGGCCGCGAGCATTCGACGGGAGCGGATGCCTCGCGGGACGGGGACGACAAAATCGGGGAGAGGATCATGAACGAGACGGCGCTGATTTCGGCCGATCAGACCTGGCCGTTGCTGGCCATTCTGCTGACGGCGGCGGCCGTGGGCCTGTGGGCCGATCGCCAGCCCTGGGGAAGCCGGGTGTCCGGCGCGGTGGTGTCGATTCTGGTCACCTTCGTGCTAACCAACACCGGCATCGTGCCGGTGGCGGCACCAATCTACGATCAGGTCTGGAGCATCGCGGTCCCGCTGGCGATTCCGCTGTTGCTGCTGCGCGCCGACCTGCGCCGCATTGCCCGCGAATCCGGCCCGATGCTGCTGGCGTTCGTGATCGGCGCGGCGGGTACGGTGGCCGGCGTGCTGGTCATGCGCAGCCTGCTGCCGCTGGGGGAACTGGATGCGCAGCTGTCCGCGGTGTTCGCCGCGACCTACATCGGCGGGTCGATGAACTTCGCCGCGACCGCGCAGGCGGTGAACCTGACCGACGGCGCGATCCTCAGCGCCGCTGTCGCCGCGGACAATCTGCTGATGACGGTGTTCTTCGTGATTCTGTTCGCGCTGCCCGGCATCCCGCTGATCGCCCGCCGCTTTCGTCCGCCTGCGGCCGCGATCACCGAACAAGCCGGCACCGACACGCCCGACGCCGACACCGGCTCGCTGGCCAGCGGGCTGGCCTTCGCCGCGATCGTCTGCGCCATTGGCTACGGCATGCAGACGCTCACCGGGGTGCGCGGATCGGCGGTGCTGATCATCACGGTACTGTCGGTGGCGGTGGCGACGCTGCGCCCGCCCACGGCGCGGCGTCTGACGGCCGCCGAACCCTTCGGCTATCTGCTGATGCAGGTGTTCTTCGCGACCATCGGCGCCAGCGCGAACATCTGGGTGGCGATGTCGGCGGGCCCCACCGTGTTCTTCCTCGCGGCCGGGGTGCTGAGCATCCATTTGCTGGTCATGCTGATCGCCGGCCGGATTGCGGGCCTGTCACTGCCGGAACTGGTCGTCGCCTCCAACGCCAACCTGGGCGGACCGACGACGGCGGCGGCGATGGCAGCCGGCAAGCACTGGCCCGGACTGGTTACGCCGGCCGTGCTGGTGGGCACGCTGGGTTACGCCGGCGGCACCCTGGTGGGCGTATCGATCGCCCATCTGCTCGGCTGAGCCGTCAGGAATCGCCGTCGGCGGCGCTGACCCGCCAGATCGTGTTACCAACGTCGTCGGCCACCAGCAGGCTGCCGGCGGCATCGAAGATCACGCCGACGGGCCGGCCGAGCGCTTCCTCGTCGTCGCTGAGAAAGCCCGTCAGCACATCAACCGGCTTGCCCGCCGGGCTGCCATTTTCGAACGGCACGTAGATCACCTTGTAGCCGCTTTTCGGCCGCCGGTTCCAGGAGCCGTGCTGGCCGATGAACATGCCCTGTCGCCAGCCGTCCCCGAGCCCGGATTCATCGGCGAAGGTCAGTCCCAGCGAGGCGGTGTGTGCACCGAGTGCATAGTCCGGCACGATAGCGCGCTCGACCAGCTCCGGTTTCTGCGGCTGGACGCGAGCATCGACATGCTGGCCGAAATAACTGTAAGGCCAGCCGTAGAAGCCGCCGTCCTGAACCGAGGTGGCGTAATCCGGCACCAGATCGCTGCCGATCTCGTCACGTTCGTTGACCACGGTCCACAGCGCACCCGTCTCCGGCTCCCAGTCCATGCCGACGGGATTGCGCAGACCGGTGGCGAACAGGCGCATCTCACCGCTGGCCACGTCCAGCTCCCAGATCGCTGCGCGACCTTCCTCGGCCGCCATGCCGCGTTCGCCAACGTTGCTGTTCGACCCCACCGCCACGTAAAGCCTGGAGCCGTCCGGGCTGGCAAGCAGATTCTTGGTCCAGTGATGATTGATTCCGGCAGGCAGGTCGACGACCTTCTCGCCCGGGTCATCGATCACCAGGGCACCATCGGGATACTCGTAGCGCCAGACCGAATCGGCGTGGGCGACGTAGAAGTCGTCGCCGATCAGCGCCATCCCGAACGGCGAGTGCAGTTCTTCCAGGAACTTGGAACGCTCGTCCGCGGAGCCATCGCCGTCGGTGTCGCGCAGCAGCGTGATCCGGTCCGGGCTAGTCACGCCGGCACCGGCTCGTTCCATGATCTTGCCGGCGACCCAGTCCTTCAATCCGCCACTGTCCTTGGCCGGAGCGTTGGACTCGGCGACCAGAATGTCGCCGTTGGGCAGGCGATAAAGCCAGCGCGGGTGTTCCAGCCCGGTGGAGAACGCGGTCACCCGCAGACCTTGCGCCGCGGTGGGCACAGCATCCAGCGGCCAGCCCACCGCGGGGGCCACGTTGACCGTGGGCATCAGCGTCTTGTTCGGCGGCGGCAGGGTCGGATCGGGCCCCTGCCCTGCCTCGACGGGGAGCGTCGCCGCCTCGGGGAACATCAGCTGCCTGACCAGCAGGATCAGGCCAATGATGACCACCAGGACGACACTCAAACGGACCAGATGACGCTTCCCTGCCATGGACGCTCTCCTTTGCTGCAATCGACGACCGAACCCGGCCGTCGCCTCGCGACCCGAGCATCGCACCTTAGCGTGCGCCGCGGCGCTTTCAAGCAGGGCGACCGGACCCGATGTCCGATCCCCGCCGGGCTAGCCGCCCTCGGTCACCTGACGAAGCTGCGGGAACAGCAACACGTCGCGAATCGACGGCGAGTCGGTCAGGAACATCACCAGACGATCGATGCCGATGCCCTCGCCGGCCGTGGGCGGCAGGCCGTACTCCAGCGCCCGGATGTAGTCGGCGTCGAAGGCCATGGCCTCGTCGTCGCCACCGGCCTTCGCGGCCACCTGAGCCTTGAAGCGCTCGGCCTGGTCCTCCGGGTCGTTGAGCTCGGAGAATCCGTTGGCGATCTCGCGCCCGGCCAGGAAGAACTCGAAACGGTCGGTCACGTCCGGGTTGGCATCACTGCGGCGTGCCAGCGGCGACACCTCGGTCGGATACTCGGTGATGAAGGTCGGCTGCATCAGCCGGTCCTCGACGGTCTTCTCGAACAGTTCGAGCTGCAGCTTGCCGAAGCCCGCATCCTTGGGCACCGGCACGCCGTGGCGCTCAAGCTGCGCCTTCAGGTAGTCAACATCTTCGAGCTTGCTCGCATCCAGATCGTCGTTGTACGCCAGCAGCGAATCACGCAGCGTCAGCCGCGTGAATGGCTGGCCAAGGTCGTAGGACTCGCCCTGGTAGACCACGACGCTGTCACCGGTCACCGACAGCGCCAGGTCCCGAAGCATGGTCTCGGTCAGGTCCATCAGGTCGTTGTAGTCCGCGTAGGCCTGATAGAACTCCAGCATGGTGAATTCCGGATTGTGGCGCGTGGACACACCCTCGTTCCGGAAATTGCGGTTGATCTCGTAGACACGCTCGATGCCGCCGACCACCAGCCGCTTGAGGTACAGCTCCGGTGCGATGCGCAGATAGAAATCACTGCCCAGCGCGTTGTAATGCGTCACGAAGGGCTTGGCCGCGGCGCCGCCAGGCAGCGGCTGCATCATCGGCGTTTCCACTTCCTGGTAGCCGAGGCTGTCCATGAAGTGGCGGATGAAACGGACGATGGCGGCGCGCTTGCGGAACACCTCGCGCACATCCGGGTTGACGATCAGATCGACATAGCGCTGGCGATAGCGGGTCTGGGTGTCGGTGAGCCCGGCCCACTTCTCCGGCAGCGGGCGCAGCGACTTGGTCAGCAGGCGCAGGCTGTCGCACCAGACGGACAGCTCGCCGGCCTTGGTCTTGAACACGCGACCGGTGGCGCCGACCACATCGCCGATATCCCAGCCCTTGAACGCGTCGTAGACGCCCTCGGGCAGATCATTCTTGCGCACGAAAAGCTGAATGCGACCGGACGAGTCCTGGATGTCGACGAAGCTGGCCTTGCCCATGATCCGCCGGCTCATGATGCGACCGGCGATCGCCACCGTGGCGTTCAGGCCTTCCAGCGTCTCGGTGTCGCGTTCGCCATACATGCCGTGCAGATCGGCGGCCAGCGCGTCGCGGCGAAAATCGTTCGGGAACGCCGCCGCCTCGCCCTGGCGCAGCTCGGCCAGCTTCTCCCGACGCTGGGCGATCAGCTTGTTCTCGTCCTCGGCGGCCTCGGCCTGCGGGGTCTGTTCGGGCGTATCGGTCATCGGTCAGCTTCGGTCGGGCTCCGCCGCGGCGGAGCGAATGATCACACGCCCTGCTTCAGGGACGCTTCGATAAACGGGTCGAGATCGCCGTCCAGCACGGCCTGGGTGTTGCCCACCTCGACATTGGTGCGCAAATCCTTGATCCGCGACTGGTCCAGCACGTAGGAGCGAATCTGGCTGCCCCAGCCGATGTCGGACTTGCTGTCCTCCAGGGCCTGGGCATCCGCGCTGCGCTTCTGCATCTCCAGCTCGTACAGCTTGGCCTTGAGCTGCTTCATCGCGCGATCCTTGTTCTGATGCTGCGAGCGCTCGCTCTGGCATTGCACCACGACGCCGCTGGGGCCATGGGTGATGCGGACCGCTGATTCGGTGCGGTTGACGTGCTGGCCGCCGGCGCCGCTGGCCCGGTAGACATCAATGCGCAGATCGGCCGGATTGATCTCCACCTCGACCGAGTCATCGATCTCCGGTGACACGAAGACCGCCGCGAACGAGGTGTGACGACGCGCGCCGGAATCGAACGGCGACTTGCGCACCAGCCGGTGCACGCCGGTTTCGGTCCGGAGCCAGCCGTAGGCGTAGCCGCCGGACACCCGCACCGACGCGCTCTTGATCCCCGCGACTTCGCCGGCGGAGCATTCCAGCAATTCGGTCTCGAACCCGCGACGCTCGCACCAGCGCAGGTACATGCGCAGCAGCATCTCGGCCCAGTCCTGGGCTTCGGTGCCACCAGACCCCGCCTGGATGTCGACGAAACAGTTGGATTCGTCCAGCTCGCCGTTGAACATGCGCTGGAACTCCAGCGTCTCGGCGGCCCTGGCGATGCGTGTCACGTCGCCGATGATCTGCTGCAACACCTCGTCGTCGGATTCCTCCAGCGCGAGCTCCAGCAACTCCTCGGCGTCGTCCAGCCCGGTCACGGACTGTTCCAGCGGCTCCAGCGTGGCTTCCAGCCGGGCCTTCTCCTTGCCCAGCTCCTGCGCTCGATCGGGCTCGTTCCAGACGTCGGGCTGGCCAAGCTCGGCCAATACCTCGTCGAGACGCTCGCGTTTGGCCGGTGCGTCAAAGATAGCCCCGAAGTGCGTCGAAGCGCGCCTTCAGGGCCGTGATCTCCTGAGAAATCTGATTGGGTTCCATGGGAGCCGGGCTCACCGGAATTCCGAAAAAGGGCGCGGAAGGATACACAAGCCATCCGAAGGCGTCATCACGGGCGATTGCGTCAGGGGAAACCGCGGTTGCGACCCGGTGAACCGCGTGTTAACAATCCGTGATTGAACTGTCGCACAATAGGCGCCAGTGAGGTTGAAGGAACAACCGACAGCACGTGAGGGACGAGACGTGAATAACATCCGCATTGGGGGAAAACGAATGATCAGTCGATTGGTGGCCACCGGCGTCGCTGCAGTCCTGCTTGCCGGCATGACCGCGCAGGTTCAGGCGCAGGAAGACAAACGCTTCTACGTCGCGCCGATGGCGATGTACACGCTGGTCGACGATGATCGACTGCTCGATGACGCAATCGGCGGCGTGCTGTCCGTCGGCAAGCCGCTGACCAGCGGCCTGAACTTCGAACTCACCGGTTGGCTGTCCGAAGCCGACTACGAGGATTCCACGGTCGACGACAGCGCGGAGCTCAAGGGCTTCGGCGCATCCTTCCTGCTATTCCCGAACCGCGAGAAGCTGCCCGTGTTCGGGATCATCGGCGTCAGCCACGGCACCACCGAGGTGCACCCGGCGGCTGGTGGACCTGCCAACTACGACAGCACGGTGGGCGACATCGGCATCGGCGCGATCTTCCCGGTGTTCTCCGATCGCATCTACGTGCGCGGCCAGGCGATGTATCGCTACGACTCGCACAGCCGCCGCGATGCCGGCACCACCGGCAACGACGGCTTCTACGAGGCGGTTGCCGCACTGGGTTTGCATGTAACGATCGGCAAGTCCGCGGCCACGCTGGCAGCCGAGAAGGAAGCCGAGGAAGCCGCGCTGGTGCCCGTCGTGCAGGATTCGGATAACGACGGCGTGAACGACGACGCGGACGCCTGCCCCGGCACACCGGCCGGCGCGAAGGTCGATTCGCGCGGCTGTGAACGTGATTCCGACGGCGACGGCGTACTGGACAGCAAGGATCAGTGCCCGGGTACGCCGGCAGGCCAGGCGGTCGACGCCAAGGGCTGCTCGCTGGACGGTGACAATGACGGCGTGCTGAACAACCTGGACCAGTGCCCGAACACGCCGGCCGGCGTCGAGGTGCTCGCCGATGGTTGCGCGCTGACCAACGACTGCCGCATTCCACAACCGGGTGATCAGGTCGACGCCGATGGCTGCGCCGTCACACAGTCCGTGATCCTGCGCGGGGTGACCTTCGATCTGGATTCGGCACGCCTGACGCCGAACGCCAAGGCGATTCTCGACACCGTGGGCGACGCCCTGCTCTCCATCGAGTCGGTGGATGTCGAGATCGGTGGCCACACCGACAGCCTGGGTTCCAACGCCTACAACGCCAAGCTGTCCAAGCAGCGCGCCCAGTCGGTCAAGGCGTATCTGACCGAGCGTGGCGTGGACGCGGCCCGCATGGAGGTGCAGGGTTACGGTGAAGCCGAACCGGTGGCTCCGAACGATACGGCCGAGGGCCGGGAGCTGAACCGCCGCGTCGAGCTGAAGATCCTCGAATAGCGGTTGATCGCAGACCAACGCCCCCGGTCGTCACTGGACGGCCGGGGGCTTTTTTGTGTCATGACCGCCCGCGAACACCGGATTGCCCCATGAATGAGCAACTGCCCGACATGCTGGCGGAGTTGATCCGCCCCCTGCTGTCCGCGGAAGATCGTTACGAGGCGTGGATCGACAGTCCGGACCCCGGACTGCCGCGGGCCCTGCGCGCAAGAACCCCGTCACTGGACTGGATCGATCGGCCATCGGCCCGGGTCGGACTGGCCCTGCTCGACCTGCGATCAGGCAGCCCTGACGCGCGCGAACTCGCGCATTGGCGCGATCTGGGCGCCGCGCATCTGCTTCTGCTGACACCCCGGCACGACGGCTTCGACCGGGAACTGATCGCATTGGGGCTCAGCGTGCTCGCACGCTCCGAGGCCTTCGAGGTCTGGTCCTTCGACATTGCCAGCTACAAGGCCACGCCAGACTGGCTCAACCCGAAATACTGGGCGCACCCGGAGCGCTGGGACCAGACACGCTGGTAACGCGCCTGAAGGCGTCAACTGCCCTATTCTTGTGCGATGGAAGCCGCCGTCGCCGAATATGGAATCTTCGCCGTCGTCATCGGAACAATCTTCGAAGGCGAAGCCGCACTGCTTCTGGCCGTGTTCCTGGCCCACAACGGCTACTTCCCGCTGCGCGATGTGATCGTCGCCGGCTGGATCGGCGCGGTGCTGGGCGACCAGCTGTGGTTCTACGCGGGTCGAACGCTGGGGCCGCGATGGATGGAATCACACCCCGGCTTCGCGCGACGGGCGATGCGGGTGCGGGATTTCGTCATCCGGCACCAGTACATCACCATGCTGGGTTTTCGCTTCGCGATCGGCATGCGCACGGTGATCCCGTTCGCGCTCGGGCTGGTTGGCATCCCGCGTCTGCGCTTTCTCGCGTTCAACCTGATCTCCGGGCTGGTCTGGGCCACCGTCTACGCCACGATGGGCGCGGTAATCGTCGGTGCCGTCACGCGCATGATCGACCATCTGCTCGAGAACGACCTGCGCGTCGCCCTGTTCATCGCGCTGATTCTTCTGGTGATCTGGCTGATCGCGCGCGTGCGGGGCCTGCTGCGGGAACGGCGGCTGCGGCAGTTGCGGGCCCGCCGCCGCGCCGCTGGCGACTCCGGCACCCGCGGTTGAACCCGCCCCCGTGAGCAGCCGAAAAAAGTTGGCACGCTCCGTGAATGCATGGAGATGTCGGTCGGCGGACCGGCATTCGTCTCCTCCGCACCTTGGGCGGTTCCCGTAAGTGGAACCGCCTTTTCTTTTGCCCGCTCGAATGCGCCCTGCCCGTCAGGCGACGCCTTGCGGCAATTGCAGCCAGCGCCCCTGACTGATCGCCACGACTTCGCCCGACAGTTGAACGGAATCAAGCCGGCCAGCCGCCCCGCGCAGGTGCAGCCGCAATCGGGACGGACGGCCCATGTGCGCACCCTGATGAATCGTCACCTCGGCCTCGCTCCGATCCCGCAACACGCGTGGCGCGATTCGTCCGGCCAGCCCCACTGCGGCGGCACCGGTGGCCGGGTCCTCGGCGATGCCCGCGGCAAGCGGAAACACGCGTGCCGTGATGACGTCGTCCCCCGGGCCGAACGCGAAACATGACAGCTCCACGTGCCCCAATGGGCCTTTGAGCGCCGGGACACGCAACGCATCCAGCCGCTCCGGCGCATCCAGCTCGACGCAGTGCACGGCCATGCCGGCCGACCATACCTCGATCTCACCAACGATCTCCGCCTCGTCAATGCCGAGTTCCGCGACGATATCGTCCGGCGTCAGTTCGGCACCCTCCACGCGGGATGGAACCTGTGGCGGCACGAGCGTCGCCGCGCCCGCCTGTCCCGACCAGCGCGCCTGGCAGCGCACCGGACCGGCGACCTCGTCCAATACAATGGCCTCCGGTGGTCGACCGTCCGCGCCGGTGCAGCGACCCGCCAGCCACGCGGCCGTGCCGATGGTGGGGTGTCCCGCGAAGGGAAGCTCCTTGAACGGGGTGAAGATGCGAACTGCGAACCGGCCCTGATCCCGGTCCCAGTCCGTCACGAAGACGGTTTCGCTCAGGTTCATCTCGCGGGCCAGCGCCTGCATCTGCTCGGTGGTCAGGCTCAGCGAGGCCTCCGCGTCGTCATAGACGATCGCCAGTGGATTGCCGGCGAAGGCCTGCGCGGTGAACACGTCAACAACGACAAACGACAGATTCATCATGAATCTCCAGCCAGATTGATCCGTTGCCCCTCCGCACCGGCCTGCAACGCGGTCCGCTGGGGCTCCGGAATGGAAACCTTGCCGCCTCCGGCCGTGTCGACCATCACGTAGGTCACATTCGCGGTCGCCAACGCCGCTCCGTCCTTCGCTCGCGAGAAGTGCACCCGCAGGGTGAACGAGCTGTTGCCGATGCGCTCGGTGGTGACCCGCAATGACAGGACATCGTCAAAACACGCGGCCGCGGTCCAGTCGATCCGCATCGAAACCACCTGCACGTCGAGACCCGCGCCCAGGAGACGCTGATGTCCGCCCCAGATCACCCGTTCGTACTCCGTGAAGGCGACATCCGCCAGATCCATGTAGCGGGCGTTGAACATCACGTTCTGGGCGTCGCACTCCCCGTATCGGACACGGACGAGAACTTCCAAGGCGTTGTCTCCCGGCTCAGCCCGGCGCCGCCGGCGCGAACACCGACGCGTGCGCCTGCAGGAACGTCTCGAGTCTGTGACCCGGCCGGCCGAGCAGCCTCGGCACGTGATCGGTCATCACCTCCTTCCGATCAACCCGCCGTGTCCAGGCTGCCAGTTCGGTGAAGATGCCGGCCAGGAACCCGGGCACTCCGAAATCCAGCAGCATTGCGTGCAGGGCCGGGGGCGACACGTCCTCGTAACGCACGGCGTGGCCCAGCCAGCGACCGGTCCGTCGAGCCACGTCGCCATGCGTCAGCAATTCCGGACCCGTCAGGTCCAGCGGCGAGTCCGGCCACGCGGCCGTTCCGGCCAGCAGGGCCGCCGCGCACCCGCCGATGTCATCCGCGTCGATCAGCGCCATGCGCCCGTCGCCCGTGGCGTTGGTCAGGCTTCCCTGTTGCAGGGACATAGCGCTGCTCAACAGGTTCTGCATGAAACTGTCGGGCCGGAGTATGGCGCTGGCGAGATCCCGGGCCGCGAGATCGGCATCCAGCGCGGCATGCAGGCGGCCCAGCGTCAGCTCATCGTGGATCACGCCCCCCAGCACGGACAGACGCACGACCCGGCGCACACCCGCCCGCTCCAGAGCGGCGTGGGCCGTCCGGCCCAGTTCGACCGCGTGTTCGACCAGGGGCACCATGACGAACGCCGACGTGCAGCCGGCGAATGCGTGGACGAGCCCTTCTTCGGTCCATTCGGGCACGACACGCGTGGAAACGCCCGGCGCCGCCGGGCGACCGGATCGAATCAACGCGTGGGAAGGAACCCCAAGCCGATCAAGCGCTCGGGTAACGGCGCTTCCGACCTGCCCGGTTGCACCCAGAACGGCAACCGGGCCGGATTCGGTCATTCAGTGCTCAGGGGCGCCACTCGATGCCGCCGGTCAGCAGAAAGACCGTGTCGTCATCGATGTTGTAGAAATCGACATCCGCGCCGATAGCGACCTGGCCAAAGCCCGCGTACCAGAGGCCTGCACCGGCCAGCACGTCGAAACCGTCGTCATCATAGGTCCGCGTTCCGGCGGAGGTCGTGGTCTCGAACTCGGCTTCCCAGTAAGCGAAGCCGTAGCGCAACCGACCTTCGAAGCCACCGAGAAACTGTGGCGTGAACACGGTCGCGGCGATGTTGATGCCGTCACCGGCGCGTGGCTGCACGGCGGCAGTTCTCCGAGCCAGCAGGTCGGTATCCGTGGTGGTGCCGCTGACCACGGTGTCGTGCGAGCCCAGCGTGAACAGACCGACCTCGAAACCGATCACGTCACCGAGACGGATGCCACCGTAGATGGTGCCACCGGTGTCGGAGTCATCGACATCGGCCGTCACGTTCGGTTCGCCCTGGAGCCGCAGTTCGTTCGTTGTCGCCCGACTACCCTTGTCCACGATGGCCTGCCCGGCGCGGACTCCGGCATACCATTCAGCGGACGCCGTTCCGGACACCAGCAGCCCGGTTGCCGCCGCTGCGGCCAACATCAACGTCTTGGTCTTACCCAGATGTACCAGCATTGTCGATCTCCCTTTGCATCAAATCACGTGCGCCTTCTTCTCCGTGGCGGCACACCCGACACCATGTTGCGGGCTAAGAGTAACGCAGCAACATGACAAGTCAGTACACACATTCGGGGGGATTGCACGGTTTGGATTCCACGACGTGCTCTCGTTCTCACTAAGCTAACATCGTGAGGATGGCTCCGACACCGGCAAGGCGCATACGACCACTGTTCGGCCTCGGCCTGCTGTGCCTGATGCTGTTCCTGCTTGCGGTGCTGATTCACGCGCTGGATGGCCTGATCGGGCTCTACGAGCGGGCGCGGGCGGTCTCTCCGATCCTCCCGTGGGTGCTGAACGCGGTCCTGGGGCTGTTCGCCCTCGGCAGTCTGACGGCCGTGGCCTGGTGGATGCTGCCGGTGCGGCGACGCAAACCCCGCCAGGTCGATGAATCCAGCCTGCGCTCCAGACTCCAATCGCAGCAGGACGCCGGCATCGATGTCACCGTCGCCGTCTCCGAACTGGATGAACTGGAGGCCCGTCGCCGGGCCGGTCGCGTGTTCGTCGCATTGTTCGGCGAAACCAGCACGGGAAAGAGCAGCGTGATTCGCGCCCTGGTCCCGGACGCCGAGCCGCAAACGGCGGTCACGGCCGGCACCACGCGCGACTGCAAGCGCTATCAGTGGCAGCTGCCTTCCGGCGAGGAACTGATCGTCGTCGACGCGCCCGGCTTCTCCCATGATGACGAGGACACCAGGCTTGCGCACCAGGAGGCCATCCGCGCCCACCTGGTCGTCTACCTCTGCGATGGCGACCTGTCGCGTAGCGAATGGGCGCAGGTCGATCGCCTGCTCACCTTCGGCAAGCCGCTGGTGATCGCGCTGAACAAGTCCGACCTGTTCCGGGAAGACGAACTGGACGCGATCCGGCAGCAGATCGCCGAACGTTTTCACCGCAGCCAGCGGCCGACGGTCGTCGGCATCAGCGCCGGCGGCGAGGAGCGCATCACCCGGATCGAACGCGACGGCACGGAACGGGAGGTCGCACGCCCCCGAAAACCGCAGGTGCAGCCGCTGCGGGCGGCCATCGAGCGATGCCTGCTGCGTGACGCCGATGCCCTGACCAGCCTGCGCGACGCCGCCGTGTTCCAGCTGACCGACACGCGGCTGGACGAGGCGGAACGTTCACATCAGCGCCGCCGGGCCGAGCAGATCATCGCCACGCACACGCGCGCGGCCGTGGTCGGCGCGCTGGCCGCGCTGTCGCCCGGCTCCGACATCGTGATCCAGGGCGCCATCGGCGCGCGTCTGGTGCGCTCGCTGTGCCAGCTTCATGACATCCGCGTGCGCGAGGTGGACATCGAAACCGTGCTGAAAAACGCCGGCAGCACCTCCCGCAAGTCCTCGGCGCTCGCACTCGCGGTTGCCGGCAATGCGCTGAAGGCCTTTCCCGGCATCGGCACGGTCACCGGCGGACTGGCGCATGCGGTCGCCTACGGCCTACTGTTCGACGCCTTTGGCCATGCACTGGCGGATTCGCTGCGCCGTTCCGGCATGCTGAACCCTGAAGACATCAATGCCTCGCTGGAACAGGCACTGGACGAGGATCTGGCGGCCGGCGCCCGGCGCATCGCCCGATTGGCGCTTCGCAGCCACTCCCGGGACGACCGATGAGCACCGAACCCGACGTCCGGGAGCAAACCGCCCGCGAGGCGCTGCATGCCGTGCGCGACAGCCTGCGCGACCTGATCGACGATCCGGACACACCATCGACGGTGCGCCATGCGCTGGAAACCGAGTACACGGATCTGGAAGCGCTGTGGCAGAAGCTCGATTCCGATGAATTGCATGTCGCGGTCTTCGGCCGGGTCAGCGTCGGCAAGTCCTCCTTGCTCAACGCCCTGCTCGCCGACGATGCCTTCGCCACTGGCCCGTTGCATGGCGTGACCACCCACGCCGACGCCCACGCCTGGGTCCGGGTCGGCGACAGCCCGGTTCGGGTATTCGACACACCGGGCATCGACGAGATCGACGGCGAGACCCGGGAACAACTGGCACGCCATGTCGCGCGGCGCTCCGATCTGGTGCTGTTCGTCTGCGAGTCGGACCTGACCCAGCTAGAGCAGCAGGCGCTGGCAACACTGGCATCCACGCACCGCCCGCTGCTGCTGGTGCTCAACAAGGCCGATCGCTATACCCGAGGCGAACGCGAAGCGCTGCTGGAATCACTGCGGCGCAAGGCAGAGGGTCTGGTCCGCCCCGACCACGTGCTCGCCGCCGCGGCGGACCCGCGCCCAGAGGTCGTCGTACGGGTCACCGAATCCGGTGACGAAGAGGAATTCGAACGCCCGCGATCGCCAGACATCGCCGCCCTGGAGCAGCGCATCGTCGACATCCTGCAACGCGAGGGCCGCGTGCTGGCGGCGCTCAATGCCGGACTGTTCGCCAGCGAGGTGTCCGACGCGGTCGCCGCGCGTGTCGCCGACATCCGGCGCGCCGCGGCCAAGCGTGTGATCCGCGGCTATTGCCTGGGCAAGGGGCTGGCGGTGGCCGTCAACCCGGTGCCACTGACCGATCTGGCGGCCGCCGCCGCGCTGGACGTAAGCCTGGTCTTTCACCTCAGCCGAATCTACGGCCTGCCCATCACGCGCCACGAGGCCGGCAAGCTGGTCGCGGTGATCAGCGTGCAACTGGCGGCGTTGATGGGCGCGGTATGGGCCGTGCATGCGGTCTCCAGCCTGCTCAAGACCGTCAGTGCCGGGCTGTCCGTCACCGTCACCGCCCTCGCCCAGGGATCGGTGGCCTGGTACGCGACCTACCTGATCGGCGAGGCGGCGACCCGCTACTTCGTCAACGGCCGCAGCTGGGGCCCCGGCGGCCCCAAGCGCGCGGTGCGCGACGTGCTCGATCTTGTCGACCGCGATTCGATTCTCTCCGAGGCGCGACGCGCGCTGGCGGAACGACTGCGCGGCCGCTGACCAACCACCGCCTCACCTCCGGTTGCGCCGGCCATCCTCTCCCCTCACGATCCGCTGCGACCGTTGGCGGCGCCAGCTCATCCTGATAGCGAATCGCAAAAGCTCAGGCTCCAGCCGTGACCCGGCTGAACTCACGAGAATTTGGCCAGATTGACCAAACCAAACAACTCAAAAACCGAGAGCCTGTTTTAATCAGATTTAAAATCAAATAGTTACGAACAAACCATGGGTGGCACGGGGCTTGATACCCATGGCGGAAACATCGATGCATTCGCCAGCATGGGACCGGACCGGCGGACATCGATCATCACATGACGCGTTGACCCTGCATCTCCGCAGGCAAGGGAGTTGAACAGAATGTCTCGATTGACTGGATGGCCAGTTGCACTCGTCCTGGTGTTGGGCCTGCTCGGCGGATGCGGCGGGCCACCATCCGAGAACGGGGAAAACGCCGACGGCGAGGACAAACCCGAAGAGCCGTCGATCCCGGTCGAGGTTGCGGTCGCCGAACTGGGCGCCATCTCCGCCGCCTGGCGCGGCAGCGCAACACTGGAGGCCGAGGCCGAGTCCGACGTGGTTGCCCGGGTTGGCGGCATTGTCGAGACGCTTCACGTCGAGGAAGGTGACCCGGTGCAGGCCGGCGACCCGCTGGCCCAGCTGGACACCGATCAGCGCGCTCTGGAGCTACGCCAGTCCAAGGCGGAATTGGAGCGCCTGCGGGCCGACCATGAACGCAACAAGGCGATCTTTCGCGAGAACCTGATCAGCCGCGAGATCTTCGACCGCACCCGCTTCGAGCTGGAATCCGCCCAGGCGGCCTACGACATGGCCAAGCTGGCGCTGGAATACTCCACCATCCGCTCCCCGATCACCGGCACCGTCTCCGAACGCTACATCAAGGTCGGCAATCTGGTCGCGGCCAACGCACCAGCGTTCCATGTCACCCAGTTCGATCCGCTGCTGGCCGTGTTCCACGTCCCGGAGCGCGAGATTCACAAGCTGGGCACCGAGCAGGTCGCCAAGCTCACCTTCGATGCCTGGCCGGATGAAACCTTCGCCGGCAGAGTCGATCGCATCAGTCCGGTCGTCAATCCGGATACCGGCACCGTCAAGGTCACCGTGAAGATGGACGATGCCGGGACCAAGCTGCAGCCCGGCATGTTCGGACGCGTTCGCATTCTCTATGACAGCCGCGATGACGCCGTGCTGGTGCCGGCCGATGCGGTGGTCACCGAGGATGCCCGCGACGCGGTGTTCGTGATCGCCGACGGCAAGGCGCAGCGGCGCGAGGTCGAGGTCGGATTCTCCGAGGGCGATGTCGTCCAGATCGTCTCCGGCGTCGAGACCGGCGAGACCGTGGTCATCACCGGCCAGGCGGCGCTGCGCGATGGCTCGCCGGTGGATGTCATCGGCGAGGATGACGATGTCGCCGAGGACGCCACCGAGCCTGATGCGGAGGCCGACGAAGCCGCCGCCGACCAGGGCTGATCATGGGCTTCATCAGCACCTCCGTGAGGCGGCCGATCGCCGTCCTCATGATCACGCTCGGCTTCGTGCTGTTCGGCGCGGTGTCGTGTTCGAACCTCGAAGTCACGCTGCTGCCCGACCTGAACTACCCGACGCTGACCGTACGGACCGATTACGTCGGCGCGGCGCCGGCCGAGGTCGAGACGCTACTGTCCAAGCCTGTCGAGGAGGCGTTGGGCATCGTCAAGAACCTGCGCGAAGTCCGCTCGGTCTCTCGCGCCGGCCAGTCCGATGTCGTGCTGGAGTTCGCCTGGGGCACGGAGATGGACTTCGCCGTGCTGGATGTCCGCGAACGGCTGGATGCGCTGGAGCTGCCAGACGAGGCCTCGCGCCCGCTGGTGCTGCGCTTCGACCCGTCGGAAGACCCGATCGTCCGCCTGGCGTTGTCGCTGGAGGACGAAACCACACCCACCACCGAGGAGCTCAAGCGCCTGCGCCGGGCCGCCGAGGACCAGGTCCAGCGTCCGCTGGAATCGGTGATTGGCGTCGCCGCGGTAAAGATCTCCGGCGGCCTCGAAGACGAAATCCAGATCCTGCTCGACATCGACAAGGTCGCGCAGCTGCAGATGACCCCGGCGCAGATCGCCGAACGCCTGGACGCGGAGAACGTGAACCTGTCCGGCGGGCGCGTCGAGGATGGCAGCGCCGCCTATCTGGTGCGCACGCTCAACCAGTTCCGCTCGCTGGAGGACATCCGCCGGACCATCCTGACGACGATCGACGGCCGGCCCATCTACGTCGAGGATGTCGCCACCGTCGTCGCCGGCCACAAGGAGCGCGAGGCCATCATCCGCGTCGGCGGCCGCGAAGCCGTGGAAGTCGCCATCTACAAGGAAGGCGACGCCAACACCGTGGCCGCCGCCAAGGCCGTGCTTGCCCGCGTGGACCGGTTGAACGAGGTCTTGCCGGAAGGCCTGACGCTGACCGGCCTTTACGACCAGTCCGTGTTCATCCAGAGCGCCATCAACGGCGTGACCCAGGCCGGGCTGTACGGCGCCCTGCTCGCGGTACTGGTGCTGTACCTGTTCCTGCGCGAGGCGCGGCCGACGCTGATCATCGCGCTCGCGATTCCGATCTCGGTGATCGTGACCTTCATGCCGATGCGTTTCGCCGGGCTGTCCCTGAACATCATGTCGCTGGGCGGCATGGCGCTGGCGATTGGCCTGCTCGTGGACAACGCCATCGTCGTGCTGGAGAACATCGCGCGCCGCCGTGAAGCGGGGGCATCGCTGGTCGATGCCGCGGTCGCCGGGGCCGGTGAGGTCTCGGGCGCCATCGTCGCGTCCACGCTGACCACGGTCGCCGTGTTCTTCCCGATGGTGTTCGTCCAGGGCATCGCCGGGCAGCTGTTCGCCGATCAGGCCCTGGTGGTCACCTTCGCCCTGCTCGTCTCGCTGGCGGTGTCGCTGACGGTGATCCCGACGCTGGCGGCGCGAGGCGGTCAGCGTCACGAGATCGCGCCCCGTGAGTCGCTGGCGGGCCAGGCGCGGTGGCGCCGCGGCGTCTACGGCGTGCTGCGGTCACTGGAATGGCTGCTGACCTGGCTGGTCCGCATCCCGGTCACCGTGATTGTGGTGATCGCCCGGACGCTGGGCGTCGTGCTGCGTCCCGTCGTGGCGTTGTGGAACCGTGCGTATGGGGCGCTTGCTCGCGGCTATGCCCGCCTGCTCGATGCCGCGCTCAAGGCCCGCGCGCTGGTGCTGATCGTCGCCACGCTGGCCTTCGCCGGCAGTCTCTGGCTGGCCACGCAGCTCGGCGTCGAACTGATCCCGCCCATGGATCAGGGCGAATTCTCGCTGGAGGCAAACCTGCCGCCGGGCACGCCGCTGGAAGGGTCGGACCGTTTTCTGCGGCAGGTCCAGTCCGCGTTCCAGGATGATCCGGCCGTGCGGACCGTGTACGGCGTGGCCGGCACCGGCAACCGCCTGGACTCCAACCCGGAACTGGGCGGCGAGAACGTGGCGTCGATCAGCTTCGCGATGGCCGACGGCACCGACGAGATGGCCCTGCGCCAGCGCATCCGTGAGCGCGTCGAGCACACGCCGGGTCTGGAATACCGCTTCGAGACACCGACGCTGTTCAGCACGGAAAAACCGCTGGAAGTCGAGATCGCCGGTTATGACCTGGCGGCGCTGGAACGCATCGCCGCTTCATTGCAATCGCGGCTGGAGGATTCCGAGCGCTTCGTGGATGTGGAATCGACCTCGGAACAGGGCCAGCCGGAAGTCCGCGTGGTCTTCGAACAGGAACGCGCGGCGGCACTGGGGCTGCAAGTGTCCGACCTCGCCGCGCGCGTGGTCACCCTGGTCCAGGGTGACGTGGCCACGCGCTACCGCGTCTCGGACCGTGAGATCGATGTCGTCGTCCGCGGCAAGGAGGCCAACCAGACCAGTTATGACGATCTCAAGCGGCTGGTCATCAATCCCGAGTCCGAACACCCGATCCCGCTGGAATCGGTGGCCTCGGTGCGGCTGGATCGCGGCCCGGCCGAAATCCGCCGCACCGCCCAGCAGCGGGTGGTCGTGCTGAGCATGGACCTGGCCTACGGCGATCTGGGCTCCGCGGTCGAGGAGCTGGATACGCACCTGGCCGACATCCATGTGCCGCGCGGCATCAGCACCCGCATCGGCGGTCAGAGCGAGGAGATGGAGGTCAGCTTCCGCTCGTTGCAACTCGCACTGGGACTGGCGATCTTCCTGGTCTATCTGGTCATGGCCTCACAATTCGAGTCCCTGATCCACCCGTTCGTGATCCTGTTCTCCGTGCCGCTGGCCGCGATCGGCGCCTTCACCGCGCTGTTCATCACCGGCACGGAGATCAATGTTGTCGCGCTGATCGGCCTGATCGTGCTGGCGGGGATCGTCGTCAACAACGCCATCGTGCTCATCGACCTGATCAACCGGCTGCGCGCGGACGGTCAGACGGTGCTGGACGCGATCCGCGAGGCCGGACAGACCCGGCTGCGACCGATTCTGATGACAACGCTGACCACGGCACTGGGCTTGCTCCCGCTGGCCCTCGGTGGCGATGATGGCGCCGAGGTGCGGGCTCCGCTGGCGATCACGGTGATCGGAGGGTTGATGGTGTCGACATTGCTGACACTGGTGGTGATTCCGGTGGTCTACTCGCTGGTCACGCGCGACCGTCCGGCGACGGGAACCGCCTCCTCCGAGACGCCCGCATGAGCCTGACCGAGCTGTCGCTCAAGCGACCGGTCACGGTCACGATGATCTTCGTGTGCCTGGCGGTCATCGGCACCATGTCATCCCGGCTGCTGCCGCTGGAATACCTGCCGGAGATGGAATTCCCGGGCATCTGGGTCGAGCTGCCGTACCGGAACTCGACGCCGGAGGAAGTCGAGCGGCGCATCGTCCGCCCGGTGGAGGAGGCCCTGTCGACACTGTCCGGCGTCAAGCGGATGTATTCGGAGTCCCGCGAGGACGGCGGCGGCGTGTTCGTCCAGTTCGACTGGGGGGCGGATCTGCGCATCAAGGGCGTGGAGGCCCGCGACAAGATCGACGCGATCCGCGACACGCTGCCCGAGGAATTGCAGCGCATCCGCTTCCAGAAATTCAACGCCTCCGACCAGCCCATCCTGGTTCTGCGCGTCTCCGCCAACCGCGACCTGGCTGACGCCTACGACATGCTCAACCGCAACCTGCGGCGGCGTGTCGAGCGGATTCAGGGCGTCTCGCGGGTCGAGCTGTATGGCGTGTGGGCCAAGGAAGTGCGGATCGAACTGTCCGCGGACCGGGTGGCGATGCATCAGGTGGACCTGCGTCAGGTCGCCGAGCGCCTGCGTGCGGCCAATTTCGAGTTCGCCGCTGGCGAGATCACCAACCGCAGCCGCCGCTTCACGGTCAAGCCGGATGCCCGATTCGAATCCCTGGCGGAGATCGAGCAGCTCGTGGTTGGTGACCGCGGCCTGCGTCTCGGCGACATCGCCGACGTGCGCTACACCGACCCGGTGCGCACACGCGGCCGCCATCTGGACGGCAAGTACGCGATCGGCCTGAACGTGTTCAAGGAGAATGGCGCGAATCTCGTCGAGGTCGCCGACGCGGTGATCGCCGAAATCGACGTGATCAGCGATTTGCCGGAAATGCAGGGCGTCACCCTGTTCGCGATGGACAACCAGGCCGACGGGGTCAAGGACTCGCTGAACGAGTTGCTGATGTCAGGGCTGGTCGGCGCCCTGCTCTCGCTGCTGGTGCTCTACGCCTTCCTGCGTGACTGGCCGATGACGCTGATCGTCGCGCTGTCGGTGCCGTTCTCGATCCTGATCACGTTGGGGTCGATGTACTTCCTCGGCTTTTCGCTGAACATCCTGTCGATGATGGGCCTGATGCTGTCCATCGGCATGCTCGTGGACAACGCGGTCGTCGTGACCGAGAGCATTTTCACCAGCCGACGCCAGTTCCCGAACGACCCGGCCCGGGCAACCGTTGCCGGAGTGGACTCCGTGGCGCTGGCGGTCACCGCCGGCACCCTGACCACCGCGATCGTGTTCCTGCCGAACATCTTTGGCCAGAAGGACGAGATCACGATGTTCATGAGTCACGTGGCCATCACCATCTGCATCTCGCTGGCGGCGTCGCTGGCGATCGCCCGAACGCTGATCCCGCAGCTCGCCTCGCGCATCCAGGGCCGCATCTCGGAAGGCGGACGCGTGATGCAGGCCATCCTCCGCCGCTATCCGCGCATGATCTCGTGGACGCTGCGGCACCGCTGGGTCGCCGTCGTCGGCGCGCTGGTCGTCGTCATCAGCGTCATTCCGCTGTTCGCAACCGGCCTGGTCAAGATGGAGATGTTTCCGCGCAACGATACCGAGCGGCTGTTCCTGCCCTACCACGTGAACGAGGTCTACGCGCTGGACAAGGTGGAGGACGCGGTGAATACCATCGAGGCCTACCTGTTCGCGCACAAGGACGAGTTCGAATACGACAGCGTCTACAGCTACTTCGACCTGGGTCGCGCCGAGTCGACCATCATCCTCAAGGACGCCGAACAACGCACCAAGTCCATCGAGGAGCTCAAGGACGCGATCATGGAGAACCTGCCCAAGATCGCGATCGGCAATCCGACCTTCAACGAACAGCGCAGCGGCGGAGAGCAGCTGTCCCTGTTCGTGACGGGTGAATCCACGGAGCGCCTGAACGAGGTGGCCGAGCAGGTGGCGCGGCTGATGGAAGGAGTTCCGGGCGTGAGAGACGCCCGGGTCGAGGCGGATGCGTCGAGCTGGGAAGTCCGCGTTCGCGTGGACCGTGACCGCGCCCGCAAGGTCGGGCTGACCAGCCAGCAGGTCGCCGAGAGCGTGGCCACGGCGATTCGCGGCGTGGAGCTGCGGCCCTACCGGGCCGAAACCGGTGAGATCGACCTGCTGCTGCAATTCCGTCGCGCCGACCGACTCAACCTGAACCAGCTGAGTCAGCTGCCCATCCGCAGCAGCAGCGGCCAGACGGTCATCCTGGACAACATCGCCGAACTGTCCATCGGCGACGTACCAGCGACCATTCGTCGGCAGGACCGGCGCACCGGCCTGCGCGTGAACCTGTTCACCGAGGACGACGCCACCGCCGACGAACTGCGTGACGGCATCAAGGGCATCATGGAGCAGTTCCGCATGCCGGCCGGCTACAGCTGGAACTTCGGCCGCGCCTTCGATCAGCAGGACGAGAACATGGGCTCCATGGCGATCAATCTGCTGCTGGCCCTGGCGTTGATCTATCTGGTGATGGCGGCGATGTTCGAATCCATTCTGGCACCGTTCGCAATCATCACGGGCATCCTGTTCTCGTTCATCGGCGTGTTCTGGTTCTTCGCGCTAACCGGCACGACCTTCCAGTTCATGGCCATGATCGGGATGCTGATCCTGATGGGCGTGGTCGTGAACAACGGCATCGTGCTGATCGACCATATCCGCAATCTTCGCCTGTCCGGCATGCCGCGCGAGCGGGCGATCGAGACCGGCGCCCGTGACCGACTGCGGCCGATCCTGATGACCGTCGGCACCACCGTGCTGGGGCTGATCCCGCTGGGCATGGGCACCGCGGCGGTGGGCGGCGACGGCCCGCCCTACTTCCCCATGGCGCGCGCCATCATTGGTGGTCTGACCTTCTCCACGGTGGTCAGCCTGCTGTTCCTGCCGGCGATCTACAGCCTGCTGGACGACTTCGGACTGTGGCTGCGGCGCCTGTGGCGCGGCGCCCGTGGCGAGCGCGTCACCGGGTTTGCACCACGAGCACGCGCTGACGCCGACGGCTGATCCCACCTCAAACCAGACACTTGGGGACTTCGCCGGCCGATCGCGCCCCGTGATGGTCCTGCGGACGCGCCAGTCTGGCGCGACCGCCGGGCTCGGTCCGCTCCCGGCCTCGTTTCACTACCGGCACAGTCCGTGCTTCCCCGTTGACGGAAAGGAATCCATCACGACGAGGGAGAACGACCTTGGCCGAATACGCCAACTGGCTATCCAGAGTGCTGCTCGCCCGACAGTTCGCGAACCAGCATCTCGTATCGCTGGATGTGCCGGCATGGCGCACCGCCGCCATCCGGATCGTGAGCCATTTCCTGCGGCCGAGCATCGACGACATCGCGATCAAGGCACCGATCTTCATCGTCGGCACACCACGCTGCGGCTCGACGATGATGCAGGAGATCCTGTCCTGCCATGAGCGCATCGCCTACGTCACGCACGCCATGGACAGCGCGCGCGACCCGCGCACCTTCTATGCGACGGAAATGCTGCGCAAGCGGCTGAAACTGAACGTCGAGGGCGAGCGCTATCTGAAGGACAGCATCATCGTCAACGCCGGCACGCCGGCCGAGGCGATGCGGTTCTGGGCGGAATCACTGAAGCTCGACCCATTCGCGCTGACCTGGCCCGAGCGCACGCTGGCCGATTTCACGCCCGAGGAAATCGAGCACATCTATTTCTATATCAAGCACGTGATCAACTGCTTTCGGGACCGCGGTGGTGACCGCTTCCTGAACAAGTCGCCCGCGCTGCTCACGGTCATCCCGCTGGTGGCCGAACTGTTCCCCGACGCCCGCTTCGTCTATCTGATCCGGGACGGCCGCCAGGTCGCCAATTCACTGATCAAGCTCTACAAGCGTCAACGCGAACAGGACATCAAGGTCAACCACCCGATGTTCAAGGATCAGCCGTTCATTCCCTATCCGCGGGTCGACGGCCTGGAGCAGGCGATCAAGCAGTGGGGAGCGGATGACCTGCGCACCACGGCGCACATCTGGAACGAGTCCGTGAACTACATGGACCGGATCAAGCCAACGATCCCGCACCTGATGGAAGTCCGCTACGAGGACGTGCTGGCCGAACCGCATGATGTCATCGGCCGCATTCTCGAATTCTGCGACCTGGGGGAGCCGGAACAGCCGGACGCTAAGGCCGCATTCGATGCACGCATGGCCAAAGTGGGACGGGTGTCTCATACCAACCAGTACTCGGGCTTCGAAATTGTGGAGTCCATCGCAGGTGAAAACCTGAAGCGGTACGGATATTGCGATACCCCTACCTGAAGACCTCGAGTCGTCGGCGACACGGATGTCTGTAAGCCGAATGGACCTGACCGGATGTCATCGGTTACCCCCCCAGGTCCTGGCAGGAATCGGGCATGACGCCCAAAACCTGCCATCGGTTGAATCAGCCATGCACGCCGTCGCACGGCTCACCGTTCGACGTGGCGGTCAGCGCCTGTCGAGTAGTCACCAAGACCCAGGGAGTCTCCAACATGAGCACGATTGCAGACCAAGTTCGGGAAATCATCGCCAGTGAACTGAAGATCGAGGCGGACAGCGTGACGTCCGGTTCGACACTGGAAGATTGGGGCGCGGATTCGCTGGATTTCCTCGAAGCCATCTTCGCCATCGAAACCCACTTCGACATCAGCTTTCCGGATGACGAGGAATCGCGAGCCGTCTCCGATTTCGACTCGCTCGTCCGCATCGTCGAAGGCGAAGTGAACGCCAAGGTCGCCGCCTGACGTGAAGGTTGTCGTCACCGGGCTGGGCGTCGTTTCCAGCGCGGGCATCGGCAAGGCTTCATTCTGGGATTCGATCCGCGAGGGCCGCTCCGGAATCAAGACTCTGGAGGGCGTGGACACCTCTCGGCTCAAAACCAGGATCGCCGGCCAGGTCACGGACTTCGATCCGTCCGCGCTGAGCTACAGCGCTGCCCGCAATCTGGACCGATTCACCCAGCTGGCTCTCAAGGCCTGCGAAGAAGCCGTCGAGGAATCCGGTCTTTCCGGCGATCCCGGCCGCCTGGGCGTCATCCTGGGCACCGGGGTCGGCGGGATCGGCACGATCGACGATCAGCAGCCCGCGCTGCACACCCATCAGCGCGGGCCGCAGATCCTGCACCCGTTGACCGTGCCCAAGGCCATGTTCAACGCGGCGGCCGGTCATATCGCGATCCACTACGGCATCCGCGGCCCGAATTTCACCGTGTCCACGGCCTGCAGTTCCGGCGCGAGCGCGATCGGCGAGGCCGTGCGGCTGATCCGGCATGGCTATGCCGATGCCATCATCGCCGGCGGTACCGAGGCACCGCTCAGCTACGGCATGTTCGCGGCATGGAACGCGATGCGGGTCATGTCCGTACGCAATGACGACCCGGCTGCCGCGGTGCGTCCGTTCTCGAAGGACCGCGACGGTCTGGTGCTGTCGGAGGGCGCGGCCATCGTCGTGCTGGAGCGCGAGGATCTGGCTCGCAAGCGCGGCGCGCCGATCTACGCCGAGGTCACCGGCTACGGGTGCAGCAACGATGGCGTCCATCCCACACGACCCAGCGTCGATGGCCAGGTCGCGGCGATCCGCGATGCCCTGCGGGATGCCGGAATGTCGGTGGACGAGGTCGATTACATCAACGCCCACGGCACCGCGACCACGGCCAACGATGTCACCGAGACCAAGGCCATCAAGCAGGTACTGGGCGACCGTGCGGCCAAGGTGCCGATGAGTTCGATCAAGAGCATGCTCGGCCACGCGCTGGGCGCGTCCGGCGCGATCGAATTCGTCAGTTCCTGTCTGTCGCTGCGCGACGGGATCGTCCCGCCGACGGTCAACCTGCACACGCCGGACCCGGACTGCGATCTGGACTACGTGCCCAACGAGGCACGCGAGATGCCGCTGAACGCGATCATGTCCAACACCTTCGCGTTCGGAGGCTGCAACGTGATTCTCACGCTGCGCAAACCGGAAAACACACTCTGATGCGTCGCTGAACGGGGCGGCGACGCATCACCAACGTCGAATCCATGCATCCACGGAAAGGCTGGACGAAGTGAAAACTGTCTACATCACCGAGATGGCCTCGTTTCTTCCGAACGAGCCGGTTACCAACGACCAGATCGAAACGGTTCTGGGGGAAATCCCCAACCAGCCGAAACGCGTCAAGCTGTTCGTGCTGCAGAACAACGGCATCAAGCAGCGCTACTACGCCGTCAACCAGGAAACCGGCGAACGTACGCACACCAATGCCCAGCTGGTCGGCGAAGCCGTGCGCTCGCTGGTCGGCAAGGTTGGCCTGACCGTCGATGACATCCAGGGCCTGGCCTGTGGCAGCTCATCACCGGATCAGCTCATCCCTTCCCACGCGAACATGGTGGCCGGCGAGCTGGAATTGCAGCCCGCCGAGGTGATGTCCGCCGCGGGGGTCTGCTGTTCCGGCATGTCGGCACTGAACTACGCCTACATGAACCTGGCGATGGGCATCCGCGACAACTTCGTCGTCTCCGGCTCCGAACGCGCCTCGCCGTTCATGCAGGGCCACTCGTACACCATGGTCACCGACGCCGACGCCAACCAGACCGAAGCCGCGCCGATGGTCAGCTTCGAGAAGGAGTTCCTGCGCTGGATGCTGTCCGACGGCGCCGGTACGGCGCTGGTCGAGACGGCGCCGCGCGAGGATCGGCTGTCGCTGCGCATCGACAACCTGGAAGTGATGTCCTGGGCGGGCCAGAAGCCGACCTGCATGTACAACGGCATGGTCAAGGACAAGGACGGGGTGTTCCACTTCTGGTCCGACGAGGAGGACATGCGCAACATCCTGTCCAAGGGCTATCTGCTGCTCCAGCAGGATGTACGCGTGCTCGACAAGAACATCATCGAGGTCGCCGTCGCCGGCTGCCAGTTGATGAAGGACAAGTGGGGCCTGGATTTCGACAGCGTCGACTACTTCCTCCCCCATCTGTCGTCGATGTACTTCAAGAAGCGGCTGGGCGAACAGATGGCCGAGGCCGGCTACGGCATTCCGGAAGAAAAGTGGTTCACGAATCTGCCGGAGACCGGAAACATCGGCTCCGCGTCGATCTTCGTGATCCTGGAAACCCTGCTGCATTCGGGACGCCTGAAGAAGGGCGACCGGATTCTCTGCGCGGTTCCGGAAAGCGCCCGCTTCTCGATGGCGGCGATGCTGCTGACGGTGGTCTAGGAAGACCCACACCAGTCCCCAGTCCGGCGCGACATGCGCCTTTACCGCGAGCCCAAGGAGGGTGCGTGAACGCGATCATTGGCCTGCTGAAATGGCTGAACGTCGTGCCGGTTCCACTGCTGGATATCCAGCTGCCGATCGTCCGCGCGCGGGCGATCATCGAGGCGAACCGGCTGGGCATCTTCAAGCTGCTGGCGGAGCATGATGCCGCCGGCGGACTCGGCCCGGACGAGGTCGCCGACAAGCTGGGGCTGTCGTCCGAAGGCACCAGCCTGCTGCTGCGAGCGCTCAAGAGCAGCGGCTATCTGAAACTCCGCGGCGGCAAATACGTCAACGGTCGCTGGGCCAGGAAGTGGATCGTCGACCCGGATCGCGGGCTCAGCGAGATGCTCAAACTGCAAAGCGTGACTTACGAGCGCCTGCAATCGCTGGGCGACAACGTCGCCTCAGGCCGGCCGTCGCTGGATTTTCACTCGAAGTTCGAGAAGGCCGGCACCGACGGCCAGGAAACCTACACCCGCGGCATGCAGCAGGCCGCACGGATGTTCATCCCGGCCGTGCTGAAAGCCGCGGACATCCCGGACGACGCCAAGACGATGATCGACATCGGTGGTGCCCACGGCGAATACGCCCGTCAGTTCGTCGCGCACTACCCCAATCTGCACGCCACGGTCTTCGATCTCGGTGGCCCGATCGGCACAGCCCAGAAGCTGGCCGAAGAACAGGGCCGCACGGAGCGGCTCAGCTTCGTCGCCGGCAACGCCTTCCAGGATGACCTGGGGGAGAACTGGGACGTGATCCTGCTCGCGAACTTCATCCACCTGTTCAATCCGGATCAGACGCTGGTGCTGTTCGAGAAATGCCTCAAGGCGCTGGCGCCGAATGGCGTACTGCTGATCGTCGATCAGTTCTCCGGCAGCGAGGGCGGGATCAAGGCGCAGCTGTTCGACGTGATTTCACTCAACTTCTTCAATGTCGGAGGACGCGCCTACACGCTGACCGAAGTCCACGACCTGCTCGCCAAGGCCGGGTTCACCAAGGTGGTGGACCGCGGATTCCCACCCAGCGTGCCGGGAGGCCTGGTTCAGGCCGCGCGCTGATCCGGCCCAAACCAGATCATCATGCAACCAACCGATAACGCATCACCGCCGACTCCGCCCAAACGGGTGCTGGAGATTCACTTTTCACAAACCGGCCAGCTCACCCGGGTCATGGATCACCTGGTGCAACCGCTGATCGACCAGCCGAGCGTCGAGGTGGAACGTCATCGCATCGAGATGGTGCAGCCCTACCCGTTTCCCTGGCCGTTTTTCCGCTTTTTCGACGAGTTTCCGGAAACGGTCGCGTTCGTCACACCCGAGATCAAGGCCATCGAGGCCTCTGGTCCCTACGATCTGATCGTGCTGGGGTACACGCCGTGGTATCTGAGCCCGGCGCCGCCGATCGTGGCATTTCTGCAATCCGACACCGCGGCCCACCTGTTCCGCGACACGCCAGTCGTTACGGTAACCGCCTGCCGCAACATGTGGCTGATGGCCCAGTACCGGCTCAACAAGTTGATTCGCGACCTGGGCGGCCAGGTGCTCGACCGGATCGTGCTCGCCGACCAGGGCGGCACGGCGGCGACGTTCATCACCACGCCCCGCTGGATGTTCACCGGCAAGAAGAACCGCTATCTGGGCATGTTTCCGCCCGCCGGGGTCGCGGAACCCGAGATCGAGGGCGCGGACACCTATGGCCAGCGCATCGTGCAATGGCTGGAGTCCGAGACACCCGCCGCGGAGGCCGAGCGGCCGATCGCCACCCCGGACCCCAACCCGCCGAACCCGATGCTGCTGCTCGGCGAGTTCATGGGTCTGCGCAGCTTCATGATCTGGGGCGCACTGATACGGCTTTGCGGCCGCCAGGGTCGGTGGACGCGCGTGCCGGTCGTGCTGTTCTACGCGCTGTTCCTGGCCTGCGCCGTGGTCGTGGTACTGCCTATCACCATGCTCTCGCTGCTGCTGTTGCGGCTGGTGCCGGCGTTTCGGCGGTTCCACGACGATCTCGTCGAGCGCGTCGTCTCGTGACCGGCCTGTCCACACGGCGTACTTCTTGCTGCTGATTCCATACGCCTTGCGCCGCGGTGTTGTACATGCGCCTGCGGTCGCCCTTCGTCACGCTACCATTGCCGACCGATCGCGAGTCCCCAGGAGGTCGTCACGATGACCGATTCCACCATCGAACGTCGCAACCTGCGCATGGTCTTCGACGCCGAACGACCGCGCTTCTGGCACAGCGGCAATGCACGCATCTCGCGGTTCTACGACGCCTTGTCGATGTCGTTCCCGCCAGGCGAGAAATCGTTCATCGAGTCGGTGCGCGAATTCGCCGAGGGTATCGAGGACGAACAGCTTCAGAAGGACATCCAGGGTTTCATCCGCCAGGAGGCGGATCACACCCGCGAGCATGCGCGTTACAACGCCACGCTCAAGGCGCAGGGCGTGGATGTGGATTTCCACACCAGCCTGACCGCCAAGCCAGTCGAGCTGACGCGGCGCTACCTGTCGCCCAAGCGCAATCTGGCCCGCACCGTGGGCATGGAACACATCACCGCCGTCCTGAGCGATCTGGCGCTGAGCGATCCGCGTGTGCTGGAAGGCGCCGACGAGCAGGTCCGGCGCATCTGGAACTGGCACGCGATCGAGGAAATCGAGCACAAGGGCGTCGCCTTCGACGTGTTCGAGCGCGCCGTCCCGAACAAGCTGGAACGCTACTTCCTGCGCACCACGGTGATGCTGTGGTCGACCCTCGGTTATTCGGTGGGCATGACGACCTCGATCACGCTGATGCTGTGGCAGGACCGCAAGCTGTTCGATGTCCGTGACTGGGGACAGGCCTTCCGCTTCTTCTGGATTCGCCCCGCGGTGATTCCCCGCGCCTTCGGCCGCTGGCTCGCCTACTTCCGCCCGGGCTTCCACCCGTGGCAGCACGACAACCGCGAACTGCTCGAAACCTACGCCGCCGAACTCGATCGCGCGGAAAACGCCTGACCGGTCGTCGCATCGAATCGGCCCGGCGGGCTGCGGGTACGGTCCTTGCAGGTTTCAACGCCGTGTTGAATGCACTTTCCATGGAGGGAGGCTGGCCATGTCCGACGAACTGATCTGGCGGGATTTTCCGCTTGCCTGCGTGATGAGCGCCCTGCAGGCGGTCGTGCTGGGGCTGATCGTCAGCGCGGTGCTGCTCGCGCCGCTGAGCTGGCTGGTCGGCCTGGGGTACATCAACGGACTGTTCTGGGGTGCGGGCCTGCTGTTCGTCATCCTCTGCCCGGCGCTGCTGGTGGCCGCGCTGAAACCGGCCGAGGACACCCAGCCGTTGCTCGTGATGACGGCGGGCCTGAGCCAGCAGTAACCGCAATCGAATCGTCGGAATCGCGGATGCGGGCGCATCCGCCCAATCGAGGGAGAACGTGATGGGGATAGCAGCACGTCGGACCGCGATCATGCAGCGTCAGCGGTCGAACATTCGCGACTGGATTCGCGGCAACAACACCGCACGCCGCGTCGCCACGACCCTGCTGATGCTGGGCATCGCGCTGATCAAGGCGATTCCGCCGCTGCGTCGAGCGGTGCCGGAACAGGTCGGCCTGTTCGCGCAATCCTGGGACTGGGAGATGCTGCGCTCGGCGATCACCTCGTTCGGGTCGCGCATCTACATCGACCAGCCCTGCGTAATGCCCGATCCGCCGACCTGGCAACCGCTGGCGGAGGTCGACGAGCAGTGGCGCCTGTCGGAAGACCAGATTCGCAGCTTTTACGAGAACGGTTTTCTCGGCCCGCTGACCCTTTGCTCCCGCGAGGAAATGATCGAACTGCGCGAGCAGGTCTGGGCCGAGATCGAGCAGCCGTCGAAGACCTACGGCTTCGTCACCGGGCGCGACCGCCACCTGGACTGCCCGGCTGTGTGGGACCTGATCAAGCGCCCCGAATGGACCGAACGCCTGGCGCAGTTGCTGGGCCCGAACCTGCTGTTGTGGCGCTCGCAGCTGTTCCTGAAGGAGCCGGGCGCGCCCGAGGTCACCTGGCACCAGGCCAGCACCTACCTGTCCGAGGAAGGCTACAAGGCGACGCTGTGGCCGGCTGACCGCGACGAGCTGTTCCAGCTCACCACCTGGATCGCGTTCGACGACGTGGATTACGACAACGGCAACATGCAGTTCGTCAAGGGTTCGCACCGCCGCATCAACACGGCGCGCATCGGCGCCAAGGACGGTGGCGGCTTCGCCCGCACCCGCTTCAAGCTGGAAGCCGACATCACCGACGACAAGGTCGTCAACATGCCGATGCAGGCTGGCCAGTTCGTGATCTTCAGCGAACGCTGCATCCACGGTTCGCCACCAAACGCGTCACCCGACCGCCGCCGCTGGGGCATGGCATTCCGCACGATCAAGCCCTCGGTCAAGGTCTACGACACGGAGTTGCGCCACCACGTGATGTACCTGCGCCAGGAGTACTCGCTGGAGAACTGGGGCGCGGTGGTGCTGCGCGGCGAGGACGATGCCGGCGTGAACCGCCTGACCGACCCACCCTCCGCCGACGCCGCCTCACCAGCCGAACCGCCGCTTCAGGCGGCAGGCTGACCTTAAACGGCCGCGGCGATCAGGTCGCGGTGGGCTCCGACGCCGCCTCGGCCTGCGTAGGCTGTCCACTGGTGAAGCGCCACTGCTCCGGCCACTGGTGGAAGTCCATGTACTCCCGGGCCGCGCCCTTCTTGCCAAAGTCGATGTAGTCGTCGTGCGAGTCCACCAGACCGCGCGTGTTCTCGTCGATGATCACCGGCTCGCCCGGCGCGCTCAGCATCCCCTGGATGCGCAGCCGCCAGATCGCCGGCGACAGCAACTGACAGAGATCGAAGAACGTGTTGGTGCGATTGACCGGCCCGACCGAGGTCCAGCGCGTGGCCACGCCGATGGAACGGTCCGTGACGTTGTTGATCGCGTGCCACTGCCACGGCGGGTTCAGCAGGATGTCACCTGGTTCCAGCACGGCCTCGTAGCGCGGGCAGTAGCGCTGTAGCGGCGCGTACTGCTCCAGGTACTCCGGGGTGTATTCCTGACGTACGAACGACGCGCAGAACAGGAAGAACCGGTTCAGCGCCGGATACATCAGCCACAGATAATCCGGATGGACGAAGGTCCATTTCTTCTTGCCGTACACCTGAAAGAACAGGTTGGTGTTGCTGGCCGAATGCGCCTCGGTGCCCGTCGTCGGATGCACGCCGAGAAAGAGCTGAGCCCCGAGAAACATGGTCCGTCGCCCGCCCATGTGCTGGGTGTAGGACAGACAGTCCAGATCGTCGAACAGCTCCGGGTTGTAGGAGAAGATGCTCGCGCTGTTGTGGATGTAGAGCTTGCGATCCGTGCCTTCGCTGGCGACGACATCGGCGAAGCTGCCCACCGAATGCTCGTTGCTGTTCTGCTCGATGATGTTGACCTTGAAATCGCCGTAGTGGCTGGCGAAATACTCGGGCGTCCAGCGCTGACAGGCGGGCGAATCCGCGGCGCCTCCCTTGATGATCACCGGGGTTCCGGTGCGCACGTAGCGCTTCCAGAATTCACGCGGCTCCAGTTCTCCCGGACGGACCGTGGCGATCGGGATCGGCCGACCGTACTGCACCGGCGCGCCGGATGCCTCCAGCCGGTGCAGGATGCGATCGTGGACCCGCTTCATCCAGTTCTGATAGGCGAACTGGTCCTTGGCCAGGTAGCGCAGGATCAGGATGGCCTTGAACTGGAGCTTGTTCCAGTAGCCGATGTCCAGCTTGATCGGCGGCGGCGTGGCCGAGATCGATGGTCGGAAGAAGGTGCGAAGAAACAGGCCATGCGTGATCACGACTTCCTTGATCACGAACAGCAGCAGCAGTCCCAGCCCCGCCGATCCCCGCAATACCACCTGGATCACCGGACGCTTGCTGTCGCCTTTGCGGCGCATCACCGGCCGCCTTCCCATGGTTGCCTGCATGACGTGCTCCCTGTCAGCCCCGATTGTGGGATCAGAAGACCAGCACAATTCGCGCCACGTCGGCGACGCCGGGCACGCATTTCGCGTACACCGTCACAACCGTCGTCGGCCGGCCGGCCGGCGAAAACGCCGTGCTAGGCTTGGCATCGAAGGCCGGCCCGGACCTTTCATCCACGCTGGAGTTTCCGCCTCATGACGCTCGCCGACATCCTGCTGGCCGAAGACTATCGACCGACCGTTGCCGGACGTCTCGCCGACGCCGTCGCCGGGGAGATCGCCACGCGCTCCGGACTGTCCGGAATCGGGTTGAGGACCGCCCTGAAAATGGCGGAGGCACGCCGGGGCGAGCCCGTGCTTCCACTGCTCATCGATCGGCTGCTGCCGGAGTTCTGCACGGTACTCGAGCCGCAATTCGAGGCCTTTCTGGCCAGCGGCCGGGACAGTTTCGGCGCCTATCTCAGCGAGCGGCAATCAGAGGTCACGGAAGCGTTGCTGTCGGTGACCGACCGTCGCATCGAACATACCCAGCACGACGCGCTCAAACAGTTCTATCCGCAGCTTCGCACCACCATCCATAACGAATTCGCAGCCACCATTCCGGGGATTGGTGACCTGGTTCAGGCGCGTCTCGATACGACCGCAGCCGGCTGACGGAGCCCTGCCGCGCCGTCAGGCGGCCAGCAGGCGCAGGAACTGGTCGGTGGTTTCGTCGGCTGGAAAGTAAGCTTCGACACGCAGCTCGTCCGTGGTGATGTCCAGTGGCGTGCCGAAGGTGGTGAGCGTTGTGAACACGTTCAGCTCCAGATCATCACGCACGAAGCGCACCGGCAGCACCGGCGCCGGTCGGTAGCCCCATTGAGTCAGCGTCCACTCAGGACGCATTCCCGGATAATCGCTGACGACGGTCACCAGTTCGCGCAATGCCACACTGCCCGTGATCTCCGCTTCGCGGTGTGTGCGCGCCATGAGTTCCGCCGCGACCTCATTCCAGTTCCCGATGTAGGGCCGCAGACCTTCCGGGTGCAGCACCAGCTTGAGCAGATTGCGCTCGCCGTCCGGTCCCACTCGATTCCACAGCGCATCAGTATCGCCGACCAGCGCCAGCAGGCGCCCCATCGCGGCGTTCGCCTGCAACAGATTCCAGGCACGGTCGGCCACGGTGGCCGGAAATGGCTCGTGATGCGTGAGCATCATGTCCAGCGCCCTGCGCACCGCCTCCATTGACGGATCCTGCAACGCGGTTTCGGTATGAACGGGCGCGAAACCCGCCGCGGAGAGCAGCAGATTCTGCTCGCGCATGGGAATGTCCAGGGCCGCGGCGAGCTGACCGACCATCTCCCGGCTGGGCTGCGCACGCCCAACCTCCAGGAAACTGATGTGCCGCTGGGACACGCCCGCGGTCATCGCCAGCTCGAGCTGCGACAGCTTTCTCGCCGCCCGCCAGCTCTTGAGCTGCCGGGCAAATCCCGTCTGCGTATCGGTCTGGCTCAATGCCATCACGGTCTCCTCATGTTCTCCGCCTGCACATGCTCGCCCGCAATCCGCGCCCGGACAATGACCTGACAGGTAGTTGTCGCAACCGCGAGCACGATGGATCGTCATCACTCGCTCAACGGAACCGACACCATGAACTGGAAACTGATCGTGCTGCTACTGATGTCACTGGGCTTCGCCGCACTCACCGGCTTCAGCCTGTCACAGGTGGGCTATTTCGGTATCTGGCAGGCCGGCATCGACAATCCCGGCTCGCTGCAAGTCCTCGTCGACCTGGTGATTGTCTGTGGCCTGGCTATCGCCTGGATGATTCACGACGCCCGATCGCGCGGCGCCGCGGTATGGCCCTATGTGCTGGTGACCCTGGTCGCCGGCTCGTTCGGACCACTGGCCTACCTGATCGGCCGGGAGCTGGGCGCGCGTCAGACCCTGCGGCCAGCACCGCGACACGGATGAGTGACGCCGTGCTGGCACGGACGGTCGCGACCGTGCTGATCCTCACCGGCGCGATTCATCTCGCGCCGGTGACCGGTCTGTTCGGAGCGGACAAGCTCAAGGGACTGTACGGCGTGGACGTCAGCGGCGCGGCGGACCTGGAGTTGCTGCTCCGGCACCGCGCCGTGCTGTTCGGGCTGCTGGGCGCCTGCCTGGTCGCTTCGGCGTTTCGCCCCGCGCTGCACGGGCCGGCCCTGATTGTCGCGCTCGTCAGCGTCGGCAGCTTTCTGTGGCTGGCGGCGCCCGTCGACGCCCTCGCCCCACCGCTGCGACGCGTTCAACTGATCGACTATGGGGCGCTGCTGGCCCTGCTCGTCGCTGGCGCCATGCACGCATGGCGCCTGTGGCTGCGTTGAATCGGCGGCGTCAGGCGGCGGAATCGATCCCGCCGTCGTGCAGGTCCTGCACCCGGTAGACGGTGACCTGATCCCGGTAATCCATCGCCATCGCAGTCGCCTTGGCGGCGGCCAGGGTCGTGAAGTACGCGACCTTCTGCGTCACCGCGGCGGAGCGGATGGAATGGGATTCCTCGATGGCCTTGCGACCCTCCGTGGTGTTGACCACGAACTGGATCTCGCCATTGACGATCATGTCCACGCAGTGCGGACGGCCTTCCTTGACCTTGTTGACCGAGCGGCATTCCACGCCGTGTTCGCGAAGGAATCGCGCGGTGCCATGCGTCGCCACGACTTCCATGCCATGCCGGATCAGGCTTTTCGCCAGGTCGACGGACTGCGGCTTGTCGGCATCGCGGACGGAGATGAACACCGCGCCCTTGCCCGGAATCGCCACGCCAGCGCCCACCAGTGACTTGGCGAAGGCTTCGGCGAAGTTGCGACCGATGCCCATGACCTCGCCTGTGGACTTCATTTCCGGACCGAGGATGGGGTCCACGCCCGGGAACTTGGCGAACGGGAACACGGATTCCTTGACCGAGAAATACTCCGGTGCGTCGATGGACTGGATGCCCTGCTCGTCCAGCGTGCGCCCCAGCATGCAACGCGCGGCGATCTTCGCCAGCGGATGCCCGGTGGCCTTGGACACGAACGGCACGGTCCGCGAGGCTCGCGGGTTGACCTCGATCAGGTAGACCTCTTCGTTCTTGACCGCGAACTGTGCGTTCATCAGGCCGACCACGCGTAACGCGCGCGCCAGTGCCTGAACCTGTCGGCAGATCTCGGCGCGGACCGCGTCGGACAGCGAGTGCGGCGGCAGCGAGCAAGCCGAGTCACCACTGTGCACGCCCGCCTGCTCGATATGTTCCAGCAGACCGGCCACCACCACCGACTCCCCGTCGGAGATGGCATCGACGTCGACTTCCACGGCATCCTCGAGGAAGCGGTCCAGCAGCACCGGCGCATCGTTGGAGACCTGCACGGCGGTGCGCATGTAGCGCTCCAGCTCGACATCCTCGTAGACGATCTCCATGGCGCGACCACCCAGCACGTAGCTGGGACGGACCACCATCGGATAACCAACCTGGGCGGCCAGCCGCAGGGCCTCGGCCTCCGATCTCGCCGTCTTGTTCGCCGGCTGACGCAGCTCCAGTCGCTCCACGAGCTGCTGGAAGCGATCGCGGTCCTCGGCCAGATCGATGGAATCCGGGCTGGTGCCGACGATGGGCGCCCCGGCGGCTTCCAGCCGACGCGCCAGCTTCAGCGGCGTCTGCCCACCGTACTGGACGATCACCCCGTCCGGCTTCTCGACGTCGATGATCTCCATGACGTCCTCGAAGGTCAGCGGCTCGAAGAACAGGCGATCCGACACGTCATAGTCGGTCGACACCGTCTCCGGGTTGCAGTTGACCATGATGGTCTCGAACCCGTCCTCGCGCAGCGCCAGCGAAGCATGCACGCAGCAGTAGTCGAATTCGATGCCCTGCCCGATCCGGTTCGGCCCGCCGCCCAGCACCATCACCTTGCGGCGGTCGCTGGGCCCGGCTTCGCAGGCCTCGTCATACGTCGAATACATGTACGCGGTCGCCGACGGGAATTCCGCGGCGCAGGTGTCCACCCGCTTGTACACCGGGCGGATGTCGAACTGGTGGCGTCGCGAACGCACCGCCTCTTCCTGCGTGCCCAGCAGCTTCGCCAGCCGGCGATCGGAAAAGCCCATGCGCTTGAGCTGGCGCATCTCCACCGCGTCCAGCTCCGCCAGCGTGCGCCCCGACAGCGAGCGCTCCGCCGCGACCAGTTCCTCGATCTGATCGAGGAACCAGGGGTCGATGGAAGTCGCGCCATGGACTTCGGACAGGCTCATGCCGGCGCGGAAGGCATCGGCAACCGACCAGATGCGATCGGCGCGCGGCGTGGTCATCGCCTCGATCAGTTCGGGGCGCGCGGCGTCGGCATCGGACAGATCGTGCTTTTCGTCCAGACCGTCGGCATCGATCTCCAGACTGCGCAATGCCTTCTGGAACGATTCCTGGAAGTTGCGACCGATGGCCATGGCCTCGCCCACGGACTTCATCTGCGTGGTCAGCCGGTCGTCCGCCATCGGGAACTTCTCGAAGGCGAAGCGCGGAATCTTGGTGACCACGTAGTCTATGGTCGGCTCGAAGCTCGCCGGCGTGACGCCGCCGGTCATGTCGTTGGCCAGCTCGTCCAGCGTGTAGCCGACGGCCAGCTTGGCCGCGACCTTGGCGATCGGGAAGCCTGTGGCCTTGGATGCCAGCGCGGAGGAACGTGACACGCGCGGGTTCATCTCGATGATGACCAGACGGCCGTCCTCGGGATTCACCGCGAACTGCACGTTGGAGCCGCCGGTCTCGACGCCGATCTTGCGCAGCACGGCCAGCGAGGCGTCGCGCATGATCTGGTATTCCTTGTCGGTTAGCGTCTGCGCGGGCGCCACGGTGATGGAATCACCGGTATGCACGCCCATCGGATCGAGGTTTTCGATGGCGCAGATGATGATGCAGTTGTCCGCCTTGTCGCGGACCACTTCCATCTCGAACTCCTTCCAGCCGAGCAGCGATTCCTCCAGCAACACCTCATGCGTGGGCGACAGGTCCAGCCCGCGCTTCACGATCTCCTCGAACTCGGCGATGTTGTAGGCGATCCCGCCACCCGAGCCGCCCATGGTGAACGACGGCCGGATGATCACCGGGAAGCCCAGCTCGGCCTGAATCCGCCGCGCATCCTCCATGCTGTGGGCCAGTTCGGATTGCGCCGAGGCCAGTCCGATCTCGTCCATCGCCGTGCGGAAGCGCTCGCGATCCTCGGCCATGTCGATGGCATCAATGCTGGCGCCGATCAGCTGAACGTTGTTCGCGTCCAGCACGCCTTCACGGGCGAGGTCCAGCGCGCAGTTCAGCGCGGTCTGCCCGCCCATGGTCGGCAGCAGGGCATCGGGCTTCTCGCGTTCGATCACCTTGGCGACCGCCCGCCATTCCACGGGCTCGATATAGATCGCGTCAGCCGAATCCGGGTCCGTCATGATCGTCGCCGGATTCGAGTTCACCAGAATGACCCGGAACCCCTCTTCCCGCAGGGCCTTGCAGGCCTGGGTACCGGAGTAGTCGAACTCGCAGGCCTGACCAATCACGATCGGCCCCGCACCGATGACCAGGATGGAGTGGATGTCTGAGCGTTTCGGCATGCGTTCTAGTTCGCGTCTGGATCGGGGTGGAAGAGTGATTTCACCGGGCGGTGCGCATCAGCGCCGTGAAATGTTCGAACAACGGCGCCAGATCATGCGGCCCCGGACTGGCCTCGGGATGACCCTGGAAGCTGAACGCCGGCACATCGGTGCGCTCGATGCCCTGCAGGGTGCCGTCGAACAACGAACGGTGCGTCACCCGCACGTTCTCCGGCAGGCTGGCCTCGTCAACGGCGAAGCCGTGATTCTGCGACGTGATCATCACCTGACCGCTGCGCTCGTCACGCACCGGGTGGTTGGCGCCGTGATGGCCGAACTTCATCTTCGAGGTCCGCGCCCCACAGGCCAGGCCCAGGATTTGGTGGCCCAGGCAGATGCCCATGACCGGGACCCGGCGCTCCATGAGCGCACGGGCGATGGCGATCGCATAGTCACAGGGCTCCGGGTCGCCCGGCCCGTTGGACAGCATGACGCCGTCGGGCTGCAAGGCCATCACCGCGTCGATGTCGGTCATCGCCGGGACGACGGTCACGCGACAGCCCACATCCACCAGACGCCTGAGGATGTTGCGCTTGACGCCGTAGTCCATGACCACGACGTGGAAATCGGCATTGGGTGCCGCCTGCCCCCAGCTTGGCTCGGTCCAGGCGTACTGCTGTGACGTCGATACGGTGCGAGCGAGATCCAGACCCGCCAGACCCGGAAATTCGCGGGCCCGCGCGACCGCCAGTTCGGCGTCGTCGGTGTCGGTGACGATGCAGCCGCTCTGGGCACCCTGGTCTCTGAGAATGCGGGTCAGGCGGCGGGTATCGATTTCGGCGATCCCGACCACACCGAGCCGCTCCAGATACGCGGGCAATGATTCGCCGGACCGCCAGTTGCTCGGCGTGCGGGGCCGTTCACGAATGATCAGGCCGGCGACTTGCGCGCCACCGGATTCCTGATCTTCGTCATTGGTCCCGACGTTACCGACATGCGGGTAGGTCAAGGTCACCATCTGCTCGCGATAGGACGGATCGGAGCAAATCTCCTGATACCCGTTCATCGCGGTATTGAAGACGACTTCGCCAACGGTCGAGCCAGAGGCTCCGATGGCAACACCCCGGAAGATGTCTCCGGTCGCCAGGCCGAGTACGGCCGGCCTTAGCACGGGGACACCCCGGGCTGGGCAAGATCGAACGATTGCAACGAGGGATTCCTGCGCTCTACGGACGTAGAACGAAATTGTAGCAAATACACCGCGAACTACCGCACCCTTTTCCGTACAGGTTGTTTGCAACCACCCCGTCGCACGTCTATAAACATGAGCCTCGCCAGGGGACTTCTTAGGGGTGACGGGTGCGGATTCGTTTTCGAAAGGCTTGGGCTGTCGTCCTGGGCGCCGGTACGGTTGCATACGGTTCAACGGTTGGTGCTCAGGGACCTCAGGTCTACGGCCCGATCAAGTCCGGTCAAACGCTGTGGGGCGTGGCCAGCGAGCTCAAGCCCCAGTATCCGTCGATGACGCTGTTCGAGATCATCGAGGCCCTGCACGTCGCCAACCCTGAAGCGTTCATCGGAAACTCGAAGCAGCTCAAGGCGGATGTCTCGCTCATGCTGCCGACCCAGAAGGATGCGCGCACCCTGGCCGAGCGCCAGAACCTGCCTGCATCGCAGCGCTCTCCCGCGCCTGGCCAGGTGGCGGCGACTCCGGTCGCGGCACCGACCACGGTCACCACGGCGACAACACCCACGCCGAGCGTGACCACGAGCGAAAGCCCGACGCCGACGGCACCCGCGGCGACCACGCCCACCCCGACAGCCGAGGCAGCAGCGACCCCCAAGGCGCCCACGGTGGTGATCCGGTCGTCCTCCGCCAACGCCTCCGAGCAGCAGACGCTGGCCCAGGCCCGGGAGTTGCGTGAATCCGGCAAACCTCAGCAGGCGCTGGAATTGCTGCTGCCCCTGGCCGGCTCCCTCGGTGGCGACCCCGACTTCGACTACCTGCTTGGTTCTACCGCGCTTGACGCCGGCGAGTACAACCACGCGGTGTTCGCCTTGCAGCGAGTGGTCTATCTGCAGCCCGACTTCGCCGGTGCGCGACTGGAACTGGGCCTGAGCCACATGGCGCTGCGGAACTTCGAGCGCGCGAATGCGGAATTCGATCATGTCGAATCCCTGAATCCTCCGCAGGAGGTCGCCGACGTCATCGCGCGATCGCGCGCGGCGATGGCTCAGCGTGAACAGGCGGAGAGCAAGCTCTGGCGCGCCGTCATCCGGGCGAGAAGCGGCTTTGACAGCAACGTCAATGCGTCAACCAGTGACAACCGCTTCCTCGGCTTCGAGCTCGACCCGCAGAACCAGGAAACGGATTCGCTGTTTCTCGGCGTCGGCGCGGGCATCCGCACCGCCATCCCGCTGGGGAACGAGGTCGAGTTCTACGGGGGTGCCTCCGCGGATCACAGCCACTACCCCGATGCCGATTTTGTCGACAGCACGCTGGGGCGCGCCGACTTCGGCATCTCCAAGCGCTGGGAACGTGTCTTCGTGGCGCTGAACAACGAATACCACTACGGCCTGATCGACGGTGGCTACAACAACCGGGGAGCGGCATCGTCGCTGCTCGGTGGCTACTCGTTCGGAACGGTCCTGCTGACCGGACAGCTGCGCAGCGGCACGCTGCGTTTCAACGACGCCATCGACAATCGGGACGTCGACCAGCTGTCGACCAGCGCGGCGGTGCGGTGGCAGCCGGTGCCGACCGTGGCGCTGGGCTTTGCGGTCTCCGTCGGCGAGGACGACGCCCGACAGTCGGGATCCGACTACTCGCGCGATCTGACGGCGATTCGCGGCAGCCTGACCTGGCAGGCGGACACGAACATTCAGGTCCAGACATCGCTGGGACTGCTTAACGCGGACTATCCGGATCCGTTCTTCGGCATGACGCGTGAGGACGATCAGTTCTCGATTGACGCCAGCGCCGTCTGGACCGGCCTGCTGCCATACGACTGGGTCTTCACGCCCAACGCCCGATACATCGATAACGATTCAACTGTGACGCTGTTCAAGTACGACCGGTTCGTGGTCGGGTTTACTGCGTCGCGCGGATTCTAGAAACGGGGAAGGTCCATGCTCCGATCCACAACTGCGCGGGGGCTGGCAGCGGCGGCCCTCTTCTGTCTTGCCACACCGGGCTTCGCCGCGGTGGGCAAGGTCCTGTTCGTTCTGGGTGGCGCTTCCGTGGAACGCGGCGAGACCGCGCTCGCGGCACAGCGGGGGCTGGAGCTGGAATCCGGCGACACCCTGGTCACCGGCCTGTCCGGCCGCATGCATGTCCGTCTGGACGATGGCGCCATGCTCACGCTGAAGCCGGATACCCGCTACGAACTCACCGACTACCAGATCCCCGAGGCGGAACCGGCTGAAACGCCAGCCGCTCCCGCATCGACGGACACCGAGACCGCGGAAGAACCGGCGTCGCTCGTCAGAACCCGGCGCTCCGGCCGCGCGTTCATGAGCCTGATCAAGGGCGGGTTCCGCACCATTACCGGCCTGATCGGCAAATCCGACAAGGAGACGTACCAGATCAAGACGCCGGTCGCGACCATCGGCATCCGCGGCACGCACTATGAAACCGAGATGGTGGGCGATGAAATGCTGCTCGCGGTCTGGGACGGCATCGTCGACATTGTTGTCCAGACCCCTGATGGCACCCAGACCTGGAGCTTCGGCCGGGGCCAGTCATTCTCGTTCGGCCGAATCGGCAGCGACGGGTCGGTGACGGGCCTGGAAGAACCACCACCCCAGTTCGCACCGGACGGCACGCCTCCGCTGCCCCCGCCGCCACGCGGACGTCGTGACGGTGACGGCCCGGGCCCGGGGTCCGATGACCGGCGCCCCGTGGAAGTCCGGTCCACGGACGACCCGTCCGACCTGGGTGGCAACGGCCAGGAACCCCCGCCCGATCCGGACCCGGTGACCTCGGTCGCGATGGGCACGGGGCCGTATCGGCAAACCACCGGCTTCGCCAGCACCGCCAACACCACCGTCGCGCAGTACGGCGAGAATGGCGAACTGACGGAGTACACTGCCGGCCACCCGGATGGCGCGGCGTTCTATGCAATCGGCTCCGCCAGCGCGGCGGATTTGGGCTTCGACCCGGACACCGGCATCCGCTGGGGACGCTGGACCGACGGTGTGGCGCAGTTGACCATCGACGGTACCGGCCAGGAAGCACTGGATCTGACCAGTCAGAGCTTGCACTACCTCACCGGGCCCGCGGCTGATCAGCCACCCGCGATTCCGATCACGGGCACCGCAAGCTACACCCTGGTCGGCAACACCAATCCCACCGACGCCAACGGCAATGTCGGCGTGCTGGGCTCGGCCTCGCTCACGGCGAATTTCACTCAGCAAACCGTCGACAGCGTCGTCAACCTGGCGATCAACGAATCGATCTGGAACGCCTCCGGATCGGGTTCGATCATCGACAGTTCCAATCTGTTCAGCGGCACCTACGACACGGTATCCGTTGACGGCGACACCGAAGGAAACAGCGGACTGTTCGCCGGCTTCTTCTCCGGTGACGCCGACGGCGACGATCTGCCCGATGGCGCCGGCCTGATCTACAACCTGACCAATGGCACGGACGCTGTGACTGGCGCAGCGGTCTTCGGAGACCCTTCACCATGATTGACTTGAGCCCCCGCGCACGGCTGCTTCCGCTCGCACTGCTCAGCGCGACGGCGCTGGCAGCCTGTGGGGGTGGCTCGACCGGCACGCCGTCCGCCGTCCAGGGCACGGCGTCCAAGGGACCGCTGGCCGGTGCCAGCATCGAGGTCTACTCGATCGACGACGCCGGCCTGCCGGTCGGCGAACCGCTGGCGACCACGACCACCGACGCCAACGGTGAGTTCACGCTCACGGAGCGCCCGTCCGCTGGCGCGCTCCTGGTGATTTCCGGCGGCGGCTCCTATGTTGACGAGGGCGACCCGGAACCGGATCCGGGCGCACGCCGGCAGATCACGCTCGGCGCGCAGGAAGGACTGCGCGCCCTGCTGCCCGCCGGTCAGAACACGCTGGCGATCACCCCGTTCTCGCAGATGGTCTATCAGCGTGCGGTGAGCGAGGCCGCCGGGGAGAACTTCCTCAGCCTGTTCGACGCATCACGAACGCAGGCAACCACGGCACTGGGTTTCGATCCGGTTGGCGTGCAGCCGGCCAATCCGATCGCGCCCGCGCCGGGCGACACCGATGCGGAAATCGCCTACGCGCTGACATTGGGCGGTTTCGCCTCGTATCTGAACGGAGTGGCCATCTCGCTGGGCACGCTGCCCACCTATCCGGTGCTGGAAGCGGTGCTCTTCGATTTCTCCGATGGTCGCCTCGACAGCCTCGCCGATGGCGTCTCACCGATCACCGTCGGCAATTCCGAGACGACCCTGCCGTCCGGGTTTGATCTGAACGACGAAATCCGTCGCTTCCGCAACAACAATTTCGGCGTCTACGAGACCGCGACCCTGGTCCAGGTGGACACCGAAACCCTGGCCGGCGACCTGCAACCGTCCAACACCAGCCCCGTCGCGGTCGACGACACGGTGAACATCACCGCCGGCTCGGGCGGACTGACCATCGACGTGCTCGCCAATGACACCGATGCCGACGGCGACACGCTGAGCATCACGACCGTGGGCACGCCAACGGCCGGCGGCTCGGCCACGATCGGTGTCGAGGGCGGCATCGACTACACGCCGCCCCAGGAATTCACCGGTACCGAGACCTTCACCTATCAGATCGGCGACGGCAACGGGGGCAGCGACACGGCAACGGTCACCGTCAATATCTCCGCGCCCAGCAACACGACGCCCGTGGCGAACGACGACACCGTCTCCACCAGCGAGGACACCCCGCTGACCGGCATCGACGTGCTGGCCAACGACACCGATGCGGATGGTGACACCCTGACCATCGTCAGCGTGGTCGCGACGACGGCCAGCGGTGGCAGTGCCAGCATTTCCGGCGGCGGAGCCACCGTGGACTACACACCAGCCGAGAACTTCAACGGCACCGACAGCTTCCTGTACAGCATTTCCGACGGTCAGGCGCAGGTCAGCGCGACGGTCAACATCACGGTGACCAGCGTCAACGATGCGCCGGTTGCCAACGATGACACCGCCAGCACCGACGAGGACACGACCGTGACCATCGGCGTGACCGCCAACGACACGGACATCGACGGCACCGTCGACGCCACCACGGTCACCGTCGTCGGGCAGCCGGCCAACGGCTCGGCCACGGCTCAGTCGGACGGCTCCATCGCCTACACTCCCGCTCCCGAGTTCAGCGGCACCGACTCCCTGCTCTACACCGTCGCGGATGATCAGGGCGCGACATCCAGTCAGGCGACCGTGACCATCACGGTCAATGCAGTCAACGATCCGCCCACCGCCGCGGACCAGTCCTTCAACCTGAACGAGGACGAGGGACTGACCACGACGCTGGTGGCCAGCGACCCGGACAACGAGACGCTCACCTTCACGCTGGACGAGGTCACGCCCGCCAACGGCTCGCTCAATCTCGACCCGTCGGGCGAATTCACCTATCAACCGGGCACCGACTTCAACGGCACGGACAGCTTCACGTTCCGGGTCAGCGACGGTCAGGCGAGTTCCGACGTGGTGACGGTGACCCTGAACGTGGCGCCGGTTAACGACGCACCCACGATCTCCGGCATGCCGCCGACCGTCGTCGAAGCGGGAAGCCGCTACACGTTCACGCCCACGGCCAAGGATGTCGACGGTGACAACCTGACCTTCACCGTGGTCAACCTGCCGGTCTGGGCGAGCTTCGATGAAACCACCGGGTCGCTCAGCGGCACCCCGGTCGAGGCGGACTCCGGCAGCTACGTGGACATCACCATCGGCGTGGTTGATCCCGACGAGGCCTCCGATCAGCTCCCGCTCTTCGACATCGAGGTCCTGGTGCGCAGCACCGAGACCAGCTTCAACACCGGCTACTACGAAATGACCGCCGATGCCGGTTCCGAGTCGGCACAGTTCGGGTTCTTCTCGGTGTTCCAGGACGTCGGGCTTTATGACCTGCAGCCGCCCGTGGATGGTGTGAGCCAGTTCACGGCGGGCCCGTTCACCAGCCTCGGCGAGGGCTCACTGGACGCGTTCGGGTTCAATCAGGGCTACTTCCTCCAGTTCTTCAGCGGCGAAGGTGACGCGGCCGAGACCCTTTCCGTTGCAGTGAACGAGTCCGGCATCTTCTCGGTGCGGGACCCGTACACGCAGACGCTGGAGCCCGCGATGGATTTCGTCGAGCGGGAGTACCCGGTCACGCACCGCCTGCGACCGCTGACGGACGACATGTACCAGGTGGCGATCACCGAGCGCGACGATGTGTACGCCGCCGGCGATGTCGACGAGGACAGCAACTTCGACTACCTCGACGCCAGCCAGAAGCGCTCGGACGGCATCAACTTCGCGCTGGAGCTCGCGCTGCGGCAGTCGGCCGCGTTCGAAACCTCGCGACTGGCCGGTAACATCGGTTTCGTGGGGCTCTCGATCAGGCTGGAGGAAGGCCCGGTGGAGACCACGGCGTTTCGTGTCGAGCACAGCGTCGACGCCGACGGTCAGACGGCTGGCGACAGCCTGTTCGCCGCGGAGACGATGCGCTACGACCCGTTCGGGTCGGTGGAACTGACCACGACCACGAGCGAGTCGGGGCAGGATCTCGGATTCCTGACCAGCTACAGCAGTAACGTCGACGGCACCTTCACGACGACCTACACCGACAATGGCTCACCGGCCGGCTCCGCGACCGGCTTCGCGTCGCCTGACGGCAGCCTCCGGGTGTTGCAGGAGGTGCTCACCGAGACCGCGAGCGAATCGGTGACATCGGTCGAGCAGGTGCTCCAGTTCGGGATTCGTCGTCCCGAGACCGCCCCCGATCTGAGCGGGACCAGCTATCGCATCGACGGGCTGGGTGTGGAACGCGCGGCAACCGACAGCGAGTCCATCCTTTATCTGCTGAAGTCGGCCGTGCTGGACTTCCTGGCCGACGGCAGCTGCGTGCTGAACTTCCGCGAAGGCCAGAGCCTGTTCATCGCCGGACGGCCCGGAGATTCGTTGCCGTTTGACATGCTGAGCGACGCCGAAGTCGCGGCGGAGACATTGTCCTGCTCCTACACGACCGACGTCGGCGGACGCGTGTCAATCAGCTTCGTGGGTGACAGCCAGGATCCCTCGACCACGGACTTCGAGGGATACGTCAACGAAACCGGCGAAGTCATGGGGCTTAGCGGCCATCGCAACGAGGCCGGCTCGTTCTACCAGCGCTGGCTATGGATCGGTGGTCTTGATCAGAACCTGGTGGGTCTGGACAACCGTCAGCCCACCGTCGAGCTGTCCGCGGACACGACCGAGGTCGCGCCAGGCGGCACCATCTCGCTGGAGGCAGTGGCCGCCGACCCCGATGCCAGTGGTCCCTTGACCATCACCTGGCAAAGCACGATCGGTTCGTTCTCGTCCTCCACCGGCGCCGCAACCATGTGGACCGCGCCCAGTGTCGGTACGGGCTCCACCCTGCTGACCGCGGTCGTTGACGACGGCGACCGGGCATCCATCACCGATATCGTGGTGTCCTGGGGTTCCACGGACACGGACTTTGATGGCCTGACCGATGCCGAAGAGGTGAATATCTACGGCACCGACCCGACCAATCCGGACTCGGATTTCGACGGCCTGAGTGATGGCGAGGAAGTCTTCTCGGCCTCCACCGAACCGACCAATCCCGACACGGACGGCGACGGCGCTGGCGACGGCGTCGAGGTCGGCTACGGTTCGGACCCGCTCACCGCCAACATCGTGCGTTACGTGTCCAGCGTTCGCGGCAGCACCGGCGGCTCGGGCACAAGCTGGAGCGACGCGTTCCTGGACCATTCGCAAGTGGAAGCCGACAGCAACACCAACGGCAGTGGTAACGGCGATCCCGCCTACTACCTGTACGAAACCGGCAACTACAACGGGCAGCTCCGCGTGAACGCCCGCGCCAGCATCGCGGTGGTGGGTGGACTGGGCCCGGAGGACTACCTCGCGGATACCGACACGGTCTTCACCACCAATGGCGATGGCAGCGTGGTGGTCATCGACGGCAGTGTCGACATCTATCTGCGCGGCATCACGATCTTCGGCGGATTCAGCTCGCAGGGCGGCGGGATTGATCTGGGCCCGACACAGTTCAGCGACCTGGTGCTCTCCGACGTGGTCGTCCAGGACAACATCGCCCAGTTCGGCGGTGGCATCCACGTGGACAACGGCTCATCCCTGCTCGTGAGCACCAGCGCCATCCGGAACAATCAGGCGCTGGGCTCCGAAAGCTCCGCGTTCGGGGGTGGCATCGCGGCGAACACCGGCGCTGCCTTCGTGAACATCGGCTACTCCGAGATCACCGGCAATGTCGCGTTCGGCGGCATCTCGACCGGCTCACAGTCCCTGGGGGGTGGAATCTACGCCTCGGCGAACAACTATCTGTCGATCATCGGGACGACCATCGCCAACAACGAAACAGGCCGAGGCAGTGACCAGGTCGATCACGGCGGCGGCATCTACGCGCAGAGCGCGGACGTGGTCGAGCTGTTCGACAGCTACGTCCTCTCGAATTCCGCGGGCAGTCAGGGTGGCGGTCTCTACATCGCCGATTCCCAGTCGGCGACGATCCTCAATAACAACCTGATCATCGGAAACTACGCGTCCGGCGGAAATGGGGGCGCTGCCTATATCACCCGCGCCAGTGGCGCACCGGTCCAGGTGGCGCTCAATACCGTTGCCCTGAATCAGGCGGAACTGACGGAGTCCGTCGGCGGCTTGTACGCCGGCTTCGAATCCATCGGGCTGGAGATGCACGACAACATCCTGTGGTTGAACGACGACGGCGACACCAGCTTCGCCACCGGCATGGAAAACTACCAGGGGCCAACCACCGATGACGGAGAGTCCGTGGAAGGCAACCTCGTCGAGTTCAACAACATCGAGGATGTGCTCACTCTGGGTTCACCAATCGGATCGAACGATCTGGTGACGGCCGTCGGCGGCGACGCACTGGTCGCGAATCCGGATTTCACGGCCAGCTTCTATCTCGGTCCCGACAATGCCTCGGAAGACTTCGACACCACGCGCAGCGCCTTCGGTGAGGCGCTGGAGGACACCAGCACCCAGGTCGATGGCACCCTGGACACTGGCGCACTGGACCTGGGCTATCACGAGCCGTTTGGTGAAGGCGCCCTGCTCCCGACCGGCGCCAATCCGCTGTCGACGACGCTGGGCTGCGGCGAGTTCGGCGACTTCGAGAGGACGGTGATCTTCCGCCCCGAACACTCCGGCAGCGAAACCGGCCCGGGCCATGCGCTCGTGGTCAGCATTGATTCATCGTCGCTGGTGTTCCCGACCGCCCGCACGTTCCTGGACCCGGCGGGAACAGGCAACTCCGTCTACGCCGTGGACCGCGGCGATGGAAGCTACGCGTTCGATATCGCGACGGAGTTCCAGAACGGCACGTTCACCGCTGACTTCAGCTTTGGCGTCGGTCAGCAACCGGTGGAAAGCGTGGTGTTCAGCTACGACTACAGCAACTGCGGACAGACCGCGTTCTAGCGGCAAGCTGATGCGAACCGGGTGGCTACGCGCCACCCGGTTCCATGCCACTGAAGGCGAGCGACTAGCGCATCAGGTCTTCCAGCTCGTAAAGACCTGGCGGCTGCGAACCCAGCCAAGCGGCCGCGCGCGCCGCACCACGCGCAAAAATCATCCGGTCGGTCGCGCGATGCGTCAGTTCGACACGCTCGCCATCCATTGCGAACAGCGCGGTGTGCTCCCCAACGATGTCGCCTCCGCGAATCACTGAGAAACCAATCTGGCCCTCTCCGCGAGGCCCGACCTGGCCGTAGCGGGTCCAGTCCGCATGATCCTGCAAATCCACCCCTAGCCCCTGCGCGACGGATCGCCCGATCGCAAGCGCGGTTCCGGACGGAGCATCCACCTTTCTGCGGTGATGCGCCTCGATGATCTCCACGTCGGCCTGCTGACCCAGCACCTCGGCCGCCTTGCGGGCCAGCATGCGCATCAGCACCACGCCCACCGAGAAGTTGTCGGCACGCAGCACCGGAATGGTTCGGGACGCCTGTTCCAGCGTCTGCAGCTGCTCGTCGGTGAGCCCGGTGGTGCCGGTCACCAGCGGGGAACCCGCGTCTTGCAGCAGTGGTAATGCGGCCACCAGTGCGGCCGGCGTGGAAAAGTCGATGACGGTTGCGCCGGCAACCAGTCCGTCCTCCAGCGAGCCGCTCACCGTAACGCCTGCCGGCTCCAGTCCGATCAGCGCGCCACAGTCCCTGCCCACGACAGGACCGTCGGGGCGATCCACGGCGGCCACCAGGGTCGTGTCCTGTCGCTCGCTCAGCGCCCGCATCACGGACTGGCCCATGCGCCCGCCGGCGCCCAACACGCATACCTTCGTCGACATCCCGATGCCTTGCTTGGAGAATGGCGGCTGATTATCCGTTCACCGCGACCCCGCGCAAGCGCACCGCGATCCGCATGGCCCGACGATGCTCGATTCCCCCATCATCCGACTGATCATCCGTCTGCTGGTACTGGCGGTGGTCTTCGCCGGCTGCATGGCCGCGTTCGCGCTGTCCAGCCGCGAGCAGTTCACGCCGGCCACGTTGCCGGACGCCATGCCCGTCGTGATCGCCACCGGCTCGGGTGCCGCGGTGCTGCAATGGGGGCAGATTCAACAATCCCCGGTTCCGCTGCGATTGGCGCGGACGGCCACCGGGTGCCTTGATGCCTTTCACTGTGTGCAGGTAGCAACGGGGGAAGCCACGATCCGCCAACGGATCGTCGGGGGTTATGCCTGGTGGCAGCAGCGGATCGCCGATTCGCGCATCACGCAGGCCAGCGGATTCCGCCTGACACTGGTCATGGCGTTTCCGGCCTTTCTGATCGCCGCGGTGATCTCGCAGCTACTCGGATGGTGGCTGCGCCGCCGCGCCCGCCACTGACGAGATCGTGGCCTACTTCACCCGCTCTTCGAAAAAGCGTCTCGCCTTCGCCATCCAGCTCTGTTCTTCCGGGCTGTGCTTCTCGCCCACCGTCTCGCCGAACTCGGCCAGCAGCGCCTTCTGCTTGGCCGACAGATGCACCGGCGTCTCGATGCGCACCGTGCAAAGCAGATCGCCGATCCCGGCGCCACGGACGCTGGGAGCGCCCTTGCCGCGCAGCCGGAAGGTACGACCGGACTGGGTGCCCTCCGGAATCTTCAGCGTTGCCCGGCCCTTCAGCGTCGGCACCTCGATCTCGCCGCCCAACGCGGCGGTCACGAACGACAGTGGCACCGCGCAGCGCAGGTCGTTGCCGTCGCGCTCGAACACGTCATGCGGACGCACGTTGATCTGAACGTAGAGGTCGCCGGGCGGCGCGCCGCGATCGCCGGCCTCGCCTTCTCCGGTCAGACGAATGCGGTCGCCGGTGTTCACGCCGGGTGGAATCTTCACCGACAGGGTTTTCTCGCCCTCGACCCGACCCCGGCCCGAGCAGTCCCGACACGGATCGGCGATCACCTCGCCGCGGCCGCGGCAGGTCGGACAGGTCTGCTGCACGGAAAAGAAGCCCTGCTGCATCCGAATCTGTCCGACGCCGCTGCAGGACGGACAGGTCTTGGGGTCCGTTCCCGGCTTGGCGCCGGTGCCGTCGCAGGTTTCGCACTCGTCCCAGGTCGGGATGTGGATGGTTTCCTCGACGCCGTTGACCGCATCCTCGAGATCGATCGGCAGGTCGTAGCGCAGATCCGCGCCGCGCGCCGCGCGCGCGCCGCCGCCTCCGAATATGTCGGAGAACACATCGCCGAAGATGTCACCAAAGCCACCGCCGCCAAAACCGCCACCGGCCGCGCCGGCGACGCCGTCGTGGCCGTAGCGGTCATAAGCCGCCCGCTTCTGGTCGTCGGACAACACTTCGTAGGCTTCGGAAGCCTCCTTGAAGCGTCCTTCGGCCTCGGCATCACCCGGATTGCGGTCCGGGTGATTCTTCATCGCCAACCGGCGGTAGGCCTTTTTCAGCTCGTCGGCGCCCGCATCACGGCCGACACCCAGGACTTCGTAGTAGTCGCGTTTGCTCATGGCGCTCGGCCAAACCCCGTTCTAACCAAATAAAAAAGGAGCGAGCGGGCCAATCCTGGCGTCCGCCCGCTCCTTGTCACGCCTCGATCAGGCGCTCTTCTTCTCGTCGTCGTTCACTTCCTCGAACTCGGCGTCGACCACGTCGTCGTCCGCGCCCGATGCCTCGGCTCCGGCAGCGGCCCCTTCGGCGCCGCCCTCGGCCGCGTAAGCCTTCTCGGCGATCTTGGCGGAAGCCTCGGCCAGCGCCTGGGTCTTCGCCTCGATGGCGTCCTTGTCGTCGCCCTTCAGCGCTTCCTGCAACTCGCTGATGGCGGTTTCGACGGCGGACTTCTCGTCGGCCTCGACCTTGTCGCCCAGATCCTTCAGCGTCTTCTCGACTCCATGGATCAGGCCTTCCGCCTGGTTCCGGGCGTTGATCAGGTCGGCGAACTTCTTGTCGTCCTCGGCATGCGCCTCGGCGTCCTTGACCATCTTCTCAATCTCGTCATCCGACAGACCGGAACTGGCCTTGATGACGATGGACTGGCTCTTGCCGGTCGCCTTGTCCTTGGCCGACACGTTGAGGATGCCGTTGGCGTCGATGTCGAAGGTGACCTCGATCTGCGGCACGCCGCGCGGCGCCGGCGGGATGTCCGACAGGTCGAACTTGCCCAGCGACTTGTTCGCGCCGGCCACCTCGCGCTCACCCTGCAACACGTGGACCGTCACGGCGCCCTGGTTGTCCTCGGCGGTGGTGAAGGTTTCCGTCTTGCGGGTCGGGATCGTGGTGTTCTTGTCGATCAGCTTGGTCATGCGACCGCCCAGCGTCTCGATGCCCAGCGACAGCGGGGTCACGTCGAGCAGCAGCACGTCCTTGACGTCACCGGCCAGCACGGCCGCCTGAATCGCGGCGCCCATGGCAACCGCTTCATCCGGGTTCACGTCGCGGCGCGGCTCGCGGCCGAAGAAGGCCTTCACCGCCTCCTGCACCTTGGGCATGCGCGTCTGACCACCGACCAGGATCACTTCCTCGATCTCGCCGGCGGACAGGCCCGCATCCTTCAGCGCGGTCTTGCAAGGATCGATGGTCCGTTCGACCAGGTCGTCGACCAGCGATTCCAGCTTGGCGCGGGACAGCTTCATGTTCAGGTGTTTGGGACCGGAAGCGTCGGCCGTGATGTACGGCAGGTTGATCTCGGTCTGCTGCGTGGAGGACAGCTCGATCTTGGCCTTCTCACCGGCTTCCTTCAGGCGCTGCATGGCCAGCGGGTCGCCGGACAGGTCCACGCCCTGATCCTTCTTGAACTCGGAGGCGATGTAGTCGATGACGCGCATGTCGAAGTCCTCACCGCCCAGGAACGTGTCACCGTTCGTGGCCAGCACTTCGAACTGCTTGTCGCCGTCGACATCGGCGATCTCGATGATGGACACGTCAAAGGTGCCGCCACCGAGGTCGTAAACCGCGATCTTCTTGTCGCCCTGGGACTTGTCCAGGCCGTAGGCCAGCGCGGCCGCGGTCGGCTCGTTGATGATGCGCTTGACTTCCAGACCCGCGATCTTTCCGGCGTCCTTGGTCGCCTGGCGCTGCGAGTCGTTGAAGTAGGCCGGCACCGTGATCACGGCTTCGGTCACGGACTCGCCCAGGTAGTCCTCGGCGTCCTTCTTCAGCTTGCGCAGGATGGTCGCCGAGACTTCCTGCGGCGACAGCTTCTTGCCCTTGACGTCGACCCAGGCGTCGCCGTTGTCGGCCGACGTGATCTTGTAGGGCACCATCTTGATGTCCTTCTGTACCACGTCGTCCTGGAAGCGACGGCCGATCAGGCGTTTGATCGCATACAGGGTGTTGCTCGGGTTGGTGACGGCCTGGCGCTTGGCCGGACGGCCTACCAGCGTCTGATCGTCATCCGTATACGCCACCACGGACGGCGTGGTGCGTTCGCCTTCGGCGTTCTCGATGACCTTGGCGCTGCTGCCTTCCAACAAGGCCAGGCAGGAGTTCGTCGTGCCGAGGTCAATACCAATGATCTTGCCCATGGTGTGCTCCAGAAATCGTGTTCTTCAGTGCTCTTTAAGGAAATTCAGTGCTTTCGCGACTACCGGCTTAATTGGGGCCGGCCAGTGCAAATCAAGCCCGGTTTCGAAACTCAGTTCGCGCCGCCAGCCGGCGCTTTCGCCACCGCCACCATGGCGGCGCGCAGCAGGCGCTCGTTGAGTACGTAGCCGCGCTGCATCACGTTGACGACGGTGTTCGGGTCGGCATCGGCCTCGATCATCGCGACCGCCTCGTGCTTCTCGGGATCGAACGGCAGGCCGGTCGGGTCGATCTGCTGAATCCCGAACTTTTCCATCACGCTGGCGAGCTGCTTGAGCGTCAGCTCCATGCCCTCGCGCACGGTCTCGACGCTGGCGTTGTCGGCCCGCGCGGACTGCAATCCGAGTTCCAGCGAGTCGCGAACGCCCAGTAGCTCGCTGGCGAACTTTTCCAGACCGAACTTGTGGGCGTTGGCGACATCACGCTCGGCACGCCGGCGCACGTTTTCCAGTTCAGCGCTGGCGCGCAGATACGATTCCCAGTGCTCCCGTGCCTTGGCTTCCGCCGCGTCCAGAGCGGCCTGCGTTGGGTCCGCCTCGGTCGACTCGGGGGAGGCCTGTTCGGCGGATTCCGTCTGGGACGTTGCGGCGTCGGCCGCGGTGTCTTCCGGCTTCGCGTCTTCTGGGTTCATGCTGCGATCCGTGTTGGAAAGTCGATGGATGACGACAGCGTCGTCGCACGGCTCGCTTGGTGGGGGCGCCCGTCAGGTTTTCAAGCCGACACCGAAGATTCTTGCGGTCAAATCCACCAGCGGCACGATGCGCTGGTAAGCCATCCGGGTCGGGCCGATCACGCCGAGCACGCCGGCCACCTCGCCGTCCACCCGGTATGGCGCGGTCACGACGCTGCATTCGTCGAGCACGGTCACGCCGGACTCGCGGCCGATGAAGATCTGCACGCCATCGGCATCCAGGCAGCGACGGAACAGCCCGGCGATCTCCCGCTTGCGATCCAGCGCCCGCATCAGCGCCACCAGTCGCTCACGGCTGCCGATCTCGTCGAAGGCGAGCAGATTGGGCTCGCCGGCGATGACCACGCCGCCGTCATGGCCGTCGTCGGCATCGTGCACGGCCTGCTGCATCATCAGCGCCAGTTCCTCGCCGACCGCGGCCTCGGCCACCCGCACCTGTTGCCGCAGCACGTCCGCCACTTCGAACAGATAGCGCCCGGCGGCATGACGGTTGATGAACGCCGCGGCGCGCTCCAGCGACTCGCGCGGATAGTCCTTCGACAACTGCACCACGCGGTTCTGCACCTCCTCGCGGTCCACCACCAGCACGACGAGCACGCGGCGGTCCGACAGTGGCAGGAACTCGATCTGGCGCAGTGTGCGCAAATCGCTGCGCGGCACGGAGACGACGCCGGCCATGCGGGTCAGGTCGGCCAGCAATGCGGAGGTGTCACTGGTGAGCCCGTCGCGCCCGCCGGAGGACTCGCGCAGCTTGTCGGCCAGCTCGGCGGCTGTCTGGCGCGCCAGCCGTTCCGGCTCCAGCAGCGAATCGACGAAGAAGCGGTATCCCAGCGGGGTCGGAATGCGCCCGGACGAGGTATGCGGCGCCGACACGTAGCCACGCTCGGCCAAGTCCACCATGATGCTGCGCACGGTGGCCGAACTCACGGACAACCCGCTGCATGCCAGCAGACGGGACGACGCGACCGGACGGCCGTCCGCGATAAACTGCTCGACTAGCGTCTTCAGAAGAGTCGCCTGACGGGCGTCCAGTGACGGCGTTCCGATTTCGATGCGAGACTCCGGGCCCACGGGCAGACAGGTTCTGATGGTGGAAACACAGAAAGCCACGCGCGTTCGGCGCTGTCAATGCAAGCAAAGGGCGTGACCAGCTTCCAGCACATCGGCGTGATCGCCAAGCGCGAGGACGCCGCGGTTCTGACGACCGTGGAGCGCCTGAGCCGGCATCTCGCGCAGCGCGGACTCACCGTGCTGCCGGACCCGGTCGCTGCTCCCGTCTCCGGCGCGGACGCCGTGCCGAGAGCCGAGATGGCCCGCCAGTGCGACCTCTGCATCGTCGTCGGTGGTGACGGCACGCTGCTCGACGCGGGGCGCTACATGGCGCCGCAGGACGTGCCGATCGTCGGCGTGAACCGAGGCCGGCTGGGCTTCATGGTCGATGTCTCGCCGGACGACATGAGCGCGCGGCTGGACGAGATTCTCGATGGTCAGGGCATCCGCGAGGACCGCCTGATGATCGAAGCACGGCCCGATGTGCAGGGCGACCCCATCGCCTCGTTCATCGCGCTGAACGACGTCGTCGTGCGCAACCGCGCCTTCAACCGCCTGCTGGAATTCGACACGCGGATCAACGGCGAATTCGTCAACCGCCACCGCGCCGACGGCATCGTGATTTCCACGCCAACCGGCTCCACCGCCTATGCGCTGTCCAGCGGCGGCCCGATCGTGCACACCGGCATCGACGCGCTGACCCTGGTGCCGATCTGCCCGCATACGCTGTCCGACAGGCCGCTGGTTATCAGCGCCAACAGCGAACTGGAGGTCGTGGTGCACGGCCACAACACCGATGCGCTGGTGACCTGGGACGGCCAGGTCAGTCATCCGCTGGCCGGTGGTGACCGCATCCGGATTCGCGCGGCCGACAAGCGCATGACCCTGATCCACCCGCCCGGTTACGACTACTTCCACATCCTGCGAACCAAACTGCACTGGGGGCGCGGACAAAACTGATGCTGCGGCATTTGTCGATCCAGAATCTCGCCGTCATCGCCGATCTCGAACTGGAGTTCGGTGACGGCTTCAACGTGCTCACGGGTGAAACCGGCGCCGGCAAATCGATCCTGATCGACGCCATCGGCCTGGTGCTCGGCGCGCGCGCCGATTCCGATGCCGTGCGCAGCGGCCAGCCGCGGGCTCAGGTGGATGCGGAGTTTCGCCTGACGCCGGACTCGCCCGCCTCTTGCTGGCTCACCGACCAGGCACTGGATGACCCGGACGATGCCGGCTGCTGTCTGATCCGCCGCATCGTCATGGCCGATGGCGGCTCGCGAGCGTTCATCAACGGCTCGCCGAGCAACATTCGCAGCCTGCGCGAACTGGGCGAATACCTGGTCGACATCCACGGCCAGCATGACAGCCAGCGCCTGCTCGACGCCGCCGAACAACGCGGCCTGCTGGATGCCTACGGCAAGCACGACGCCGCAAGCAGCGCTGTGCGCGAGCGTGCCCGGGCGGTGCGTGACAGCCGGCAGACGCTGGCGGAACTGCAACAGGCGGACAAGCCCAGCGCCGCGGAAGTCGAATTGCTGGAGTTTCAGCTTCAGGAACTGGAAACCGCGCGACCCGAAGCCGGCGAGTTCGAGCAACTGGATCAGGAGCAGCGGCGTCTGGCCAACGCGGAGCAGTTGATGCGCGACGCCGCCACCATTGTCGACCTGCTCGCCGAGGCCGAGGACGGCGCGGCGATGGAGCGCAGCGGCAAGGCGCGCGATCTGCTCGCGGACCTGGAAACGATGGATGCTTCACTGGGCGAGGCGCGGGAACTGGTCGAATCGGCCACGATCCAGATGGAAGAAGCCGCCGGCATGGTTAAGCGTGCGCTGGAAAGCATGGAGCTGGATCCGGAACGATTGCAGATCGTCGACGACCGACTCACCGAACTGCACCGGCTGGCACGCAAGCACGGTTGCAAGCCCGATGAGCTCCCGGAACGGATCGAATCGCTCCAGGCCCGCCTGGGCTCGGCCAGACATGCGGACGATCGCGCGTCCGAATTGCTGGCGCAGATCGCCGCCGCCGAACAGCGCTACGGCCAGGCCGCCGATGCACTGACGCAAGCCCGCAAGAAGGCGGCGCCCGGCATGCAACAGGCCATCACCGACATCGTGCAAACACTGGGCATGCCGGATGCGCGGGTGTCGATCGGCGTCGAGCCGGCGGAACAGCCATTCAGCCCCAACGGCCAGGACCGGGTTTCGATCCTGATCGCGGCGAATCCCGGTCAGCCGCCCCGCCCGATCGCCAAGGTCGCATCAGGCGGCGAGCTGTCACGACTGGCGCTGGCGATCCAGCTCGTCGTACTGGGTGACGAGGCCGCGCCGACGATGATCTTCGATGAGGTTGATGCCGGTATCGGCGGCGCGGTGGCGGAGATTGTCGGCCGCCGGCTGCATGAACTGGCGGCGGGCCGCCAGGTGCTCTGCGTCACGCATCTGCCGCAGGTCGCCGCGCAGGGCAACCTGCAATTTCACGTCAGCAAGCAGTCGGATGCGGACAGCACCCACACGCAGGTGGAACGGCTGGCCGAAACCCGGCGCGTGGAGGAAATCGCCCGCATGCTCGGCGGCGTCGAGGTGACCGAGCGCACGCGCGCGCATGCGCGGGAAATGCTGGGTCTGGCCGAAAGCGCCTGAGCGGGCCGGCGACCTCAGTTCAATCCTTGTCGGACTGCGCCTCCGGACTCAGCCCGTAGATGACCAGGCTGTGATCGGTCATCTTCCAGCCGTGTTCCTCGGCGATTTCGCGCTGGCGCTGCTCGATCACCTCGTCGACGAACTCCACGACCTGGCCGGTCTTCATGCAGACCATGTGGTCGTGATGCGGGCCGTCGTCCAGCTCGAACACGCTCTGGCCGCCGTCGAAGTTGTGGCGGGTCACGATGCCCGCAGCCTCGAACTGCGTCAGCACGCGATAAACCGTGGCAAGGCCGATTTCCTCGCCCAGATCCAGGAGATTCTTGTAGACATCCTCGGCGGTCATGTGGCGCTCGTCCGCCGACTCCAGTATCTCGAGGATCTTCAGCCGCGGGAGCGTGACTTTGAGTCCAAGTTTTCGCAGGTCTTGAGATTCCACAGGGTCGCTACTCCGCAATGCGCATTGCCAAGCGTGTATTATCGCACGTCCTCAACTTCGCTCTCTCGATCCGCCATGATTCGAACGGTCGTGCTCGCCGGCGTGCTGCTGACCACCGGCTGCCATTTCGTCTACAAGCTGCCCGTGAACCAGGGCAACGTCATCGAACAGGATCAGGTGGAGCGGCTGCAGGTCGGCATGACCCCGGAACAGGTCGAGTTCCTGATGGGCAGCGCGCTGGTCAAAAGCGATCTGCGCGACACGGTCCGCTGGGATTACGTGTCCTACTATCGCAGCCCCCGCGACAAGGAACTGCGTCGCGTGGTCACCGTGGTGTTCCAGGGCGGCAAGGTCTCCGAGATCATCGGCGCCTCCACCGACGCCGACCGCGAACAGTCGCAGCCGGTCGATCCGCCGCCGACCTGATCGGCGACCACCACCGGGCGATCGATCAGTCCGTTTCGTCCTTCGCTTTCTGCGCCCGCTTGCGGCGCGCCGCCTTCGGATCCGCGATCAGCGGTCGGTAGATTTCGACCCGATCCCCGGGCTTGACCTCCGTGGAACCCGGCACCTGCTTGCCGAAGATGCCCGTCTTCGCGCTGCCCGGATCGATCTCCGGAAACTGCTCCGGGAGCCCCGAGCGCCGGATCGCCTCCTCCACCGTCGTGCCAGCAGGCACATCCAGCCGCAGCAGGGCCTGCCGATGCGGCAGGGCGTAGGCCACTTCAATGGCGACGAGATCGGTCGAACTCACGGTTGGGTCCACAGGGAAACGAGTCGCTGCCCGATGCCCAGCGCATCGATCAGCACGATGATGATGCCGATGCGCGCCGGGTAGCGCATCATCCAGTGCCAGATGCGATAGCGCCGGTCGGTCAGCTCGGCGCCCCACAAATCGGCCACCAGCGCCTTGGGCAGCATCCGGCTCACGTAGATGCAGAGACCCAGCGTGGTCAGCGGGAACAGCACGCTGCCGGTCAGGGTTAGCAGCCACTCGGCGATCGTGCGTCCACCCGGCGCCAGCTCGGCCAGCACGTTGAACGAGAGAATGGTCATCAGGCCGACCAGCCAGATCAGCATCCCGCAGGCGGTTGCGGCGAAGACCCGGGTGATCCCGAAGCGTTCCATCCCGCGCAGCACAATCGGCTCCAGCAGGCCGATCGCCGAGGTCAGCGTCAAGATCGCGAGCAGGACGAAGACCGCCAGCGTCGACACCACACCCAGTTCGCCGAAGGCCTGCGGCACCTGCTGAAACAGCAGCGGCACGCCGGATCGCGGCGTTTCACCGGCGGCGAGCACCACCGCGTAGATGGCCATGCCGCCCACGAGCATGAACACCGTGTCGCCGATCAGCACCGCGCAGGCCGATCGCACCACCGGCGCATTGGCCGGCATGAAGACCCCGTAGGCCATCATCACCCCGACCCCCAGGCTCAGCGTGTAGAACGATTGCGAAATCGCCGACAGCACGCCAGTCAGCCCCAGTTCGCCCGGACGGAAGCCCAGCAGCTGCCCGGCCGCCTCGTCGAGATGCCCGGTGCTGGCCGCGAGCAGGAACAGCACGACCACCAGCGCCATCGCGGTCGGAACCAGCAGGCTGGCCGCGCGCTCCAGCCCTACCCGGGGGCCGTGGGCGACGATGATGGTGACGATCACCATGAAGATGGTGTGCCAGGCCAGGCTGCGCTCCGGGTCCCCGGCCAGGGCCAGGAACTGGCCGCGAATCGCGCTGGCCTGCGCATCCGCGAACACGCCGGCGCCGGCCCGAATCGCATAGGCCAGCGTCCAGCCGGCGATGACCGCGTAGTACGACAGCACCAGGCCCGCGGCGATCAGTGCAGTCCAGCCAAAGAATTGCCAGCCGCGGGCGACATTCCCGACCCTGGACAGGTGCTGGATGCCCCAGACGATATTCGAGCGCATCCAGCGACCCACCAGCCACTCGTTGATCAACAACGGAGATGCCATCCCGAACAGGCTGATCAGATAGATGACGAGAAACGCGGAACCACCATGGTCGGCAACCAGCGCCGGTAGCCGCCAGAGATTGCCCAGCCCGATCACGATGCCCAGCACCGCCAGGACGAATCGGCTCGGCGAACTCCAATAGCCGTAAGGTGACGACCTCAGCGGCATTCTTCTCCCCCATTCAAGATCTGGCTCCGGATCGCGGCCCGTCCGGCCTGTCGGCCAACAGCCCATCGCGCGATCGCCACAACGGACCACCGCCGCGGGCACGTATAATCCTGGGCGTGAGCAAGAAGAGCAAATCCAAGTTGGGCGATCGCCAGATCGCCGTGAACCGCCGTGCACGGCACGACTATCACATCGAAGAGCGCTTCGAGGCCGGCATGGTTCTCGACGGCTGGGAGGTCAAGGCCCTGCGCGAAGGTCGTGCCCAGGTGGCCGAGGCCTACGTCTACATCAAGAATGGCGAGGCCTGGCTGCTGGGTGCGCACATCAACCCGCTGACCTCGGCGTCCACCCACGTGCTGGCCAAGCCCGACCGCACCCGCAAGCTGTTGCTGCAACGGCGCGAACTCAGCCGCCTGATCGGCGCTACCGAGCGCCAGGGCTACACCCTGATACCGCTGGACATGCACTGGACCCGCGGCCGCGCCAAGCTCGAGATCGGTCTGGCCAAGGGCAAGAAGCAGCACGACAAGCGCTCGGACATCAAGAATCGCGACTGGGACCGCCAGAAGGCGCGCATCCTTCGCCACGACGCCAAGGCTTGAATGGTTGGGGGTTCGCCCCGAACTTTCACGCACGCGGCAAGTCGAACTGTGCGAGACTTACCGCTCATCGGGGGCGACTTGGATTCGACGAGAGTCGCGAAACCTGACGTGCATGCCGAGGTGCAGTCCCCCTCGTAAAACAGACTTGCAATCAAGCTTAGTTGCGAACGACGACAACTACGCCCTCGCTGCGTAAAAAACCGCAGTGAGCGTCCGACCTGGTCTGCTTGTGGGCTGGGTATCGGGCGTCAAATTACACAAGCTCGCCCGCGGACAGGTCTCTGGTCCAACGGTTAAAACCTAGTGAGTCTAAGCGGCTGTCTTCCCTCGCCTGCCGGGTAACAGTCGCCGACAATCAAAGGCAAGGCTAAGCATGTAGATCGAAAGGCAGAGGGCTTTCGGACGCGGGTTCGATTCCCGCCGCCTCCACCAAATGAAGGTCCGACAAGGACTGAGCAAGACCAGAAAACCTCGCTACGGCGGGGTTTTTTGTTGCGTGACGGCCCGCCGAGATGCGATTCCTTGCCGTCAGCAGAGTCTACTAATGCACCGTCGCCTTGACAGGGAAGTTTACGACTCGATGGGCCGGGGGCTTGCCATCACGCCAGAGCAATGACGACATGTTGGATTGCAAGACCTGACCCCGTTTTTGCGTTTTTGTGCCGCTCGATTATCTTGACTCCATTTTCTTTTCACCCTGTCGTTCCGAAACGCAGCAATTGTCGCTGCTGTTCGGTCGGTGGCCTGATAATAAACTGAAAGTCAAACGTTTCCGTTTTCAAGTTATCGGGATGTCCTCCGTATACAGAAAGCCCCACCGCATAGGCCCCGTCACAAAGTAAGCGCGACCTCACCGGATATGCCGGGGAGGGATAAGGCACTTTGTTCTTCGATTCCGGATCGAAATCAATTTCCGCACAACGGCCCGATTCCTCAAATATGCGTTGAATGCGGCGATATTCAAAAAGCGCCTCTTGCTTTTTTACGCCCCCCCCATATAGTCCCGACGGATGCATAGACAAGAAATGCTTCTTCGGCCTGGTATTCTTTATCAAAAATCGCAGTTACATGGATTGGATCCACATTCTTTTTTATCTCTACAATCCCCCCTCCCGCACCATCAAGCAAAACCACACCATCTAATTCGTCAAAGTTCATAACTCCAGAAGGAAGGGAGAATGGCCTGCTTGAAACCATGAGATCAGGGTTTATTTTAACAAAATCCGCGGCAGACATTCCATTGCCCGTCTCCGTGCCTCCTGGAGCAATCATTAGCATGGTGGCACGCGACATATCGTTCGAAAAGGACCTTTGCTCCATCTTTTCACAACCTTGCTGCGCAAACAAATTCAGCAACACACCAAAAATAACACCCAACCTTAGAAATCTCACCGCGCATGCGCCCATCGTTATCAAAACCACGAACCTGGACGGCGCATGTTCTCATCAAATGCTTCTTGCATCTGTTGATACCGATAATTCATGTCATGGAAGCTATTATTTTGAGCATGCACCTGCATCTGCGCAAACGACACATCATTTGTATAGCTCGCAACAAATGTGCTGGTTAGCAAATCTGCGAATGCAAGCCTGTCATTCATCTCAGACAAACGTCCGGAGAAACTCACGGAAGTTTCCCCCACTAAAACCAGATGCAGATGGGGTCACAGATGGGGTCAGGTCTTGCAAAACGACACCCTCACTCCGATTCACTGCATCGAACAGCACGACTAACCGTTGCGTAGTGAACCCCGAAATGGTCGGCGATCTGTTTCATCGTATAGTCGCCCGATCGGTAAGCGGCAGCCATCGCCTGGTTTCGATCCTGGGCCCGCGCATAGTCGGCCAGCGGACGTGCCGGCC